>Ga0208468_1000015_pt1 | contig 86085 bp, 89 predicted proteins | sample DeeseametaMP0960_FD_184198 | JGI IMG/M metagenome (GOLD analysis project Ga0208468, IMG submission 184198) | Marine microbial communities from the Deep Indian Ocean - MP0960 (SPAdes) | ecosystem: Environmental > Aquatic > Marine > Oceanic | place: East of Madagascar, South Indian Ocean... | reverse complement strand
GCCCAAAATTAATCGCTAACGCTGTTTCCGGCATCGAGTTCGAAGATGCGTACATTGCCGCTCACCTCGTTGCCGACAACAATGTAACCCACGCCCTCTTTCAGGAAGCCGGTCAGCCCTTCTGGACCCACATCGCCCGTTTCGTTTTGCAGGTCAGCCGCAAAATTGCGATTGTTCACATACTGCACAAACTTCACGCCGTAGGGCGAGGTCACGTCGTATACCGCAATGCCGCCGGTGCGCTCCAAACCAATAAAGGCATAGACACGCCCCAGGCTGGCAATCAGCGTCAAGCCTTCGGGCTCGGCGCCTTTGTCGTCGCTGCGGGTGTCGCGGTCGTTGGCATTGTTGCCCAGCAAAGCGTGGGTCACGCGCAGCAAATCCGCGCCGGAGTCGAAGACTAAGTTGCCCTCTTCATCCCAGATCGCGAAGGACCGCGCACCAAAGGCACTGATTTCTTCAATGTCGTTGTCAGCATCGGTGTTACCCGCCTCGCTGCTCACCTTCAAGCGGCCAAGTTGGTTGTCGTCAGCGGCTGCATTGGCACTGGGGTTTGCCGGGTCGATATCCGGGCCACTCACACCATCGAGGTCACTGGCGCGCAGCTCCTCGGAAAAACCGCTGTAATCGCGGGCATCACCTTCGTTGGCGGTAACAAAGAAATTCTTACCTGCAAACTGATAGGCCGCGATCGCATCCGGCTGGTACATACCCACCACGCCCGGCCACAGCCCAAAATTAATGCTGCCGTCGTCGTTAACATCCAGCTCATTGCCCTTCACACCAAAGTCTTTGGTGCCCAGCGCGAAAATCTCGCTGACGGATTTGCTGTCGAAATCGATCACCGCTACGGCGTTGTTTTCCTGCAAGCTGACGAAGGCTTTGCTGTTGTTCAGCGCTACGCCTATGTACTCCGGCTCCAAATCCTGGGCGACGCTGGCACCCGGCCCGAACACCCTTACACCCGCGGGCAATTCGCTGGCGCGCGCACCGCCCGGATTAAATTCGCTGAAACCGATCTGTGTGACTTCCGCGGCATCAACACCGTCAGTCAGGTCGATGAGGGTTACGCTGCCTTCGGGGTCGATGCTGTAGTCATCATTGGGCTCGCCTTCATTGGCGACCAGCAAGCGCTGCGCCAGCAGGTCAAAGGTCAGCATATCCGGCCCGGCACCCACCTCGAACGTGGCCGCCAGGGTAAGGTCTTCAAGGTTGTATAGCGCGGCAATACCGTTTTGCTGACGGTCGCTGTTTTCAATAGCAACGGCAACGTGTTGTGTACCCACAGCCACGCTATTGATTGCACCCAGGGTCACACCGCTATCGGTGGCCGCCGCCGCAATATCGAGTTGCCCCAACAGCGTAGGCTGCAGGGGCGTTTCAATATCTAACACTTCAACAATGCCAAGCTGGGCATTGACCACAAACAGCTGGTCATTGGTGGTATCCACGGCAACAATCTCTGCCGCGCCAGTATCGGGTTGGGCATCGGCACGTTGATAGCTGGCCGACTCGGCATAATCCAGGCTTGGACGATAGGGCGGCGTGCTGCTGATAATGAAGCTGCCCAGCGGCAGAATGCTGATACGGCTGCGCGCGCCAGCACTGCTTTGGTCATACACGCCATAGCGGTTATCCGACACCACGGCGACAAACGCCGAGCTGAGCAGTGCCAGACCTTCAATATTTTCGCCGAGCGCATCAATACCCGCCGGCAGCGGCATACTCAAACTGTCAAAGCCCAATTGCTTCACGACAAAGGGCGCGTCGCTGACCAGGAACTGCTCTTCCAGGCTGGGCGAGGTACTCTCCTGGTCCCACTGACTGCCCAGAATACTGGTTGCGTTGGCGAGGTTGATTCGGTAGTACTTACTCACGTCGCGAGCCTGCTCAACCACCACCAGGCTGTCCACATCCACGGCGGCCGCTTCGGTTACGCGCACCTCGCTTTGGCTGACAAACTCACCGTTGTCCAGCGCGCCTTTACCATCGTGTTTGGTCGCAAACTGTGAGGGCGTATCCAGGCGATACAGGTATTCACCATCAACACTGGCAATGCTGCCGTCGTCATTCAACGCCAGTTTAACGATACGCACCACGCGCGAATCGGCTACCGCCGCCACGCTGGGGTTAGCCAGCGGCGCTTCCATCACAAAGTATAAGAATTCGTTGTCCGGCGTCACGGCCAAGGCTGAAATCCCGCGGTCAACTTGGCGACGAGCAAGAATACCGGGCAGGAAGCCTTCACTCACGGTGTACCCGGCAGCAACGTAGTCGACGCCACGCCCCTGAGGAACTTCGCGGCGCACAATACGGCCGTCACTTTCCAACAACACCAGGCTGGGACCGTATTCATCGGCCACCCAGAAGCGGCCATTATTCAGGCGCACCAGCGCCTCGGGGTCGAAGCCATTGGCGCTGGTGCCCAGCTCCTTGCCATTGGGGTCGTAACCGACTTCGCCAGAACCCTCATTCGGCAAGCCATTCACGCCAGAACCGTTCTGGGTGGAAATTTGGATCGTTTCAATCTTTTCAATGCTGAGCTTGGTGCCCACGCCGCTGAGCTTCCACTTTTGAATTTGCGGCGCAAACTGTGGCAGAGCGAATACCGTGCCCGCATTTCCGCCACACAAATTCGCCACACCGATAATTGCCTGGCTCTCCGAACAGTCAAAAGTCGGGCCGCGATCAGTCAAGGTGTAGAAAAAGTTATTCCCCTCATCGGTCGAGCGAAATGCGCTACTGCCGATAGACAGGCTGAGATCCAAGCTGGCGCCACCTTGGAATTGCACGCTGCCGAGTGACTCCTCAACAAAAAACTGTCGCGAATTGAGTTCATAGGACAAGCTGCGGCTGCTGGAGCTACTGTCGCCACTACAGGCAGCCAGGCCGAGTGCGGCCGCGGCAAGCACCGATAGAGTTTTTGCAAAAGCCTTGGTGGATCCCATCATCAATACGCCTTAAATCAGAGGAAGGCGCCGCAGCGCCATTTATTCATTACTATTGTTGTTAAGTCACTGCCACGCACAGCAAAAGGGGGCCTGCGCAGCCCCCTTACTCATCCTCGCCCTGCCTTACAGTTGCGAGCGGCCTTTGTTCGCCGCGATGCGCAAGCGCAGTGCATTGAGCTTGATAAAGCCTTCGGCGTCTTTTTGATCATAGGCGCCGGCATCATCTTCAAAGGTGGCAATCGCTTCGTCGAACAAAGAGTTGTCTGACTTGCGACCTACTACGACCACATTGCCTTTGTAGAGTTTCAGACGCACGGTGCCATTCACAAAGCCCTGCGACTCATCAATGGCAGTTTGCAGCATCCGGCGCTCGGGGCTAAACCAGTAACCGTTGTATACCAGCTTGGCGTAGCGCGGCATCAGCTCATCTTTCAGGTGGGCCGCTTCGCGGTCCAGCGTGATTGATTCGATAGCGCGGTGGGCCTTGAGCATGATGGTGCCACCCGGTGTTTCGTAACAGCCGCGCGACTTCATACCCACGTAGCGGTTTTCAACCAAGTCCAGACGGCCAATACCGTTGGCACCGCCAAGCTTGTTCAAGGTCTCAAGCATGGTCGCGGGGCTCAGGGCTTCGCCGTTCAGCGTAACCGGGTCGCCGTTTTGGTAGCCGATCTCGATATAGGTTGGCGTGTCGGGCGCCGCCTCTGGGCTAACGCTCCAGCGCCACATGTCTTCTTCAGGCTCCCAGTAAGGGTCTTCCAGCTTGCCGCCTTCGTAGGAGATATGCAGCAGGTTGGCGTCCATAGAATAGGGCGACTTCTTCTTTTTGCTGGAGAAATCCACCGGGATATTGTGGGTCTCGCAGTAGGCCATCAGCGTTTCGCGAGAGGTCAGATCCCACTCGCGCCAGGGAGCAATCACCTGAATACCCGGCTTCAGTGAGTACGCCCCCAGCTCGAAGCGTACCTGGTCATTACCCTTACCTGTGGCACCGTGCGAAATGGCATCAGCCCCGGTTTCGTTGGCGATCTCGATCAAGCGCTTGGCGATCAGCGGGCGGGCAATGGAGGTGCCCAGCAGGTACTCGCCTTCATAAATGGCATTGGCGCGGAACATCGGAAACACAAAGTCGCGCACGTATTCTTCGCGCAGATCATCGATGTAGATTTCTTTCACACCCAGCGCCTCAGCCTTGGCGCGGGCTGGCTCAACCTCTTCACCCTGACCGATGTCAGCAGTAAAGGTCACCACTTCGCAGTCATAGGTTTCCTGAAGCCATCTAACAATGACCGAGGTGTCCAGGCCGCCAGAATAGGCCAGTACCACCTTGTTGATATCCGACATAACACACTCCGAAAAACGCCTGCAGGCACCTGGGCCGCAGGGTGGGAAAAAGGCCGCCATTTTAACGCTCTTTGGCCGCTGGTGCCATGCCGCAGGCCCGCTGGGGCAGGAATCATCGCAATAAATGCCCCCGCCTCAGCGCCGCGAACCGAAATTTAACGAAAGCCGCACCGCCTTCTACTGGCGCTAGTCTTCCGCTGACACCGTGGCCAGGAAGTTTTTGTACGCCGTCAGCACCTCATTGGGGGCTTCCACCTGCGGGTAGTGGCCGATGCGCGGCAGGCGCGCAAGAAAGTCCAAACGACACTCAAGCTGCTGGTAGCGCTGCACCATGTGGTCGCCGGAAACCGGATCAACCGAGCCATTAATCAGCGCCAGCGGCAGATCCGCGCGCTGCAATGGCTCCAACCAACGCTGCCGGTGCTGCTTTCGGTCTCGCATATAGGTGATCAAGTTATGGAAGATATGCTTGCCATCATTTTCGTTGATCAACGACCAAAAGGCGTTTAACTCCGTGTCGCTGGGCTGAGTATCCGGGCCGAATACCCGGCTGAAATTCTTGCGAAATTGGGCAAAGCCCGACAGGCGATTCAGCAGCGGCCCAATCGGCGACAGCAATAATTTCTGCGTTAACAAGGCGCGGTGGGTTTCCGGGAACAAGCCGCCGTTTAAAAAACAGCCTGACAGCCACTGCCCGACGCCGCCGCCCTCCTGCTGACGGGCTAGTAGCTCCTGAGCGACGGTGTCGCCGTAGTCGTGGGCCAGCACGTGATAGCGCTGCACACCCAACTCGCTGAGCACGGCCTCCACCAGATCAGCCTGTAAATGGATGCTGTAGTCGCGGCGCTTGGGCTTATCCGAAAAGCCAAACCCGAGCATATCCAAAGTAATCAGGCGGTAGTCCGGGCGCAGCCCTTCCCATAAACCCTGCCAGTCCCAACTGGATGTGGGAAAGCCGTGAATCAGAAGTATTGTCGGTTGATCTGCCGCGCCGTCATCGCGCACGAACAGACGGTGGCCCAGCACTGTCAGCACCCGCCCTTGTTCTCGCCAAAGCTGTTTGTTGGCCTCATTCCACAGTGTTTTATCGTTAGCGGCAGCCATTATTTCGCCCCTTCTTATTGTTGTTGCAATCACCGTAGCTAAATCCGAACTTGACGTCTAGTTCAATTTATACTGAACTGACTTTAGCCACCACAACGACACAAGGCTCACTAACACTCATGAAAGCCCTGCCCACACAACAGCGCGCACTCGCCAAACGCAATGCACTGATTAGCGCCGCTGAGCGCTGCTTTGCCAAACTGGGTTACGAGGGCTGTACGGCAAAAATTGTTGCTGAACACGCCGAGGTTGCGACGGGAACCTTCTATCAGTATTTCGACAACAAAGACGACATGCTTCATACGCTGGCGGAGCAGTGGTTTTTCGAGCTCGAGCACACCCTCGATGATCACCAGAGCAGCCCGCCCACGACAAACATCGAGGCGCGCCTGGAAAACAGCCTGCGCTTTATCTACGACTTCCACGAACAAAAGCCCGAGCTCCACCAGATCTTCGAACACCGCCGCAACGTCGACGGCACGCTCGCCGGCATTCTCAACCGCGGCGAAGCCAAACTGCAGCAGCACGTGGTGCAGTTTGTCCACGCGCTCAAGCTGCCCAATGCTGACCTCGTGGCCTACAACCTCTTTGCGATGGCCGAAGGCGTGGTTCATCGCCATGTATTTCACAGCGAAACAAAACAGGACAAAGACGCGGTTATTCAGCAGGCAGCCCGAATGCTCGCCAGCTATTTACACCACCCAAGCTAAACCAAAACGGGAATAACAATAATGACAAACCAACACAGCAGCATCGCCCCGACCGACATAGATACCCTGATTAAACAGACCAAGGTTTTTAACCGCGGCCATGACCCGGTTATCGAAGACATTGCCATCGGCAACGGCCGCATTGTCGCCCGCGGCCCCGCACTTGAACCCGGACCAAACACCGAAGTCATCGACGCCAAGGGCCTGTGGGCCATGCCCGGCCTCTTTGATATTCACACCCACTATGACCTGGAATTGGAGGTCGCACCGGGACTGCCCGAGTCCACCCGCCACGGCACTACCACAGTGGTGATCGCCAACTGCAGCCTGGGGCTGGCTTTCGGCGCGCAACGCGAAAACGGCGCCGACCCCATCGTTGACTGCTATGCCCGCGTCGAGAATATTCCCAAGGGCGTACTGCGAGACTGCGCCGAGAAAGTCTCCTGGCAGACCCCGGCCGAATACCTACACCATCTCGATGGCCTCGCACTAGGCCCGAATGTGGTCACCCTGCTGCCCCACTCCATGCTGCGCATTGATGCGATGGGCTTTAATGACAGCATTAGTCGCGACCCCAGCCAGGCCGAGCTCAGTGCCATGCAAAGTACACTGAAAGTCGCGCTCGCCGACGGCTACGTCGGCCTTTCCACCGACGCCCTGCCCTTTCACTATCTGGCGAACCAACCCAACTGCCACAAAACCATCCCCACACAATTTGCCAAATATGGCGAGCTAAAAGCGCTCACCCAAGTGGTGCGTGACGCCGGCGGCATCTGGCAGGCAACACCGCCTAAAGATAGTGCTCTAGGCACACTGAAAACGTTTCTGCTCACCAGCGGCCGCTTACACGGCCGCCCTCTCACCACCACCGTGGTCGCCGCACTGGATATCGCCAACAACAAGAAGATCGTTCGCCTGGCCCTGTTTTTGGCTCGAATGCTCAACAGCCGCTGGCTGAAAGGCAACTTCCACATGCAGGCCCTTGGCGCAGCGTTCAAAACCTGGGCCGACGGCGTCATTACGCCACTATCAGAGGAAATCCCCGAACTGCGCGCACTCAATGAAACCGACTTAGAAGACCGCGCTGCGCGCCTCGCCATCCTCAATGACCCGGACTATATTCGCGCCTTCAAGCGTATGTGGATGAGCGGCAAACAGGGCTGGGGGCTGGCGCGCCTGAAGCGCAAACTCAATCTTGAGGACTACGCCTTCAATCGCACCCTTGCCGATATGACCGTCGAGCGCTGCCCCATTGAAAACTGGCAGGGCAAAGACCTGCAAACCGTGTATGAGCGCGTACTGGCAATTTTGCAGCAGCGGCCACCGCAAGACCTCGGCGAAGAAGAGCGGCAGCTCGTCGAACGCGACTTCACCGCAATCAACGACGAAGCCGACTTTATGTTGCAATTGCTGCGCAGCTTTGACACCGCGCTATCGTGGAGCACGATCACCGCGAATAGAGACCCGCAAAAGGTCCGCGAGCTGATTATGAACCCGCTTCTGTTGCCCGGTTTTAACGACAGCGGCGCCCACCTCACCAACATGGCCTTTTACGATGTAAACCTGCGCTGTTTAAAGCTGGCGGCCGAAGGCGGCGACAAGGACGTGAGCTACATGGTGAAACGCCTGACCTGCGATGCCGCCGACGTATTCGGCGTCGACGGTGGCAGCATTGATGTTGGCGATACCGCAGACCTGATTTTGGTTGACCCAAAGCAACTTGCCAATTACGAGGGCCAAGCCAATGTAGAGCGGCGCTACCGCGAGGAATTCAGGCACGAGCAATTGGTCAATCGCTCCGACGGCGTGGTAACACAGGTGTTTATTGGCGGCCAAAGTGCATGGCGCGACCAGCAGTTTTCGCCGCAGCTGGGCAAGCAAAAGTTTGGCCGGCTACTGCGTCGCCGGGCGCATTAAGCCCTTCTGGCACAGCATGTTAGCACCGGGCAAGCGCGCCTAAGATGCTGTGCTACACTCAAATTGTGCATGGACCGCACACCTCTATTTCATCAACAAAAAGGATTTGGATGATGAGCTATTCACTGCCGCAACTCGCTACACTTATCAGTATGTTCTTTGTACTGGCGCTGACCTTTTCGGCCCCAGCCAGCGCACTGAATATCAACACAGCCACCGCTGCCGAACTCACGGAGCTAAAGGGCGTGGGCCCAAAACGCGCGCAAGCCATTGTGCGTTACCGGGAAAAACACGGCCCATTCCAAGACCGCGAAGCCCTGCTGGACGTGCCCGGTGTTGGCAAAAAAGTGCTGAAGGATAACCTCGCAATCATTGAGCTGGAGGCGCGAAACACCACCGCAAGCAAGTAAGGCCGTTGGCACTGGCAGCGCTGCCAGTGCCCTGCTCCCCTCCCCTCTGCAAAGCCGTCCACCTCACCAACTGATCAGAGCCAGTTTGTGAAAAGCGCTTGATCCAGGTCAGCGCAGCCTCGGCTGCGGCCCCGTAGTGTTAGTTTTTGATTGACTCCAATGGGTAGCACCATGCACTACAAAAAAATGGCTGGCACGGCCGCCGTATTCGTTCTCGCCGACCAACATGCCAATAAGCCCGTTGAGCGGCAGGGCGAAATATGGAGCGCGCAGGAACTTCACCTCGACACCACCCCCGCTGCCCTCACCAGCAAACCCAGCATGGCCAGTAGCCTCGCCCTGGAAGGCCTGGAAAGCTACGACCCACCCCGCCACGGCGATGTGCGCGAGGTCAGCGCATTGAATGCGAGTTTTGTGTACATTGAGGCCATCAAGGGCTGGGTGGAGCTAGCGTTGGATACGGAAAGCCCCTAAAACAGGGCTGCGGCCCTATTCAGGCTTTACTTAGCGCGAGCCTGCGGCTTTTTTCTGATGTAAATCACCTTGCGCACCCGCGACACAAGTTGCTCGGAGGCATCAACAATGTCGACGGTGAAATGGGCAAAGTACTTGTCGCCGTTTGCAGTGTTATCGCGAATATTCTGGGTATCTTCATCTGAAATGGTCATCACCGCCGTGACTTTGGACTGCCCCGGTTTGATAAATTCGATATCTGCAGATTTATCCCATATCAAATAGTCTTTGCCGAAAATCTGCATGAGCAGCAGCATAATGTGGGGGTCAACCATCGAATACAGGCTGCCGCCAAAATGCGTGCCCACCGCGTTGCGGTTATACCAGCGCAAAGGCATAGAGACCTGCAACTGCTGCCAATCCTGACTGACGTGGTCCACCTTCACCCCTGCGCCGATGTAGGGCGGATAACAATTAAGCATCAATTTAAATAGCCGCGGGGACAACTTCATATCGTCTACCTTACTGTCTGTAAAAAACGGCAGAGGCGTGTATTACCCGCCAGCCGCGTACCAAGCAACGCACACTAACCGATTTATTAATGGCGTGATAGCGCCGCCGGCCGTTTACGCATTTAGCGTCAGGGCGGGGAAAAGGCATTCATCGTATCCAGGGGCGCAGGGCAGTTTCCGACATAAAGTCCATAAAACAGCGTACCCGGCGTGAGTCGCGCAGGTCAGTATGAGTTAGCAACCACAGCTCGGTGGTCACCAATGGCTCATCGCAAGCGGGCAGAAGTTCAGGGTAGCGCGCGGCGATGGGCGCCGTCATTAAGCCGAGCACAACACCCTGTCGAACCATCGCCACCAACTGGCTGTTGCTATTAGTACGCAAGGTGATTTGCGGGTCGTCGACCATATTGCGGAAGTAGCGATCGCCGTGATTGCTGTCAAAGGCCGCCTGCCAAATGCCCCAAGAGGCCTTATTCAACTCACCATCGATGCTCTCCAGATACTCCCGTGTGCCATAGGCAAACAGGGAAATATCCGTCAGCTTTCGCCCAACCAACAACTCCGGCGGGTGGTCGGTGATGCGGATAAGAATATCTGCCTGAGACTGGTTCAGGTTGTGTTGCGCAGAAGTGGCAAACACAGTGAGCTCGATATCAGGGTATCGCCGCATAAAATCAGCTAACGGCGCCGACAGATCGATCAATGTGGTCTCGGGAATCGACAGCGTTAAGGGACCGGCCAGCACATCGGACTGGCCGCGCATTTTCCGCTCGAAATTAATACAGCGCTCTTCCACCGCTTCGGCGTCGCTCATCAGACGTTCGCCGGCAATAGTCAGGCGGTAGCCACTCTGGCGGCGGTCAAAGAGCTTTACCTTGCGCCGCGTTTCCAAGCGGTCGATACGGCGAGCCACGGTGACATGGGTCACTCCCAGTTTGCGCGCCGCACTACTGAGCGAGCCGCTGCGCGCGAGCACGGTGAAGTAGCGAATATCATCCCAGTCCATTTGTACATTTTCTCACAATAATTGTTATTTCATTGAACTAACTATAACAGCGCAGTCTTTCGTAGACTGTAGCGATTCCATCAATTCTGGAGGTTGATGTATGCACAGCGTGCAAGATGCCCAGGCCCTGGCGCTTCGCTATGCGCAGATTGTCGACAACCGAACGTTCGACACCATGCGCGAGCTACTCGTCGACGACTTTACCCAGCGCGGCCCAGAGTGGCTTTGTGAGAGTGCCGATGCCTTTGTCGGCATGCTGAATCTACTCGCCGATAACTATAGTGCGACCTTTCATTTGGTTGGCAATCAGCTGGGCGAGTGGCAAGGCGACTGCTACGAAGGCGAAACCTACTGCATTGCCTCCCATATCTACGAAAAGGCCGGTCAGGGACGAAAACTGGACATGGGGATTCGCTACCAGGAACAGGTGGTCTACGCCGAAGGGGCTTACCGCTACGCCCGCCGGGACGTGACCATGGTGTGGACCAGCGATCACCCGCTCGATAGCTAAATTCCATTTACACGCACAATAACGAGAGCATAACTATGAACGTACTTGTTGTCGGTGGCTCCGGCTTGATTGGCGGCGACGCGGCCCTCTATCTGAAATCACACGCTCTTAACGTGACTATTATGGCGCGTAACAAGCCAACAGCACCGACTCTGGCTGCCCTGCCTTTTTTGCAGGGAGACTATGTCAACGACGATATGGGCGACGGCCGTCTAAAAGGCTTTGATGCCATAGTCTTCGCGGCCGCAGCTGATATCCGACAACTGCCGATGGATGGCAGCGTCACGCCGGACGACTTCTACCGGGAAGTGAACGATAACGCGGTACCACGTTTTTTTGCCGCCGCTCGCGAGGCCGGTGTGCGCCGCGCCGTATACATTGGCACCTTCTACCCGCAAGTGGCAGCGCATCGTATTGGCGAGTGCCCCTATGTGACGTCGCGCAGCAATACCGATGAGGCGGTGCGCGCAATGAGCAGCGACAACTTCACCGTATGCAGCCTGAATTTACCCTTTGTTATGGGGCACATACCGGGACTGGATATCCCCCATATTGGCGCGCTGGTGGCCTACGCCAGCGGCGCCTTAGAGCTGCCGGTGTTTGCCCCCAAGGGCGGCACAAACCACATTAGCTCTCACTCGGTAGCCCAGGCGACGTTGGCAGCATTGGATCACGGCGAATCAGGCCGGGCCTATTTGCTGGGCGATGAGAATTACAGCTGGAAGGAATACCTCGAACTCTGGTTCGACGCAGCAGGCAACCCGCAAACGCTCGAGGTCCGGGAGGACGACCACCCGCTTCTGCCAAATGTGATTATGTTTGCCGGCGCCGGTGCGACGGTTAGCTATGAGCCGGAAGCCGTTGACGAGCTGGGCTACGACCGCCATCAAATCAAAGCGACGATCAACACGCTGATAAGCGCCTACGGCGGGAAGTGATCGCTATTCAGTAACAGGCCGTAAGCGAGCGCGGCTGGCCGCCTGCTCATTAGGCCACCAATGACATCGGGTAAGTGAGCGGGCGCTCCCTGCTCAACACATCACAACCAGAACCGACCGGCCACCGTAAAAGGAAGACACGTTTACAAGGACCACACCATGTTTTCGCTCTTCAAGAAAGACCCCGTCGCCAAGCTCAACAAGGCGTATCTGGCCAAACTGGAAAAAGCGATGCAGGCGCAGCGCAATGGCGATATTAAAGCGTATTCGATGATCACTGCCGAAGCCGAGCAGATAGCCGCTGAGATGCAGCAGCTCAAAGACGCCCAACACAGCGGCGGGTGAACAGCGGCGAATTTGTCAAAACGCAAACTCTGGCGGCAACACGCACAGCGCAGCGACGATTATCTACGCCTTTTACGACCCCAACTGCCCCTACTGCCAAGCTTTCCGCGAAGCCGCTAGCCCCTGGATTCAGTCGGGACAGGTTCAACTCAGGCACATTCTGGTCGGCGTGCTCACGCCCAGCAGCCTGCCCAAAGCCGCGACAATTCTGGGCGCTGCCAATCCGCACACCGCGTATATGCAAAACGTGGCGCAACATAAACACGGCGGCATTGCCGTGCAGGAAAGCGCTCGCATACGCGGCGAACCACAGGTGCGGGCCAACAACCAACTAATGCAAAAACTTGGCGTACCGGCAACGCCAGCCATCTACTACAAAGATGCCGAGGGTCGGCTACGAAAGCACTTGGGCATGCCGCCAGCGCACACGCTAAACCTGATGATGGAGGGGATAACCCAGCCTTAACGTTTTATGGGTTGCTAGAGGGGATAGCGCGCGCGGCCTACCCATTCAACAGCGCGTCCACCCACTCCAAAAAGCGCACGGCGCCGCGCGTTTCAAAGCTGTTTTTATTCGGCACGTAGTAACACAGGCTCGATGCCACCTCTCGCGTGTCACAGCTTTGCAGCAGCTTGGCATCCACCAAGCGCTTAGCGAGCGTTGTCGAACAGAACACCAGCCCGCGCCCGGCCATTGCCTGCTGAATCCCGAATAACTCCTGGTCAAAGGGAACGCAGTTAAGTTTTGCACCCTGCAGCCTATTCTCCTCCAGCCAAGCGGTGAGTGGCGGCTCCGGCAAGGCAGTGTTTTTCCACTGCGTGGTAAACAGGGTAATTCCCTCGTTCCAGCTGCCAGGAGCCGCCATTCCGGGAGCGCCAAAGACATTGAATGACTCGTGTCGAATGATATCCGAGGGCTCAACTCTCGCGGCATCGCCATAGCGAACAGGTAAAATGTAAGATTGGCTATCCACTGATTCGCCTGTCGATATTTCCAGAGAGATACCCGGGTTCGCCTGTTCAAATTCGTGCTGAGCGGGAATCAGCGCCATCGCCGCCAACGACGAGGTCGTCGTCACCCGTATCGCTGTGCCCGCCCTCATCACCTCATCCAAAGCATTATCAATTTTACGAAACCCCTCCGAGGTTGCCTTTGCCAGGCGCGCCCCTGTTCCGGTTAACGCAATCCGCCTGCCATGGCGATGAAATAAACTGACCGACAAGCGCCCCTCCAAATTACTGATGTGGTGGGAGATCGCCGTTGGCGTTAGCGACAGCTCCTCAGCGGCCAACTTAAAACTGCCCAAACGGGCAGCAGATTCAAACGCTTTAAGTGCCTGCAACGATACTTGCAACGTCCACCTCCCCAACAGTAAGCACTGAGACTTTAGATGAGTTTAGCTCATCTGCAAGTGTGTTTTTATCGTTTGTTCGCCCGTGCACAGCGACACAAAATATCCCTGTCACTAACTGAGCGAGAGAACGGCCATGACAACAATACTCCACATCGATTCAAGCGTAAGAGCAGTAAGCAACCCGAACCCCGAGCATGACTCCCTGTCGAAAAATATCGCGCGGCGATTTATCGAGACATGGAAAAAGCACCGACCTCTAGATGAATATATCTACCGCGATGTTGGCATAAACCCACCGGCATTTATCAACCAAGACTGGATTGGCGCGGTATTTACCCCCGAGCACAACCGCAGCCCGGCACAACAGCAAACACTGGCCCTCTCCGACGAACTGATCGCAGAGGTCGCAGCGGCCGACGTCATCGTCATTTCCTCACCAATGTACAACTACGGTATGCCCGCCCAACTTAAAGCCTGGTTCGACCAAATTGTGCGGATCAATGAAACCTTCGACTTTGACCTATCGCGCGGCGACTACCCCTTGCAGCCACTGCTATCTGGCAAAACCCTAATCATCGTGACGTCCACGGGTGAATTCGGCTTTGAAAAGGGCGGTATCCGCGAGCACTCTGCCCATCTGGTTCCCCACCTGAAAACACTCAGCAAATATTTAGGCGTGGAAACCAGCTATGAAATCGCCTCTGAATACCAGGAATTTGGCGACGGCCGGCACCGCCACTCACTCGACCAGGCAAAGGCCCGTGCCGAGCACCTTGCAACCGAACTATGCGGCGCGATGCCGACGCAATCTCCCACAACGGAGGCAGAAAGTGCATAACGCTCTCGAAAGCCGCCTGCCAGAGCACGCAGAAAGCCGCCTGCCAGAGCACGCAGAAAGCACCATCGAGCTGGCGATTCAGCACGCCAATGCCGGTGGCTTGCCCTTCTCCGCACTGATTATCAATGCACAAGGGGAAATCATCGGCGAAGGCGTCAATCAGGTCGCGCAACAGCTCGACTGCACCGCCCACGCCGAAGTGCAGGCAATACGAAACGCCTCACGCAATACGCGCCGCGTTGCGTTACACGGCGCGACACTCATTGCCTCCGGCGAGCCCTGCTCGCTCTGTTTTATGGCCATCCATATGGCCGGTATCAAAAACGTGATCTGCCTTTCGAGCCGGCATGATGCCGCCGACCACGGCTTCGACTACCGATGGACCTACCGACACATAAACACCAGCCTACTTAATGCGCTTAACGTGGTGATGTTGGAGAACGACAGGAAACTGCTGCCATTTCAGGTGGCAAAACAGCAATTACGTAACAGTAATTAAGCCAACAGCACTAAGGGGTGAAGAGAAACGGCTAATTAAAACCGAAAGCTGAAGCGACTGAAACGCTACCAAAGCCCAGGGTCATTGAGCGCCTCAACACACCGCGTGGGGCCAATCATCGCCTGAACCGCGCTGCCATCGAGTGATTGCGCCAACCAGCCAATCGGCTGACTCAAGGGCCACGGGGCTTTTACAATCGCTTCGGTGATCTGCTCAAAGCCCACTTTGGAATAATAGCCGGGGTCGCCATAGGTAAACACCAACTCAACTCCAAGCGATTTCAGATGATCCAAACCGTATCGAATAAGCGCCTGGCCAACCCCTTTGCCCTGCACATCCGTCGACACCGCAACTGGCGACAAAATAAAGGCACGCTGCCCGCTCGGCACAATAAGCTGACTAAAGAAAATAGCGCCAACAACAGCATCGCCTTCCCATGCAGTAAAGCCAATAACCTCAGACGGGGGTGTTGTTGAAATCAGCTCCTTAACGAAATCCGCAATAATCTGCCCTTCTGCCTCTCCTTCAGCATCTGAGAAAACCCGCTGAAACAGCGCGACAACGGGGTTCACATCGGAATCATTGAATAATGCAAGTCTCATCTAACTAGTTGCTCTCAGTGCGAACGACTGCTTGAAACATGTAACGCATTCCGGTTTCTCTCACACTGTCGAGTCAGGCTCGGCATGATTATTCTGCGTTAGCTACCTGAAAGCGCACATCAAATTGGGGGAACGACAGCCCGCCAGTCTTAACTCGTTAATCGCCCCAATCATCGCGATCTTCGAGTAAGAAATTTCGCAGCTCACGTTCGCTGCGCAGAACATATAAGATGAAAATCTTCTTCTCGGCGTGGCGATAAAAAATTCGACAGGGATTGCATACAACTTCACGATAGCGGCTATCTGTCAGTTCCCCGGGAACCTTGCCAGAGCTTGGGTGTTCTTTGAGGCGCTCTACAGCAGAGAACACCCGCTGTACCAGTTCACGCGCTGCTGTAAGATTTTCTATCGCTATGTATTCCGCGATTTCGTTCAGGTCAGATAGGGCCGGCTCAGTCCAGATTAACTCAGCCATTTTTTCATTTTGGCTTTGGCTTCATTATGAGTCAGCGCCCTGCCTTCTTGAACAGCGGACTCTCCTCGAGCGATACCTTCCAAAATTATCATTCTACGCTGAAGGGCTTCAAAGTCTTCGACATCAACAAGATAGGCAGATGGCTTGCCATGCTCTGTGATTAGCACAGGCTCTTTGGATTTATGAAGTTCAGACAATATTTTGGTTGCCTGGCGCTTCAATGTAGTCACTAATTCAGTCTTCATAAAAAGTGACACTACTCTATCACTTCATGCTTTACAAGGGCATTTATGCTCGGCACAAGAGCGGCTTGCCCATAGTAAACAGGCGGATAAGCCGCGCAGTTTAGCGTAGCGATAGGTCGCCACTTGTCAGGCGCGCTTTGGGCGGTTCACTACATGGATTTTCACGCACGCACGACACAAAAACCCATTACGGAAGCTCTCTCCAGAGCCAAGAAGCTACAAACTCAGAGATTTCGCCATACTTGCCTACCTCCAGGTTGAAATAGGCGTCTACTAACTAGCGGGAGGTTCCGCCACGTACTGCTGCGACTGGTTATGTGTTTAGCGCCTTGGCGCAGTAGCCCGAGGCATTTTTATAATCCGGATCGGCGTAGAGGACTGTATCTTTGCCAGCAGCATAGGGCGAATGAACCGTTATCGATTTAGGGTGCTGCTCTTTCAATATCAGTTTGGTGCCGTCCTGAATCTGGATCTTGCCCCCTGAAAATTTTACTTTCTGCAGAACGTCAGCGATGCCGTAGGAATAGCAGAACAAACCATATCCGTCGGACTGCCATTTCATAGTGACAAGGTAAGGCCCCATATTCCCCGTCCATGAACCAGCAAGACCTTCAGGCACTGGCTCAGGTGTGACCGCCACGAAGTTATTATTCATCATGTCACTCATGGGCGACTGGCAACCCGCGAGAATGATTACAAAACCAGCAACTAAGCCCTGCTTAAAAACTTTCATGAAACTCCCTTTTCTCAGGCTCAGAACACATAACATTGGTATACCGCGCACGCTCGATTTTCCCAACGTCAGCTAGCGTAAAAATCTCGTGACGCTCTGATTTTTAATATACATGAGCGTTAACGCGGGAATCGCTTATCGGGATAAACGGGCATGCGCTTAAATCTTCTTGGTGGGGTCTCATAGATATTGCCCATATTTCCTTATGTGGCTGATTTGCTGCGCGCTAAACGAATGCTTTGAACGGCGCGCTTTCCTTGCTGGAGGGTTCAGCATAAAACCTGAACACCCAAAACACTAGCCAAGACAGCACATCAATTATTATATGCGGCGCTTGCAGAAGGCTGTATTCGCGGGTCTGAAGACATAGAAGGGAAAATAGCGGCGCCTGGGCTTTAAGGCGGGGAGGATGCTTGGCGCGAAACAGCGCCAAGCGGGTAAGCGCGGGTGCTAGCTCTGCATCATTTCAATAATGGCAGAGAAGTCTCGCTGGGCGTTGCCGTCTTTGCCGGCAAAGCTGGCATAGAGGCTGCGCGCCAATGCACCCATGGGCACCGCGCTTTGGGTTTTCAGGCTGTTTTCCATCGCCAGCCCCAGGTCTTTGAGCATCAGCTGGGCCATAAAGCCGGGCTGGTAGTCGTTGCTGGCCGGGGTGGCGGGCATAACGCCGGGTACCGGGTTGTAGTTTTGCAGTGACCAGTTGTCGCCGGAGCTGTTCTTCATAATCTCTGACAATACGCTGGCATCCAGGCCGTTATTTAAGCCCAGCTGCAGCGCTTCGGCGGTGCCTACCATATGAACGGCCAGCAGCATGTTGTTGCACATCTTGGCGATTTGGCCAGCGCCGTGGTCGCCAGCGTGGAAGATTTTTTTACCCATCCCCGCCAGGATTTTTTCTGCGCGAGCAAAGCCGGCCTCGCTGCCGCCGCACATAAAGGCGAGTGTTCCCGCCTGAGCGGCTTTTACGCCACCGGATACCGGCGCGTCTAACATATCCAGCCCTGCGGCCTCGGCCGCCGCGCCAACTTCGCGGGCGGTTTCGGCATCAATGGTGCTGCAGTCGAGGATGAGCGTGCCTTTTTGCGCCTTGGCAATCAGGCCCGCCTCGCCAAGGTATAAACCGGCCACGTGCTTACCGGCGGGCAGCATACTAAGAATCACTTCGGCGCCATCAATGGCCGCTTCAGCGGTGCTGGCACACTGCGCGCCCTGCTCGGCTAGCGCTTGCATGGCGGACTGAGACAGGTCAAAAACGGTCAGGCTGTGGCCTGCCTTGAGTAGATTGGCCGCCATTGGGCCACCCATATTTCCCAAGCCGATAAATGCAATGCTGCTCATGGTGTTCTCCTTATTGCGGCCCCTGGAAGGCGCGGCGGTATGGTTATAAATCGTGCAGTGGATGTTCTGACCAAGGGGCGTCGAAGTAAGCGCCTACTTCGACGCTGTCTATCGCTTCGTAGCTGCTGTGGCGCCACTGGGGATTTTTATCTTTGTCGATTAACAAGGCGCGCACACCCTCGGCGAAGTCGCTGTTACGCACCACATTGGTGGACAGTACTAGCTCAGCGCGAAATACCTCGCGCAGGCTCAGGCCGTCGGCGCGGCGCAATTGCTCCAAGATTAGGCGTGCACTCAATGGCGAACCCGCAGACAAGGTTGCCGCCGCTTTTTGCAGCCAGGGGTTGTCGCTGGATAGCTCAGTGATGGCCTTGATGGCGGCAATATCATCGCCCTCGCAGAGCTGATTAATTACTGGCGCCGCAGGCTCGACATTGGCCTCGGGAAGCGCCGCTTGCGAGGCTTCTATATGGCTGGCCATCAGGCTGTACAGGCGCTCGTGATTGTCGCTGACATCGTCGGACCACAGCTCGTTGGCCATCGCTGCCAACACTTCGTCGCGGCGGCGGTTTTCAATAAAGCCCTCGGCCAAGCCGAGGTACAGGGCGTCGCGGCCATTGAAGGACGCGCCGGTTAGCGCCAGGAAACGCCCACAGTGGCCAGGCATACGATTTAGGAAATAACTGCCACCCACGTCGGGGTAGAGGCCGATGGTAATTTCCGGCATCGCCAGACGGGACTTTTCGGTGACAACGCGATAACTGCCCGCCGCGAAGATACCCAAGCCACCGCCCATAACAATGCCGTGCCCCCACACCACAACGGGTTTGGCGAACTGGTGCAGCGCGTAGTCGAGGCGATATTCCTGCTCGAAGAAGCGCTCGGCGTATTCGCAGGGGCCGCCCGGTGTTTCGGTTGCCGAGCGATACAGAGCCTGCACGTCGCCACCTGCGCAGAAGGCCTTTTCACCGGCAGCGGTAATAAACAGGCAGGCGATATCGCGACGGTCTCGCCACTCGGCCAGCTGCGTTAGCATGGCCTCGACCATGCCGAGGTTAAGGGAGTTCAGCGTTTTTTCTACATTGAGGGTGACAATGCCCAGCTTCTGGCCGCTGGCGGTGTCGCGCTCTTCAAATAGTACGTCCTGGCTTGTGCTCATTAGGCGTTTTTCCACTCCGGTTGCCGTTTTTCCAAGAAGGCATTCACGCCCTCTTTTTGGTCGACGGTATCAAACAGTTGCACAAAACGCTCGCGCTCCAGAATCAGCCCTTTTGGCATGACGGCATCGCGCGCTTCGTGGATTAACGCTTTGCAGAAGCTGACGGCCACTGGGCTTTGCTGGGCAACAGCGCTTGCCATATCCAGCGCCGCCTGCAGGGACTCGCCACGGGGCACTAGCTCTTCAACCAAGCCGATGCGATGCGCCGTTTCGGCATTCACTCGCTCGCCACACAGAATCATGCGTTTGGCCCAGCCCGCACCCACCAGCGCGGTAAGACGCTGAGTGCCACCCGCGCAGGGCAGCAGGCCAACCTTGGCCTCGGGCAGTGCCATTTGCGCCTGCTCTTCGGCGATACGAATGTCGCAGGCCAGCGCACATTCCAAACCACCGCCCATCGCAAAGCCGTTAATGGCAGCAATGCTCACGCCGCGAAAATCGGCTAAGGCTTCAAACGCCTGACCAAACTTCAGGCCGATATCTTGCGCCACGGCTTTGTCGCCGCTGGCAAACATTTTCAGGTCGGCCCCGGCGGAGAAGAATTTTTCGCCGCTGCCGGTGATCACCAAGGCGTAGATATTTTTGTCGGCGTTGAGCGCAGCAATCAGCGTTTTCAGACCACTCAAGGATTCAGCATCCCAGGTGTTGGCGGCGGGGTTATTGATGGTTACCACGGCTGTGTGGCCCTGCACGTCAAGCTGTAATTTTTCAGTTGGGCTCATGCTCATTTAATCACCTCCAGTGCGCCTTCCATTAAGATTCGGCGGGCGATAATGACCCGCATAATTTCGTTGGTACCTTCCAGAATTTGATGTACGCGGCTGTCGCGCAGGTGACGCTCCAGGGGGTACTCGCGTATGTAGCCGTAACCACCGTGCAGCTGCAGCGCGGCATTGCACACGTCAAAACCCAAGTCGGTGGCAAAGCGCTTGGCCATGGCGCAGTAGCTGCTGGCCTCTGGGTGGCCGGTGTCGAGTTTAAACGCCGCCAGCCTGACCATTTGCCGCGCGGCAACAAGCTGGGTGGCCATATCGGCCAGGGTAAATTGGGTGTTTTGAAAATCGGCAATGGCCTGGCCAAATTGCTCACGCTCTTTCACGTAGGCGGTTGCCGTTTCCAGTGCGGCTTGCGCGGTGCCAATAGAGCAGGTGGCGATATTAATGCGGCCGCCGTCCAGGCCTTGCATAGCAATGCGAAAGCCCTGCCCCTCGTCGCCGAGGCGGTTGGCAGCGGGCACCCGCACATTGTCGAAGGTAACCGTGGCGGTCGGCTGACTGTTCCAGCCCATTTTTTCTTCCGGCTTACCGTAGCTGATGCCCGCACTATCGGCGGGAATAGCGAAGGCGCTAATGCCTTTGGGGCCAGGCTCTCCGGTGCGCAGCATGGCAACCAACACGTCGGTGGCACCGGCGCCAGAGATAAACATTTTGCTGCCATTCACAATGTAGTGCTCACCGTCGCGGCGAGCGGTGCTGCGCAGGTTGCCCGCATCGGAGCCGGCACCGGGCTCGGTAAGGCAGTACGAGGCCAGCGCCTCGCCAGTCACCAAAGCCGGGCACAGCGCTTCAACCAACTCAGGCTGGGCGTAGTGGCCGATCATGCTGGTGGCCATATTATGAATGGTTAAAAACGCCGCCGTAGAGGTGCAGCCGCGGGCCAGTTCTTCAACGATCAGGCTGGTATCCAAACGGCTCATGCCCAAGCCCCCTGCAGATTCCGGGGTATACATGCCCATGAACCCCAGCTCTCCGGCTTGACGCAGTGCGTCTTTAGGGAAGATGTGTTCGGCGTCCCACTTTGCGGCGTTGGGCATGAATACGCCCTCGGCAAACTGGCGCGCGCTCAGGGCATAGGCCTGCTGGTCGTCGTTTAATTCAAAATCCATAACTGCGTTACCTTAACCACAACTCACTTATGCACGAGGCGCCAAACCCGCGGCATGCTCGGCAGCGATCGCGGAGGCAAATAGCTGCTCATCGGCGGGAAGCTGTTTGGTTTGTGCCAACGGCCGCGACACCCAGGTAATGTTTACCAGGTCTTGCCAGCTAATATTATTGTTGGTGCCATTGCCGCCCCAACTGCCACAACCGAGCGAAAAGGTCTGGCGCATACCATTCCAAACATTACCACTATTCGACGGCGCTTGCGGCTGATTTACCATCACCCGCGAGGTAAACGTTTGCTCGGCATAGCGCTGGATATTGTCATCGCTGCGCGAGTAGATGCCGCAGCTATGCCCCTGCCCCTGATACGCCTGAATGGCATTGGTGGTGACAATGGCCTCGTCCAGGTCGGCCACCCGATAGAAGGCCATTACCACCGACATTTTTTCCCCTGAGAAAGGATGCTCCGCCCCCGCGCCGGTTTCCGGCACGATGAAAAACTGCTTGCCCTCGGGCAGGTCGATACCCGCCATCGCTGCCAATACCGATGCCGGCTGGGCAACAATTTTGCTATTGATGTGGCCATCTTCCCAGATCAACGCCTGCAAGCGCTGCTTTTCTTCGCTGTTGCAAATATAGCCGCCCTCGGCCTGAAGCTTGTCGAGCAGGCTGTCGGCAATGGCCTCAAACGCCACCACCGAGTTATCGGAGGAACACGACGCTGCCAGATCCAGGGTTTTTGAAATACGAATTTTCTCCGCCGCCATTTCCAGGTCGGCGGTATCATCAACCACAATCACCGCATTGCCCGCGCCAACGCCCAGTGCAGGCGTGCCGCTGGCATAGGCCGATTTCACCATTGCCGCGCCACCGGTGGCCAAAATGCGGTCGCACTGCTTCATTAATTCGTTGGTGCTTTCCAGTGAAGGCTGCTCAATCGCGATGACCAAATCCTCGGGGGCACCCAGCGCGGCGATGGCGGCACGCATGCGATCGCAGATCATTTTATTGGTGAGCTTGGAGCGCGGGTGCGGCGCAATAATGATGGCATTGCGCCCTTTTACGGCAAAAATAGACTTAATCACCGGCGTCGCTTCGGGGTTAGTGCAGGGTGCCAAGGCGCCGATCACGCCGACAGGCTTGGCGATTTTAACAATATTGCGCTCGCGATCCTCTTCGATCACACCCACGGACTTGTCGTGCAAAATATCGAACAGGGTTGCCCGCGTTTTCTTGGCGATTTTTAAATACTTGCCCTCGTAGTTACCCAGCTGGGTTTCCTCTACGGTAAAGCGCGCCACGTCTTCGGCAACACCGGGTTTGGCAACCGCCCACACCATGGCGGTGATCAATTCATCAACCTGCTGCTGGCTGTAGTGCGCAATTTGCTGCTGAGCGGCGCGCGCCCGCGCCATCAAAGCTGCAATATAGTCGGCGGCGTTGGCCTCTGCCTGTTGGGTATTTTCCATGATGTTTACCTGCTGATCTCTGTGCCCCAGCAACCGTGCGTAGGACGAAATTGTTAACAGGTCGCTATAAAACCACAGCCAAGCTGGCTTCTGGATTGACTATATTGGGCTATTGATGGACTATATTGCTAAACTAAAGAACCACTCCGGCTAGGCAATATTTATGAGCATCACCTCTGACTGGCCCCTTCCCCCCGATGGTGTGCGCTTCCTCACACCCCAGCGCGTCGCCCAACAACTGGCCGCCCACCCACTGAGCGAGGCCCTGTATCCACTGGCCATGGGCTACTACCCTTATGCCCACGGCCACCGTATGGAGCGGGATCAGCACGACAGTTTTCTGCTGATCTACTGCATTGATGGCAGTGGTGTTCTGCGCAGTGGCGAGCGCCAGTTCAGCATTGCCAGCGGGGATTTAATTTTTTTGCCCAAGGGCATGGCGCATCAGTACGCTGCGGACGACGACACACCGTGGACAATTTACTGGCTGCACTTTGACGGCCGATTGGCCGACGACTTTTATCGCCACAGTCAGCTACACACCCCGCATATCCATATTGGCGTTCAACCCCGCGTGGTACGCATATTTGACGGCCTGTCAGAGTTGCGACGCAGCGCCTATCAACTCGCCGAGTTTATTCAGGGCTGCCACCAGTTGCAGGCCCTGTTGAGCTACATCGCCCTGCTGGTTCGCCAGCAACCCTCACGTGGCGGCAAGCGCCTGGATTGGGAACATATTCGCGCGGTAATGCAGGAGCATATTCACGGCCAGCTGAACTTAGAGACACTCGCAGCCAGCGCCAATATGTCGAAGTATCACTTTATTAAAAAGTTTAAGGCCTGGAGCGGACAGTCGCCGATTCAGTACTTTATTCACATGAAAATACAGCGCGCCTGCTACCTGCTGGACAGCACAGCAATGTCGGTGAAGGAAGTGGCGGCCACGCTGGGCTATGACGATATGTATTATTTTTCACGGCTTTTTAAAAAAGTGCTGGGCATTGCGCCCAGCGACTACCGGCGCCATCGAGGCGCTATTCCGCCACGCCTTTAGACCAGCAGCTCCCCGGCCAATACGGTGCGGGCACTACCCGATAAAACGACCCGCTCGCCTTGTATGGCAATACCAACGTTGCCACCGCGCGCGGAAATTTGCCGCGCATTAAAACTACCGCGACCGAGCTTTTGCTGCCAATAGTGCGCCAACGCGCAGTGCGCCGAACCTGTTACTGGATCCTCTTCAATACCGACAGCCGGTGCGAAGAAGCGCGATACGAAGTCATGCTGTTCGCCGCGAGCGGTAACGATTAAGCCCCTTACATTCAGGGCGGAGATAGCTGCGCTGTTAGCCGTAAAACTCTCCACCGCACGCTGATCCGTCAGCTCTAGCAACAGGTCTTCCCCTGCCGTTGCCGCCGCTACGGCGCCAGCGGTGAGGCTGGCCGGCCAGCGGTCAAAGCGACAGCTTTGCGTCACACACAGGGGAAAGTCCATCGACATACCATCGCCACGACGCTGCGCGCGCAACTCGCCGCTCAGGGTGTCAAAGCGCAAGGCTTCGGCGCCGATCTGACACTGCTCCCATAGGGCGTGCGCACAAGCCAGCGTTGCATGACCGCAGAGGGACACCTCTGCTTTCGGGGTAAACCAGCGCAGGCTCCAGCATTCGCCTTGGCTGTCCAGCGGCTGAAGAAATGCAGTTTCAGAGAGGTTAAATTCCGCAGCGATCTTTTGCAGACTTTCGTCATCGAGTTGACGGTTTTGTAAAACGACCGCGGCCGGGTTACCGGAGAACGGCTGGTCACTGAAGGCATCGACAATAAAACTTTTCATGTGTTGTTTTCCTTGTGGCGCATTAGCCGTAAGCGCCCTTGAGTATTTCTTCACACAGTTGTGGCAACACTACACTGGCAGGGCCCTGGCGATGCTCGGCAAATTCGCTGGCGGGGCTCGCCGGCTCGATATTAACCTCAATACTGTGCGCACCGGCACGGCGCGCTTCATGAACGAAGCCAGCGGCGGGATACACCTGCCCGGAGGTACCGATGGCAATAAATAACTGACACTGAGACAACGCCTGCTGAATATCGTCCATATACAGCGGCATCTCGCCAAACCATACCACGTGGGGACGCAGTGTCTGCGGCAAATTACAGCATTCACAGTGCTGTGATGGCAGCAGATCCTGCTGGATCTCAAAACACTGGCCGCTATTGGCGCAGCGCATCTTCAACAGCTCGCCGTGCATGTGCAGCAGCTTATTCGAACCGGCCCGCTCGTGAAGGTTGTCGATATTTTGGGTAACCAGCAGCAGGTCACCGGCAAAGTGCTTCTCCAATTCAGCCAGCGCAATATGCGCGGGATTGGGCGCAATATCCGCTGACAATAATTGCTGGCGGCGACGGTTGTAAAAGTCATGGACTCGCTCGGGGTTGCGCGCAAACCCCTCCGGGGTCGCCACCTCTTCAATGCGGTGCTCTTCCCAGAGGCCATCGGCCGCGCGAAAGGTCTGTATGCCCGACTCGGCGGAAATACCCGCGCCCGTTAACACAACAATGCGTGACAGGGTTTGGCTACTCATCTACGACGCCCTCCAAAGGCTTCTCCATAAAGCGCGCGCTGCCGTGCTCCGGCCGCAGTTGGTAGTCGACAAAACCAAAGCGCTGATAGCTCTGCCGGGCAGCAGTATTGCCCTCTAATACCTCCAACGTCAGCTTGCAGTAACCGCGCCTCTGCGCCAGTGTTTGAATATGCTCCAGCATGGCCGAACACACGCCGCGTTGGCGCCAGGTGGGTCGCACGATAATATCGTGGATATTCAAAAGCGGCTTGGCTTTGAAAGTGGAAAACCCCACAAAGGCGTTGATCAGACCAATGGCTTGCCCGCCGTCCCAGGCGATAACACTGATCGCCCCCGGCTGCTCGGCCAGCGCATCACACAAACCCGACACCACTTCTGGAGCCAGCGCTTCTGCACCACCCATTGGGTCTTTGGCGTAGCACTCCATCAGCGACACGATCGCCTCACAATCACTCTCACAGGCATAGTCCGCCAGGCGACACTGCCAGTCTTTCATTTGTTTCTCCCAACTTGCCAAACGCGCTTACGGCCCGCGGCGCACCACTTACCTGGCGCGTCATATTCACACTTGTAGCGGCCGCGCGCGTTACGTACACTCTGTGTCATAAACACCAATAAAGAGAACCGTTATGTCCCAGAAACTCTTGCCTGTACTCGGCATCAGCGCCGCGCTATTGCTTAGCGGCTGCGGTAGCAGTTCATCCTCGTCAACGACCAATAACGGCTCGCCAAGTGGTAACGGCGGTGTTGCTGAGGCAAAAACCTTCAGCGACCAGGCCATTACCGCCGATGACGGCGAAACCATCGCCTTCACCGCCTACACACCGGAGAACCCGAGCGGCAAAGCCGTACCGCTGATTCTGCACGGTCACGGCTTTGGTCTTTCCCGCGCAAAAAATCTGGAAACCCCCAATCCACTGGAAGCGTTTACAACCAAAGATGTTTCCGGTGATGTGGCTCGCCAAGCGTGGCTGGACAAGGGCTACTATGTGATCAGCTTCGACCAGCGCGGCTTCGGTGACAGCACCGGGAAAATTAGTGTGATGGACCCCGATGTGGATTGCAAAAGCATTTCCTCCATCATCGACTGGGCTGAAATCAATCTACCGAATTTGAAGCGCGACAATGGCGACCCGCTGATTGGTTCGGTGGGACTCTCTTACGGCGGCGGCTTCCAGACCGTGTGCTCGAGCGTCGACAAACGCTTCGACGCTATTGTGCCGCTGGCCACCTGGAGCCACCTGCCCTATAGCCTGTACGCCGACAGCAGCCCTAAAACCAGCTGGCTGGATGTACTCGGTATTGCCTCGATGGGCAACCTGGAAGACTACCTGTGGCCGGCGTTTCTGCAGGCCAACTCCACCGGCAATATCGACCAGTCAATCATCGATAAACTCGCCGGGCACGGCCCGCTGTCCTACTGCCTGGGTGAGCGCAGCGACGGCGGCACCTTATCCACAGCAGACGCGCTGTTTATTCAGGGCGCGAACGATATCTTATTCAATGCCAACGAGGCTGTTGAGAATTACGAATGCTGGACCGGCCAAGGGCGGGACACCCACTTATTTGTGCAGCGCGAGGGGCATATTTTGCCGCTGCTGCAAGATGCCGGTGAAATGATCCTGTTCGGCACCGACGAGACCCTGTACTGCGACGATCAGCAGTTCGACACCACCACCATCGCGCTGGGTTTCCTCGCCAATAAATTGATGGGCGAGCCGCAACAAGACCTGCCCGACGTGTGCTTCAGCCACGCGGCGTCTCAGCAGGGTCGCAGTTTCAGCAGCGTGGTTCGCGGTGGCACCACAACCCTGCTGCCGGCCAGCCAGGTAATTCCCGGCGGTGCCGCCTACGTCATCAACCTCTTACAGGCCTTGCCACTGGGCACCTTGCTAGAGGTGTTAGCGGGCCTACCCGGCGAAACCGCTGGCGTATTGCAGGCCGTATTGGGCGGCTTGCAAGACCCGGCTTCCATCGCCGATTCCCTCGATGACATCCTGAATCTGATTCCCGCTGAAGTGATCAATAAAACCCTCGCGGCGGGTCAGTTTATTCCGCTGATCAAGGTCGATAATGACGGCTTGCTGGCCGGTATTCCCACCGCCAACCTGCTATTGGAAGGCGGCAACGGTGACGGCAATCTGCTGTATGTTGGCCTGGGTAAACGCCGGGGCGGCGACGCGGCGCTGGTTAACGACCAGGTACGGCCGGTGCGCGGTATCGGTGCCAAGCAATTGGAGCTGGTGGGTGTGAACGAAGACTTACAGGTGGGCGATGAGCTGGGACTGATGGTCTATGGCATTCATCCCTACTACTTGTATCCTGCGGGCCTGGTGCAACCGCCTCTGCCGGTTAGCGTGAATGGCACGGTACAGCTCCCCATTCACACTCAGTAAGGATTAAGCCGGGGGCATTGCGCCTCCGGCTTGTTGTTCAGCAGCGTTTAGCCAATACCCACAAAGGTTGCCAGCCAAAGGCTCAGCACGGTCATCGAGGTGACCGAGGCAGCCAGAATCAGCAGCAATTTAAACGGCTTAAAGGGCTTTCGCTCGACGTCGTTATAACCCTTCTTTAGAAATTCATCGACTTTGAGCTGATCTTCGGGATACAGCTTATTGTGTTCGTTTTCCATCAATTACCGCCCCAATATAAATACATCGCCATAAAAAAAGGCGGCCCCATTATCACAGGATGCCGCCTTCAACTCCACCCGTCGCCGTGCAGGGCACGGCAGGCTGTGGGATATACGCGTTTACGCGAACGCTTCTTCCGCAATATCCATCAACGTGCTGCTGCCGTTGCGGATTGATGCGCTCAGTGCGCTGGCTTGTGGCAACAGGCGCTGAACGAAGAAGCGAGCGGTTTGCAGCTTGGCTTTGTCGAACTCTTCACCCTGCTGGCTTTCACCGCTGAGCACAGTGCGACACATCATTGCCCACATGTAGCTGAACAGTGTGAAGCCCATTACGTGCAGGTATTCGTTCGCGGCTGCGCCAATCGCGTTGGCATCGCTGCCCGCTTGCTCAAGTACAAACTTGGTCAGCGACTCGAGGTTATCGACCGCATCGTTCAGCGGGTTCAGGAATTCATCCATGCCCTCAACCGATGCAGAGTCGGCGCTAAAGGCGCGCATTTCAGCGATCAGTGCCTGAAGGTTTTTCGCGCCATTGGCGGCAACCTTACGCCCCATCAAATCCATCGCCTGGATGCCGTTGGTGCCTTCGTAGATCTGCGCAATGCGCACGTCACGCACCAGCTGCTCCATGCCCCACTCACGCACATAGCCGTGGCCGCCGTAACACTGTTGACCCAGTACGGTACCCTCGAAGCCCTTATCGGTCAGGAAGGCTTTCGCAACAGGCGTCAGCAGCTCAACCATGCCCGAGGCCAGCACCTTGACATCGCCGTCGCCAAATTTAGACACGTCCAACTGCTTGCCCACATACACAGCAAATGCGCGACCCGCTTCAACCAGTGCTTTCTGGGTGAGCAGCATGCGGCGGACATCGGGGTGTACAACGATTGGGTCGGCAGGGCCAGCTTGGTTAACAGGGCCAGTCGGTGCACGGCTTTGCAGACGCTCACGCGCGTATTCACAAGACCACTGGTAAGCGGTTTGCGCAGCACTCAGCCCCTGAATACCGACTGACAAACGCTCGTAGTTCATCATGGTGAACATGCCTTGCAGACCGCGGTTGATTTCACCAACGAGGTAGCCTTCGGCACCGTCGAAGTTCATCACACAGGTTGCCGAGGCATTGATACCCATTTTGTGTTCGATGCTGCCGCAGTTCACGCCGTTGCGCTCGCCGAGGCTGCCGTCGTCATTCACTTTTACCTTGGGTACCAAGAACAGTGAAATACCTTTAGAACCCGCTGGAGCATCAGGCAATTTTGCCAGCACCAGGTGGATAACGTTTTCGGTCAGATCGTGGTCACCACCAGTGATGAAGATCTTGGTACCGGTGATTTTGTAAGTGCCATCAGCTTGTGGCTCGGCCTTGGTACGGATCATACCCAGGTCAGTACCCGCGTGGCTCTCTGTCAAACACATGGCACCGGCCCACTGACCGGAGTACATGTTAGGCAGATATTTTTCCTTCAGCTCATCGGAGGCGTGGTTGTCGATGGCCAGCGCCGCGCCTGAGGTCAGGGTCAGGTAGAGGCCCATCGCGATGTTGGAGGAGTACAGCATTTCCTCGAACAACAGTACCAGCATCTTGGGCATGTTCTGGCCGCCGTAATTCGGCTCACCCGCCAGACCACCCCAGCCGCCCTCGGCCAGTTGCTTAAACGCTTCCGGATAGCCTTTGGGTGTGGTGACAACACCGTCGTCCCACTTCACACCCTCTTCATGGCCAGACTGGCTCAAAGGGGCGATCAGGTTTTCATTGATCTTGGCGCTTTCTTCAAGGATCGCATCCGCCAGCTCGCGGTTAACTTCCTCGGTTCCCGGCATGTTTTGCCAAAGCTGCTCGGCCTTAAATACCTCGTGCAGGACAAACTGCATATCACGCAGCGGCGCTTTATATTCGGGCATATCTGATTCTCCACATTCTTTCGCGACGATCAGTCGCTATCCATAACGCAATGCACAAACGCCCACCGAAGGGTGGGCGTTGCTCGTTTGGGACCTTGCTAATTTAGAACGCAAATGCCTCTTCGGGCATCTCCATCAAACTGTCAGCGCCGTTGAGCATGGACAGTTTGTGCGATTCAGTACGCGGCAGCAGGCGATCGTAATAGAACTTCGCAGTCTGCAGCTTGGCTTTCAGGAACTCGTCGTCGGCAGCACCGTCTACGGCGGCAGCGGCCATGCGCGCCCACATGTAAGCCAGCGAGATGTAGCCAGAATACATCAGGTAGTCCACCGATGCAGCACCGACTTCGTCAGGGTTCTGCATGGCTTTCTCACCCAGCTTCATGGTGACTTCGCCCCACTCTTTGTTCAATTCAGCCAGCTTGCTGATGAACGGCTCCAGCTCTGGGCGCGACGCCTGCTCTTCACAGAACTTATGAATGATCTTGGTGAAGACCATCAACTGCTTGCCGCCAGTACCCATTACCTTGCGACCCAACAGGTCGAGGGCTTGGATGCCGGTGGTACCTTCGTACAGTGTAGAGATGCGCAGGTCGCGAACGATCTGTTCCATGCCCCACTCTGAAATGTAGCCGTGACCACCGTACACTTGCATACCGTAGTTGGCAGACTCCAGGCCAGTTTCGGTAACGAAGGCCTTGGCGATCGGCGTCAGCAGTTCAGACAGCTCTTCTGCGTCTTTACGCGCTTGCTCGTCGCCACTGAAGTAGAACGTGTCGACCAGTTGCGCCACCCAGTAGATAAACGCACGGCTACCTTCAGCCAGTGCTTTCTGAGTCAGCAGCATACGGCGCACATCGGGGTGTACGATCAGCGGATCAGCGGGGCCTTCCGGGTTTTTCGGGCCGCTCAGTGAACGCATTTGCAGACGCTCGCGAGCGTACTCCAATGCTCCTTGGAATGAAGCTTCACCCGCAGACAAGCCCTGCAGAGCAGTACCCAGACGGGCAGAGTTCATCATGTGGAACATCGCCTGCAGGCCGCGGTTCTCTTCGCCAACCAGGAAGCCCTTGGCGCCGTCGAAGTTCATCACACAGGTCGCAGAGGCTTTGATGCCCATTTTGTGCTCGATGCTGCCACAGCTCACGCCATTGCGCTCACCGACGTTGTTGTCTGCATCGGGCAGGAATTTAGGTACCAGGAACAGGGAGATGCCTTTGGTTCCCGCTGGCGCACCTTCAATGCGAGCCAGTACCAGGTGAATGATGTTTTCCATCATGTCGTGCTCGCCACCCGAGATGAAGATCTTGGTGCCGGTCACGTTGTAGCTACCATCGGCATTGGCCTCGGCCTTGGTGCGCAGAATGCCCAGATCTGAACCGCAATGTGGCTCGGTCAGACACATTGTGCCGCCCCAGGTGCCGTCGGTCATTTTAGGCAGGTATTCGTTTTGCAGCTCTTCACTGGCGTAGTTTTCCAGCAGGCGCGCAGCCGACTGAGACAAGCCGGTGTACATACCCCACGCCCAACACGCTGAGCTAACCATTTCGGTCACAACCAGGCCGAGTGAGTTGGGCAGGCCCTGGCCGCCAAAACGAGCGTCGGCGGTCATTGATGGCCAACCACCTTCAGCAAATTGTTGGTAGGCTTCTTTAAAGCCGGTTGGCGTTTTTACGCCGTCTTCCGACCATACACAGCCTTCTTGGTCACCCACTTGGTTCAGCGGTGACAGTACGTTTTCAGAAAACTTGGCGCCTTCAGAAAGGATGGCGTCCAGCAGATCCTCGCTCACTTCTTCACGGCCGGCCAGGCTCGCAAAATGCTCGTTTGCGTTGAGCACATTTTTGAGTACGAAATTGATATCGCGTAGTGGCGCTTTATATTGCGGCATGATGAAACCTCACGTTAGTTACTGCGAGCGATGAATCGCTGCAATGTTGACGGTGACAACTATATCGATTTATCTACGTTGCGCAAGGCCGAAAAGATCAAGGATTTTGTCATCTCGGCCAATAAAATAAGCACTAAACCGAGCAAAAACATAGACTTAAATAATTATGACGCTTTGCTAGGGAATTCTACGGATTTAGCCAAAAAGATGGATGACGCTAATCTTGGCCCCAGATACTAAGAACCATAGACGAAAACCTATGAATTACCGCCCCCACGGTGAGCACAAACTCCACTGCGACGACGACATTATCACCGCTGAGCTATTAGGTACCTGGAACGCCGAAGCCGCCGAGCACTATGGCCGCGATTTACGCGCGCACATTCGCCGTTTAAATGGCCGTCCCTGGGCGCGGATTATCGACCTGCGCAGTTATGAGCTACACACCCCCGAGGTCATAGAAATGGGTAAGCAGTTTGCCGCGTGGGCGGCAGACAACGGCTGCGCCTTTCACTGCTACATCTATTCCAATGCCCTGCAGCGAGATACGGTGAAAGCCATGTTTGAGGATATTAGCCAAGCTCGCGACGAAGCCACCACGATGGAAGAAGCCGTAGAGAAATGTCGACGCGCACTGGCGCGCGCCGCCAAGGCATCAGGGGATTTGCAGCGCCGCTAGGTTGATAAACGGTGCCACATCCACACCACTTGCCCCCTTGCCCAGGTGCGGCACCACGCCGAGGCAAGGCGCAGGAAGCATCGCTTTTAAGGTTTCAAGATTCTCGTCAAACCGAGCCATTTCCGGGTCGACCCTATTTGCCACCCAGCCCGCCAGCGGCAAGCCGTCGCCGCGAATTGCCTCCGCGCTTAACAGCGCATGGTTAATGCAACCGAGCTTCATTCCCACCACCAGAACCACCGGCAAATTTAGCTCGATGACCAAGTCTGCCAGGGTCTCGCGCTGGTTTAATGGTACTCGCCAACCACCGGCACCCTCTACCAATAACAGGTCAGCGGGGCGCATCATCGCGCCGCGGCAATAGCCCGCCAATTGGGCAGCGCTCAAACGCCGCCCAGCCCGCTCGGCCGCGATATGCGGCGCAATCGGCTCTGCAAAAACCACCGGATTTACCTGCTCGTAACTCATCGGCTCAGACATCGCCGACATCAACGCCAGCGCATCGTCGTTGCGCAACTCGCCATCGACCGGCTCTGCCCCCGCCGCTACCGGTTTCAGCGCCAGGGTGCGCAAGCCCTGCTGCCTGGCGGCTTCGAGCACGCCGCAGGCGATCAGGGTTTTGCCCGCATCGGTATCGGTACCAGCGATAAACAGCTTTTGGCGGCGCGTCATCAGGGTGCTCCTCTAAGGTTGTTTATCCAGTTCCAGGTACCACACCTGATAACTGGCGGGCAGCCCGGCCGGTTGGCGAAATGCTTCGTAGGCCTGCTGCAGTGCTTGCAAGCGTTTGCGACTAGCCAGCCCCTGAGGGCGGTCGCGATTCACATTGCTCACGCCCAGCTGTTTGAGCTCTCGGGTTAGGGCGGTAACCGTCGGGTAATACAACACTTCGGTAGCCTGCCGCCACTGCACCCGCAGCCCCGACGCGGCAATGGCCGTGTCCAGCGCCTGCCGGGGGATAAAGCGGTTCACATGGGCATAGCCATCAACGTTTTGCCACGCCTCGCGAAGCTCGAACAAGGTCTCGGGGCCAAGGGTTGCGATGAAGGCTTTGCCGCCCGGGGCCAATACCCGGTCAATCTCTGAAAACAGCGCCGATACATTTTCGCACCACTGCAAAGACAGGCTGGAAAACAGCAGATCGACACGGGCATCGGCCAGCGGCAGGTCTTCAGCATCGCCGCAGACCCATTGCTGGCAGTCCTCAGAGTGATGCTCGCTGGCATAGGCAAGCATCCCCTCAGCCAGGTCGACACCAACAAGCTGGGCATCGTTAAAGCGCCGACGCAACGCCGGCAAGCTGTAGCCGGTGCCGCAGCCCAGGTCGACCAGCGTATGTGGCACACGCTGGTGGGCAAGCAAACTAAATAGTTCGTCCGCGACCCGGCGCTGCAAGGTCGCGGCACGGTCGTAACTGTTTGCCGCCCGGGAGAAGGATCGCGCGACATCGCGCTTTTCAAAATGGCGCTCAATGCCGGGTGGCATCGCCTCGGCAATACAGTCTTTTTCAAAGGCGATGATGTCGCTAACAAACTGCTCTGGCTGCGACAAAAAAGGGATATGCCCCGCTCCGGCGTAACACAAGCTGCGGGCAGCGGGCACCGTTTCTGCCAGGGCAGCGGGCACCAGCGCATCGTCACTGCCGTAGATATTCATCACCGGGCACGACAAGCCCGCGTAGGTCTCGCGCTGATCCAGCTCGCGCAGACAATCCAACCCCCAGCGCAGCGCCTCCGGCTCCGCGTGGCACAACGGCAACAGTCGACGCAGCGCTCGTGCGCTGACATCGCCCTGCAATTGCAGGGTATTGAAACGCTTCCGTGTTTTTTCTGGCTGCTCCAGCAAGCCAGTGTAGAATGCGGCAAAATCTTCTCCGGGCATGGCCAGCGGCCACTGCTCATTGGCAACAAAACGCAAATTGCTGGCAAGGCGAACCAAGCCGCTTACTCGCTGCGGTGCAGCGAGCGCGAGTTCGCCTGCCAGCAGCCCTCCCAGCGACCAGCCCACATATAAAGCGCGGGCGGGCAATTGCGCCAGCAGTGCCTGCACAACAGATTCAACCGACATATCGGCCAGTAATGGGCTGCGACCGCAGCCAGGCAGGTCAATAATCGTTACCGAGAAATTCGCCCGCAGTGCCGGCAACAGCGGCCGCCAAATTTCACTGCAGCTACCCCAGCCGTGCAGCAACACCAACTCTGCAGAGGCGTCCGAGCTCGACGGCAGGCGCTCCCGGTAGAGTGCACTCACGAATGAAATTCCAGCAATTGCGGCGCCACATCCCAACATGCTGATTCGAGCGTCGTTAACAGCTGTTCAATATCTTCCCGGCTATGCGCGGCACTCAAGGTGATGCGCAGCCGCGCGGTACCGAGCGGCACGGTGGGGGGGCGGATAGCGGAAACCAATACGCCGCGAGCTTCCAACTCACGACTCAGCGCCAATGCCAGGGCATCGTCATTCACCATCAGCGGCTGAATCGCGGTTTGCGATGCCATTAGCGGCAGCCCCAGGCGCTTCGCTTCCGCCCGAAAAAAGCCGATGTGCTCTGCCAAACGCTGCCGACGCCAGCCCTCACTGTGCAGGAGGTCCAGCGATGCCAGCGTTGCCGCTGCGACTGCAGGAGGCATGGCGGTGGTGTAAATATAGGGGCGCGCAAACTGGATCAGGCTTTCGATCAGCGTCGCGCTTCCGGCGATGAAGGCGCCAAAGCTGCCCAGCGCCTTGCCGAGTGTGGCCATAAGTACTGGCAATTGCCGGGTATCCAGGCCGAGCATTTCAGCCGTTCCTGCACCGCGCTCGCCCAGTACACCAAAGCCGTGAGCGTCGTCGGCCATCAGCCAGGCATTGTGCCCGCGAGCCAGGTCGGCCATTTCAGCCAAAGGGGCCAGATCGCCGTCCATGCTGTAAACCGCGTCTACCGCAATCAATCGCTGGCCAGTGTGGGGGAGTTTTTTTAGTCGGCGCTCGAGATCCGCCGTGTCGCTGTGTTGAAAGCGCTGCATTTTTGCGCCGCTTAGCAAGCCGCCATCCAGCAGCGAGGCGTGGTTCAAGCGATCTTCTAGCAGGTGGTCGCCGCGCTGCATCAAGCCAGCAATAAGCCCCAAATTCGCCATGTAGCCGGTGGAAAAAAGCAGCGCGCGCTCCCTGCCGGTAAATTCGGCGAGGCGCTGCTCCAGCTCGTGATGCAGACTGGAATGGCCGCAGATCAAGTGCGATGCGCCACCGCCCACACCAAAGTCTTTGGCGGCAGCCTGCATGGCTTCAATGAGTTTGGGATGGCCGGCGTGTCCGAGATAGTCATTACTGCAGAACTGCAGCACGGTGTGGCCGTTGAGCTGGATGCGCGCACCTTGTGCACTCCCCAGCTCTCGGCGGTGTCGATATAAAGACTGCTCGCGACGCTCCGCCAGCCGCTGCTGTAGGTGCAGCTCCATGGTTGGCGTTGTCACGGCGTTTATGCTGTTGCGTCGTAGAAAAATTTGTCGTTGCGCGCTTTTTCCACCTCACCCAGCAGAGCCGCTTCCGTCGCCTCATCATCGGCCTCAGCGCAGCGCTGCTCGGGTTTGATACCGAGGCGTTCGAATAACTGCAGGTCCTTGTTGGCTTCAGGGTTTGGCGTGGTAAGCAGCTTTTCGCCGTAGAAGATCGAGTTGGCACCGGCAAAATACGCCAGGGCATGCATTTGCTCGTTCATCTCCTCACGCCCCGCCGACAGGCGCACGTGGGATTTGGGCATCAGGATACGCGCCACCGCGATGGTGCGAATAAAGTCGAAGGGGTCGAGGTCAACTTCTTCAGCCAGGGGCGTCCCTTCCACGCGCACCAACATATTGATGGGCACACTCTCGGGATGCTCCGGCAGGTTGGCCAACTGGATAAGCAGGCCGGCGCGGTCTTTCACGGACTCGCCCATGCCAACGATTCCTCCGCTGCACACTTTAATGCCCGCATCGCGCACATTCGCCAGCGTGTTCAGGCGGTCGCCGTAGGTGCGTGTAGTGATAATTTCACCGTAGTACTCCGGCGAGGTATCGAGGTTGTGGTTGTAGTAATCCAGCCCCGCCTCAGCCAGCTCCGCAGCCTGCTCACCGCTGAGCATCCCGAGGGTCATGCAGGTTTCCAGCCCCATCTCTTTCACGCCCTTCACCATGGCGGTCACGTAGGGCATATCCTTCTTCTTGGGTGAGCGCCACGCCGCCCCCATACAGAACCGGGTCGAACCCTGGGCCTTGGCAGCACGTGCCTCTTGCAGCACTTTTTCCACTTCCATTAGCTTTTCTTTTTCCAAGCCAGTGTCGTAGCGGTTGCTCTGCGGGCAGTATTTGCAGTCCTCCGGGCAAGCGCCCGTTTTGATCGACAGCAGCGTGCTTACCTGAACGCTATTGGCATCGAAATTCGCGCGGTGAACGCTTTGCGCTTGAAACAGCAGGTCGTTAAAGGGTTGTTCAAACAGGGCTTGAACTTCCTCAGGGCTCCAGTCGTGACGAATTGAAGACGCTTCCATACTGCTCATATCTGACAATCTCTAGGGGCTGATCGAAAGGCTATAATGATACAGGCAGCCCCTTCGCTGTCAACCAACGCAGGACGCCATGGTTTACAAGTCGATTCGCGCCTCATTGCAACGCCTCTTCCCACCCCAGTGCCTGCTGTGCCTGGATCACAGCGGCGCCACCATGGAGATCTGCCCCGCCTGCCGCGCCACGCTGCCCTGGCTGGGCCACCATTGCCGATGCTGCGCGCTGCCGCTAGCCACGGCGAATGCCGAGCTATGCGGCCGCTGTCTGCAACGGCCGCCGCGCTTTCACCAATGCCTGTGTGCGCTGAATTACCGCTTCCCGGTGGACAGCCTGCTCGCCGACTTTAAACATCACGCCAAGCCGCCCAGCGGCCGCCTGTTGGCACAACTTTGGTTAGAGCGCTGCTCGGCGGCGGCTGCCGAACCGCTTCCCGATGCACTCGTGCCCGTACCCCTGCATTGGCGGCGTCGCTGGCAACGCGGCTACAACCAGTCGCTGCTTGTCAGTCAATTTTGGGGGAGCGCCCTGGCGATCCCGGTTGCGGATCTGCTTCGCCGCCAGCATGCGACACCGCCGCAACAGGGGCTGACGGCGGCAGAGCGCCGCCGCAATATGAAAAATGCCTTCCACCTGGCAAACCCCGACCGCATTCGCGGCAAGCACCTGGCACTGGTAGACGATGTGCTCACCACAGGCACGACAGCCAATGCGGCGGCCGCTATACTGCTGCGCGCCGGCGCAACGCGAGTAGACGTCTGGTGCCTGGCCCGGACTCCCGCGCCCGGTCAATGACTCGTCAATGGGAATACCATGAAGGCCACCGACAATACCGACCAGCAAAACTTTGCCGCCCTCGACCCCGACCGCGTTATTGACGCTGTCGAGTCGCTGGGGTTTGTCAGCGACCTGCGCGTGTTCCCGCTAAACAGTTACGAGAACCGGGTTTATCAGTTCGGCATCGAAGACGCCGAGCCTCTCGTGGTTAAGTTTTATCGCCCGCAGCGCTGGAGCAACGCCCAAATCAGCGAGGAACATCGCTTTACACAGCAGCTGTATGATGCAGACATCTCAGTGATCCCGCCCTGGCAAAACGACGATGGGCAGAGCCTGTTCGAACACGAAGGGTATCGCTTCGCACTTTACCCCCGGCGCGGCGGTCACGCCCCGGCGCTGGATGACATGGAAAACCTGTTTCAGTTGGGGCGCCTGTTTGGCCGCCTTCACCTGGTAGGCGAAACGGAAGATTTCCAACATCGCCCGACCCTCACCCCACAAACCTTTGGCGAGCACAGCAGCCACTATCTGCTGGAAAATGACTTTATTCCGGACAGCCTGCGCCAAGCCTACGAGAGCCTGGCCCGCGACTTATTGGCGTTAATCGAACAACGTTTTAGCGACTGCCAAGCGCGCAATATTCGCTGCCACGGCGACGGTCACGTTGGCAATATATTGTGGCGCGACGGCGACACTCAGCTGGTCGATTTTGACGACAGCCGCATGGCGCCGGCTATCCAAGACCTGTGGATGTTTCTCTCCGGCGACACCGATGCTCGCCAAAAAGCGCTGATGGAGCTGGTGGAGGGCTACGAGGAATTTCGCAGCTTCGACAGCCGCGAATTGATGCTGGTGGAGGCCCTGCGCGGGCTGCGCATCATGCACCACGCGGCGTGGCTAGCGCAGCGCTGGAGCGACCCCGCCTTTCCCCGCGCCTTCCCCTGGTTTAACACCGAGCGTTATTGGGGCGAGCACATACTGATGCTGCGCGAGCAACTGGCATTGGTCCAGGAGCCCGCCCTCAAGCTGAGTGTGTAAATTTTCACCTCGTGATCCAAAGCAGATTAACGTTCGTAAAGATAGAGTTTACACTATCGCGGCAACGTTGCTGGACTGTGCGCTAGGTGCAAGCACAGCGCGATCAAACACTCTACAATTGCCAAAGCACTCCACCGTTCCACACATAATAAGAGTGCGGGAGAAGTCATGTTTACAATCCGAGTAAATGGTGAAGACCACACCGTTGACGTACCCGAAGATAAACCCCTGCTGTGGGTTTTGCGCGAAGACTTAAAGCTCACGGGCAGCAAGTACGGCTGCGGACAAGCCCTGTGTGGTGCCTGTACGGTGCATGTTGACGACCAGCCCACCCGCTCCTGCGTAATGCCAATTAGCGCCGCAGAGGGCCACAACATCACCACCGTGGAAGCGATTGACCAACAGCAGATCGGCCGGCTGGTTCAGCAGGCCTGGCAAGAGCTAAACGTTCCCCAGTGCGGGTACTGCCAGTCCGGGCAGGTGATGGCGGCTACCGCGTTACTCACGGAAAACCGCTCGCCCAGCGACCGCGATATCGACGAAGCCATGTCTGGCAACATCTGCCGCTGCGGCACCTATGCCCGCATTCGCAAGGCCATTCACAAGATCGCAGACGAACAACTGTAAGGGGGCGCGCATGAGCACTTCAGGATTTACCCGCAGACAGTTTTTACGCGTCAGCGCTCTCGCAGGTGGCGGCTTACTCGTTGCCTGTGGAGGCGGTGGTGGCGGTGGCGGCTCCAACCCGAATAACCCCCAGCCCCCTGGTAATGGCGGCCCCAGTGATGCAGAGCAGTTCACCGTTAGTGAGTTTATGCGGATCGGTAGCGATGGCCGCATACACATTTTGGTGGGCGCCTCAGAAATTGGCCAGGGCGCACTGACATCGATGCCGATGATCGTCGCCGAAGAACTCGACGCCGACTGGGACCTTGTTACCGCCGAACATTCACCTGTTGCCGCGCGCTTTAACAACCCCTACTTTGGCGGCCTGCTGCAATTCACGGTGGCCAGTGCCACCACTCGTGGCTATTTCGACAATCAGCGCCAAGTCGGCGCCGCGGTTAGGCAAATGCTGGTCAACGCTGCTGCCGAGCGCTGGGAGGTGCCCGCAGACAGCCTGCGCACAGAGCGCGGTGTGGTCTACGACGACCTCAATGGCCGCAGCGCCAGCTATGGCGAACTCGCCGAGTCAGCGACCAACCAGCCGGTACCGAGTAATCCGCCGCTGAAAGACCCGGCAAGCTACCGCATTATTGGCCAGTCCAAACAGCGCAAAGACGCTGCGGAGAAGGTCAACGGCTCGCATATTTACGGTATCGACGTCGATATCCCCGACATGCTCACGGCCGTAATTGCCCGCCCGCCGCGCTTTTTTGGTCAGGCACTGCGTGTCGACAGCAATGCCGCTATGGCGGTGCCCGGTGTGCGCGAAGTACACACCATTCCCTCTGGCGTCGCCGTGGTTGCCAATGATTATTGGTCGGCAGAGAAAGGGCGCCAAGCCCTTGAAGTCAGCTGGAATGAACTGTTGGCCGGACGCACAGATTCCAATGACACGCGCGGTGAGTATAGTTTCAAGCTCAACTTACCCGGCCTGCCGATTCGTGTTGACGGTTTGGTTCCGGTGGCTCAACTCGCCGCAGCGGAAAATCGCAGCGCTGATTACTTCTTCCCCTTCCAGGCCCACGCGGCAATGGAGCCACTGAACGTTACGGTGGACTACACCGGCAGCAAAGCCGACATCTGGACGGGCAGCCAATCACCAACGCTTGATAAAACCTTCGCGTCGCTGATTCTCGGCTTACTGCCCAACCAGATCACCTTCCACACCATGTCCTCTGGCGGCGGTTTTGGCCGCCGCGGCAACCCGCTGGCTGACTACGTGCGCGACGCCTGCCACGTGGCGAAGGCAACCCAAAAACCCGTAAAGGTCATGTGGACCCGCGAAGACGACATGAAGGGGGGCTACTACCGGCCCGCCGCGGCCGTGCGCGTCGGCGCCTCCATGGACAATCAGGGCAATATCACTGCCTGGACGCACCGCGCGGTCACCCAGGATGTCACGGCGTCACTGTATGCCGAAGAGCTACTCGACACCCTGGCCGAGGGCCAGTTGCCGCCCCTTAAGGAATTAACAGACCTTGAGACCGGTATGCCCTACGACATCGACAATGTGTTGATGGACGCCCACCTGACGCTCAAGCCGCAGATGCCGTCACTGTGGATGCGCTCGGTCAACAAATTCACCGATGTATTTGCCCAGGAAACCTTTATCGACGATATCGCCGTCAGCTACAGCCGCGACCCCTATCAATATCGACGCGGCATGCTCGCCGGCAAGCCCCGCCTGTTAGCGGTATTGGACGCTGCTGCGCAAGCATCGAACTGGGGCAACACAGGGGGCGGTCGCAGTCAGGGGATCGCCGTGCTGAACCACTGGATGAGCTACGTCGCTCAAGTTGTGGAGCTCAGCGTGTCCGATGATAAAGTCATTACCCTTCACCGAATTGTCAGCGCGATTGATGTGGGCACGGCCATCAATCCTGACTTGGTGGTGGCCCAGGTTGAGTCCGCGGTAATTTTTGCGCTGACCAGCGTCTTTTACGGCGAGATCGAATTGCAGGACGGCGTAGTTCAGCAGAGCAATTTCGATGACTACAAAATGCTGCGCATGTTCCAAGTGCCGCAAATTGATACCGTTGTATTGCCGAGTAACGAGTCGCCGGGCGGCGTTGGCGAACTGGGCGTACCGGCGCTGGGCCCAGCCCTAGCAAATGCTATTTTTGCGGCAACCGGAGAGAAAATTCGCGAATTACCGCTTAAAAACCTCGGCTACACCCTAGCCGAACAACACCCCGCCTAACAGGAGCCGGAGCATGCTATTATTACGCAACTATTGGCTCGGCTTGAGCGCGGCGCTGACCCTATTGGTCAGCGGCGGCGCTCTGGCACAGTCGCCGCTATTTACACCGATCTACGAGGTGCTTACCCACCCGCGGTGTTTGAACTGCCACACCTTGACCGACTTCCCGCGTCAGGGCGATGAACGCCGCCGCCACGACCAGCTGGTTATGCGCGGTGAAGATAATCACGGCGCGCCGACCCTGCAGTGTTCAGCCTGCCACCAGGAACAAAACGTGGCAGAAGACAAAGTGCCAGGCGCGCCGCACTGGGGCCTAGCACCACTGAGCATGGGCTGGGAAGGTATGGGGCCGAGAGAACTCTGCACGGTGCTGAAAGACCAAAGTAAAAATGGCGGCAAAGACCTGCAAGCCCTGCTCAAACACATGGAGGAGGACCCGCTGGTGCTGTGGGGCTTTGATCCCGGCGAGGGCCGAACGCTCCCGCCCGTGGACCACACCCGCTTTGTTGAACTATTGGAGCAGTGGGTGAACGCAGGCGGCCCCTGTTAAGCCACTCACCTGATGGTGTGACTACCTGATTTATCGCGGCAGTCACACCGTCATTGCTTAAGCCGATAACCGCTGCGAAACATCCAGGTAATCAAGGCCAGGCACAACAGCAAAAAGAATACGGTCATCCCCAGACTGACACCGACGTTCACGTCGGCAACGTCGTAAAAACTCCAGCGAAAACCACTAATCAGGTAGACCACCGGATTCGCCAAGGTAATGGTCTGCCACAGCGGTGGCAACATGCTGATTGAGTAAAAGCTGCCGCCCAAAAACGCCAGCGGCGTCACGATCAGCATCGGCACTATCTGCAACTTCTCAAAGCCGTCAGCCCACACGCCAATAATGAAACCGAATAAACTGAAGGTCACCGCCGTTAACACCAAGAAGCCGAGCATCCAAAAGGGATGCGCGATGCTGTAGTCGACAAAAAGCCGAGCGGTCGCCAGCATAATCAACCCGATGATAATCGACTTGCTCGCCGCCGCCCCGACATAGCCCAGTAGAATCTCTGGCAGGGCAACGGGTGCTGACAGCAGCTCGTAGATGGTGCCGTTGTATTTAGGGAAGAAAATACCAAACGCCGCATTGGAGATACTCTCTGTCAGCAGCGCCAACATCACCAACCCGGGAATAATAAACGCGCCGTAGCTGATGCCGTCGATAGCGACCATTTTCGAACCGATTGCCGAGCCGAATACCACAAAATATAGCGAGGTCGAAATCACCGGCGACGCGATACTTTGCAGCAGCGTCCGCCAGGCTCGGTTCATTTCAAACAAATAGATTGCGCGCACTGCATGCAAATTCACTGCTCCACCTCCACCGCGGCTGACGACTGATCGCTGTCGGCGACCAGGCTGACAAAAATTTCCTCCAGCGAGCGCTGGGTTGAATGCAGGTCTTTGTAATCGATGCCGTGCATTTCCAAGTGACGAAACAATTCGGCAATGCCGGTGTGTTCGCTTTGGCTGTCGTAGTGGTATACCAGCTCGTGGCCATCGTCAGTCAGGCTCAGCGGATAGCCCCCGAGATCGGCGGGCAGCTCGCTAAGTGGTTGCTGCAATTGCAGGCGCAGCTGCTTTTGCCCCAGCTTTTCCATCAAGCGGTTCTTTTCTTCAACCAGCACAATTTCGCCGCGGCGAATAACACCGATGCGATCGGCCATTTCCTCGGCCTCTTCAATGTAATGCGTGGTTAAAATGATCGTCACACCTCGCTCGCGCAGGCCGTGAACCATCTGCCACATATCGCGCCGCAGTTCGACATCCACCCCCGCCGTGGGCTCGTCGAGAAACAAAATTTCAGGCTCATGAGACAGGGCCTTAGCAATCATGACGCGCCGCTTCATGCCGCCAGATAACGCCATAATCCGCTCGTCTTTTTTATCCCACAGCGATAGCTGGCGAAGTATTTGCTCCAGATAAGCATCATTTTTCGGCTTGCCGAACAAGCCCCGGCTAAAGGTCACCGTGGCCCATACGCTTTCAAAACCGTCGGTCGACAGTTCTTGAGGAACAAGACCAATAAGCTGCCTGGCACGCCGATAATCGGAAACGATGTTGAAGGCGCCGGCGTGAATCTGCCCGGCCGTGGCATTCACAATGCCGCAGATAATGCTGATCAAGGTGGTTTTACCGGCCCCGTTAGGGCCGAGTAACGCGAAGATCTCGCCGCGCCGAATATCCAAATTGACGCCGCGCAGCGCTTGAAAGCCTGAGTCATAGACTTTGCTAACGTCTTTCACACTAATAACAGAGGACACAAATGCTCCTAATTTACCCGCAATGCGACGAACCGTGCTCGCCGCGAGGTCAAAGCCCTCCTTTCACAGCACACTCGATGCGCACCTCGCCGCCCAGCTATAACAGTGGGAGCGGATGGCAGGCGCAGAGGCAAAGCCGGAATGATTCGGGGTTATCATTGAGGTTTTCACACACTGAGCGAGAGTGTCGCCCAGCTGAGCGGCACGTTCAACCGCTAGTGTTCAACGGCCGACACTGTCGCCAAAACATAGCGGCAGCCGTGTTACACATTTCTTCTACGGTTGAGCTGTCCAGATAGATACCATCGATCAGCAAGCGACTCATACCGTGCAGGGTCGACCAGCTTAATTGCGCGTAACGCAGTGGGTCGAAATTCGCGGCGAAAATACCGCCTGCCTGCAGTTGGCGAAAGTGGTCAACATACTCGCGAAACGCGGTGTAGGCCTCCGCTTTGAGGCTCGCCGTGAGCGCCGCCGACTTCCACAGTTTGCCGCCAAACATTAGGTCGTAATACTCGGCATTGCTTACCGCGAAATTGACGTAGCGACGAACAAAGGCCTGCAAACTCGCCTCGCTGAAGGTGTCGACATTCCAAAGTTCGGCATCCGCATTGACTTGCCGAAAACGACGAAAGCCCTCTTCGGCAATCCCGCAGAGCAAACTGTGCTTATCGCTGAAGTGATGATAGGGGGCGGTGCGAGAAACCCCCAACTCCTGCGCCAGGCGCCGCATCGACAGTCCTTCCTCACCTTCCTCACGCAGCAGACGCGCGGCAACATCCAGAAGCTGCGCACGCAGATCACCGTGATGGTAGGCGCCGGATGGCTTGTTGGCAGGGGCTTGGGACATGGCGGCAATATAGCAGCCACCGGCGATAGCGTCCATCTTGACAGCGTCAACATTTGCCTCTAGCCTTGGCATCTGGACAGCGTCAAGTTACGTCAATGAGAGGACACCACCATGAGCGCCTACCCCACATTAATGCAGCCCCTGGACCTGGGCTTCACTCAGCTGAAAAACCGAGTTCTGATGGGCTCCATGCACACCGGCCTGGAAGAAGCTGAAAACGGCTTCGAACGCATGGCGGCGTTCTTTGCTGAGCGCGCTCGCGGCGGTGTCGCGCTGATCGTGACCGGCGGCTTTGGCCCCAACAAGCGCGCCTCGACCCACGAACACACCAAAATGCTGGAAACCGAAGCAGACTGCGAAGGCCACCGTATTGTGACCGACGCCGTCCACGCCGAGGGCGGTAAGATCTGCATGCAGATCCTGCACACTGGCCGCTACGCGTTTAACGAAAACCCCATCGCGCCGTCAGCGATCCGTGCCCCCATCAATGTTTTCACTCCCAAGGCGGCGACTGAAGACGATATCGAACAGGAAATCCAAGACTTTATTCGCAGCGCCACATTGGCCCAAAAGGCCGGCTACGACGGCGTTGAAATTATGGGCTCCGAGGGTTACTTCATTAACCAATTCTTGGCCGCTCGCACCAACCAGCGCGACGACCAGTGGGGTGGCAGCTACGAGAATCGTATGCGCCTGGCCGTTGAAGTGGTACGCCGCGTACGCGAAGCGGTGGGCGAAGAATTCATCATCATTTACCGCCTGTCGATGCTGGACCTGGTAGAGGGCGGCAGCAGTTATGACGAGGCTGTACAACTGGGTAAAGCCATTGAGAAAGCCGGCGCTACGCTTATCAATACCGGCATCGGCTGGCACGAAGCGCGCATCCCAACGATCGCCACCAAGGTGCCTCGCGCTGCCTTCACCTGGGTAACCAAGCGTTTCCGCGAAGCGCTCAGCATTCCGGTAATTACTTCTAACCGCATCAACACTCCTGACGTTGCTGAGCGCGTCCTCGCCGAAGGCGACGCCGACATGGTGTCGATGGCCCGCCCCTTCCTTGCCGACCCCGAGTTTATCGTCAAGGCCGCCGAAGGCCGCAGTGACGAAATCAACACTTGCATCGGCTGCAACCAGGCTTGTCTCGATCACGTGTTCACCGGCCGCATGACCAGCTGCTTGGTTAACCCACGCGCCTGTCACGAAACCGAACTGAACATCGCCGCAACAAACTCACCCAAGCGTCTGGCAGTGGTCGGCGCCGGCCCTGCGGGCTTGGCCTTTGCCTGCACCGCCGCGGAGCGCGGCCATAATGTAACGCTGTTCGATGCTGACCCGGTTATCGGTGGGCAGTTCAATATTGCCCGCAAAGTGCCGGGTAAAGAGGAATTTGCGGAAACCCTGCGCTACTTCGGCCGCCGCCTGGAACTGGCTGGCGTAACGCTGCAACTCGGCCAACGCGTGGACGCTAATATGCTGAATGACGGTGATTTCGATGAAGTCATACTGGCAACAGGCATTGTGCCGCGCATCCCCGCCATTCCCGGCATCGACCATCCCATGGTGATGAGCTACCTGGACGTCCTGCGCGACGACAAACCCGTTGGCAAGAACGTCGCCATTATCGGCGCGGGCGGCATCGGTTTTGATGTTGCCGAAGCGCTGACACACAGCAGCGATGCCAGCCAGAACATTGAAACCTTCATGAAAGAATGGGGTGTTGATATGACGCTGCAAGCGCGCGGCGGCATTGAGGGTGTAGCCGCTCAGCCTTCGCCCTCACCGCGCCAGGTTCACCTGCTGCAGCGTAAAACCAGCAAAGTGGGCAACGGCCTGGGCAAAACGACCGGCTGGATTCACCGCGCTGGCTTGCAGCATAAAGGCGTGAATATGGTCGCCGGCTGTGAGTACCTCGGTATTGATGACCAGGGCCTGCGTATTCGCGTCGGTGACGAGGAGAAAACCTTAGCCGTCGACAACGTGATTGTCTGCGCCGGCCAGGAGCCTCGCCGCGAACTCTGCGACGGCTTGAACAAGCCCGTTCACCTGATCGGGGGCGCCGATGTCGCCGCCGAGCTGGATGCAAAACGCGCCATCGACCAGGGCACTCGCCTCGCCGCCAGCCTGTAATCATCGCCTCGCCCCCCTTCCTGCGTATACTGCGCAGGAAGGGGGAAGCACGATGCTCAGACAAAACCACACAGCGGGGCGCCATCAGCGCTGCGCCGTTTTGCTACTTATCAGCCTGACATTGGCAATCGTACCCCCCCTGCATGCCGAGACGGCAAAGCCGGCCCATCATGGCGAGAGCGAGTTCCGCAATCCTTATTGGCCAACGTTCAACAAGAGCCTCTGGGAATTACTCCGACTGCGCTTTTTCTCTGACTTAACCATTGCCGACCAAGCCTCTCAACGCCAGCGCATTCGCGTTGTCACTGAGGTCGCCGATCTTCATATTTCCCCATCAGCCCCCCTGCAAGTAACGTGGCTGGGGCACTCCAGCTTTCTGCTGCAATACCGGGGATTAGCCATTCTAACCGACCCCATTTTTTCTCGGCGCGCGTCGCCGGTACAATGGCTCGGCCCGGAGCGTTTGGTTGCCCAGCCCATTGGCCCACCCCAGTTGCCACCGATTGATGTGGTGATTATCTCCCACGATCACTACGACCATTTAGATGAGCGCAGCATTCGCGCACTTGGCAACCAGCCGGTGTATCTGGTGCCGCTGAAACTCGGTGACACCCTGCAAGACTTTGGCATCGCCGCGACAAGAATCGTCGAGCGCGACTGGTGGCAAGCCTTCCAACTTGACTCCCTCACCGCCACCGCCACACCGTCGCAACACTGGTCTGGCAGGGGCATCACCGATCGCTTCAAGTCGCTGTGGGCCTCCTGGCATCTGCGCATAGACGATATGCAGCTGTGGTTTGGCGGCGACACCGGGTACAACACCGAGCAATTCAAAAGCATTGGCGAGCGCTTCCCCGGTATCGACTTGGCCCTGATTCCCATCGGCGCCTATAAGCCGAGAAGTTTCCTGAAAGAACAACACGTCGACCCCGCTGAGGCAGTGCAGATACATCGAGATATTGGTGCAGCACAGAGTATCGGTATACATTGGGCGACGTTTCAGCTGTCGGCAGAAGATATCGATGCACCGCAGCACGATTTGCGCAGGGCGGTTGAAGACGCTGGTTTGCCACCCAGCAGCTTCGACACCATGCAAATTGGCGAAACTCGACAGCTTATGCCGTCACAAATTATTCATCCATAATCGGCACACTGACACTTTTACCCAGGTCATTCTATGTCTCGTTTCCTGCCGGTTTTACTGACCCTGCCACTCTTGCTGGCAACACTTTCCAGCAGTGCAACCGAACGCCACTGGCAAACCCAAGAATATACGCTGAATCAGCGCCCCTTGTCAGAGTTGAGCGGGCTCGCGGCGAGCGGCGCCCACCCCGGTTACTATTGGGCCCACAACGACAGCGGCGACCGCCCCACCTTGTATCTGATTAAGCCCGGCGAGGACAAGCTGAAGTCGGTGAGCGTGCGCGGTGCCAGCGCCGCCGACTGGGAAGACATGGCGAGCTTTAGTGAGGGCGACGCCCACTATCTTCTCGTTGGAGACATCGGAGATAACCTGGCGATTCGACCGATGACCGACATTTACCTGCTGAGGGAGGGCGGGGCCCCACAGGCACCATCACTAACCCTACTGCGGCGCTATACCCTGGTTTTCGATGGCGGCCCCCGCGATGTGGAAGGGCTTGCCGTGGACCCTGAGCAACGTATGGTCTACCTGCTGAGCAAGAGAGAGCGCCACCCGAAACTGTACCGTTTTTCGCTGGACAGCCTGCCGGACGAACCCGTGTTGCTCAGCGCACTGGGCGAGATCAAAAGCCTGCCCACCACTGAGTCACACACCCCGCAAAGAAAGGGCGGCATTACCCAGCACTCCCCCACCGGCCTGGATTTCGCCGCCGATGGTAGCGCGGCGGTAATCAGTACCCTCGGAGAGAGTTACTATTTTGTGCGGCAGGGCCAGCAAAGCTGGCTAAGTGTGTTGAACACGTCTCCCCAAGCACTGGGGGCACCGCCATTGCGGCAAGCGGAATCGATCGCCATCAGCCGCGATGGCAACACAATATTACTGGGTAGCGAAGGCCTTCCGACAAAGCTGCTAAGCTTTCAGTCTACATCGCATTGAGCCCCGCAGGGCTCGCACAGTAAAAGGACCTCTGCCTATGCACCCCACAATAAAAAGTTGGCACCAACTGCTAAGCCGCCGCGATACAACCGGCTTGGAAAATTTACTCGCCGATGACGCAGTATTTCACTCACCCATCGTCCACACCCCGCAGCGCGGCAAGGACGTGACGGCACTGTATTTATCCGCGGCGTTTCAAGTGTTAGTTAATGACAGTTTTCACTACGTACGCGAGGTCGAGGGCGCCAATGACGCAGTGCTGGAATTCGCGGTCGTCATCGACGGCGTTCAGGTCAACGGTGTGGATATGATTCGCTGGAACGAAGAGGGAAAAATTACTGACTTTAAAGTGATGCTGCGACCACTCAAAGCGATTAATTTGATACACCAAAAAATGACAGAGATGCTGGAGGCGCTAGCTTCGTAAACGGCGATTAACAGGCGCTGGCAGCAAGGCCCCAGCGCCTCGGCCCGTTAGGGGATAATGCAGAACATAGTGATGACGACGCCGGCACCGGCAAACCATACCAAGCTGCGCAGCGCACCCCAGTTAAGTAAGTAGCAAGCGGTGTAAAGCACACGAATCGCCACATAGGCCATGGCCAGTAAATTCAGGGTATCCGCAGGCGCATTGGAAAAATGCGCAATGATCACCGCCGCCGCAAACAGCGGAAAACTCTCAAAGCTGTTGTTCATTGCCGCAACGGCTCGCGCGGGGCGCCCTTCCAGTTGCGCTAACCACTGGCGCGGGTGATTGTTGTCGTAGGACTTGCCACCAACCTTGCCCCCTTTGGCCAACAGGCCGGTCAGCGGTGACATCATTCCCGCAATCAGTACACACCATAGTGCTATTGTCATTGTTTTCCCCTTAGCGATTGATTAAGTGATTTATCGTTATTGAGGTGCCCTAATCATTGGGCCCCGGTTTCAGTAAACAGCGCAGCCAATTCAAGGTGCCGTTTTTACCGAGCACCATTTTGTCCACACCATCAAAGAATTTTTGCAGCCCCTGTGGATCGGCAAAGTAATCGGCACGGGTTTTCATCGGGCGCTCGGGATCGAGCTGCTTGACCACTTTGGCAGGATTCCCCGCCACCACCACATTGGCCGGCACGTCGCGAGTAACCACCGCCCCGGCGGCAACCACGCTGTTATCACCAATCGTCACGCCCTTCAGAACGGTGCTGTGGTCACCCAGCCAAACATTGTTGCCAATATGCACCGGCTTGACCTCCTCACTGCGCGCAGTGCGGTCGTAGATGTCGTGCCAATCGCTGTCGGTAATGTAGACGCCATTCGCCATCATCACGCTGTCGCCGATCACGATTTCATCACTGGCGGAGATCCGCCCGCCGGGGCTGATTAATACATAGTCGCCAATGCTGATGCGCCCCTTGTCGGGTTCGCGCCCCCACACGCCGATCTTCACTCGCGCCTCTGGCTCTGCGATCACGGTGGCGCAGCGGCCAATGGACACGTTGGGCCCAGATATGGAGATATACCAGGGTTTCATAAACGTGGGATAATCACCCAACGCGTCACAGGCAGGCCGCAGAAAATGCAGGGTGTACCAATGCCTGAAACGCAGATAATTTTTCTTCACCCAGTAGGGGCGCCGATCCTGACGCATAGCGAACTCGCACTGTTGTTATTGCCGCACAGTGTCGCAGGGCTTGATGAGGGTAGCAATTCCAACAAGGTTACCAATTCATGAAAAAAACCAGCGATGGCCGGCAGTCACGGCGCATCGAAAGCAGCCAGACCGCCATTCACGAGCGCTTGGAAGAGGTAGTGCGCAAACACCTTCGCCACGCCTTTTTAAAGCCCTATGCAAAGCACAATCAGCAGGCGTTTGACGAAGCGAATACGTGGCTGCAACAACAGCGCAGCCCTCTTATTATCGATTCGTTCTGCGGTGTCGGTGAAAGTACCTGGCGACTGGCTGAGCGCTATCCTGATTGCGCCGTTATCGGTATCGACAAATCCGCAGCCCGCCTCGACAAGCATAATTCGCACTGCCAGCACGCCAGAGACAACTACCTGCTAGTGCGCGCGGATGTGGACGACTTCTGGCGGCTGGCCTGCGAGGCCGGTTGGCAGGCCGACGCCCACTATTTGTTGTATCCCAACCCATGGCCCAAGCCCGGGCAGCTTAGTTACCGGGTGCATGGCTCGCCCTTATTTCCCAGCGTGTTAACCCTGGGTGGACAAATTGAGCTGCGCAGCAACTGGCCGGTATACGTACAAGAGTTTGCCCACGCGCTGAAAATAGCGGGCAGAACCGCAGAACTCGGCACCTTTGTTGCTGAACACCCGCTCACGCCTTTTGAAAGAAAATACCAGCTCGCTGGCCAAACGCTGTGGCGATGCACCAGCGCCAATTAAGCGCAAAACAATGCTGAATGCAGACGTAGGCGTTATACTCGGCGAGCGATGAATACAGATGACAACACCATGAGCAGCTCCGCCCACGACGACAAGGTTTGGCAAAGTATCCGAGAGGAAACCGCCGCAGAAGTTGAACGCGAGCCTGTGCTCGCCAGTTTCCTGCACGCCACCATACTCAATCACGACCGCCTTGAAGATGCCCTGAGCTATCACTTGGCACATATGCTGGACAGCCCCGCAGCGTCGAGCCTGTTGGTCCGAGAAGTGATCGATCAGGCATTTGCCGCTGAGCCCTGCATTCGCAAAGCATTGCGCGCCGACCTGTGCGCCGTGCTGGAGCGCGATTCTGCCTGCAGCTTGTTGTCAGTGCCCTTCCTGTATTTTAAGGGTTATCACGCTCTGCAGTCCTACCGCGTTGCCCACTGGCTGTGGCGCCAAGGGCGCAGCTCATTGGCGCTGTTTTTTCAGAACCGCATAAGCTGTGAGTTCGGTGTCGATATTCACCCTGCCGCAAAGGTGGGACACGGGGTATTGATGGATCACGCCACCGGTATCGTGATCGGCGAGACCGCCGTTGTCGGCAACAATGTTTCACTTATGCAGTCGGTGACACTGGGAGGAACGGGCAAGGAACATGGCGACCGCCATCCCAAAGTGGCAGACGGCGTGTTGATCAGCGCGGGAGCAAAAATCCTCGGCAATATTCGCATTGGCGAAGGCTCCCATGTAGCGGCCGGCAGCGTGGTATTAAAAGCCGTACCGCCGCACAGCCTCGTCGCTGGCGTGCCCGCTAAGGTGATTGGCAAACCCGATACCGAGGCACCGGCCTTATCCATGAATCACAGCGCCTGCTGCGACGATTAAGGCTTGTACGCGAAAACAAATGTCTGCTGCGACAACGACTGCTCAACCACAGTTAGGGCGAATGCCCTGAGCGCGCGCCTGCTGATACAGCGGCGCCGCTTTTTTCTGTTGGCGCTGCAAGTCGTTAATCCGGGTTTGGTGAGAGGGGTGGGTCGACATAAACTCGGGCGGCTGGCCATTGCCCGCGGCGCTCATGTTTTTCCATAAATCGATACTGGCTGCCGGGTTAAAGCCGGCTCGCGCCATCAGGTCTACTCCCAATACATCGGCTTCAGACTCCTGGGCGCGGCCGTAGGGCAGCACCAAGCCATATTGCGCACCGAGACCCAGCATACCCATCACCGTGGCTTTCTGTGGACTGTCGCCCAGCAACACCGCCAGCAGCTGAGCACCAGTGCCGGTAACGCTTTGCAACGACATTCTCTCTGCACTGTGGTGAGCCAAGACGTGGGCAACTTCATGTCCGAGCACGGTTGCCAGCTGGTCGGCATTTTTCGCGACACTAAAGATGCCAGTATGCACGCCAATTTTCTTACCGGGCAGCGCAAAGGCATTGGCAGACTTTTCCTCAAACACCACCACTTCCCAACTGCCGCGCCACTGTGCAGGTAAACGCGCCGTGATTGCATCGGCAACACAGGTGACATAGCCGTTGACCTTGCCGTCGCGATTGACCGTCATCTTCTGCTTCATTTCATCGAAGGCCGCGACACCCATCTGCGACATTTCGCCGTTAGAAAACAACATCATTTGTCGCCGCCCAGTGGGAGACTCAACGCAGGCAAGCAGGGTAAGTACGGCGGCAGCAAGGGCGACGATCCGTATTGTTTTCATTCCTTCTCTCCAAAAAGCGGCAATCTATGAGTACGTTTGATACGTTGTACATTATGGCACAGGCTCCGGCCTGGCTGGCAATCACCTTAACTGAGGACGCCCCGTGAGCGAAGTGTGTGACTGGTGTGGCAGTGACGAACAATATCGACGCTACCATGACGACGAGTGGGGAAGACCCTGCAGAGACGACCACAAATTATTCGAGTTTTTGATTCTCGAGTCCGCTCAGGCCGGACTCAACTGGCTAACGATACTGCGCAAGCGCGAAGGCTATCGCAGGCTGTTCGCCAATTTCTCCGCGCCGCATGTGGCGGCATTTACGCAGGCCGATATTGAACGCTTAATGGCCGACCCCTCGATTATTAGAAACCGCATGAAGATAGAAAGCGCGATCAATAACGCCCAGCGCTTTCTTGAAGTACAGCAGGAATATGGCAGTTTCGCCCACTACCTGTGGGGCTTTGTTGAACACAGACCGATTCAAAATCAATGGCAAAGCCTGGCCGATGTCCCAGCCACTACGTCGCTTTCAGATGGCATTAGCAAAGATATGAAGAAGCGCGGCTTCCGCTTTTTTGGCAGCACGATCTGTTACGCCTATTTACAGGCGATGGGCTTGGTTAATGACCATATAGTCAGCTGCCCGGCTCACCAACAATGTGCCGCCCTGGCCTGATGCTGACCCGGGCACTAATGGCCTCCAGCGTGGACTAATTACCGTATACTCTATTTAGGCGCGGCACAGCGCGACAAGGGGCTTCCACATGACAACCACACGAATTGCACTCAGCCTGCTCACTGCCTTGCTAGTCAGTGCCTGCAGCAGCACGGATGTACGCACCGACTACAATCCTCGCGCGAACTTCGCTAGCTATCAGCAGTACAGCTGGTCTGAAGACAGCGGCGCCGACAAAAGTGTCTCACCGTTTATCGCCGAACAAGTCAAAAGCGCGCTGAAAACCCGACTGGATGCCGGCCTGTATAAGCTGCGTCCTGACGGCGCAGATTTCCTGGTGCGCTACTACATTGCCCAGGCGGCCAACACCATTGACCGCAGCCCGCGGCTGGGGATTGGACTGGGCAGTTTCTCCGGAAATTTCGGCCTTAGCACCTCTGTCGGCGTGCCGCTCGGCAAGGACAAAGTCAATCGCAATGTGCAAATTCTTATCGACTTACTGGACGGGTCCAGCAAAGCATTGAGCTGGCGCGGTTCACTGGTCATTGAACTGGACGACCAGGACCCCAAGGTTAACCAAGCTCGAATAGACAGTGCCGTTGGCGAAATTTGGTCGCAATTTCCGCCGCGCTAACGCTGCGGCGCTAGCGATTGCGCCAGGGAAACAAGCCTGCCAGCGCCTCTGCTGACATTTCCCGTAGCAAAGTCATATTGCGCTCGGGGATGCCGTGGATGTCAGGGTGACTGGCCACCGCCGCGGCTACGCTGTCCTCGCGCAAGAGATGGAGAATTGGCCACGGCGCCCGGTTGCTGTAATTTGCCGGATCGCTTGCCTCGCAACCCTCGAAACAGTACTCGGGGTGAAAACTGGCCACTTGAAACTGCCCGCGCCAAGGGCTGCTCTCCAGCAGGTCTTCAACAATGCCAACAAACTCCCAGTAATCGTCAAAACTCTCTTGCAGTGCTGGCACCACCAGCAGGCTGGTTTCCAATGTGCCGGGGTCGGTGTCGGCCAATTTCATCAGCTCTGCATAACACCGTTCGAGCAGCGCCTGCGGATCTTGCTCATCGGCAACAGCAATGCGAATGCTTCCCTGCTGCCTGGGCCTCGCCGCAAAGGGGCACAACTGCTGAGCAATCACTACTGAGTCCAGCCAATCACTCACTTCAGCCACTATTTGCGCCTTACCCGCCGCGACGTCCGACATGTTCTTTTCTCCAAGTGTTCAGGCCGCCAGTATACCTCCCGGCCCGTCGTAATATAACTGATCGAAATTTGGCCAACCCGCGCTAGACGGATTCGCCATAAGCAGAGCCAGCTGCGCGCCAAGCGCGTAATGTAGGTACTGCTACACTTACATTGAGCACAACCGAGGTGTCAGCGGTTTAACACATTCGGCGTTCTCGCCGCGAATAAGATTGGGAGCAGTCAATGAAAAGATATTTCTTTCTGGCGGACAATCTCGACAAGTTAGCCGCCATTGAACACGACCTGGAAGAGAACGGCCTGTCCCGTCCTCAAATTCATGTACTCAGCCACGATGATAGTGGTGTCGCCCAGCGTAAACTCAACGAGGTGGAGGCGGTACTGCGCAAAGATGTTGTGTTTGCCATGCAGCGCGGAGCACTCATCGGCTTAGGTGGCTTCGCCCTAGTGTTAGCAAGCGCTCACTATTCTGGGGTAACGCAGATTGCCGGCTGGACACCCTTTGTTTTTCTGGCAATCGTGGTTCTGGGCTTTTTCACCTGGGAAGGCGGCTTATTCGGTATTCAGGAGCCTCACCACGACTTCAAGCGCTTTGAACAAGCACTGAGTAGCGGGCGACACCTGCTAATGATCGATGCGGGCAGTCGTGAGCAAAGCGCCCTGAACCGCGTGACCGCACACTACCCCGAGCTGGAATTCTCCGGCACCGGGGAAGGCGCTCCGGCGTGGGTAATCGGCTTGCAGAACCGCTGGCGGCACTTTGTTGAGGTTATGCCCTGAGCCGGCACAAGACAGCCATAAAAAAACCACGCTTGGCGTGGTTTTTTTATGCGTTGTTTAGCGGTGGTATTCCGGCGACAACTCTCTCACCGCGTTGATAAAGGCCCCCGCATGCTCGGGGTCGACCTCCGGCGTGATACCGTGGCCCAGGTTGAAAACATGACCCACACCGCCGCCATACTCGGCGAGAATGGTCGCCACTTCTTCACGAATCCGCTTGGGTGAGGCGCGCAGCATAGCGGGGTCCATATTGCCCTGCAGCGCCACTTTGTCGCCAACCCGTTTGCGCGCCACGCCAATATCCGTCGTCCAGTCCAGGCCCAGTGCATTGGCGCCGGTATCGGCCATGCTCTCCAGCCACTGGCCACCATTTTTCGTGAACAGAATTGCGGGTACGGCACGGCCGTCGTGCTCTTTGATCAAGCCATCGACGATCTGCTTCATATAGCGCAGGCTAAACTCTTGGTAGGCGCGGTGCCCCAACGCACCGCCCCAGGTATCAAATATCTGCACCGCTTGCGCACCGGCGCGAATCTGGTCATTCAAATAAGCGGTAACGCTCTGCGCCAGCTTGTCCAGAAGGGCGTGCATGGTTTCCGGCTCATCGAACGCCAGCGCCTTGCAGCGCCCGTGGTCTTTCGAGCCGCCGCCTTCTACCATATAGGTGGCCAGTGTCCACGGGCTGCCAGAAAAGCCGATAAGCGGCACGCGACCATTGAGGGCGCTGCGAATCGCTCGCACGGCGTCACAGACATAGGTCAGGTCGTTTTCACCATCGACAACCGGCAGCGCCTCTACGTCAGCCATGCTGCGCACCGTTTTGCGAAAGCGCGGCCCCTCTCCGATTTCAAAATACAGTCCCAGGCCCATGGCGTCGGGAATCGTCAATATATCCGAGAACAGGATAGCGGCATCGAGCGGGTAGCGCTCCAGCGGCTGTAGGGTCACTTCACAAGCCAGCTCTGTGTTTTTGCAAAGCGACAGAAAATCGCCCGCTTTACCGCGTGTCGCCCGATACTCAGGCAAATACCTGCCAGCCTGACGCATCATCCATACCGGCGTGTAATCCACCGGCTGGCGCATTAACGCCCGTAAAAACGTATCGTTTTTCAATTCACTCATGGCACCATCACCTTGCTTCAAACACGACGACGCCGAGCACGGTCGGCACAGCAATGCTGCTACAACCGGGCTCGGCGTCCGTCGTTGGCTATACTTTCAGGTAGTCGAGAATACCTTCTGCAGCTTGACGACCTTCCCAGACTGCAGTTACCACCAAATCGGAACCGCGTACCATATCACCCCCAGCAAACACTTTGGGGTTTGTGGTCTGGAATTTAAACAATTGTTGCTCGGGCGCCTTAACGCCGCCCCAAGACTCCAGCTCAACCTGCTGATCCTTTAACCACTCTGGCGGGTTCGGCTGGAAACCAAAGGCAACCAAGACCACATCGGCAGGGATAATTTCTTCACTACCGGGAATCGCTTCCGGGCGGCGGCGGCCATTCTCATCGGGCTCACCAAGCTGAGTGGTTACCACTTTTACGCCTTCAACTTTGCCGTTGCCAACAATGGCAACAGGTTGGCGATTGAACAAGAACTCCACGCCCTCTTCACGCGCATTTTGCACCTCGCGACGCGAGCCAGGCATGTTTTCTTCGTCGCGGCGGTATGCACAGGTTACGCTTTGCGCACCTTGGCGGATCGACGTGCGGTTACAGTCCATTGCGGTATCACCGCCACCAAGCACAACCACGCGCTTACCATTGACGCTAATGAAGTCGCCGGCATCCTTTTCCCAACCCATGTTGCGATTGACGTTAGACACCAAGAACGGCAGTGCGTCGTACACGCCGTCGAGGTCTTCGCCCGGGAAACCGCCCTTCATGTACTTATAGGTACCCATTCCCATGAACACGGCATCGTAATCGGCCAGCAGTTGCTCCATGGTGATGTCGGTGCCGATGTCGGTATTCAGGCGGAACTCCACGCCCATTTCTTCCAGCACGCGACGACGACGCTGCACCACGGACTTTTCGAGCTTGAACTCGGGAATACCAAAGGTCAGCAAGCCGCCGATCTCAGGGTAGCGATCAAACACCACAGGCTTCACGCCGGCACGCACCAGAACGTCGGCACAACCAATGCCCGCAGGCCCCGCACCAATGACGGCAACTTTTTTGTCGGTCCATACACGCTTGGACATGTCCGGGCGCCAGCCCAGCTCCAACGCGGTGTCGGTAATGTATTTTTCCGTTGAGCCGATGGTTACCGCGCCGAAGCCGTCGTTCAGGGTACAGGCACCCTCGCACAGGCGGTCTTGCGGACACACACGCCCACACACTTCCGGCAAGCTGTTTGTCTGATGGCTTAATTCTGCCGCCTCAAACAAATTGCCCTCACTCACCAACTTTAACCAGTTGGGAATAAAGTTATGTACCGGGCACTTCCACTCACAGTAGGGGTTGCCGCAGCCCAGGCAGCGGTGCGCCTGATGCTGAACTTCCTCTTCTTTGTAAGGCTCGTAAATTTCTACAAAAGCCTCGCGGCGCTGCACCATATCTTTCTTGCTGGGGTCTTGGCGACCCACATCAAGAAACTGAAATGTATTCTGCAAACGTTCAGCCATATCTTCTACCTCTTCGCTACGCGGCTACTTATTCCGGACGCCGTCTGGTGGTTTCCAGCAGGCGGCTGAGGCTTGCTGCTTTTGGCTTGATCATCCAGAACTTGCCGATGTAGTCGTCGAAATTATCGAGAATATGCTGCCCCCAGGCACTGCCTGTTTCCTCAACAAACTCTTCGATATTGCCGCGCAAATGAGCGCGGTAAGCTTCCAGTGACTCAGAGGTGATCCGGCAGATCTCCACCAGTTCACTGTTATAGCGATCTACGAAGGTGTTCTCTTCGTCGAGTACGTAGGCGAAACCGCCCGTCATACCCGCACCAAAGTTCACCCCGGTGTTGCCCAACACGGTGACGTTGCCACCGGTCATGTATTCACAGCAGTGGTCACCGGCACCCTCAATCACGGCATGAGACCCGGAGTTGCGCACTGCGAAACGCTCACCCGCAGTACCTGCCGCAAACAACTTACCGCCGGTCGCGCCGTAAAGGCAGGTGTTGCCGACAATAGAGGTTTCCTGGCTGGCAAAGGCACTGCCACGCGGGGGATATATCACCAGCTTACCGCCCGCCATACCTTTACCCACGTAGTCGTTGGCATCGCCTTCGAGGTACATATGCAGGCCGCCCGCGTTCCACACACCAAAGCTCTGGCCGGCAGTACCTTCCAAGCGCAACACAATCGGTGCATCTTCCATATCCAGATTGCCGTGACGCTTGGCAATTTCACCGGATATCCGCGCACCAATTGAACGGTCACAGTTATTGACGTGGAAGCTATACTCGCCGCCCGATTTTGCTTCGATGGCCGACAATACAGCCGCCACCATTGCTTCGGCTTTTTCGCCTTTATCGAAGGGCTCGTTGAGGGCAACCTGGCAAAACTCTGGCTGACCTTCAGCATCGGCATCTTTGTGAAGAATGGGCGACAGGTCCAACAGTCCCTGCTTTTCCGTCTCGCCTGCTTTTTGAACAAGCAAGTCGGTGCGGCCGATCAGCTCATCCATGCTGCGTACGCCAATCTGCGCCATCCACTCACGCGTTTCTTCTGCGACGAACTTGAAGAAGTTCATCACCATTTCAACAGTGCCGATAAAGTGGTCGTCACGCAGGCGTTCGTCCTGAGTCGCAACCCCGGTAGCACAGTTATTCAAGTGACAGATACGCAGGTACTTACAGCCCAGAGCTACCATCGGCGTGGTACCAAAGCCGAAACTCTCTGCGCCGAGGATAGCCGCTTTCACGACATCCAGGCCGGTCTTCAGGCCACCGTCGGTTTGCACCCGCACTTTACCGCGCAGGCCATTGCCACGCAGCGTTTGCTGGGCTTCTGCCAGACCGAGCTCCCAAGGTGAGCCAGCATAACGGATGGACGTGATCGGGCTCGCCGCCGTACCACCGTCGTAACCGGAAATAGTGATCAAGTCCGCATAGGCCTTCGCCACACCAGCGGCGATGGTGCCCACACCGGGCTCAGATACCAGCTTCACCGACACCAGCGCCTGCGGGTTCACCTGCTTGAGGTCGAAAATCAGCTGAGCCAAATCCTCGATAGAGTAAATATCGTGGTGAGGCGGCGGTGAAATCAGCGTTACACCCGGTACTGAATGGCGCAAGCGCGCGATCAAGGCATTGACCTTGCCACCCGGCAGCTGACCACCTTCACCGGGCTTGGCGCCCTGAGCGACTTTAATTTGCAGTACTTCGGCATTCACCAGGTAGTGAGGCGTAACACCAAAGCGGCCCGATGCGATCTGCTTAATTTTTGAAACGCGCTCGGTACCGAAGCGGGCAGGGTCTTCACCACCTTCACCGGAGTTTGAACGCGCACCCAGGCGATTCATCGCCGCCGCTAGTGCTTCATGAGCCTCGGGGCTCAATGCACCCAGCGACATACCGGCGGAGTCAAAGCGGCTGAGAATTTTCTCTGCAGGCTCAACTTCCTCAAGCGGGATGGGGGTGACGTCACCGCTGAAATCCAACAGGTCGCGCAGGGTAGCAACCGGACGTGTGTTCACCAGCTCTGCGTACTTTTTCCAGTCAGCGTAGTTACCACTCTTAACCGCTTCTTGCAGACGCATCACAACGTCTGGGTTAAAGGCGTGGTATTCCTTGCCGTGAACGTACTTGAGCAAGCCACCCTGATCGATTGGCTTGCGCGGCAACCAGGCGATGGTCGCCAGGGCTTCCTGATCTTGCTGAAGCTGAGCAAAGTTAACGCCGGCGATGCGGCTAGCCACACCTTTAAAGCAGCTATTGATCACATCATCGTCGAGGCCAACGGCTTCAAAGAGCTGGGCACCACGGTATGAGGAGATCGATGAAATCCCCATTTTCGACATGATCTTCAGCAGGCCTTTGTTAATGCCTTTAACGTAATTTTCGTAGGTTGTTTGCTCGTCACCGAGAATTTCTCCGCTGCTCAGCATGTCGCTCAGTACAGCAAAAGACATATAAGGGTAGACGGCGGTGGCGCCAAAACCGAACAGACAGGCCATTTGGTGAGAGTCGCGAGCGCTACCACTTTCAATTACCAGGTTGGCATCACAGCGAAGACCTTGCTTGATCAAGTGGTGGTGAACCGCACCGGTGGCCAGCAAGCTGTGCACGGTCAACAGGCCGGGCTCCACAGCACGGTCGCTCAACACAAGAATCACATCGCCACCGCGCACGGCGTCTTCTGCCGCCGCCGCCACATCGCGAACGGCTTGCTGCAGGTTCTTCTCTGCAGGGTCGTAGCAAAGGTCGATGGTTACCCGCGGATAACGTGGCGAATCTACCGCCATCAATCGGTCAAACTTGTCTGGCGACAAAACCGGGCTGCTTAGAATCAAGCGATCAGCGTGATCGGCCGTTTGCTCGAAGACATTTTGCTCGGCGCCCAGCAACGTCTCCAGACTCATCACGATGGACTCACGAAGTGGGTCAATGGGCGGATTGGTAACTTGAGCGAATTTTTGTCGGAAGTAGTCGTACAGCGACCGCTCGCTGCGCGACAGCACAGCCATTGGCGTGTCATCACCCATCGAACCAACGGCTTCGTTGCCGCTATCGGCCAGAGGCGACAGCACTTGCTCGCGCTCTTCAAAGCTTACCTGGAAATATTTTTGCAGGCTTTCCAAGTGATCCGCTTCGGGCAACGCCGGGCGATTGCCCTGGCCGAGCTGATCCTGCAGGCGATTCGCGTTATCACGCAACCACTGTTTGTAGGGGTGGGCGCTTTTCAGCCGCTCATCGACATCTTTCGTGTGCAGGACTTCGCCGGTCTCGGTATCGACAACCAGAATCTGCCCTGGCCCAACGCGCCCCTTGGCAACGACGTCATCTGGCTGGTAGCCGTAGGTGCCGATTTCCGAGGCAACGGTGATGAAACCATTTTTGGTGATGACCCAGCGTGACGGACGCAAACCGTTGCGGTCCAACATACATACCGCGTAGCGGCCGTCGGTCATTACCAAACCCGCAGGGCCATCCCAGGGTTCCATGTGCATGGAGTTATATTCGTAGAATGCCTTCAAGTCAGCATCCATGTGTTCGATATTTTGCCAAGCAGGTGGCACCAGCATGCGAACGGCACGGAACAGATCCATACCACCGGCCACCAACAGCTCAAGCATATTATCCAGGCTTGACGAGTCAGAGCCCGTGCGATTCACCAGCGGCGCCAGAGCCTCTACATCGGGGATGCGGGGGCTGCTGAAATTCTTGGTGCGCGCGTCCGCCCAGTTGCGGTTGCCCTCAACGGTATTGATTTCACCATTGTGAGCCAGCATGCGGAATGGCTGAGCCAAGGGCCAGCGCGGCATGGTGTTGGTAGAGAAGCGTTGGTGGAAAACACAAATCGCCGTTTCCAACTCGGGGTTGGCAAGGTCGAGGTAGAAATGGGGCAAATCCACCGGCATGACCAAGCCTTTGTATGACACGACATCGGCGGACAGGCTACAAATGTAAAACTCACTGTCATCAGCGAGCGCCATTTCGACTTGACGACGCACAATAAACAGGCGCGTGGTCAGCTCTTGGGCAGTCAGGCCTTCAACGTTGATAAACAGCTGCTCAATGCGTGGCAGGCTTGCCAAGGCGATATCACCACACACCGATGCATCGACCGGCACAGGGCGCCAGCCCGCTTGCTGCAGGCCGTTTTCACCAAGAATCTTTTCAAGAGTCGCGCGCGCAGCCGCCGCCTTGCCTTCGTCCTGGCTTAAAAAGATCTGGCCGATACCATATAACTCGGTCAGCTCGCCGCCAAAGGCGTCGCGGGCCGCTTGGCGCAGAAAGCTGTCCGGCTTCTTCAACAGCAAACCACAGCCATCACCGGTTTTGCCATCTGCCGCGATACCACCGCGGTGAGTCATGCAGGTCAGTGATTCGATGGCAGTCTTCAACAATTCGTGGCTAGCAGTGCCCTGCATGTGGGCAATTAGCCCAAAACCACAGTTGTCGCGCACATCTTCAGGTCTGTACAGGCCTGTACTCATAAAACGACTCTCACAAAATATATAAGAAAAACAAGCAGATAGTCGAAATGACAGCTCGGCGCACGCTTGCGTACCCGAAAAAAGGAGGGACATTCTACACGTATGCAGCAAGCCGGACAAACGCCGGCCAAAAATTGCTCAAATTTCAGCCAAAAATCTTATGGCTGGACACCTGCATCGACCAATATCTGCGCGATTTGCTCCGGGCTCGCCGCCTCGGTAACTACCGCCTCACCCAGGCCCTGTAAAAGCACCAGGCGCAAGCGCCCATCTATCACTTTCTTGTCGCGGCCCATGAGTTGCAGGAACTGCGCCACATTCATCGCTGGCGGGGGCGATATCGGCAGACCGGCTTTCACCATTAGCGCATTGCCACGGCGCAATACCTCTGCATCCAACCACCCCAGCGATACTGACAAGGCCATTGCCAGCGACATTCCCGCGGCAACCGCCTCGCCGTGCAGCCAGCTTCCGTAGCCTTCGGCGGTTTCTATTGCGTGGCCAAAAGTATGCCCGAGATTCAGAATAGCGCGACGCCCGCCTTCTCTCTCGTCTTCAGCGACCACTTTGGCTTTGTTTTCACAGCTGCGAAACACCGCCTCAGCCAGGGCCTCGCCATCGCGAGCCATCAGTGCATCGATATTTTGCTCTAACCACTCAAAGAAAGGCGCGTCGCAAATGAGCCCGTACTTGATCACCTCAGCGATACCCGCCGCGTATTCGCGCTCTGGCAAGCTGTCCAATAAACTCAGATCGGCCACCACACACTCAGGCTGGTGAAAGGCACCAATCATGTTTTTACCGAGCGGATGGTTAACGCCCGTCTTCCCTCCAACAGAGGAGTCAACCATCGCTAACAGCGTAGTTGGCAGCTGAATAAAAGCGACGCCTCGCTGGTAACTCGCTGCTGCGAAACCGCACATATCTCCTACGACACCGCCACCCAGGGCGATCAGCGTAGTGCTGCGGTTGTGGTTATCGGTGAGCAGGCGATCAAAAACGGTGGCCATAACATCCAGCGTCTTATTCGCTTCGCCGTCGGGCAGAACCACCGTGGAGAGTTGCTTGCCTTCAAGCTGCCTAGCAACTGCATCGAGGTAGAGGGGAGCCACGCGATCATTGCTAACAACACAGGCCTGCTTGCCGCCTATGTAACGCTGCCAGTCCAGGCCTTCGCCGGCCAGTAAATCGCGACCAATGAAAATAGGGTAGCTGCGCTCACCCAGCGACACCTGAAGCTGCTTCATGGAATTGCCCGATATTGTTAGTGGAAAGAGGTAGACGGGAAATTATATCAGCATCACGACGACAGGTCGCCGCTGCGAATTTTTTCAACCAACTCTTGCACGACTGTGCGTGGGCTTCGCTGATCAGTGGTAATACTGTAGTCAGCCAACTGCAAATAGAGGGGCTCTCGTTCGGCCATTAAGCGCCTAAGCGTCTCCTCTGGATTACCCTGCTGAAGCAAGGGCCGCTTGCGGTCTTTCGCTGTGCGCCGAATTTGTTCGTCAACCGAGGTGCGAAGATAAACGACCGTACCCCGCGTCATCATCAATGCGCGATTATCATCGCGCAGCACCGCACCACCACCGGTAGAAACTACCGCTCCGGGACTGTCACTGAGGTCGCTAAGCATCTGCGCCTCACGCTCGCGAAAGCCTTCCTCGCCTTCCATGTCGAATATCCAGGGTATGTCTACCCCGGCTCGCTCTTCAATCTCTCGATCGACGTCGTAGAATTCCATGTTCAGGCTGTCAGCCAGCAGCTTACCAATGGTGCTCTTCCCTGCCCCCATTGGCCCGACTAAATATATAACTTCCGTTTTCCGCATTGCTCCATCAATCTATCAAACTGTCCGCGAGTATCCGTGGAGTAATAAAAATAAGTGTTTCCTGCTTCTCGCGAGTCACACTGGTAGATTTAAACAGACGCCCCAGGAAGGGGATATCGCCCAGGAAGGGTACCTTCGTTACGGTTTCAACATCCAGCTGATCGTAGACGCCGCCCAAAACAACGGTTTCACCATTGCTGACCAAAACGCGCGTCTGCAATTCGGTAGTGTCAATAGTCGGCACCTGACCACCAAGACCGGTCGCGATCACCAGATCCCCTACCGTATCCTGATTAATGATCAAATCCATAATAATTCGGTCGTCAGGCGTAATAATTGGCGTGACATCCAGCTTCAGCACCGCTTCTTTGAAGGCAATCGTTGTTTCACCGCTGGCTGAACTCTCTGGGTAGGGAATTTCGGTACCCGCTTTGATAATGGCGGGCTCCTTATCGCCGGTGACGATGCGCGGCTGGGAGACAACTTCACCGCGGCCCTTCGACTCCAGTGCAGAAAGCTCCAAGTTCAGCAACACATCAGAGCCGATATAACCCAGGGCAAAGGAGCCCGCTGCACCGGCAACACCCAGATCTGTCACCAGACCGGGGACGGCGTCAAAGCTGTTTGAGCCGCTCACTAAGGCGTCGACAAAATTATTCCGTGTGGCCTGATCGCTCTCCAAGTCACCATTTGCAGAATAAATTTCATTGCCTTTCTGCTTCACATAGGCGCCGCCCCAACGCACACCCAGAGCGCGATCGAAGTCGGATGAAGCGCGAACAATACGCGCTTCAATTTGTACTTGGCGCACCGGCACATCAATCAGCGCCACCAAGCGGCGAAACTCTTCAAGTCGATCCGCGGTCTCCGTAATCAACAGAGAATTGGTGCGTTCATCGACAATAACATTCCCGCGCGGCGACAAAATGCTCTTGGCAGAACCCTCGCCGCTACCACCGTCGCCATCACCTTCGTTTTTAAATAGCTTGAAGAGTTCTGAGGCATCCGCATAGCGAATACGAATAAATTCACTCTGTAGCGGGGCCAGCTCCTCGACCTGTTTCTGCGCCTCAATCTCCTGACGCTCACGCTCGGCGATCTCCGCAGCAGGCGCCACCATCAGCACGTTGCCAACTTGGCGCTTGTCTAAGCCCTTTGTTTTCAGCACTAACTCCAGCGCCTGGTCCCAAGGCACATTCTGCAAGCGCAGGGTGATATTCCCCTTTACGGTGTCACTGGCCACCAGGTTGAGTTCAGTGAAGTCGGCAATCAACTGCAGAACCGAGCGCACCTCAATGTCCTGGAAGTTGAGCGACAGCTTTTCGCCGACAAAGGCAAATTCTTTGCGACGCTCTTCCACCTCTGCCTTTGTCAGCGGCTTGACGCTAACCACATACTCATTGTCGGTTTGGTAGGCGAGATAATCATACTCTCCACGCGCCTCCAGCGATAACTTCGCGCCCTTCTCCCCCATGCGCGCGTCTATCAATTTAACCGGCGTGGCGAAATCAGCCACGTCGAAACGTCGCTGAAGGCTCTCCGGGAGTGCAACACCACTAAAATCAATTTTGATTCGCGGCCCTTCGACAAAGACATTAATGTCCGCCTTGTCGTCAGCCAACTTAATGACCAAACGGCCTTCACCGGCATCGCCGCGGCGAAAATCCAGGTCAGTGATGCGATTGCCACTCGCTTCAGGAGCGGCTTCAGCCATCGACAAAACAGGGTTGTTATACTTTTCCTTGAGGTAGGCCTTGCTGCCGCCGCCACCTACCGCGACGACCAACTCGTTCCCTTCCACTCGCGTTTCGTAGGGCGCCAGGCTGACGAGATTCAGCACTACGCGGGTGCGATCCCGTCCCTCCAGCACAATGGCACTGCTGGCATTGTCATACGCCAGCGGAAATTTTTTCTGGTCGAGCTGATTCTTTGCACCAATCAAGTCCAATGCAATGCGCGCTGGCTTTTCAATGGTGTAGCCCTTCACTTCGGGCGCAGCGCCATCAAACTGGAAGCGCGCCTCAAAGCGGCCGCCCTCCAGGGCATTGAATTCCACATCAGTCAGATTCGATGCCGACACAGCGGCCGACGCAAGCAGGGATATCAGCAGTAAACACTGGCCCATAAGTGCGCGATGGCCTCGCGCCATGTACTGCACGGCGAGGTGCTTCTGCGTTCGGGTTTTCATGAATCTCTCCGCCTCTCGAATTCTCACTTACCGCTACTCAGCTCTAAAGAGCGCGGTCGTTCCACCCAGCCTTCTCCGCCGGTGGAAACAATTTCAACAACCGAAATAAAGTTGTCGCCAACTTTCATAATCTTGCCGTGGTTGCGGCCCAAATAATTATTCTCTTTGACTCGGTGCACACCGCCATCGGGGGTTTTCATCAGCGCCCACAACACCTTGTTCAAGCGCACCGTGCCAACCATTTTCAACGCATCGATAGAGAAGCTTTCTAAATATTCGCGCTCACGCTCTAGATTGGGCTTCACATTGGAGGATGCTTCCAGTCGCGCAATTTCTTTTACGTCCACGGGCTGCGTGAAGGGGCCACGCAAGCCAGATGCGGTGTAGGTAAAGGCACGATAAGCCTGCAGGGCGGGAATCGGCTCAATAACACCACTGGGCGCTGCACGTTTTTCGGCGACAAAGGCATCAATATCGGCGTATTGCCCACTGTTGCTGCATGCCAGTAGCGTCGTGGACAGCACAGGTATGGCGAGCCGTAAATATCTCATTACGATCCCCCGTCAATTTCTTTGTAGCGATACGTTTTCGCGGTGATCGACATGCTTTGGGTGCCAAGCTGCTTGTTCGTTTTGATTTTGTAATCGTGGAGCGTCACGATTCTCGGCAAGCTCGCAATACCGCTCACAAAGGCCGCCAAATCGTGGTAGGTGCCCTCCACTTCGATGGCGATGGGCAGCTCAATATAAAATTCTTGCGTACGCTCCGGCTGCAGCTTAATGCTGTCAATTTCCAAGCCGTTATCCACGGCTTTTTCGGTCATATCCTCAAGCAGGCCTGGCACTTCGGTATCGGCCGGCAGCTGACCCAGCAAAATACCAAATGACTCTTCCATTTCCGCCATTTGTTTTTTAAGCGGTTCGAGCTTCGCCGCTTTAAATGCTTTTTTCTCGAATTCTGTTTTTAGCTTCGCTTCCTTAGCAACCGCATTTTCCAGCTCCACCCGCAAGTCGGCAATCACGTAAAAATAGCCGCCTACCAATACCAGCACAAAGGCCAGCACCCAGAGCGCAGCGCGAACCAGTACCGGCCACGCACCAATATTGCCCTCGTTGATATCGTTGATATCAAACTGTTTGACCTCGTCAACCCACTCCTGCCACTGCACGGCCATCTCTTATTTCTCCTTCTCAGGGGAAGGGGCGCTGATACGGAAGGAAAGCTTGAAGTTGCTCGCCTGATCACCGTATTCCTCTGCTGCCTTCACCGCCGTAAGGTTTGGCTCGGAAAACCAGCTGGAAGCGTCTAATTTACGCATCAGGCTCGACACCCGGTTATTCGACTCTGCAATGCCTTCAACATCGATGCGATTGCCGGAGCGAACCACAGAGGTAAAGAACAGGCCGTCAGGTAGCGTGCGAACCATCTCATCAAAAACCCGCACAATTAACGGGCGTGTGCCCTGAAGGTTTTGGATAATATTCATTCTGTCGAGCAGCTGTTGTCTGCGCAGCTCCAGATCACGAATTTCAGCCACCTCTTTGTTTATGCGTTTTATGTGGCTTTGCAAATACTGATTACGGCCTTCCTGGCCGCTGATGGCGCTGTTAAAAATACTCATCGTCAGCATGATCAGCAGTGCGGCAACCGCCACTGAGGCACCCAGAATAATAAGAAACTGTTTCTTGATTAGCTGGCGGCGCTCTTCACGCCAGGGCAAAAGGTTAATATTCGCCATCAGTCGAAGCTCCTCAGCGCCAAACCGCAAGCCACCAGCATGGCAGGAGCATCATTGCTCAAGCGCATGGCATCGACTCCTGAGGCAATCGCCATATTGGCAAAGGGGTTCGCAACCACCGTATTTACGCCCAGGCGCTCTTCGACCATTTCAGCCAAACCCTGCATCGCGGCAACGCCGCCGGCGAGTAAAATAGTATCAACAGCACTGTATTGACTCGCCGAAAAGAAAAATTGCAAAGACCTCGAAACCTGCTGAATGGCGGCTTCTTTAAAGGGCGCCAGCACCTCACTGTCGTAGTCATCCGACAGGCCGCCCTGTTTCTTCGCCAATCCCGCCTCTTCCGCACTCAAGCCGTAGCGACGCTGAATTTCCTCGGTGAGCTGGCGACCGCCGAACACTTGGTCGCGCGTGTATACCGTCTCACCATCGACGATCACACTTAGCGAGGTCATGCTCGCGCCGATGTCGACGATCGCGACAACGGTATTTTCATCCACGCCAATCTGCGGCGCCATCAGCTCAAAGCTGCGCTCCACCGCGTAGGCCTCGACGTCCATCACCTTCGGCTCCAAACCACCGATCTCCAGCGCTTCAACGCGACTATCGACGTTGTCCCGGCGGCAGGCCACCAGCATGACTTCAACTTGATCCGGCTCGTCCTCGGCAACATCGACAACCTCGAAGTCCAGCGCCACCTCATCGAGCGGATAGGGGATGTATTGATCAGCTTCCAGGGAGATCTGCGCCTCCATGGCGTTATCATTCATATCAGCGGGCATTCGCAGCATTTTGGTAATCACCGCAGACCCGGGCACAGCGGCCGCGGCCTTGGTCACCTTGCTCCGAGAGCGGTTGTATACGGCCTTAATGATTTCACCGACGGCTTCGACCTCAACCACATTTTTTTCAACCACGGACTGAGGCGGCAGCGACATTACGGCGTAGCTTTCAACGCGAAGTTTTTCCCCGCTACGACTCAACTCCAGCACTTTTACCGCACTGGAACTGATATCTACACCGAGCAAATTGCGAGATTTTTGACCGCCTAACAAGCCATCTAGCACTGTTATTTTCCTATTTACATCGTGGACTTAGGGCGAATTCTTATATGCAAGATTAAATACCAGTGTATACCATTGCGCAAATAGTTATGAAAAAAATACCCGGATAGTGTCACAGATTTGGGTATCCTATTGTCCGCGTTTTAAAAGCCCATTGGCATAACTGGAAAAATATGGCTCGCACTACTTCGCTGTTACGTTCTTTTAGCCTTCTGGCACTCCTTGGTGCCTGTGGCGCTGTCATGGTGTTCTGCGCCGCCTTCCTGTACATAGCGCCACGGCTCCCCGAGGCGGAAAAATTACGCGATGTCGAGCTGCAAACACCTCTGCGTATATATAGCAGAGACGGCCAGGTTATCGGTGAATTCGGCGAAAAACGTCGCTCACCGGTCAGCATTCAAGAAGTCCCCGACACATTCATCAAGGCATTTCTGGCCGCCGAGGACGACCGCTTCTACCAACACCGCGGCGTCGACCTCACCAGTTTGCTGCGCGCGGCATCGCAGTTGATCACCAGCGGCAGCATTCAAACCGGCGGCTCGACCATTACCATGCAAGTCGCAAAGAACTACTTTTTGAGCCAAGAGCGCACCTTCACGCGTAAATTCACCGAAATTTTTCTCGCCATCGAAATAGAGCGCAAACTCAGCAAAGGCGACATCCTCGAGCTCTACCTCAACAAAATCTTTCTCGGCAACCACTCCTATGGCATCGAGGCCGCCGCGCAAACTTATTACGGCAAGTCCATTAAGGAACTCAGCCTTGCCCAAATGGCAATGATCGCCGGACTACCCAAAGCACCATCGGCCTACAACCCTGTTGCCAACCCAGAGCGAGCCCGGATTCGCCGAAACTGGATACTCGGCCGAATGTTTGCGCTGGGCTATATCAACCAAGCCGATTACCAAGCGGCTAAACAGCAAAACATCACCGCCCGCCGACACGGCACACAACTCGACGTCAGTGCCGCCTACGCCGCCGAAATGGTCCGCGTCGAAATGCTGAAACGCTATGGCCGCGATGCTTATGAAAACGGCTACAGCGTTATCACCAGCGTCGACAGCACCCTACAAACTGCCGCAAACCAGGCCGTTATAAACGGCGTTATCGAATACGATCGCCGCCACGGTTATCGGGGCCATGAACAACAATGGCCGCTCCCCGCCGATTTCAACGAGCAACAGCGCAAGCACTTTAGCGACAAGCTTCGCGACATTGGCGCCATCGGCCCCTGGCACCCAGCCCTTGTTCTCCACATAGAGAGTCAGAGCGCAACATTCTTACTCGCCACCGGCGAGCAAACCACCCTCGACTGGGAGCAGGGTTTTGCCGGCAGCGTTCGTTATATTAATGAAGACCGAAATAGCTACGAAGTGGAATCCGTAGATGAACTTATCGCCCCTGGCGACGTTGTCAGACTGCGCATGAGCTCATCACTCCCCAAGCGCTGGATTTTTTCACAGCTACCCGCCATTCAGGGAGCGCTGGTTTCACTGGACGCAGACACCGGCGCCATTCTCAGTTTGGTCGGCGGCTACAGCTATCAGCGAAGCTCATTCAACCGCGTCACTCAGGCTGCCCGGCAACCAGGCTCAGTGTTTAAACCCTTTATTTACACCGCTGCACTGGCCAATGGCTTTACACCAGCGAGCATCATCAATGATGCCCCCATCGTATTCGATGACGCCTCACTGGGGGGAACGTGGCGCCCGAGCAACTCCAACGGCAAATTTAACGGCCCAATGCGACTGCGCAAAGCCTTGTACCTGTCTAGGAACCTGGTATCGATTCGACTTTTACGAGAGCTGGGAATCAATACCGCCATCGACTACGTCTCCCGCTTTGGCTTCGACGGCCGCACCCTCCCAAGAGACCTTTCTCTTGCGCTGGGCAGCCACTCACTGACGCCTCTCGACGTGGTTACCGGCTACGCCACGTTTGCCAACGGCGGCTATAAGGTGTCGCCGTGGCTGATAGAACAAATCATCGACCGCGATGGCAACACCCTTTACCGCGCTGAACCGAAAGTCGCCTGCCGCAACTGCGAAGCCGGCCTGGACAGGCTCGACGACATCGATAGCATGGTGGAAGCAGATTCTTTGGATGACCTCCATGCCGACACCGCTGCCGGCCAGCAGGACTTGGCAGAGAGAGTGATCGACGAGGAAGTTGTCTTCCTTATCGACAGCATTCTCAAGGACGTTATATCACGCGGCACCGGGCGCAAAGCCCGAGTCCTAAAACGCGGCGATGCTGCCGGCAAGACGGGAACCACAAACGGGCCAACCGACGCCTGGTTCTCTGGCTACAGCAGCGGCGTGGTCACCTCCACATGGGTCGGCTTCGACCAAAACCAGAAGCTGGGCCGCCGCGAGTACGGTGGCTCTGTTGCCCTGCCAATCTGGATCGACTATATGAAAGTCGCACTGCAGGGCCGCCAGGAGCGCTACCTAAAACAGCCCGAGGGTATCGTGTCGGTGCGTATTGACCCGGAAACCGGCACCCTGGCCGCGCCGGGGCAGAGCAATGCAATCTTTGAATACTTCCGGGCAGAGAATGCGCCCACTACCGTGAACACAAGCAGCGGTGGCAGCAGCCCTTATGGAGAAGACAGCGGCGAGCCGATAGAGCTGTTCTAAAGGCGCCACAGCGAGGCAGCGTTACATTGCCTCGATAGCCTCGGCAAGCGTGCTGACCGCGACGACATCCATTGCGATATCGCCGCGGGGAGCATTCGCCTTAGGCACGATAGCGCGGCTAAAGCCGTGCTTTTTCGCTTCTTGAAGGCGCTCTTGCCCACTGGGCACAGGGCGAATTTCCCCCGACAAGCCCACCTCGCCAAAAACGACCAAGTCTTCGGGCAAGGCGCGGTCGCGAAAACTCGATACGATGGCGAACAACAGCGCCAAGTCAGCCCCGGTTTCCAGCACCTTGACGCCACCAACCACATTGACGAATACGTCCTGATCGCCGAGCTGCAATCCTCCATGGCGGTGGAGCACCGCCAGCAACATCGCCAAGCGGTTCTGCTCTAACCCCACCGCAACACGACGGGGATTGCCGTAATTACTTTCATCAACCAGCGCCTGGATCTCTACCAACAGAGGGCGAGTGCCCTCCCACACCACCATCACCACGCTGCCCGCCGCCTGCACATCACCGCGATTCAGGAAAATCGCCGACGGGTTCTTAACCTCTTTCAGGCCCTGCTCGGTCATGGCAAACACGCCCAGCTCATTCACCGCGCCAAAGCGGTTTTTATGGCCGCGCAGGGTGCGATAACGGCTGTCACTGCCGCCCTCAAACATAATCGAGCAATCAATGATGTGCTCCAACACCTTCGGGCCAGCCAGCGCACCGTCTTTGGTCACATGGCCGACCATAATCAACACCGTATTGGTCTGCTTGGCAAAGCGCGTTAACGCCGCGGCGCACTCTCGAACCTGGGAAACACTGCCGGGCGCCGAACTCACCTGCTCGCTATGTAATACCTGAATCGAGTCGACCACCAACACCGACGGCCGGTGCTGATTCGCCTGCGCCAATACCGCCTCCAGACTGGTTTCGGAGTACAACTGCAACTCCTCTGCCGACAAACCAAGGCGGCGTGCACGCAAGGCCACTTGCTGCAGTGACTCCTCCCCGGTGACATACAAACAGCGGCTGCGCGCCGCCAAGCGGCACAGCACCTGTAACAACAAGGTGCTCTTTCCCGCCCCGGGGTGACCGCCAAGCAGCACCGCCGAACCCGGCACAAAACCACCGCCGAGTACCCGGTCCAGCTCTTCAAAACCGCTGGCAATTCGCGGTAAATCCTCTATTTGAACGCTCGACAGACTTTGCAGTTCGCCAACAGCGCCGGCATAGCCCTGGCGCCCAGCAGGCGCCGAGGCGGCACCTGCCGCAGCCAAGCGCACCTCGGTAAGCGTATTCCAGGCGCCACAGTCCTGACACTGCCCTTGCCACTTGCGATGGTCGGAACCGCAATCACTACAAACATAGGCTGTTTTGGCCTTCGCCATACTTTGTGCTCCGCTGCTGTGCTGACAGAACAGGCGACTAGCCCGTACAATACTCTGCCAAGCGAGGATAATGATTCATGTCGGCGCCACTACTGGAAAGACCCCTACTGGTATCGCCCACTCTGGCAGCAACCATTGGCCTGGAGTGCGCCCTGCTATACCAGTTGCTCGCCGACTGGCAGCCCCTGCTGGAAGTCCGCCCACGCCAGGGTCAAGACTGGTTGCTTATTGACCGCCAGCGGCTCGAAGAACAACTGCCATTCTGGCAAAGCGCCGATATTGACCGCCTGCTTCAACAACTCCACGACCAGGGACTCATTATTATCGGCGGCGCGCTGATCAGCAATGCCCGCAACATTCGCTTTGCCATGCCCGCTCAGCAAACCGGCGCGCCCCAAAACGCCCCAGCTCGGCCGGCATCAACACAGCCCGAACCGGCAGTGCGCAGCAGCGCACCCACCCAGGCCGTTCCCGGACGCCAGCTTATTAGTGCCGATTGGCGCCCCGACCCCGCCGCCGTGGAATACCTCACCCGCTTCAACCGGGTGAGCAACCACTTTATCGAAGCGTGTATACCCGAGTTCATCGCCCACTACCGCGAAAGCGGCGAAGCAAGAAGCTCCTGGAGCAGCACATTTAGCCAGTACGTCAGCCGCCGCTGGAAAAAACAGCAATACGCTGAAATAGAGCAAGCCCGGCACCAAGTCATCGACAATCACTGGCGCCCCAGCCGAGACGCTCTCGACATCCTGCTGCGCGACGGCATCAGTGAGCACTTCATTGAAGACGCCATTCCCGAGTTCATTCTTTACTGGCGCGAGCGCGGCACGCAAGATAGCAACTGGAACTCTCGATTCCTACAACATATTCGATTGCAGTGGGCGCGATACACGAATGCCGTCAGCCACGAACAAGCCCATGTGCCGATTCGCAACGACTGGCAGCCCAGCCCGGAAGTCTTTGAAATTTTGCGCATGGCGAGGATCGATGCCGACTTTGCCCGCGAGCAGATTCCCGAGTTTATACTGTTCTGGCGTGACAGCGGCCAGACCCAACGCTCCTGGAATACAAAGTTTCTACAGCATGTAAAATATCGCTGGGCACACAGTCACCAACTGGACAAATACGATGCACGACAGCAAAAAGCTTCTGGATCAAGCCAAGCGGCAACTGGCTTCATCGACAAACACACCGACCGAAGCTGGGCCGACGGCCTCTAAGCCACTGCCGGATAAGAGCGCTGTTATCGACGCCATCAACCGCATGTTTGCGGAGTTTGAGCTCGTCTATCACAACCAATACAACAAAGCCTTCGCAAACGCCGAAAAGCTCTCTTATGCCAAGAAGCTTTGGTTCAGCAACCTTTGCCATATTCCACCAGAGCAAATTACCGCAGCCTGTCATCGCGCCATTCGCGAGTCTGAATTCCTGCCGACGATCAAAGGCATTTTGAAATACTGCGAACCCGACGACCAAGCACTGGGCCTGCCAGACCCCCACAGCGCCTATGTAGAGGCTTGCAGAGCGCCCTCACCCAAAAATGAATACCGCTGGTCCCACCCTGCGGTTTACCACGCTGGACGCAAAAGCGATTGGTATTTTCTGGCAAACAATACCGAGCAGCAGGCCTTCCCGGTCTACAAGCGCCACTACCAGGCGCTGTGCGAGCAGGTGCGCAGCGGTCACACACTAGAACCCCCGCATCCAGAGGCGCTCCCCGCACCGGAGGCAAAGCCTCTAGAACCGGAAGAACAGCGCCGTCGTATGCGGGAAATGCGCAGTAAATTGAATATCTAACAACGGCCGTGCAGGCCGCCGTCGCAGCGGATACAATATCGCCGCACGTGCGCGATCAGCGCCCCACGCCCCTCGGGACAAAGACTATGGCAGACGACAAAACAACCCACTTCGGTTTTAAAACCGTCAACCGCGGTGAAAAAGTAAACATGGTAGCCGGCGTATTTCACTCGGTAGCCGGCAAATACGACTTAATGAACGACCTCATGTCCGGGGGCATTCACCGACTTTGGAAGCGTTTCACCATTGAGCTTTCCGGCGTCCGACGCGGCAATAGCGTACTCGACATCGCGGGCGGCACCGGCGACTTGGCGGCCAAATTCAGCCGTTTAGTTGGCAGTGAAGGCAAGGTTGTGCTTGCCGATATCAACGACTCAATGCTCCAGGTGGGCCGCGAAAAACTAACCAATCGCGGCATTGTCGGTAATATTGAGTATGTGCAGGCCAACGCCGAGTGCCTGCCCTTCCCGGACAATAGCTTCGACTGCATTACCATCGCCTTTGGCCTGCGCAATGTCACCGACAAAGACGCCGCGCTGCGCTCTATGTTGCGCGTACTGAAACCAGGCGGGCGTTTGCTGGTGTTGGAATTCTCCAAGCCGACCAATGAATTAATGAGCAAGGTCTACGACCGCTACTCCTTCGATATTCTGCCGCGCATGGGCAAGCTCATCACCAATGACGAAGACAGCTACCGCTATCTCGCCGAGAGCATTCGTATGCACCCGGACCAGGAAACCCTTAAGGAAATGATGGCCGAAGCCGGTTTTGCCGAGGTCCGCTACCACAATATGACTGCCGGCGTGGTTGCCGTTCACCGGGGCGTCAAGCCGTGATCCCCCCCATGATCAGCACTGCAGCCCTCTCAGGGCTGGAGGACGCGGTCAACCGAGCACTGCAGCTCGACCCGAGTAGCGCCGCCAAACTCGCCGAGCTCGATGGCGAAAGCTTTGCCCTAGAACTGCGCGAGCCCGACTTGAATATCGGGCTCAGCATTAACGGCAAGCGACTAAAACTGGGGCTGCACGCACCACAATCACCGAGCACCGCACTGAGAGGGCACTGGCGAGACTTCGCCGCCGTCGCCTCCGCTGACGATCCGGCGGCAGCGTTGATTAACGGCAATATTCAAGTCAGCGGCGACACCGCGCCCCTGCTGGCATTGCGCAAGCTACTGGCCGAATTGCAACTAGACTGGGAACACCCACTGGCCGAGGCCTTTGGCGACGTTGCCGCACACCAAATTGGCCGGGGCTTGCGCGCCGGGCATCGCTGGCTGAGCGGGACTGGGAAAAACCTGCGCCGCCAGCTTGAAGACTTTTTACTAGAAGAGAGTCGACTCTTGCCCCACCCCCTGCAGGCAGAAGCGATGTTCAAAGATATCGACGACCTGAACGCCCGCAGTGAGCGTCTCGAAGCGAAACTTCGTCGCCTACAGCAGCGCCTGAAAACTCAGTAACAAAGGAATACCGAATGGGCCTGCGCCGGTTGCTTGCCATACTCATTATCGTCTGTCGCTATCGCATCGACTTGCTGCTTCCCCAGGACAAACTGCCACTGCGATTGCGCCTACTTCTGCGCTGCGGCCCCTGGCGCCTGTGCCCTGCACCGGCGTTGAGCCGAGGGCAGCGACTGCGCTTAGCCCTTGAGTCGCTGGGGCCGATTTTTATCAAATTCGGCCAACTGCTCTCTACCCGGCGGGACCTGCTGCCCGACGACATCGCCGAAGAACTCGCATTACTGCAAGACCGCGTACCGCCTTTTCCCAGCGACCAGGCGGTCGCCGTGATCGAAAAAGCGCTGGGCCAGAGCGTCGATGACGTGTTTGCCTCTTTCGATCGCAACGCGCTGGCCTCGGCCTCCATTGCCCAGGTGCACTGCGCAACGCTGAAGACCGGCGAGCAAGTCGTCGTTAAAGTCGTTCGCCCCGGCATCGAAACCACAATTGGCAAAGACATCCAGTTAATGCAGAGCATTGCTCGCATTGTCCGCCGCCACCTCCCCGATGGCCGTCGCCTTCGCCCCGAGGAGGTCGTTGAAGACTATCGTCACACCATCTACGACGAGCTGGACCTGCAGCGCGAAGGCGCCAATACCTCGCAGCTGCGCCGCAATTTCGCCGCCTCAGATATTCTCTATGTGCCCGAGGTCTACTGGGACTATACCCGCCGCAACGTGCTGGTCATTGAGCGCATTCACGGCATCCCCGTTACCGATGTGGAGACCCTGAACGCACAGGGCACGGATATGAAGAAGCTCGCCGAGCGCGGCGTGGAAATTTTCTTCACCCAGGTTTTTCGCGACAGCTTTTTCCACGCCGACATGCACCCCGGCAATATTTTCGTTGCCGAAGGCCGCCCTCAGTCGCCGCAGTACATCGCTATTGATTGCGCAATTATCGGCAGCCTCAGCGACTTCGATCAGTACTATTTAGCGCGCAACCTACTGGCGATCTTCCAGCGCAACTACCGCGAAGTCGCAGAGCTCCATGTCGAGTGCGGCTGGGTGCCTCCGCACACCAAAGTTCACGAATTTGAAGCCGCCATCCGCAGCGTCAGCGAACCGATTTTTGAAAAACCGTTGTCAGAAATTTCCTTCGGCCAGTTGCTGGTATACCTGTTTCAAACTGCTCGCCGCTTCGATATGGAAGTACAACCCTCGCTGGTGCTGTTGCAAAAGACCTTGCTGAATGTAGAGGGCCTGGGGCGCCAGCTGTATCCGCAGCTCGACCTGTGGGCAACCGCCATGCCTTTTTTGGAGCGCTGGATCCGCGACCGCTATTCGCCCCAGAGTATGCTGAAGCGCGTCGGCCACCGACTGCCCGGCTGGCTGGAGCAACTTCCGCAATTACCCGAGACGCTGCTTGAGCGCGGCCAACCGCCGCAGCAAGCGCAAAACGACGCACTGCGCCTGCAATTACAACAGGCGGAAAAACAGGCTGAGCAACGCGATAGGCGCGCGCGAAACCAACGACTGGGTATCGTCGCCCTGCTGGCCGCCGCATTGATCGCCAATCCGGAAATCAGCCTTGGCTTGCAGTCACTACCCACCGCGAGCCTCGCCTTGCTAGGCGCCGGTTTATATTTCTTAATTCGCTCGCGCTAATGTAAAGTAGGCGCACGCAGAAAACGAAGGCAGTATGTTTATGCAGCGGCAAGACAGTAAACAGTGGTTAGACCAGGTCAAATGGAATGACGCTGGCTTGGTCGCTGCCATTGCACAAGACGTGCACAGCGGTCGCGTGCTGATGATGGCATGGATGAATCGCGAAGCGCTTGAACTGACCGTGAGCGAGCAACGCGCCGTTTATTGGTCGCGCTCGCGCAACGCTTTGTGGCGCAAGGGTGAGAGTTCCGGCCATACACAAACGCTTCATGACATCGCGCTAGACTGCGACGGCGACGCAATTCTCATGCAGGTTGAACAAATAGGCGGCATCGCTTGCCATACAGGGCGCCAGAGCTGCTTCTATCGCAGCCTGAAAGAGGCGCAGTGGCAAACCCAGGAAGCGGTACTAAAGAACCCGGAAGAGATCTATGACAAATAATTCTGATGCCGCGGATACATCGATACTCAGTGAGTTAGATGCGGTGCTCGCCGAGCGTAAAAGCGCTGACGCCGACAGCTCATATGTAGCCAGCCTGTACCACAAGGGGCTCAATAAAATTCTGGAAAAGGTCGGCGAAGAATCCGTGGAAACGATCATCGCCGCCAAGGATGCCGAGCACAGTGGCAACCATCAGGACGTAATCTATGAGACCGCAGACCTGTGGTTCCACACGATGGTTATGCTTCAACACTTGGGCATCGACCACAGCGATGTTTTACATGAACTTGCGCGGCGCTTTGGGCTTTCCGGCCATGATGAAAAAGCACAGCGCGACAACAACAAACAATAAGTGAGGTAAGTAGCAATGGGACTTGGTGGTATTAGTATCTGGCAACTGTTGATCATTCTGGCAATTGTGGTGCTGTTGTTTGGTACCAAGAAGCTTAAAAATATCGGCAGCGACCTCGGCGGCGCCGTAAAAGGCTTTAAAGACAGCCTTGATGGCGAAGACGACAAGGCCAAAAACATTGAGCAAAAAGAGGCCGACGGCGAAGCCAACAGTGCTCAAGCCGAGCAAAGCGAACAAAAAAGCGAGTCAAAATAAACCATGTTTGACATCGGCTTTGCCGAACTGCTGCTGATCGCTGTACTCGGTCTGCTGGTATTAGGGCCCGAGCGCCTGCCAACCGCAGTGAGAACAATCAGCTTATGGCTAGGACGGCTGCGCAGAAGCTTTACCAGCATTCGCCAGGAAATCGAACGAGAGGTCGGCGCCGATGAAATCCGCCGACAGCTCCACAATGAGTCGATAATGGCTTCGCTGGAAGACAGCAAGCAATCCCTGCGAGACGGCCTTGAAAGTGCCGCCGACGACATCCGCTCTGTTGAGCGCTCGCTAAGCCGCGCCAATGCGAAGCAGGACGCCGAGGACGACACGTCCGAGCCCGCGTTGGACGAGCACTCCATTGCCCCGGAAGCGACAGAGGCCGACCTAGAAGCAGCCCCCGACGCCAGTAATAACACCCCCACTAAAGAAAAAGGCAGCGACCCCGCGCCATGAGTATCGACGCTGACCAAGATCAAGGCCAACCCCTGATTGCCCACCTCACTGAACTGCGCGACCGCTTATTGCGAATCGTATTGGCAGTACTGATTTGCGCACTGGGGCTTATGCCCTTTTCCTCAGAGATCTATGCCTTCGTCTCGCAGCCATTGCAACAGTACCTGCCAGAAGGCAGCGGCATGATCGCCACCGAGGTTGCCTCCACCTTCCTCGCCCCATTTAAACTGGTACTTGTGTCGGCTGTCTGTCTGGCCATCCCGGTGATTCTTCACCAGATATGGGCCTTTATCTCCCCCGGCATGTATCGCCACGAAAAGCGTATTGCCGCGCCGCTGTTGTTTTCCAGCGTGCTGCTCTTCTATCTCGGGCTGGCCTTTGCCTATGTTGTGGTATTCCCACTGGTGTTTGGCTTTTTCAGCAGTATCACACCGGAGGGCGTGTCCTATACACCCGATATTTCTCGCTTTCTCGACACCGCGCTGAAGCTCTTTATGGCCTTCGGCATTGCCTTTGAAATCCCCATCGCCACGGTCTTACTGATTAGCGCCGGCGTAACCAGCGCTGAAAAGCTCGCAGCCAAGCGTGCGTACGTGGTGGTGGCCTGTTTTGTCGTGGGTATGCTGCTAACACCGCCAGACGTTATCTCGCAGATGCTACTGGCGCTGCCAATGTGGCTACTGTTTGAAGTGGGAATATTCTTTGGCCGCTTTATTCAGTCGCGGCCTGCGGCGAACGAGGAAGACCAGCGCCCGTCTCTATGAACGGAGACGGGGCTTGGCCCAGTGTCACCTGATAGGCAGGGCTTAGTAACCGGGGTCGTCGTAATCGCCAAAGGCGAGATTTTCGAAGCGCGTAAATTTACCAATAAAGCTCAATCTCGCGGTTCCGATGGGGCCGTTACGCTGCTTGCCGATGATGATTTCCGCAACGCCTTTATCTTGCGTTTCTTCGTTGTAGACCTCATCACGATAGATAAACATGATGACGTCGGCATCCTGCTCGATCGCACCGGATTCCCGCAAGTCGGAATTCACCGGGCGCTTATTGGGCCGCTGCTCCAGTGCCCGGTTAAGCTGTGACAGCGCGATGACCGGGCAGTCGAATTCTTTTGCTATCCCCTTGAGCGAGCGTGATATTTCGGAAATTTCCGCAGTTCGCCCCTCGCTTCCTTTGCCGGCCACCTGCATCAGCTGCAGGTAATCGAGCATGATCATGCCGATACTGCCATGCTCGCGTAGCACTTTACGCGCCCGCGAACGCACCTCGGTGGGGGTCAATGCCGCGGTATCATCGATAAACAGCGGCCGATCCTTCAACTTACTTACCGCAGCGCTCAGCTTCGGCCAATCTTCCTCTTCCAGCTTGCCGCTGCGCACCCGGCCCTGGTCGATCTTACCCACTGACGACAACATCCTCATCATCAGCTGGCTGGCTGGCATTTCCATACTGAACACCAGTACCGGTTGCTCGTATCGCAACAGGACGTTTTCCACCAGGTTCATGGCGAACGTCGTCTTACCCATCGATGGTCGCGCAGCGACGATGACCAGGTCCGACTTTTGCAAGCCAGAGGTCATCTCATCGAGTTTTTCAAAGCCCGTGCTTAAACCGGTAATTGCATCGTCGTTGTTGAATAGCTCGTCAATTTTATCAACGGCTTCCTTCAACAGTGGATTGATCGGCTCCAGGCCGCCCGCTTTCGGGCGCTCCTCAGCGATCTGCATAATGCGACGCTCGGCTTCGTCCAGTACTTCGTCGCTGCTTCGCCCCTCGGGGTTAAAGCTCGTATCGGCAATGGAGTTGGCCGCAGAGATCAGCGAACGAAAGATCGAGCGCTCGCGCACGGCTTGCGCATAGGCGCGGATATTCGCGACCGACGGCGTCCCAGTGGCGATTTCGGCAAGGTAGGCGGTGCCACCCACCTCTTTGAGTTGCCCGTTGCGCGCCAAGGTTTCCGCCAAGGTGACAACATCAATCGGCTGCTCTTGCTCGACCAGCTGACTCATACAGGCGTAAATCAGACGGTGCTCGGGGCGAAAGAAATCGCCCTCGCCAACCATATCGGCAACCGAGTCCCAAGCTTCACCGGCAATCATTAAGCCGCCCAGCACCGACTGCTCCGCTTCCAGAGAGTGCGGAGGCAATTTCAATTTCGCGAAGTCACCGTCTTCAAATTCCGGCGGCGATTCAGATTCTGGATAGGCGTCAGCTTGCACAGCCACACTCACTGCTCAGGTTGGTTGGCCATTGTGGCAAAAAAAAAACGCGCCGACCAGCAAGGCCACGCGCGCTTTTTTCACCGCGCCCCATTAACAGGACACAGCATTGCGGGCAGTGCTCCACCGCCCGCTGCTACCATTGATTGGCGAGTTATTACTCAGCAACAACCGTTACGGCAACGTTTTGAATCACATCACTGTGAACCTGGATAGCGATTTCGTAGCTACCAATCTCACGGATGGGACCTTCAGGCATACGCACTTCACTTTTGCTTACCTCAACGCCAGCAGCAGTGATCGCCTCAGCCAAATCGCGAGTACCGATAGAGCCGAACAGTTTGCCGCCCTCGCCCGCATTCGCTTCGATGTTAACAGCCACTTCAGCCAGTTTCGCTGCGCGTGCTTCAGCTTCTGCACGCTTTTCAGCAGCAGCGGCTTCCAGCTCGGCGCGGCGCGCTTCGAATGTCGCTACATTGTCTTCGGTGGCAGGAACTGCTTTACCGAAGGGAATCAGGAAATTACGGCCGTAACCGGATTTCACATTTACCTGGTCGCCCAGGTCGCCCAACTTGCCAATTTTCTCAAGCAGAATCACTTGCATGGTTCTAACCCTCTTCTGCGCGTCTGTCTCGAGGCCTATTGGGCCGTCGGCAAACGCCGTCTGATATCAATCCAACTATCTACAATCGCTGCCAAAATCAGCACCGCCCACAGCGGCCCTAACAACAGCAGCGCGATATAAAACACCACTAGCCATACACGCCCTAAGGCAAGACGACCCACCACCCCGTGCACCAGTGACAGCCCCGCAGCAATCAGTGGCAGCAAACACATAACGCCCCAGAAGCGGTACACTTCGCCCAGTTGGCTCACCAGTAGCATCACTGCCACGAACACAACGGTCAGTACCGCTGGCAGGCGCAAAGACCACATCTCTTCGCGAAACCCACCCGGGTTGTACAACAGTGCTTGCCACCAGCGCGCCAGCATAAGCGCTAACACGCTCCACAACACTGTGCTGCCGCCAATCACTGCCGCAATATCGCCGGTCAGTATCTGGGGCAGCGCATTGCTGGACTGCGCTTGAAGCTGGTCCAGCATCGGCTGCACGGTAGCCAAAATTCCCGCCAGGTATTCCTGTGCCCCGTGATACAGGGCAAAGGCGCTGAGCATTCCACCCAGCACAGCACTGGCAAGTGCTAAAGGCCAGGATCGACTGCTACGCAGTACTTCGGCTGCTGCGGCTGTGGTTAACAGCATGCAAAGCGGGCCGACATCCTGGCCGTATAACGCAACGGCGATGGCCGGTAAAAGCGCCCAAAATACAACAAAGGCGCCCTCGGTCATTCCCTTTCTCAGGGTAACCAAGGCAGCGGCTGAGGCCCCTACCCAGGCAAACATCAAACTGCCTATCCCCAGACCGGCAACTGCCACCGCCTGGAGGCGCCCTTTCATAATAAATTCTGCAAGGGGGCGCATGACTATCCGCTCAGCTTATTTATGGCTGTCGGTGTAAGGCAGCAGAGCCAGAAAACGCGCGCGTTTAATCGCGGTAGACAGCTGGCGCTGGTACTTGGCGTTGGTTCCAGTAATACGGCTGGGAACAATCTTGCCAGTTTCTGAAACATAGGCTTTCAAAGTGTCCAGATCTTTGTAGTCGATCTGCTTAACACCTTCCGCGGTGAAGCGGCAAAACTTACGACGACGGAAAAAACGTGCCATCTTTTAAATCCTCACTCTGTCCGCAATTATTCAGCGTTCTGCTCAGCAGCCGGAGCGGCTTCTGATGCTTCTTCACGCTTCTCGGTAGGCTGCTCGCTGTCACGGCGCTCGCTGCGCTGTTCACTGCGGCTGCGACGCTCACGGCTTTCTTTTTCCGCCTTCATGATCGGAGATTCTTCAGTAACCGCTTCATCCTGACGGATGATGAGATTACGCAGAACAGCGTCGTTGTAGCGGAAGTTTGTGGTCAGCTCGTCGATCGCATCAGCGCTTGCTTCAGCATTGATCAGCACGTAGTGAGCCTTGTGGATTTTGTTGATGGGGTAAGCCAGTTGACGGCGGCCCCAGTCTTCCAAGCGGTGAACTTTACCGCCGTCTTTTTCGATAGCCTGGGTATAACGCTCGACCATACCAGGTACCTGCTCGCTCTGATCCGGGTGGACCAGGAACACGATTTCGTAGTGACGCATTGTATGCTCCTTACGGGTTAAGCCACCCTTTATGGTGTGGCAAGGAGGGCAAACCAGCCGCTATGGGCGAGCTTACCGTTAAAACAAGAGCGCGAATTCTAGGCAAGCACCCTGACAGATGCAAGCAATTCGTGCATTTTTTAATCAAATTCGGGCATTAAAGACGCTGGCGTACCGCTTCAAACAAGCACACCCCGGTGGCAACCGATACATTGAGACTGCTAACCTCCCCAGCCATTGGCAGGTGCGCTAAGTAATCACACTGCTCTCGGGTTAGGCGCCGCATACCTGCCCCTTCGGCGCCCATCACCAGCGCAACAGGCCCCGCCAGGTCACATTCATACAGCGACTGCGACGCCTCTCCCGCCAAGCCAATAATCCACACCCCCGCCTCTTGGAGTTGGCGTAGGCTGCGTGCCAGGTTGGTTACCTGCACAAATGGCACTGCCTCGGCAGCCCCGCAGGCCACCTTGCGCACGGTCGCGTTTAAGCTCGCAGAATTATCCTTGGGCGCGATCACTACCGTGGCCCCCGCCGCATCGGCGCTGCGCAAACAAGCGCCGAGATTATGGGGGTCAGTCACACCGTCGAGGACCAGTACCAAAGCGCGCTTGCCCGCTTCAGCAACCAGCTCGGGCAGGCGCTTTTCGTGGGTTTGCGTCGGCGCCTTGGCACTGGCAACCACCCCCTGATGCCGTCCGTCGACGAGCTCATCCAGCACCTTTCGAGAACATTCATGCAGAGTAATGCCATGTCGCTGCGCCAGCTCAAGCACGGTATGTAGTCGCTTGTCTCGACGCCCCTCCAGCACCCACATTTCACTAATACTTTCCGGGCGGCGTTGCAGCGCAGTGGTAACGGCGTGCAAGCCAAAAATCTGCTCTTTCACTCTTTAACCTTTTGTAAGCATCCCGTATTCCTCACGGGCGGGGTTCATCACTGCGTTAGCGGCGGCGCTTTTTACTGGCCGCTCCCTTTTTGGCAGAGCTGTTCTTTGCGCCCGACTTCTTGCCAGCAGCACCGCGCTTTGCCTTAGGGGCTTTACCGGGCTTGGACTTTGGCACCTGCCCCTTGGCAAGCGCTTCGCGCAGCGACGGTTTACGGCGGCGCTTGGTCTCGCCTTGCACCAAGCCCAGATCGACCTTGCGCTCGTCTAGGTCGACACTGAGCACCTGCACTTTTAGCGAATCACCCAACTGGTATACCCGGCGACTGCGCTCACCCACTAAACGCTGATGGGCTGGGTCAAACTGATAGTAGTCCTGTGGCAGCGCTGAAATATGCACCAGCCCTTCTATGTAGAGGTCCTGCAGCTCAACAAACAAACCAAAGCCCGTCACCGCGGCGATCATGCCGTCGAATTCACTGCCCACATGCTCCTGCAGGAATTCGCATTTCAAAAACGCCATTACATCGCGGCTGGCATCATCGGCGCGGCGCTCGGC
>Ga0208468_1000014_pt1 | contig 86450 bp, 74 predicted proteins | sample DeeseametaMP0960_FD_184198 | JGI IMG/M metagenome (GOLD analysis project Ga0208468, IMG submission 184198) | Marine microbial communities from the Deep Indian Ocean - MP0960 (SPAdes) | ecosystem: Environmental > Aquatic > Marine > Oceanic | place: East of Madagascar, South Indian Ocean... | reverse complement strand
CGTCGAAAGGGCGCTAATTGGCCCAAAATCTTTCGGCGATAGGGCTTCCCGCCAATTTTATCCAAAGCAATGGATTTGTCGAACAGCGCAAGAATTTGCGAGGCTTGGTAATTCGCCAACTTGGAAATCGCGCAATGAGGGTAGAACAAGAGATGGTACCAGAGGCCGGACTCGAACCGGCACGCCCGTGAAGGCAAGGGATTTTGAATCCCTCATGTCTACCAATTTCATCACTCTGGCATTGAGGAGGCGGGATTATAGCAGCCTTGTTTAATCGGTCAATCCATCGGCTAAAAAAATTGCGGTTTTCGCGCTAAATGTCGATGAATGGAGTCCGAAAGCGATTTCCGTTAATCTTGCGGCCTTTATTTTTAGTGATCGAGAGTATGCAGCGCCGCGACTTTTATTTTGATCTGCCTGATGAACTGATTGCGCGTTATCCTGCCCAGCAGCGCGACGGGAGTCGCCTGTTGGTGTTACAGGGTGACGGCAGGCTCGAGCACCGGCAGTTTCCTGATTTACTCGACTATCTGCGCGAGGGGGATTTGCTGGTATTTAACGACACCAGAGTGATTCCCGCGCGGCTATTTGGCGCAAAGGAATCAGGTGGTCGCATTGAGATATTGATCGAGCGCCTGATCGATGAACATCATGCTCTGGCCCATATACGGGCGAGCAAATCGCCGAAGGCGGGCAGCCGCTTGTTCCTGGCCGAGGATGCGGAGGCGCCAGTTGGCAGTGATGCGGTTGAGGTGCTTGGCCGCCAAGGTGCCTTGTTTGAGTTGCGCTTTGATGCGCCGTTGTTAGAGCAACTCAATACCTATGGCCACATGCCGTTGCCGCCTTATATCGACCGTGCGGACGACGCAGAGGATCAGCAGCGCTACCAAACGGTGTACGCTAAACGCGATGGTGCGGTAGCCGCGCCGACGGCGGGTCTGCATTTTACCGAGGACTTTCTCGCGGCATGTAAGGCAAAGGGCGTCGAACAAGCCTTTGTGACGCTGCATGTCGGGGCGGGAACCTTTCAGCCGGTGCGTGCAGATGACATTCGCGATCACGAGATGCACGCCGAGTATATTGAGGTATCGGCCGACATCGCCCAGCAGGTTAGGGCAACTCGCGCTCGTGGCGGGCGTGTGGTCGCCGTGGGCACCACCAGTGTGCGCAGCTTAGAGAGCGCTTCCCAGAGTGGTGAAATTGCGGCATTTTCCGGTGATAGTCGAATTTTTATCTACCCTGGCTATCAGTTTAAGAGCGTGGATGCCTTGTTTACCAACTTCCACCTTCCGGAGTCGACGCTCATTATGCTGGTCAGCGCCCTGGCTGGTCAGGCGCCGGTAATGGCGGCCTACCGCGAAGCGGTGGCCGAGCGCTATCGTTTTTTCAGTTATGGTGATGCCATGCTGGTTTTCCCCACTTTGCAGCAGGAGTCCATAAATGACTGATGCCTCTTCTCCCTCTGATACTGGCAGCAGTCGTGATGATTGCCGAATGCAGTTCAGTCGCAGTGCCCAAGACGGCCTGGCGCGACGCGGCGAATTAAGCTTTCCGCGCGGCAAGGTGCAAACGCCTGCCTTTATGCCGGTAGGTACCTACGGCACGGTAAAGGGAATGCTGCCGCGGGATATCCACGAGATCGGTGCGGAAATCATACTGGGCAATACCTTTCACTTAATGCTGCGCCCCGGTACAGAGGTGGTTAAAGCCCATGGTGATCTGCATGACTTTATTGGCTGGGAAGGGCCGATACTGACTGACTCGGGGGGCTTTCAGGTATGGAGTTTGGGCAAGCTGCGCAAAATTAGTGAAGAGGGCGTGTCTTTTCAGTCGCCGGTCGACGGTAGCAAGGTGTACATGGATCCGGAGCGCTCAATGGAAGTGCAGCGCGAGTTGGGCTCCGATATCGTTATGATCTTCGATGAGTGCACGCCGTACCCTGCAACAGAGGCAGAAGCGCGCAGCTCTATGGAGCTGTCATTGCGTTGGGCAGAGCGCAGTAAAAGCGCCCACGAAGGCAATGATGCCGCCTTGTTTGGGATCATCCAGGGTGGCATGTACCCCGAGTTGCGTCGCGAATCCCTGGCGGGTCTTCAGGACATTGGCTTTGATGGCTATGCCATCGGCGGGCTGTCGGTTGGCGAGCCCAAAGAGGAAATGCTCAAAGTCCTGGATGGTCTAGCGGATCACCTGCCAGAGCAGCAGCCCCGCTACCTGATGGGCGTTGGCAAGCCCTCCGACATTCTTGAAGCCGTGATGCGCGGTGTCGACATGTTTGACTGTGTGATGCCAACCCGTAATGCCCGCAATGGCCACCTGTTCACTTCAACGGGGGTCATTAAGATTCGCAACGCGGTTCATCGCCACAGTGACCAACCGCTCGATGCGAATTGTGACTGCTATACCTGCCAAAATTTTTCCCGAGCCTACCTGCATCATTTGGATAAATGCCGGGAAATATTGGGCGCCCAGCTCAACACCATTCATAACCTGCGGTACTATCAAAACCATATGGCGGCAATTCGCCAGGCAATAGAGCAAGGCCGCTTGGCCGAGTTTGCCGAGGAATTCTACGCAAGTCAGGATGGTAGGGCGGATGTATAAGCTGGTGTTTTTTGTCCCCGTCTCGCATTTGGAGGCGGTGAAAGACGCGGTTTTCGCTGCCGGTGCGGGGCGCCAGGGCGAGTATGAACACTGCTGTTGGCAGACGTTGGGTTATGGTCAATTCAAGCCTGGTAGCGCTGCCCAGCCGTATATCGGCGAGTCGGGGAAATTAGAGGTAGTACCCGAATATCGCGTAGAAATGGTGTGCGAGGCCTCGGCGCTTAAGAATGTGGTTCACGCCTTGCGACGTGCCCACCCATACGAAGAGCCGGCCTTTGATGTCACCAAAACAGTGGATGGCCTGTAGCGGGCCGAGAGAGTAGCTATGTTGTATGAACTGGGTGATCGTCGAGTCAAAATGCTCGGTGATGGTCACTTTGTGGCGGACAATGCATCGCTGATTGGGGACGTTGTGCTGAGCCAAAATGTAAGCATTTGGTTCAATGTGGTGATCCGTGGAGACACCGAACAGATTCGCATTGGTGCTGGCAGCAATATTCAAGATGGCAGTATTCTGCACACCGACCGCGGTTTTCCGATGAGTATTGGCAAGGATGTGACGGTTGGCCACAAGGTCATGTTGCACGGCTGCACGATTGGCGATGGCAGTTTAATCGGCATGAATGCAGTGGTTCTCAACGGCGCCAAAGTCGGAAAAAACTGCCTGATTGGTGCCAATGCGCTGGTGACAGAGGGTATGGAGATACCCGACGGTTCGCTCGTGATGGGAATGCCGGCGAAGGTTAAGCGCGCACTGAGCGACGTGGAGCAGGCAACCCTGGCGCTCTCGGCTCAGCATTATGTGGAGAATGGTCAGCGTTTTCTCAGCGACTTGCGGCCCCAGAGCTTGGTGTCGGCAAAGTGTGATGGCGAGGAATTTAACGATGAGTTCTGAACCATTAGAAACCCCAGTCAAGTCGCCCTGTGTCTCGGTGTGCGCACTGGATGAGCAAGATGTCTGTCTGGGCTGTTACCGAACGGTGGACGAAATTCGCGAGTGGTCGTCGGTAAATGATGCGCAGCGCCGAGAGATTATCCGTATGGCTAATGCGCGCTGTAAGGAACGCTACGGCTAATTGTCGGCGCTATGCGCGCCGACGGTTGCGACCTTTCGGGTAGGCTCTTACCAGCTGAATCAGGTTGCCCTTCATTTCCATAATTTCAAAGCAGTAGCCCTCAACCGTAACCCCTACCATTGCCTCTGGGAAGCTCTCGAGCGTTTCCAATAGCAGGCCGTTCAGTGTTTTCGGTCCGTCGGTGGGCAGTTCCCACTTGAGGGTTTTATTAATATCCCGCACGGTGGTGGTGCCGTCGATCACAAATGTGCCATCGCTTTGGTGGGTGATGTCGTCGGTGTCAGTGCTGAGGTTGGACGTGAACTCGCCGACAATCTCTTCAAGCAAATCCTCTAGCGTGACAATACCCTGCATCACGCCGTACTCATCGACAACAATGCCCATGCGCCGCTTTTGTTTTTGAAAGTTAAATAGCTGGGTGTGTAGGGGCGTGCCTTCCGGAATGAAGTAGGGCGCGCGGAGGGCGCGTAGCAGGCGGTCGCGCTGTACTTTGCCGTGCTCATCAACGCTGTTAATGATGTCCCGCTGATGGAGAATGCCGACAACATTATCAATGTCGTTTTGATACACTGGAATGCGGGTAAACTCGGCGTCGCGCAGCTTCTCAATGATGGCCGTCGTGTCGGCTTCAATATCAATGCCGTAGACCTCATTGCGCGGGATCATAATGTCGTCCACGGTGATGAGCTCTAGGTCCAAAATATTCAGGAGCATGCCGCGGTGATGTTTGGGGATCAGGTGGCCGGCATCGCCGACGATGGTCCGCAACTCCTCCATGCCGATGTGTTCGCTGCCGTCATTCTTCTCAACGCCCGTCATGCGCAGCACCATATGGGTGATATGGCTAACCAGCCAGATTACCGGGAACAGCAGGCTGCGCAGCGGTAGCAAGATATGGCTGACGGTATAGGCCACCATTTCAGATTTATACGCGGCAATGGTCTTGGGGATGATCTCGGCAAAAATCAGGAAGACCAGGGTCAGCAAAATAGACGCGGGAACAACGGCGTTGTCGCCATAGAGACGAATCGCGAGTACGGTGGCGAGCGCAGCGGCAAGATTGTTGATGAGATTGTTGCCGATCAATATCGTGCTGATCAGGCTGTCGGGTTTTTCCAACAAGCGTGCAGCGCGCCGGGCACCGCGGTGGCCAGTTTTCACTTTGTGGCGCAGGCGGTAGCGGTTCAGGGACATCATTCCAGTTTCAGAACCGGAGAAGAAACCAGAAAAGAAGATCAGCGCGGCCAATATTCCAAATAAAAGACCCAGCGGTGCCTCGTTCAAAAAGCCCTAAACTCCCGAGAAAAAAATCAGTGCCAATCTTGAAGAAAAACCGCCTGCAGCACAAGCCGCCAGGCTCATAAGTTAGGGGCTGGCAATTAAGCTCAGGGCGATTTTGGTGCCAAGATAACCCAGGAGCAGGAAGGCGAAAGCCCACAGGGTCCAGCGAATCGCTGTGCGGCCGCGCCAGCCGAGGGCGAGCCGCCCACCAATAAGCACGCCGAGCAGCAGCCATGCCATGATGGAAAACAGCGTTTTATGGGCAAGGTTCTGACCTAACAGGTCATCGACGAATACCACGCCGGTGCCAATGGCCGCCGTTAGCAGCAGGAAGCTCGCGGCAACCAGTTCAAACAACATGCTCTCCATGGTTTGCAGTGGCGGCATAAAGCTGGGCAAGCCGCGAAGCTGATGCTGGCGCAGCATGCGGTCCTGGCTGGCCAGTACCAGCGCCTGAACGGCGGCGATGGTGAGCATGCTGTATGCCAATATCGATAAAATGATGTGGCTGTACATGCCTGCGGTGTGCTTTTCACCAACTTGCTGGCCCGGTAGAAGTAGCTCTAAAGCGATGGCGAGCATGGCGAGGGGGAATAATGCCAGTAGCAGATTGTGTATCGGTCGGCGAAGGCTGGCCCCGAGCGTGATCGCGCAAATCAGGCCGGTGAGGAGCGAAAACAGCTGCGATAGTCCCAGGTCTGCGCCCATGGGGGTGGCAATGGCGCTTACCGCCGCCACAAAATGGGCTGTAATGGCTATTGCGCCGAAGCACAGTGCGCCGCGGCTGAGTTGTTGGCCGTTGCCAAGGCGAAGGCGCCTCACCTGTGCGCCAGTGGCAAAGAAGTATAGAAGGACTGCTATCAGGCTGCTTGCAATGTTCATGTACTCGGCTTTGCCGGATTCCCTGTCTGCGTTTTGGGTCTGGGCAGTGACTCGGTTATACTTCCGCGTCTTTCTGTCGGCCCGCTGCGTTCTATGCGTGGGCTGATTGTAAGCGTGTTCACTGCAGCCTGTCGATACGGCTTACAGTACAAGCGCATTTCCGACTTCAGAGAGTTGATGGCATGTTTGAAAATCTCACCGAACGTTTATCGCAAACCCTGCGCCATGTTACCGGCCAGGCTCGCCTTAGCGACGACAATATAAAAGATGCGATGCGCGATGTGCGCATGGCATTGCTTGAGGCCGATGTCGCGCTGCCCGTGGTGAAGGACTTTGTTGAGGCGGTGCGACAACGCGCGGTGGGTCAGGAAGTAAGCAAGAGCCTGAGCCCGGGGCAAATGTTCGTGAAAATCGTCCAGCAAGAGCTGGAACACATTATGGGCGACAAGAACGAAGGCTTGGATTTTTCTACCCAGCCGCCGGCAGTCATCCTGATGGCGGGCCTGCAGGGTGCGGGTAAAACCACCTCTGTTGGCAAGCTGGCAAAATACTTAAAGGAAAAAGAAAAGAAGAAAGTACTGGTCGTGAGTGCCGATATCTATCGGCCAGCAGCCATCAAACAGCTTGAGACCCTGGCCGGCGATGTCGGTGTCGATTTCTTTCCGAGCAGCACCGAGCAAAAAGCCGTGGATATCGGCAAGGCGGCGCTCGCTGAAGCAAAGCTGCGCTTCTACGATGTGGTAATCGTCGATACGGCGGGCCGTTTGCACGTCGACACCGACATGATGACAGAGATTCAAGAATTGCACGCGGCGATTGCGCCCACAGAGACGCTGTTCGTGGTTGACGCTATGACCGGTCAGGATGCGGCCAATACTGCCAAGGCCTTCGGCGAAGCGCTGCCGCTTACCGGGGTTATTCTCACCAAGGCCGACGCGGATAGCCGAGGTGGTGCGGCGCTTTCGGTGCGACATATTACCGGCAAACCCATCAAATTCTTGGGGGTGGGTGAGAAAACCGACGCTCTGGACCCCTTCCATCCGGATCGTGTGGCATCACGAATTCTGGGAATGGGGGATATTCTCTCCCTGATCGACGAGGCGGAAGCCAAGCTCGATAAGCAGAAAGCCGAAAAATTGGCGAAGAAGATCAAGAAAGGGAAGAAATTTGATCTTGAGGATCTTCGTGACCAGCTGCAGCAAATGCAAAACATGGGTGGTCTCACCGGCATGCTCGATAAATTGCCGGGGATGGGCAATATGGCGCAGATGGCGCAAAGCCAGATCGATACCAAAATGTTTACGCGCATGGAAGCCATTATCAATTCAATGACGCCAGCCGAGCGCCGCAACCCGGATCTACTCAATGGGTCGCGCAAGAAGCGCATCGTGGCGGGTTCCGGTACCCAGATCCAGGATCTGAACCGCCTGCTTAAACAGCACAAGCAAATGGCCAAGATGATGAAAAAAATGGGTCAGAAGGGCGGCATGACCAATATGATGCGCGGTATGGGCGGAATGATGCCCCCCGGTGGCGGTGGCCGCTTCCCCGGAATGTAGTCCGGAGCTGCCGAGAACCGCATTATAATCAAGCGCTTGCCCGCGTTTTAGGGCGACGGCCTGGCAGGGTGGTGGGGTGATCATCACCGCAGAGGGAAAAAAGTGTATCAGCTGTTTCAAATGCATACACTTTCCCTTATAATTCCGCGCCTTTACGGCTCCGGGTCGTTAACAGGATCAAAAATTCGCAGTAGCGGTCAACGCCGCTGCCCAAAAGCTAGGAACTGATACAAGAATGGTCACTATTCGTTTGGCACGTGGCGGCTCTAAAAAGCGCCCCTTCTACCACCTGACAGTCACTGATAGCCGCACTTCACGTGACGGTCGTTTCATTGAGCGCGTTGGGTTCTTCAACCCTGTTGCCCGTGGTAACGAAGAGCGTCTGCGTGTAGACACCGCTCGCGTCGAGCACTGGGTTGCTCAAGGCGCTCAGCTGTCTGACCGCGTTGCTAAGCTGATCAAAGAAGCGCCTGCAGCCGAGTAAGCTGGGTGTCTACCTCGTCTTCACCAGTCGTCATAGCGAAAATCTCGACGGTATACGGGGTAAAAGGGTGGGTAAAGATACATTCCTTTACCGACCCGCTTGAGAATTTTCTGGATTTCTCTGACTACCAGCTGCGCAAAAAGGGCCGGTGGCAGGAGATCGAACTCGACGAATGTCGGCGTCATGGTAAGGGCATCGTAGCCCATATTAAGGGTGTCGACGATCGCGAGTTGGCTCGAGAGTATTGCGGGCTTGAGCTGGGGATTTTGGCAGAGCAGTTGCCAAGCCTGGCTGAAAATGAGTTTTACTGGCACCAATTAGTGGGTTTGAAGGTTATCGCTTCGGAGCAACTGTTGGGTGTGGTGGATCATATGATCGAAACCGGCGCCAATGATGTAATGGTGGTGCGACGGTGTGAGGGAAGCCTCGACGATCGAGAACGGTTGATCCCTTACTTGCCGGGTGATTTTGTGCAGGATATAGACCTGCAAAGCGGCACGATTACTGTCGATTGGGACCCGGAGTTCTAACGCGCAGTGAACGTGGCGCGTGATGGGGGCAGAATGGATATCGCAGTGGTAACCCTGTTCCCAGAGATGTTCGGCGCGATCAGCGATTATGGTGTCACCGGACGAGCAGTACAAAAAGGGGTGTTAAACCTTAGCTGCATCAACCCGCGGTCGTTTACTGAAGATCGCCATCAAACGGTTGATGATCGCCCCTACGGTGGCGGCCCAGGTATGGTGATGATGCCGGAACCGTTAAGCAAGGCGTTGCAGGCAGCGCGCGAAACGGTAGCCAAACCAGCGAAGACGGTGTATCTGTCGCCGCAGGGTAGAAAGTTAGATCAAAGCGGCTTGCAGGAGCTGGCGCAAGAAAATGCGTTGATTCTATTAGCCGGGCGTTATGAAGGCGTTGATGAACGCTTGATTGAACGTGAGATCGACGAAGAGTGGTCTATTGGTGACTATGTCATCAGCGGTGGCGAGCTAGCTGCGATGGTGATGATAGACGGCTTGAGTCGTTTGCTGCCGGGCGTGTTGGGCCATCAGCAGTCGGCGGAACAGGACTCCTTCGCAGAGGGGTTGTTAGATTGCCCACATTACACCCGACCCGAGGTGTATGGGGAAGATGTGGTTCCAGAGGTATTGCTTAGCGGCAATCACGGAGCCATACGACGCTGGCGCTTAAAGCAAGCGCTGGGTCGAACGTTTGTACGGCGCCCGGACTTGCTCGAATCGAGACAGCTGAGCGACGAGGAAAACACACTGCTGGCGGAGTATCTTCGCGAGCGTAACGACTAATTGACAGCTAGCTGTGAAGCTACCAACTTTTATTTCAGGAGCATGCCATGAGCACCAACAAAATTATCGCCGAGCTGGAAGCGGAGCAGACCGCCAAAGAGCTGCCGGAATTCAGCCCCGGTGACACCGTTGTCGTTCAGGTAAAGGTTAAAGAAGGTAACCGCGAGCGTCTGCAGGCCTTTGAAGGTGTTGTTATCGCCAAGAAAAACCGCGCGTTAAACTCTTCTTTCACCGTTCGCAAGATTTCTCACGGTGTTGGCGTTGAGCGTACTTTCCAAACTTACAGCACGCTGATCGACAGCATTCAGGTTAAGCGTCGCGGTGATGTTCGCCAAGCTAAACTGTACTACTTGCGTGAGCGCAGCGGTCGTTCAGCTCGTATCAAAGAGAAGCTGGCAACCAAGTCGTAATACGGTTTTCGCATCTCCGAAAAGGCAGCCACTGGCTGCCTTTTTTTTGTCTGGCTGGTGGCGCCGTCTATCGGCGAGATAGAATCTGGCTGACGACCGAGGAGGAGTTCATGGCGCAGCAGGCCAGTGATCAGGATCAGCCAACCATAGACCGCTACATTGACGCGCTGTGGCTAGAGAAAGGGCTTAGCGATAACAGCTTGCAGTCTTACCGCCGCGACCTATACCAATGGTCCTATTGGCTCGCTCAGCGGGGCAGTGGCGTGCTGCTATGTGGTCGCGCCGATGCGCTGGATTATTTGGCCGAGCAGCGCGGCAAGGGCAAATCTGCCCGTAGTACCGCACGTTTGCTTTCTTGCCTGCGGGGGTTTTACCGTTATCAACTGCGGGAGGGGCGCCTTCAGGAAGACCCGCTTGCCAATATTGAAGCGCCCAAGTTAGGGAGGCCGCTACCTAAATCCTTGAGTGAGGCTGATGTTGAGGCCTTGCTTGCGCAGCCCGACGACGATATTGCGATCGAACAGCGTGACCGGGCAATGCTGGAGCTACTGTATGCTGCCGGCCTGCGAGTCAGTGAGTTGGTGAGCTTGCGGTTTTCGCAGTTGGGCCTGGAGCAGGGCGTGGTGCGAGTCACCGGCAAGGGCAACAAGGAGCGCCTGGTGCCAATGGGGGAAGAGGCTCTGCACTGCTTACAAGCGTATTTGCGTGGCGGACGGCCACAGTTGTTGGCGGATGGCGAGTCGGACGTGGTGTTCCCCAGTCGCCGGGGTCAGGTGATGACCCGACAAACGTTTTGGCACCGCGTGAAGCTTTACGCGCAGCGCGCCGGCATTCGCGCAAGTATTTCACCGCATACGCTGCGTCACGCGTTTGCCACACATCTGGTGAATCATGGTGCTGACCTGCGGGTTGTTCAGCTGCTGCTAGGTCACAGTGACTTGAGCACCACGCAGATATACACCCATGTTGCCAGAGAGCGAATGCAGGCTTTGCATCGCGCGCATCACCCGCGCGGTTGAACTTGGCGCTTTCTCTGGGTTCTCAATGGTATATGATGACCGCCTTCACACCTTCCGTACGGAGATTTTTCGTTGACTATGTATAGCCCCCGAGTATTGATTTCGCGCGCTCTATTCGCGTCAGTAATAGCTGCTTCAACCTTTTTTGGGGTGGCCTACGCCGAGCCTGCCAAGACCGCGACCTTTATCGATAAGGCGGCTGAGCAAGCGATTCGCAGTGCGTTTAAGAGTTCACGCCCCGATTTACAGGTCAGCGGCGTAGAAAGTAGCGAGATGCCCGGGGTGTATCGCGTTGAAATGACCAATGGGCCGACGGTCTATGCGAGCGCCGACGGCAAATATATTGTTGCGGGTAAAATGTATGAGCTGACGGCGAATGGCATTGAGGATATCGCCGAGCGCCGCTTGCAGCCCCAGCGCAAGGCCTTGCTCTCCAAAGTGCCGCGGGAAGATATGATTATATTTAGCCCGGAAGGGGAAACAAAAGGCGCGCTGTATGTATTTACCGATGTGGATTGTGGCTTCTGCCAAAAGCTGCATAAAGAGGTGCCTGCCTTGAATGCCAGTGGTATCGAGGTGCGGTATCTTGCCTACCCCCGCCAGGGTGTTGGCACGCCAACATTCAACAAAATGGTATCCGCCTGGTGCGCCGATGACCGCGTCGCGGCGATGGATGCGCTCAAGGCCCGCCGCCCCATTGCGAATAAGCAGTGCCAAACGCCGATCATTGGCCAGTATGAATTGGGTCAGCAGCTTGGCGTGACTGGGACGCCGGCGATCGTCACCGAGGACGGCGCCCTGATTCCCGGCTACCGCCCGGCTGATCAGCTGATTCCCCAAGCGCTGCGCTGAGAAATCGTCAATAAGTAGGAATAGAGGGGCTCTGGTCGTATCTCTGGCGCTTCAGCATGGCGCTAGGCCCCCATCCTGACATAAAATGGGAAGTTCGTAGCGCCGCGCTTATGTGCGGCGCGCTAATAATTGAGTTTTAAAAGGAGTGGCGGTGAGTCCGGTCAGAGTAGGTATATGTGGTCTGGGTACCGTTGGCAGCGGTACTTACGCAGTATTAACGCGCAACGCAGCGGAGATTGCTGCCCGTGTCGGTGCCGATATTGTGGTAACTGAAATTGGTGCGCGTCGCGACAACCCCAATTGTGATACGGGTGATGTGGCCATTAACCGCGACATTTTTGCCGTTGCAGAAAACCCCAATGTCGATATTTTGGTTGAGTTGATTGGCGGGACCACTGTTGCCAAGGAATTGGTATTGAAAGCCATTGCCAATGGCAAACACGTGGTGACCGCCAACAAGGCCTTGATTGCCGAGCACGGGAACGAAATTTTTGAAGCGGCTGCCCAACAGGGCGTTACGGTTGCCTTTGAGGCCGCAGTTGCCGGCGGTATTCCCATTATCAAAGCACTGCGTGAAGGCTTGGCAGGGAATAAAGTGCAGTGGCTCGCGGGCATTATCAACGGCACTGGAAACTTTATTCTCACTGAAATGCGCGACAAAGGGCGCGACTTCAACGACGTACTGGCCGAGGCTCAGGCCCTGGGCTACGCCGAGGCGGACCCGACCTTCGACGTTGAGGGCATAGATGCCGCGCACAAGTTGGTGATTTTGGCGTCTCTGGCCTTTGGTATCCCGCTGCAATTTGACAAGGTATATACCGAGGGAATTAGCCGGATCGCACAGGAAGATGTGGTCTACGCCGAAGAGCTGGGTTATCGCATCAAGCATTTGGGTATTGCCCGCGATACCGAAAAAGGCATTGAACTGCGCGTTCATCCCACACTGATTCCAGAAAAGCGCCTGATCGCGAACGTAAACGGTGTAATGAACGCCGTACTGGTGCAATCGGATGCCGTTGGTCCAACCTTGTATTACGGTGCGGGTGCCGGTAGCGAACCCACGGCATCAGCGGTTGTCGCCGATGTTGTGGATGTCGCGCGTACACTCAGCGCCGAACCACACCACCGGGTGCCTTTCCTGTCATTCCAGCGCACGTCATTGAGCGATCATCCTGTGCTGCCGATAGACGATGTGGAAACCGCCTACTACTTGCGCATGTCGGCCCTCGATAAGCCCGGCGTACTGTCCAAAGTGGCGCAGATTCTCAGCGACGACGGCATTAGCATTGAAGCGCTGATTCAAAAGCAGCCAGCCGAGGACGCGAATTTAGTTCCGGTGATTATCCTTACCAACCGCACCGTAGAGAGCAAGTTGTTTGCCGCAGTCAGCCGTATTGAAGGACTGGAAGGTATTGTTGGTGAAGTAACGCGTATTCGCGTTGAGTCACTGGCAGGCTAAGTATCGCCGCTACACTGCGCCTTCGGGCGCAGTCCCCACATTCCATGAAGAGTTAGTAACGTGAAATACATCAGCACCCGTGGCCAGGCGCCCGCCCTCAATTTTGAAGACGTACTGCTTACCGGCTTGGCGCCGGATGGCGGTCTTTACGTGCCGGAGTCCCTGCCGACCAATAGCCGCGAGCAAATTGCGGCGTGGTCGTCGTTAAGCTACACCGAGCTGGCCTTTGAAATTGTTCAGCCGTTTGTTGCGGGCAGCATTCCCGATGCCGATCTCAAAGCGATTATCGACGATAGCTATTCGGACTTCAGGCACCCGGCCGTAGCGCCACTGGTGCAGCTGGGTCAAAACGAATGGGTGTTGGAACTGTTCCAAGGGCCGACCCTGGCTTTTAAAGACTTTGCATTGCAGATGTTGGGACGCCTGCTGGATTATGTGCTGGAGAAGCGCCAGCAAAAAGTCGTTGTAATGGGCGCCACGTCAGGTGATACCGGTTCGGCGGCGATTCAGGGTGTAAAACGCTGTGAAAACGTCGACATTTTTATTCTGCATCCCTACCAACGCGTATCGGAGGTGCAGCGCCGCCAGATGACAACAGTGCAGGGCGACAATATTCACAACATCGCCCTGAAAGGGCACTTTGATCACTGCCAGGCCATGGTGAAAGCGAGTTTTGCGGATCAGAGCTTTTTGCCTGAGGGGCGCCAGCTGGTAGCGGTGAACTCCATTAACTGGGCGCGCATCATGGCGCAGATCGTCTACTACTTCTACGCCGCTTTTGCATTGGGCGCGCCAGATCGCAAAATCAGTTTCTCTGTGCCGACGGGTAATTTTGGCGACATCTATGCCGGCTACCTCGCCAAGCAGATGGGACTGCCCATCGACCAATTGGTGGTGGCAACGAATCAAAACGACATTCTGCACCGGGTGATCAGCGGCAACCAGTTTGAAAAGCACGATTTGCAGCACACATTGTCACCCAGTATGGATATTGTTGTGTCCAGCAACTTCGAACGGATGCTGTTCGACTGCTTTGATCGCGACGGTGCGGCCATCGCCGACCTGATGCAACGAATGAATACCGAGACGGTATCTCTTCCCGCCGCCGCGTTTGAGCGTGTGCGCGAACTGTTCGCCAGCGCCAGTGCCAGCGATGAAGAAACCGTGGCCACCATCGCCAGCGTCTACGACGACAGCGAGTACCTGCTCGACCCGCATTCGGCAATTGGTGTTAAAGCCGCGCGCGATTGCTGGCGCGACCGCAGCGTACCGATGGTGACGCTCGCCACTGCGCACCCAGCGAAATTCCCTGAAGCGGTAATGAAAGCGGGTTATCCCAGTGCGCCAGCGCTGCCGCATCATATGGCGGACCTTTTCGACCTTGATGAGCGTTACGAAGTGATCGACAACGACATGTCGAGCGTTCACAGCTTTATGGCAAAGAATATCCGCGCCTAAACGTGAGTCGCTTCCCGCGTATCGTTGAAAGAACCGTCGTCGCAGATGCGACGGCGGCGCTGCCATCATTACCGCCCCTTTTGTCTCGGCTGTACGCCGCGCGCGGCGTCGTGTCGGACGAGCAGGCAAAGCTCGGTTTGGATGCCTTGCCTGCACCCACTATGAAGGGCATGGACGCAGCTGTCTCAGCGCTGGTTGAGGCAATCAGTGAGGGTAAGCGCTTGTTAGTGGTTGGCGACTTCGACTGCGACGGCGCCACCAGTACAACCTTGGCGTTGCTCGGCTTGCGAATGTTGGGCGCCGCCGACGTCGATTTTTTGGTCCCCAATCGCTTTGAATACGGCTATGGCCTGAGCCCGGAGATTGTTGCTGTCGCAGCCGAGCGCCGCCCGGATATCATCATCACCGTCGACAATGGCATCTCCAGTATCGACGGTGTTGCCGCGGCGGCGCAGGCCGGTATTCCCGTTATCGTGACCGACCACCACCTTCCCGGCGACCAGCTGCCAGACGCGCTCGCGATTGTGAACCCCAATCAACCCGGCTGTGACTTCCCAGATAAATCATTGGCTGGCGTCGGTGTGATGTTTTACGTGCTGCTGGCATTGCGGGCGGCGCTGCGAGAGCGCGGTATCTTTCGCGATGGCAAGGGGCCCAATCTTGCTGAGCTGCTCGACCTCGTGGCGCTGGGCACGGTCGCTGATGTGGTGCCTTTGAGTCAGGCAAACCGGGTGTTAGTGGAGCAGGGCTTGCGGCGAATTCGCGCCGGGCGCTGCCGTCCGGGAATTAGTGCTTTGCTCCGAGTTGCCGGGCGGGAGCCTGCGCGCTTGGTCGCCAGTGACCTCGGTTTTACCGTTGGGCCGCGTTTGAATGCGGCGGGCCGGCTGGATGACATGACGGTGGGCATTCGCTGTCTGCTGGCCGACGATGCGACGCAAGCCCTGAACTTGGCCGCCGAACTGGATGACCTCAATCGAGAGCGTCGCAGCATAGAACAGAGCATGAAAGACGACGCCATGCGCGCATTGGCGCATTTGCAGCTAGACGCCAGTAAGGTTCCGGCGGGATTATGTTTATATGATCCAACGTGGCACCAGGGCGTTGTGGGGATATTGGCCTCGCGGATCAAAGAGCAGTTTCACCGTCCGGTAATTGCCTTTGCCGAGGCCGATAACGGTGAAATTAAAGGCTCGGCCCGTTCTATTCCCGGCCTGCATATGCGCGATACCTTAGACCGGGTCGCAAAACGTCATCCGCAGATGTTAAGTAAATTTGGTGGCCACGCCATGGCGGCGGGTTTGAGTTTGGCGGAAAAAGACTTTGACGCCTTTCGCGATGCCTTTGTTGACGCCGTTCGTGAGCAGCTTAGTGACGATCAGCTCGAGGCGGTGGTTCACAGCGACGGCGAGCTGAGCCCGACAGAACTTAAACTCGAAAATGCAGAGCTGCTGCGCAGCGCTGGGCCGTGGGGGCAGGGCTTTCCCGAGCCATTGTTTCACGGTGTCTTTACCCTGGTTCAGCAGCGCCTTGTCGGCGAGCGGCATTTAAAAATGACGCTCGCACCTCGCCATGACAAGCAGGCAATCATTGACGCCATTGCGTTTAATGTCGACCTCAACCTGTGGCCTGACCCAGCGGTGACGGAGGTGGAAGTGGTGTACAAGCTAGATAGCAATCTCTGGCGTGATCGCCTGTCACTGCAATTACTGGTTGAGCATCTGCGTCCCTGCGCTGGCGCATAATGCCGGCCAGCTTTCCGCCGCGCGACGCATCGGGTAAAATGCCCGCCTTTTCACGTGGTCCGGATACTATCCATGCTAGAAATTAATCCCCTGCGCAATGCCCTTAAGGATATGACTGAGCGTACCGATACGCTTAGGGGGTATCTTTGACTACGCTAACAAGAAAGAGCGCCTAACTGAGGTCGAGCTGGAGCTCGGCGACTCCGCTGTGTGGGACGACCCTGCCCGCGCCCAGGAGCTTGGCCGCGAGCGCGCCAACCTGGAGGGAGTGGTGGGCGCCATCGATGAGTTAGACGCCGGTATTGGCGACGCTTCTGAACTGCTCGATATGGCAGCGGAAGAGAACGATGAAGACACCATCGAGGCCGTGCAGGGTGATATAGAACGCCTCGAAGGGGTGCTAGCCAAACTGGAATTCCGCCGTATGTTCTCCGGTGAAATGGACCCCAACAACTGTTATTTGGATATTCAGTCGGGTTCCGGCGGCACCGAAGCCCAAGACTGGGCCAATATGGTGCTGCGCATGTATTTGCGCTGGTGCGAAGACAAAGGCTTCAAGGCAGAACTGGTTGAGGTCTCTGACGGCGAAGTGGCGGGGATCAAAAGTGCAACTATCCATATTCAGGGCGAATATGCCTTCGGTTGGCTGCGCACCGAGACCGGCGTTCACCGCCTGGTTCGCAAGTCGCCCTTTGATTCGGGCAACCGCCGCCACACATCGTTTTGTTCGGTGTTTGTCTCGCCGGAGATCGACGACAATATCGAAATTGATATCGATCCTTCGGATGTGCGCACGGATACCTACCGCGCCAGTGGTGCAGGTGGTCAGCACGTTAACAAGACCGACTCTGCGGTTCGCCTAACGCACGAGCCCACCAATACCGTTGTGCAGTGTCAGAGCGAGCGCTCCCAGCATCAAAACCGCGACAACGCTTGGAAAATGTTGAAGGCCAAGCTCTATGAAATGGAGCTGCAAAAACGCAATAGCGAGGCCCAGGCATTGGAAGACAGCAAGTCAGATATTGGCTGGGGCAGCCAGATACGCTCCTACGTGCTCGATGACCAGCGTATTAAAGACCTGCGCACCAATGTACAAACCAGTAATTGCAACAATGTGCTCGATGGCGACCTTGACCTGTTTATCGAAGCGAGCCTGAAATCTGGCTTATAAGGCCGGCACCCTAGCCAATGAGATGACGCGGCCCGATTGCGGGCCCGACCAAAGGAAACACAGATGTCTGAACAGCAGAACGACACGCAAGCCCAGGAAGCCGGGCAGGAAGAAAATCGCCTGATTGCTGAGCGCCGCGCCAAGTTGGCGGCGATTCGCGAAAAGCGCAATGCCTTTCCTAACGACTTCCGACGCGATGCCTACGCCCAGCAACTGCAAGAAGAGCTGGGTGAGCACGACAAGGCGGCGCTTGAAGCGCTGGACAGACATGCCGCGATTGCCGGTCGTATTATGGCCAAGCGTGGTCCGTTTATGGTGCTGCAAGATATGTCTGGCCGAATCCAGACTTATATCGATAAGAAAAAACTGCCTGAAGCGCTGACTGAAGAGATTAAAAGCTGGGATATCGGCGACATTATTTTTGCCAAGGGGCCGGTGCACAAATCTGGTAAGGGCGATCTGTATGTGTATATGGAAGAGGGCGGATTGCTAACCAAGTCGTTGCGTCCACTGCCCGACAAATTCCACGGCCTTCAAGACCAGGAAATGCGCTATCGGCAGCGCTATGTCGACCTGATTATGAACGAGCAGTCGCGTCGCACCTTCGCGATTCGTTCTAAGATGATCAGCTCGATCCGTAATTTTTTGCAGCAGAAAGACTTTGTCGAAGTTGAAACCCCGATGATGCAGGTGATTCCCGGTGGTGCCACTGCGCGGCCGTTTGTGACGCATCACAATGCGCTCGACCTCGATATGTACCTGCGTATTGCGCCCGAGCTTTATCTCAAGCGCTTGGTGGTTGGCGGGTTCGAGCGGGTGTTTGAAATCAACCGTAACTTCCGCAATGAGGGCTTGTCGACGCGCCACAACCCCGAATTCACTATGATCGAGTTTTATCAGGCCTATGCTGACTACAAAGACTTGATGGACCTGACTGAGGCAATGTTGCGCCACGTTGCTCAGGAAGTATTGGGCACCACGTGCTTGCATTACCAGGGCAGCGACTACGACTTTGGCAAGCCGTTTACCCGACTGTCGGTCTTTGACGCCGTGCTGCAATACAACCCGTCCATCAGCGCTGAGCAGTTAGCCGATATGGAGCAAGCCAAAGCCATTGCCAAAGGCCTTGGCATCGAGGTTAAGGACTCCTGGGGGCTGGGCAAGATCCAAATTGAGATCTTTGAAGAAACGGTTGAACACAAGCTGGATCAACCCACGTTTATCACCGAATACCCCACCGAGGTATCGCCGCTGGCCCGTCGCAGCGACGACAATCCCTTTGTGACTGACCGGTTCGAGTTTTTCGTGGGCGGTCGCGAGCTCGCCAATGGCTTCTCCGAGTTGAATGACGCCGAAGATCAAGCTGAGCGATTCATGGCGCAAGTGGCCGAAAAAGATGCCGGCGACGATGAAGCAATGCACTACGATGCTGACTATATTGCCGCCTTGGAATACGGCCTGCCACCGACCGCTGGAGAGGGGATAGGCATCGACCGACTGGTTATGCTGTTTACCGATTCGCCGTCAATTCGCGACGTTTTATTGTTCCCCCACATGCGTCCGGAATCACAAGGCTAAGCCTTAGGGTGCCGGCTTGCCTGCACCCACTCCTTCCCATTGCTTGCACTTTGCGACCTGATTCTCAGCGATAACTTCAAGCTAGACAGCAACTTGCGCAGCTATGCTATAGTGTTGCCAATAAAAATTTTGGGCTTGGAGTGTGGCAATGAGTATCGAAAACGTAGATCTGTTTGACGGTTTGTCGCCAGATGAACTCAAGCTTTTGCGCGATACCAGTATTCTTCGTGAGTTTGCAAAAAACACCGTACTGATTCACGAAGGTGACGTGGCGGACTCTCTGTATGTCGTCGAAACCGGCCGGGTAAAAGTCTACTGCAGCGACAAAAGTGGTAAAGACTTTGTGCTGAATATACTTGAGTCGGGCGACTATTTTGGTGAGCTGGCCCTGCTGGACGATGATCGCCGGTCGGCGTCGGTACGTGCGATGGATGCAACGCAGGTGCGCATTATCTACAAAGAAGATTTCAAAGCCATTATGGATATGCATCCGAACATCACTCGTATTTTGAACAAGAACCTGACGCGCCGTATTCGCAAGTTGACCAATGATGTGAAAAGTTTGGCTTTGCAGGATGTCTATGGCCGCGTGGTGAAGGTGCTTACCGGATTAGCCGAGCCCCACGGTGAAGAAGGGCAAATGAAGATCAACGAGAAACTCACCCAACAAGAGATCGCTGACAGAGTGGGCTCGTCGCGGGAAATGGTGGCGCGTATTCTCAAAGACCTGACCATCGGGGACTATATCGAAGTGGAAGGTCGACATATCATTCTCAAGAAGAAGCTGCCGGAGAGCTACTAACCCTATCGCGCCTCCAGTGATACGTGAATAAAATACCGAAGTGACTACTGATGGCGTAAGGTAATTAGTCCTAGGTCGACAGCTTTGAGAGTGGCCTCAGCACGTGAATTCACCTGGAGCTTGCGGTAAATATCTTTTAGATAGTCGGCTACGGTATGGTGGCTCAATTGCAATGACTCGGCGGCATTGCGAACACTGTAACCATGGGCGATCAGCGTCAGCACCTCGCTTTCCCGTGCCGTCAGATTATACTCAATCGTCTTTTGTGGTCGAAAAAATGCCAGCATACGACGGGCGATACTGGGGGATAGCGGCGGTTGCCCTGCAAGAATGCCCATTAGTCGTTGACTGAAGACCTCGGTGGTTTCGTCTTTGAGCAGGTAGCCTTCCGCGCCTGCTTTTAATGCGGCAAACAAATGCTCAGAGTCGTCGAAAATTGTTGTTATCACGCAGCTGCATTGGGGGTTTTTGGCAAGGATTTCCGGTATTAGCGCTACACCTGAACCATCGGGCAGGCCAATGTCCAGTAGTGCAAGTTGGGCGGGCCAGGCCGGAAGCAATTCGCGCGCACTGGCCAGGCTGTCAGCCTGTTGAACGCTGGCATCGGGAAAGCATTGGGCTGCAATTCTGGAAAGCCAGTCGGAGACATCTGGCAGGTCTTCAACAATCAGGATATGTGTTATAGCGTTCACTAGTGTGTTCCAAATAATCTGCGTGAATGACTATTAGGCTGGATACTATCGCCGATTCGTTATTATGACGCATCCCCTCGTTTGTGGGGAAAAGGATAATATCGGGCCTGTAGGCGTGTCGTACCTCGTGTTCAGGTTTGATGAATAGAAGTGGAACGGATGAATTTACATGCTCGCTTGGCTGTGGCAGTCGCACTGCTGTTGGTGGGCGCACTTGCCAGCCTGTCTCTGGCTCTACACCTGCCCCAGCCTCAGGGGCTTTTCAGCCTGGACGGTGAGCAGATCATTTACTCGGCTCCGAGCGGTCAGCGCCACACTGTGGCTGCGCTGAAGGCTGGAGAGCGGGAGCTACCTGCCAATCCTCGATGGCTGATTGCGGAACCCGATGTCCTTGAGAGCTTTGAGGAATTTAATGGCCTGATGGACCAACAACGCCTTATTTCGGCAGCTATAAAGCGCGGCGATCTGGTGTTGATCAACGAATCAGGTGACCATCTAGCGGTCCCATTTCGCCAAAGGGAGCTCGGTGATCTCCACTGGTTATTTTGGTTTCAGATTGGCATAGGCAGTATCATTCTGATGATCGGAGGAATGGTCTGGTCGGCTAAGCCGGGAATGGCTACGACGCTGTATGCAGCGAGCGGCCTGTGCTTGGCTATTGCCACCAATACGGCCGCTGTGTATAGCACACGATCGATGTTTATTGATGGCGATGTTTTTCGTTTTCTCTCTGACTTTAACAGCTGTGGCGCCTTGCTTTTTTCTTCGTCCTTTAGCGCCTTGCTATGGCACTATCCGCAGCAATTGGGCCGCTTTCCCGTTGCGCCTTTGAGCTTCATTGTTGGATTTGCCTCATGTGCGGTAGTCATTTTTCAATGGGAGCCTGCGCCCAATTTCTATTATTTCTTGGTCTTGGCTATCTACGCCGTTGGCTTTATTTTTGCGGCCCTGCAATGGCGTTTTACCCGCGACAAGCCGCTGGAGCGGGCGGCACTGCTCTGGTTTTTGATTGCCATTTTTACCGGTACGGGGGGCTTTGCCGGCCTACAACTCGTTCCTGCTGCACTGGGGCTGGAGTTGCTGGTGCCTCAGGAGATTCTGTTTGCGGTATTTCTGTTGATGTACGCCGGGGTTGCGCTGGGGTTGATCCGCTATCGGCTGTTTGATCTGGAGCGCTGGTGGTTTGCGCTGTGGGGCTGGTTACTTGGTGGGGCGGCAGTGATCGCCGTTGATCTTGCACTGGTATCTCTGCCCGCCATGGGACAGACCCTGGCGCTGTCATTGTCGCTGGCCATGGTCGGCTGGCTGTATTTCCCGGTAAGACAATGGTTTTGGAAGCGCTTTGTGCGCGTGCCGGAACGGAATCTGGAACGTATTCTCCAGCAGAGTATTCCACGCTTTACCGCGATTCGCAGTGTGGCAGAGCTGCGCAGTCTATGGCTTGAGCTGCTTCAGGAGGTCTTTCAACCGCTGCGCAGTCAACCCTGTTTCGGTGTTCAGCAAGTGCTGTTGCTGGATGGAGGGCAGGCCATGAACATCCCCGATGTGTTGGGCGAGGGAAACGGTATGCAGCTTCAGTTAGCTGACCGGGGCCGGCGACTTTTCAGTCGCGATGATTTGGCACTGGTCACCTTGCTGCAGAGCCAGTTTGAGATCGCTCAGAACAGTTTGCGGGCCAGTGAGCGCGGGCGGATGGCTGAGCGGGAGCGAATTCGCCGGGATATTCACGACGATCTAGGCGCGCGCCTGCTTACCTTGTTGCATCGCAGTAATGAAGGTGAGCGCCCGTTGGTGCGTGAGGCGATCAAGGATTTACGTAGCCTGCTGGAGGCGCTAGACACCGAAACGCGGCCGCTGGAAGTGCTGTTCGCCTCCTGGCGTATGGAGCTTGAAGAACGCTGCCACACAGCGGGCGTGCCTCTGCAGTGGCAGCAGCCGGAACGTGTTCCCGCGCTGCTGGTGAGCCCCGAGTCGCAGCAACAATGCCAACGCGTTCTTCGCGAGGCCGTATCTAACGCCTTGCGTCATGCCAAGCCCAGCGTGGTAAGCATAGATATCGAGCACCAAGGAGATGAGCTGTGCATAATTATAGAGAATGATGGTGTGTCTGATAGTCCGGTTCAATACGGACGGGGAACCGCGATTATGCAGCAGAGAGCCGACGAGCTGGGCGCGGTGCTCAAGCGCGAACATCTGGGTTCGTGTTGGCGGGTAAGTCTTAGTCTGTCTCTGCCGCTGCTGGAAGGTAGTGAGCCCCCGGAATCCAGGGGTGTGTAGCCTGCGTCTGAGCCGCTATAGTGTTCGCTAGGCGGACTCAGGATGAGGGGTGGCGAGAGTCGCCTTCACAGGGATGTGCCGCTCCATTATGGCTTAGGTATTTCATCAAGGCGCACTACGGTACCGCCTTTGGCAAATCGTGCCAGCGATGACTCGCCTCTATGCAACGTGGCTATATTGCGAACCGCCGTTCCTTGTTCGTTCAATACAACCGCATAACCGCGACTTAAAGTCTGCTCGGGCCCTAGCCTGTGCAACTGATTTTCCAGTGAGGGCAATCGCTGTCGCTGTTTTGCCTCAAACTACGCAATACGCTGGCGTTGCCCCACGGTGAAGAAGGGCAAATGAAGATCAACGAGAAACTCACCCAACAAGAGATCGCCGACAGAGTGGGCTCGTCACGTGAAATGGTGGCGTGTATTCTCAAAGACCTGACCATCGGGGACTATATCGAAGTGGAAGGTCGACATATCATTCTCAAGAAGAAGCTGCCGGAGAGCTACTAGGGTCTGCTCATCTTCACCAGGATGATGAGCTCGATGCCAGCGGCGCCAATAGTGGCGCCGTTTTCGTTTCTGGTGCCGTAAAGCAAATAATAAAACAGGAGGTAACATGCGGGGTTTAGGAGCGATACCGTTCGCAGTATTCATGGTGATTGTCAGTGCGTGTGGCGGTGGCAATGGTGGGTCGTCGCCCACCCAGGCTGAGCAGGGGGCGGCGAATCTTATTCAGCGCCACAGTGTCGATACGCGCTGCGATCTTGCAGTCTATCCGTCGGCTGATTGGTTGCAGTGCGAGCTGGAAAATCATGCGCGAACGCTGGAGGCCAATGTCGAGCAGCTCGCCCCTGATTTTATTATTCGTTCTCAAACGCAGGAAAACGCTAACCGCTTGGCGATGCTAGCCCGCATTGCCGAGGACCCGAGCTGGAGCTTGCCGCCCACCCAAGGCACCACGCCGCTTACGCCACTTTGCTCTGCAGGAATGGGGCCCTGCGTTGGCGACCCGTTCCGCTACCCCGGTGTCGACGGCCCGGATGGTCGGACCTTCTATGAGCAAGAAGCCATTGTCGAGCCCGTTGTCTATTACGATGAGGGGTGTGCACGCATCAGCGGGCGGGTGTGGCGGCCACGCGCCCTGCAGGCTGGAGAGCGGGCGCCTGTTGTCGTGATTAAAAATGGCTCCGTGCAGGCAGGCGAGCAGCTTTACTGGTGGGCGGCGCAGGCCCTGGTGCGAGCGGGATATGTTGTACTGACCAGCGATCCTCGCGGGCAGGGCGCGTCGGACATGGCAACACCAAATTCGGCGGAGCAAGGCGGCAACATTAATGGCCATGTGTTTTACCAGGGCTTGGTCAACGATATCGACTTTATTTTATCGCGCCCAGCGCTGCACTACCCCCATGAAGCGAATTGCGCGGGCAGTTACCCAACCGAAACCCGTGCCTTTAACCCCTTTCACGCCTTTGTTGACCGTGAGCGCATTGGGATAGCCGGACACTCCTACGGCGCCGCTGGTGTGACCTGGGTGCAGGCCTACGGCGCGCCGGGTGCTGAAAACTGGCCGGGTCTGCTGAGCTCGGAAAACCCGGTCGATGTGGTGGTGGCCTGGGATGCCCTGGGTTATACCGACACTGGCAATAACGCCACCATCACCAGTGTGCAGCTGCCGCCTGGCAGTACCAATGCCATTACCGACGCCTTCGGTGGTAGTGACTTCCCGGCAGTGGTTGCCCACAAGCCTGCGCTGAGTTTTAAGTCGGAATACGGCTTTACGCCGATACCGTTGGTCACCGATCCGGATCGGGATGGGCATAAAAATGCCTTTAAACAATGGCAGGCGGCGTCTGTTCCTGTGGTGAGTGTCACTATTGCCGGTACGACGCACTTGGATTACTCATTGGGGCCGACCTTGCCCGCAAGTTCTTGGTGCCCAAGTACGGATAATAATCGCTGTGAGGGCGGTTGGGCGCGCCCGATGATTACCGAATACACTGTTGCGTGGTTTGATCGATGGCTGAAAAAGCGGGGAGAGCCGGGCTATGCCCAGGCGGAGGCGCGCCTGTTAGATGACGCGCGCTGGGCTGAACGAATGAGTTTTCACTTTGCTTCCGCCCGCGACTTCCCTTTGCGCAGCGGTGAAAGGGAGTCCTGTGAAGATATCCGTTTGTTATGCGGGAGCGGCGAGTAACCCCCCCGTCGGCTCACTCGCTATCATCCACGGTGAGGGCGACTTGCCCCTCGGCGAAACGCCCGCGCAAGCGCTGCCCTTGCTGAAGATCGGCGGCGCGTCGTACTGCCCGGCCTTGTTGGTCGAGAACAATCGCATAGCCACGGCTAAGCGTCTGCTCGGGGCCCAGTTGTCGCAACTGGGACTGCAGTGCCTGTAACTGTTGTGCGCGGCGTCGCATTTGCTCTTGTACGCTGCGCTGCAGCCTTGCTTGAAGTTGTGTCAGGGCATTGAGCCGTGTCGCTTGTTGCCGATCGGGGCTGAGCAGCAGCATTTGTTGTTGTAGGCCCGCGAGACGCGCCAGGCGTTGGCGCTGGCTACTTTGCCACTGGCGTCGCAGTCGCATTTCAAGTTCATCCAGCCGCTGCGCTTGCTCTCTAAGTCGGCTCCGTGGGTCGCGAATGCGTCGGTTCAACTGTTGTAATTGTTCGCGCTGATGCTGAAGGCGTCGCCGCTGCGCCCGAACTAGGCGGCCGCGCAGCAGCTGGACCTTCGAGTTGATCTCGCTTTGATCGGGGCTGAGCAATTCTGCCGCAGCCGACGGCGTTGCAGCGCGCAAATCCGCGACAAAGTCGGCAATGCTGAAGTCCACTTCGTGCCCCACGGCGCTCACCACAGGCAGTTCCGATTGGTAGATGGCCTCGGCCACCACCCGCTCGTTAAAGGGCCAGAGGTCTTCCAGTGAGCCGCCGCCGCGTGTCAGCAGGATCAAATCGAAGTCATGCGACGCTGAACGGGCGAGCTGATTTGCCTGCGCGATGGCGTGTTGTATCTGACCGGCCGCCTGCTCGCCCTGCACCAGTACAGGCAGCAGGGTGACCTTCATTGCCGGCCAGCGTCGCTTGAGCACTGCGACTATATCCTGCAGGGCGGCGCCTGTGGGTGAGGTGATAATGGCAATGTGCTCGATAGCCGGTGGCAGGGGCTTTTTCAGCGCCGGGTCGAACCAGCCGGCTGCCTGCAGTTCTGCCTTGAGTGCTTCGAAGGCCGCTGCCAGCGCACCGGCACCGGCGGGCTGCATGTGCTCGACAATAAGCTGGTAGTCGCCGCGCCCTTCATAGAGGCTGACTTTACCGCGAACGACCACCTGCTGGCCCGGTTGCGGTTGAAAATTCACTCGCATATTTCGGTTGCGAAAGAAGGCGCAGCGGATCTGTGCGCGCTCGTCCTTTAGCGTGAAATACCAGTGGCCAGAGCTGGGGCGCGACAGGGTGGAGAGCTCGCCGGTAACACTCACCTGAGCGAAGCAATCTTCTAAAAGTTGCTTGGCGAGGCGGTTGAGTTGGCTGACGCTGAGCTGTTGTGGGGGTTCTTGTGTAGTCATTGCGCAATCATATCAAGATATAGCGCTATTGCGGGGTCAAATTGGTTTACTCGGGGGCTGTCATCACTTAAAATTGCCAAGATTCTAGCCACCGGCATTGGAATCATTCTATGTTACGTATCGCACAAGAAGCACTGACCTTCGACGATGTTCTGCTTCTTCCCGGCTACTCCGAAGTAACCGCCAAAGATGTCAGTCTACGCACTCGACTCACTCGCAATATTACCCTCAATATTCCTCTGCTTTCTGCTGCAATGGATACGGTCACCGAAAGTGGTCTGGCCATTGCGCTGGCGCAAGAAGGTGGTATCGGCATCATCCACAAGAGCATGACCATCGAACAGCAGGCTTACGAAGTTCGAGCGGTGAAAAAACATGAAAGTGGGGTGGTTAAAGACCCGATTACTATCGATGCGGCGGCTCCCATCAGTGAACTTTTTGAGCTGCGTCGCCGTCACAAAATTTCCGGCGTACCGGTGCTCGATAAGGGGGACTTGGTAGGTATCGTCACCAGCCGTGACGTGTTGTTCCAAGAGCAAATGGATGTGCCGGTCTCAACCATCATGACCCCCAAGGCCAAGCTGGTAACGGTTAATGAAAACGACGATATGTCGGTGGCCCGGGAGTTACTGCACAAGCATCGCATTGAAAAAGTTCTGGTTGTGAACGATGCCGGCAAGCTGACCGGGATGATCACCGTTAAAGATATGAACAATGCGCAAACCTACCCCCTGGCCTGTAAAGACAGCTCTGGCCAGTTGCGGGTGGGCGCCTCTGTAGGAACCAGTGCTGATACTGACGACCGCGTGGCGGCGTTGGTTGCTGCGGGCGTGGATGTACTCGTGGTAGATACCGCTCACGGGCACTCGAAGAACGTACTTAACCGGGTTAAGTGGATTAAACAACACTACCCTCAAGTAGATGTGATTGGCGGCAATATCGCCACTGGCGAAGCGGCTTTAGCCCTGCTGGAAGCCGGTGCCGATGCCGTGAAAGTCGGCATTGGTCCTGGCTCAATTTGTACCACGCGAATTGTCACCGGCATTGGCGTTCCGCAAATCAGCGCTATTGCCAATGTGGCGGCGGCACTTAAAGACAGCGGACTGCCGCTGATTGCCGATGGCGGTATCCGCTTTAGTGGCGACCTGTCAAAAGCCGTCGCGGCGGGCGCCAATGCGGTGATGATGGGCTCAATGTTTGCCGGCACAGAAGAAGCGCCGGGCGAAGTGGAGCTCTACCAGGGCCGCACCTATAAGTCTTACCGTGGTATGGGCTCGCTGGGCGCCATGACCAAAACCCAAGGCTCCAGTGACCGTTACTTCCAGAGCGCTGAAGACGGTGCAGAAAAGCTGGTACCCGAAGGTATTGAAGGTCGCGTTCCCTACAAAGGGCCGCTGGCGGCTATCGTGCATCAATTGATGGGCGGCTTGCGCAGCGCCATGGGTTATACCGGCAGTGTGGACATCGAGACCATGCGCAGTAAACCACAGTTTGTTCGCGTGACGGCTGCAGGCATGAATGAGAGCCACGTCCACGATGTTAGTATCACCAAAGAAGCACCAAACTACCCGACCTGAGTGTCGTAATGGGGCGCCGTCTGCGGCGTCCCCGTCCCACCTTTTACACTACCCCTCAGTCTGAATAGAGAGAATGCCGTGTCCAGCCCCGATATTCATGCCCACCGAATTCTGATCCTTGATTTCGGTTCTCAGTACACGCAGTTAATTGCGCGCCGTATCCGCGAAATCGGCGTGTACTGTGAGATTCGCGCCTTCGATATTGAAGACGCAGAGATCGATGAATTTCGTCCATCGGGTGTGATCCTGGCCGGTGGCCCCGAGTCGGTGACCGCGGCAGGCTCGCCGCGTGCGCCGCAGAAAATATTTGAGCTGGGAATCCCAGTACTGGGGATCTGCTACGGCATGCAAACCATGGCCGAGCAGTTGGGCGGCAAGGTAGAAGCATCGCCGGTTCATGAATTTGGCTACGCACAAATTCGAGTGGAAACGCGCGGTCAGTTAACGGCTGATATTGCCGACCACATGGACAGCGAGTCGGGTAAGGCGCTGTTGGATGTATGGATGAGCCACGGCGACAAAGTGGTGGCGCTTCCCGACGGGTTTGAAGTATTGGCGTCGACACCATCGTGCCCCATTGCCGCCATGCAGTGCGAAGAGAAGCGGTTTTACGGTGTGCAATTCCACCCGGAAGTAACCCATACCCTGCAGGGCCAGCGTATTTTTGAGCACTTTGTACTCCAGTTGTGTGGATGCGAGGCCCTGTGGACGCCGGCAAATATTATTCAGGACGGCATTGAGCGCGTGCGTGAGCAAGTGGGCAAGCAAAAAGTGCTGCTTGGCCTTTCTGGCGGTGTCGACAGCTCGGTGGTCGCGGCGCTGCTCCACAAAGCGATCGGTGAACAGCTGACCTGTGTCTTTGTCGACAACGGCCTGCTGCGCAAGAACGAAGGCGACCAGGTAATGGAAATGTTCGCCAACAATATGGGTGTTAAGGTCATCCGTGTTGACGCCGAAGAAACTTTTTTAAGCAAATTGCAGGGCGAGGCCGACCCCGAGAAAAAACGTAAAATTATCGGTAATACCTTCATCGAAATTTTTGACGAAGAAGCGGCCAAGCTTAAAGACGTACCGTTTTTAGCTCAGGGAACCATCTATCCCGACGTTATTGAGTCGGCGGCATCAAAAACCGGTAAAGCCCACGTCATTAAATCTCATCACAACGTCGGGGGCTTGCCCGATGATATGGCAATGGAGTTAGTCGAGCCGCTGCGTGAGCTGTTTAAAGATGAGGTGCGACGCATCGGTTTGGAGCTGGGCCTGCCCTATGACATGGTTTATCGCCACCCATTCCCCGGCCCTGGCCTCGGCGTACGTATTCTCGGTGAAGTTAAAAAAGACTATGCCGATGTGCTGCGCGAAGCTGATGCTATCTTCCTGGAAGAGCTTCACAAAGCCGACTGGTACCACAAAACCAGCCAAGCCTTCGCGGTATTTATCCCTCAGAAATCGGTGGGTGTCGTCGGTGACGCGCGTCGTTACGAATGGGTGATTGCACTGCGAGCAGTGGAAACCATCGACTTTATGACCGCCCGCTGGGCGCACCTGCCTTACGAGCTACTGGAGACGGTTTCCAATCGCATCATTAATGAAATCGCCCATGTCTCTCGCGTGGCCTACGATGTATCGAGCAAGCCTCCTGCGACGATTGAGTGGGAGTGACTGTCATTGGCAGGAAATGCCTGGCAGCGGCAGGCATTTCGGCTGAGGGTTAAAGAACTTTCCTCGTAGCGATAGGCTGTGTATAGAACAGTATTGCAAGGGAGCGGATCATGCCTCCTGAGGCGGCCAGGGTGGCCAGCCGGGAACGGGATGCTAGTCGTTGGCAGTGCACTGACCCGAGCAAACCCCGCCCTATCAAATCGTTGACAAGTATTACCCGGAATTCGCAGCACTTATTGCATAACAGGGCAGGGAATTGCCGAGCTATGTGCAAAGGGAGTTTGAGGAATTTCTCCAGTGCGGGTGGCTGTAGCATGACTTTCTGGGGGGCGCTTCGAGACCTGTCACGCCGCGCATCTGCTGGCTTTCAGCTGCAAACTAAGAGGGTTCTTTCCAAGCTGCGGTGTACGAGGTATGGCGGAAAGCGTAGGTTGAAGTATTGCCGGGACAGCCCATGTGCTAGTGGGTATTGAATTTTCCTTTCTAGCTGCGTTTTATTAAAGTCTGGGTATCAACGCCTTACCGCTCACTCGTTGCTATCTAGAGGTCATATCGTGAAGCCAATCATCCATGCCGCCCTGATGTTGATCACCGCACTGTCCTGTTCCTCACTATGGGCGAATGCCGTTAGTAATACCTGGCGAGAACTGACCTATTCACGATTTGATAAGGCCACGGCATTCCCGCCGGGCACGTATAAGAAGGCCGTTTTTCTCGATACCGGCAGTAACTCAGCGCCGGTGGTAAGAGTGCAAGGAGCCCAAACAAGATACGGCAAAGACCGGGCGAAGGAATTTACCCGCAGCATTGCCGGACCGGAGAGCTTCGCCCGCAACCCCTTCAAACTGGGTATTCGGCTGCCGGTGATCGACCTCGCCACACTGAACGCCGGCTACAGCAGCCCGGCATGGGGAGTGAACACCGAGCTGAAGCGACTCATGCCGCACTACAACGTGCAGACCCAGCAGGCGCTTGCCGACTATGCCGCCGCCAATAGCGTTGATCTGTTCGTGATTGAGGACGAAGTGCGTACCACGCTGCTGTCGCTGGGTACGGTGACGATTGGCGAGTACGCTGACAAAACCGATGTGCTGAATATGCGTACGAGCTTTGCACTGCATCTGTCCGGCAATTTGATCGCAGTCGACCCGCAAAGTGGCGAGGCCATCAGAGCCTGCGAGTTCAAGGCGTCGGAAAACCTCTCCAGGCTCGCCCCGTCAATGAAGAAGAAATACAAGAACGCCTGGCGCCTGAGCCCGCTTAAAGACCGGGACGACGGCGTCAGCAATTACCGGGGACCTAGTCAGGAAGAGATCGCCGCCGTGCAGCAGTTCTACAAAGCCACACTGCAGCAAGCGCGACAGGACTGCCCCTTTCTGCAAAGTCTGGAAAACAGCATTGCCGGGGCGAGTTGACTTACCCAATATGATTCAGGCCTCATCAGCGATGACTACTCCGCAAGCCTCTCTGAGACCTTCCCAGTCACTAACCGGTCCAGTTGGCCTTGCGGTGCAGGTCCAGCGTGTGAGGGTATTCGCCCGGTGACTCTTGCGGCGGCGGTGACATAGGGCATGGCTGCGTTTCAAAAAACTCGCGCACAGCATCCAGATCAGGGTTGGGACTAAACGGCCCCGATGTGTGTCTGGTCGCTGTGCGGGCGGACTGTTCCGCTTGTGCTGCGACTTCGTTAGCTCGGAAATCCATTTGTTGCTAAACAGCTTATAAGCAAAACCTGTCTGTTGGTCTTTGCTACTATGAGCCCTCAAGATTTATCGCGTATTATCGAAATGGCCTGGGAGGATCGGACTCCCTTCGAGGCGATAGAAAACGACTACGGTTTATCAGAGGCGGCGGTAACACAGCTGATGCGGCGCTCCTTGAAGCGGTCTTCCTTTCGTCTCTGGCGCAAGCGTGTCTCCGGTCGTAAAACCAAGCATGCTAGTTTGCGATCACCGTCGGTGACTCGCGCATACTGCCCCAGTCAATATCGGCATCGCTAAGTGAGTACGGTGATAATTGGAGCGTTTGCGATGTCGAGCTGGGCTGTGTGCACCGTGTTTTGACAGACTTCTAGCCATCAGGACTAGCCCGAGAGGATGGAATCGTAGGGGGAGAGCACATGCGTTTGATATGGCTGCTGGTGTTCGCGACGGTTGCAGTGGCCTTTGGTTTTTCAAACAGTACCAATGACGTTGCACAGGGCACACAGGGTAGCGATGAGCGATTTCTTCATGCTTATGAGAATCGTCAGTCGAATTTGCAACTGTCTGGGCAGGGCGTGGTAGAAAAATTATTAAGCGATGATCTCGACGGCAGTCGCCATCAACGTTTCATTTTACGTCTAGCTTCCGGGCAGACTCTGCTCGTCGCACACAATATTGATCTTGCACCGCGCATAAACGACCTTAAGGTCGGTGATCCGGTCGCTTTTTATGGCGAGTATGAATGGAATCAGCGTGGCGGGGTCATCCACTGGACGCATCATGACCCCAGAGGCAGGCACCCCCACGGTTGGTTGAAACACCGCGGGGTGACCTATCAATAAAGGCTATTTCGAGGGTATTTGACGCTGTTTGTGGAGCAATTCCATTAAGGTAAATGCGGCCTCTGAACCGGCGTTTTGGTTCTGCCCTGTAACCACTGTACCGTCGACCACAACGTGATTGGCCAGCAGGTCATAGAATCTTGTATTGGATTCAAAGGCCGCGCCAGCAGCTCGTAATGCAGACTCTGGGTGTTGTGGCGTTTCGGTGATACCGAGCTCTTCGATTTGTTTGTCGGTAACGGCGGTGAGCGACAAGCCTTCTACCAGCAGCTTGCCATCAGGGCGTCGTGCCTTTTGCAGGCCAAGCGGACCGTGGCACACTGCGCCAATGGGCGTTGCGGCGGCGTAAGCTTGTGTGATTTTTTCACCGAGTACCTCCGAGTAACCCAGGTCATATGCAGCGCCCCAGCCCCCAGCTAAAAAGACAATATCGTAATCACTAATATTGACGTCGGCGATCGCGATGGAGTGCTTAGCTTTTTGTTGGAACTCGGCATCGTGAAGATAGCGTTGGTCATCTTCAGAGATGATGTACCACTTAAAGGAAATCGGGTCGATGGGAACCTCACCAGCGTCAATACTCGCGATATCCACAGAGAGGCCATGCTCAGTGAAGCGGTAGTAAGGCGCGGTCATTTCTGAGCCAAATACGCCGGTGGCTTTGCCACCCTCGCCAAGGGTTGCTTGGCTAGTGGTAATAATTAGCGCTTTGGCTTGCGGCAGGGGTGCCACATTCGCTTCGTAGTGCGGGTGGTAACCCATTAGGTTGAGAGGGGTGTGCGTAGCACAACCACTGAGTAGCAAAACAAAAACAGCGGCTAATAATCGCAGGGTGAGTGTCATGTTGTCTCCTGTGGAGCGTGTAATGGTAGTCGTAGTGGCGAGCGCGAGGAAGCTAACGTGTATGGTTTGCTGCTTCAAACCCCTAATACAAGTTATGCTAAAGGCTGTGCAGCAGCGCACATTGGTGAGGTGATGTGACGACCATTCGTTGCGCAGCTTTTGGAATTAGCGAGGTTAGGGAGTGACGATGCATCAACGATTTCAGGCGGTAGGGCAATCAATGCGCTTGCCATTTCTGGTTCTCACGCCGGTGTGCCTACTGCTGGGCTACGCGAGCGCGAGCCTCCGGTTGGCGCGCGTCGACTACTTCGATTTTAGCCTGGTAATAATCGCGGGACTGGCCTCACATATCAGCGTAAATCTCTTCAACGAGTTTTTTGATTTCAAAAGTGGTTTGGATGCAAAAACTCAGCGAACGCCCTTCAGTGGCGGCAGTGGTTCGCTAGTCGTCCAGCCTGAAGCGGCAGCAGCCGTGTTGTATGCCGCGTGTTTCTGCCTGGCCCTGACAGTATTGATCGGTGGTTATTTTGTTGCGGTAACTGGCTTTGCGCTGCTGCCACTTGGCCTTGTGGGAGTTGCCACAATTATCAGCTATACCCAGTGGATTAATCGCCACCCTTGGTTATGCTTGCTTGCACCTGGCTTGGCGTTTGGCCCGCTTATGGTGATGGGAACGGATTATGTTTTAACAGGGCAATATTCCTACACGGCTTTTTACCTTTCGCTGTTGCCGTTTTTTCTAAGCAACAATCTACTTTTACTCAATCAGCTGCCGGATATCAGCGCCGATGAGTCTGTGGGCCGCAGGCAATTTCCGTCGGTCTATGGTGTGAAGGCAAGTATTGGCGCGTACGGGGCATTCATTGCGGCTAGCCTGATAACGGTTCTGGCCGGCGTCACTCACCTCGGCCTGCCGTTTGCGTCGCTGCTTTGTGTGATTCCTCTACTGCTTGCGCTGCCGGTACTGCACGGGCTTCGGCATGGTTTGCCAACGCCAACCGGTTTAACGCGAATACTGGCAATGAATGTGGCGTTGAGTCTGCTGACGCCACTGGTATTCGCCGTTTCGATTATTATGGGCTAACGGCTGCCGGGAGGCTTGAGAGTATGTTTGCTTTTACAGCGAATGCCCGCCGTCGGCAGCTGTTAAATGCCGCTGCGTCTCATAAAAAAATGCCGCACTCGCGACCAGTAGACGCGGCCTTGCCTGCGGTTGTCGAGCGCTATTTTGATCGCTGTTTTGGGACTGCATCCCGCGACTACGCGGCAGTGCGATTACAACAGCGCGGGCGTTTGCGCAGTGATGTGAACCGTCAACGTTGGTGGGCATTCTCTGCACAGCAGCACTCCACATTGGTGTTTCCGGGCTTTGACTGGCAGGCAACACTGCAATTGGCCCTCGGGTTCACACTAAAAATTCGTGATAGCTACTATGACGGCGCAGCCTATTCCAAGCTGAATTTTATAGGGCTGCCTTTGGCCCACGCCGGCGGTAGCAATGAGCATGCCGAAGCAGCGCTTCAACGGTATTTGGCTGAAGCGGTTTGGTATCCACAGGCGCTTTTACCAAGCGATTGTCTGGTGTGGCAGGAGGGCGAAAGGGGCTCGGCTGTCGCAGTACTCGATGATGGCGGCCACACGGTGAGCATGCGCTTTCACTTTGATTCTGAAGGGGAGGTCACGCGGGTGTCCACCCCCGAACGGTTTTGCTGGGTTAACGATGGCTATGAGAAACGCCCCTGGGAGGGACGCTTTTGCCATTTCCAACGCCGGTCAGGTATGTGGGTGCCGACGTCTGCCAGTGCCGCTTGGCACGTCACTCAAGGGGTGGAAGAGGTTTGGCGAGGTGAGTTGACGGATGTGCAGTATATTTTACAGGCTGATTTGTAATATACGAGTGTATATACAAATGTATTGACACTTGTCGGTCAAGGCGTATAGTCGCAGTGGTCAATTATTGAACAAAGTGGTGTAGCAAGCCATGCAAGTGACCACTGAAGAGAGCAGGCAATGAAAACAGGAAAAGTCCTCCACGGCGCGGCGCGGCTCGCTTTTGATAGCGTAGACGGTGTGAATACCATCGTAGAGCAGATGTACCGTAATATCAGCGCGACACCGCTGCCATTTGGTCGCGCGCCAGAGGGGCCTGCTCCCGGTATTGCGGGCTTGGTGCATCGAGTGATTCGCGGCGTTAACGGCGGGGTTCGCAGCACCACTGATGTGGCGTTGTCACCACTGACAAATTATTTAGATGGACACTTTCCCCCCGGGCCGCATCGAGCGGCAGTGATTGCGGCGCTTAACGGCGTATGCGGCGACCACCTGCATCGCAGTGGCAACCCCTTAGCGACCCCAATGACGCTGAGAGTGATGCTGGACCCGGACGCACCGCCAAGTGATGCCCCTGGCGCCGCATTATTTGAAACCTGCCACAGATCCGTTGAGATATACCCCAGTGCCGCGGCCCTGAGCGACAGCGAGTTTACCGCGGGTGGCCATATTTTATTGCTGGCCCATGGCCTGTGTATGAATGAATTGGAGTGGACAGCGAAGCAGCACAACCACGGACATATGCTGGCTAAGGAGTATGGCTACAGTCCGGTGTTTGTGCGTTACAACAGCGGTAAACATATTTCACAAAATGGGCGTGAGCTTGCCCAACACCTTGAGGGGCTTGTCGAGCGCTGGTCTGTTCCGGTTCAGTCGATAACCGCCTTGGGCTTCAGCATGGGCGGGCTGGTACTGCGCAGCGCAATGCACAGCGCTCTTGAACACGCGCAGCGGTGGCCACAGCTTTTGGATAAGGTGGTGTACATCGGTACACCTCACCACGGCTCTGCGTTGGAGCGGGGCGGCTATTGGCTGCAGAGAGCAATGGCATTCAGTCCCTATACTGCGCCGCTTGCTGCGCTGGGCCGCATTCGCAGCGACGGTATTACAGACTTGCGCCATGGAAATATTGTCGACGCCGATTGGCAGTTGTATGACGAACATCAGGACAATGCCGATCATCGGGTGCCGCTCATGCTTCCATCAGGCATTGACCATTACGCGATTGCCGGGACACTGTCTCGGCCGTCGGCGGGCTACCTGCAGCGCAGTGATGGTTTGGTGCACCCCGATAGCGCTTTGGGGAGACACCCGCTGGGGGCAAAAACGCTAGGCTTTGCCGCAGACCGGCAGCGGGTGTTTTGTCAGCTGGATCATTTGAGTATGCTCAGTGACGCTCGCGTTGCCGACCAATTGAAAGAGTGGCTGCGCTTAAGTTGAACTGGGTGGCCTTGAACTAATTGGCCTTGAAATGAACGGTCTTGCACCGAGTATTGGGGCCGGCGGTATTTATGTGCCCCCGCCCCGCCATAACAAAGGGAGTGTTGTGATGATAAGTGGGTCGTGCCTGTGTGGCGAAGTGCAGTACACAGTCGAGGGAAAATTCGACCATTTTTTCCTGTGCCATTGTCGCCATTGCCAAAAGGATACCGGGTCAGCCCACGCGGCAAATCTGTTTTCCCATGGCGGGCAGCTAACGTGGCGTAAGGGAGAGTCATTGGTAACGAGCTTCACCTTAGAGGGGAGTCGTCATTGTAAAAGTTTTTGCAGTCGTTGTGGCTCGGCGCTGCCATCGCTGCAGCTTGAGGGGGAGCTGTTGGTGGTGCCAGCGGGAAGCGTAGATGAGCCGCTACAACAGCGCCCCAATGCCCATTTGTTTACGCGTAGCCGCGCGTCCTGGGATGCCGATTTAGAACAGTTGCAGGCGTTCGAGACGCTGCCGGGGTAGAATACGTCGCCATAATCTCTATCACGAAGGATGATATTGAGTGAAAGGCTTAGAGAATAAAATACCGCCGCCAGCAGTGGCCCTATTGGTGGCCACTGCTATGTGGGGGCTCGCTGAGGCGACGCCGAATATGCCCGTTGATAACACGACGAGGCTTGCTCTGGTGGCTCTGTGTTATTTGCTGGGCGCTGGATTCTCTCTCGGTGGGGTGATGTCATTTCGGCGCGCAAAAACGACGGTGAACCCCTTGAAGCCTGAATCGGCTTCGGCACTGGTCGACACAGGCATTTACCGCTACACCCGCAACCCAATGTATGTTGGCTTTGCGTTATTTTTGTTGGCGTGGGCGGTGTTTTTGTCGTCGCTATGGGCCCTGTTGGGACTGCCGCTGTTTATTGCCTATATTCAGCGTTTCCAAATTCGTCCGGAAGAGCGCGCTTTAGAACAGATTTTTGGCAGTGAATTCTTAGACTACAAACGCCGGGTTCGCCGCTGGTTGTAGCGGTGTTGCCACGATAAATATAAGGGTGTTAGAAGCTTTGCACGACGACGAATACTGGATGCAACAAGCCCTGTTATTGGCAGAGCGTGCGGAAAAACTCAATGAGGTGCCGGTTGGTGCGTTGGTGGTGCGCGACGGCGTTGTCTTGGGTGAGGGCTATAACAGCCCGATTTCCGGGCATGATCCCTGCGCCCATGCGGAGATTATTGCCCTGCGCCAGGCCGCCGCTAACGTTGAAAATTACCGCCTGCCGGGCGCGACCCTATACGTCACCATTGAGCCTTGCGCTATGTGCGCGGGCGCGATCATTCACAGCAGGGTGGCGCGACTGGTGTTTGGCGCCAGTGAGCCTAAGGCAGGGGCGGTGAGTAGCCATTTGCAGTTATTTGATCAAGCACAAATGAATCACCGGGTTCAGTGGCAGGGCGGCGTGCTGGCTGAGCAGGCGAGCGCGCAAGTGCAGGCTTTTTTCGCGCGCCGCCGCGAAGAGAAAAAAATAGCAAAGCGCGCGGCGAAGGCAAGTAGCGGCGAGTAATCGGGCAGTTCCGTGTGCGAACAATTGCGATTGCTAGCAATAGAAGGCGTCGATACTGCTGCGCAGTGCATCCATATACTGGCGGGCAATGTGCTCGCCAATGTCAGTGTGTTTTCCCAACCAGCGCACAGGGGCGCCGCTACCACTAATTATTGCGCAGGCGTCGGTGCCGGTTCCTGTCGCAATTTGCCCTGATACCGGGCTGCGAATATTCATGTCTTGCAGAACCGCAGCCTTGGCTTCGCTGATCAAGCCGTGGAGCTCCACCATGCCCGCCGTTGAAAAACTCAGGTCGGCGATAACAACGCTGTTGATAGTGCCGACAGGCATGGCTTGGGTGGGCTTCCAGTCGCAGGGGTCGCCGGCGCGGCGTGCGTTGCTCAGCCCGCAGCTAACATAAACAGCAAGTGCCTCACCGTAGATGTGGCTGTGTGACTGGCGCAGTGACGCCATTGAGGCTGCGGTCATCATACCGACACAGGTGTCGGGAAGTTGAAGGCGCTGCTGAGCTTGCTGGAGACTTTGTTCCGGGGTGTGCAAAGGGACATTGGCGTCGCGCTCGACGCGCAGGTTGATAAGTGACCGCGCGCTGACCAGTCCACCATTCAATACTGCTGAGCTTAAACACGGTCGTGGCTCGGGCCACTGCAGTGTAAAGTGAGCCGAGCTAGTGTGAGACTGCCAATTGTCGCTGTGTGTTTCCAAGATCAACCTGCCGAGTATTTTGAGGCAGGTATTGTCAATGAAAGCGCACAGCGTCTCAAGGATTTGTGCGCTTATTTCTGGCCGAGTAAGAATACGCCAAAGTCACCTTGAGGGTCTTTCCAGACCCGGTGAATTTCCATATCTGCCGCTGATGCCAACTCTGCAATACTTTGTTCGCTGTACTTATGCGAATTTTCCGTATGGATGACCTCGCCGCGGTGAAAGTCCATCTTTTCACCTGCCACGTTAACGGTTTGCTCTCGGCAGGCGACCAGCTGCATTTCGATACGGCTGAGTCTTTCGTTGAAGATGGCCCGGTGTTTAAAGCCATCGTCAACATCGAAGTTGGCGTTCAAATCGTGATTAATGCGCCGCAGAATATTCTTGTTGAACTCTGCCGTGACACCGCGCTTGTCGTCATAGGCGGCCAGCAGCCGCTGTAGATCTTTTATCAGGTCGGCGCCTAACAGCAATGCACCTGATGGGCCAGCCAGGGCTTTTAGCGATGTCCCGCGTCATGCCTCGCCCACTTGTTTCTTAGAGTGCTAAAAAGCGTGTAATTTTGATAATAACCTCCTTCACGGGGGTTATTTTTTGCCTTAAATTATTACAGGAATAGAGTATAGTTTATGTAATATGTGTAGGAATGACGATGATAGCAACAAAAGTTATTGCAAAAATAGTGCAAGATAGCAGCGGTGTGGCAACCGAGATTCCCGTCATCCTGACTGATGAAGGCGTTCTTGAATCTGTGACTGATTACGTACTGAGTTTGCACCTCAGCGGCACGGCAATTTCTACAATCAATAAACACATCCAATCGATTATCCTGCTGATCGAATTCTTGGAGGCGAACAAGTCTATGTTCGCTGACCCAGAAGAAATGTTTTCTGTGTTTGTTCGGAGACTGTACAGCGGCACCGTGAATGAAAACGGGCTAGACCCCTCTGGCTTGTATTGGATTCCTGCTTCCACAGGCACCGTATCTCGGCATATCAGCCACTTAACAAACTTCACGAACTGGATGGCAGATAAGGGCCGAGGGCATCAGGTTAACTCGCTTCGCACGGCCTCCCGCCATGAGGAAAGAATCCAGTACGCCGCTTGGTTTAGACGGAATCAAAATGACTTTCTAGGTCACATCAAAGACAAATCGATCAACACAACAGTCAAACGTGCTCGAAGCATCAAGGGTCGTACCCCTCTCGCCAAAACTGAGGATGATGCCATTGCCTTTCCAACCGCACAATGGGAAGCGTTATTCTTGCAAGGCTTTGGCGGGGCGAAAGATATTCGTGTAGCGCTTCGGGATAAATTAATAGCGTTGCTTATTCATGGAGCAGGGTTCAGGCGCAGCGAAGCATTATTGTTGTGGGTGACAGACGTATTTGAAGACCCTAACGACCCCGATAAAGCTATCGTCCGAATTTACAATGAGACTGAGGGTAAAGCTCCTAACGACTGGAAGCCTCGCAAAGGATCTGCAACCCGCAAAGCTTATCTAAAAGAACGTTACGCACGCGCACCTCGCGAAGACCTGCAAGGTACTCAGCATTTAGGCTGGAAGGCGAAAGTGGTTGATCATAAAGATGGTTATCTAGAGGCCTATTTCTTCCCACAAGATTGGGCAAAGGTGTTCATGTCAATTTGGCGAAAATACCTTGTTTACAGAGCTGCTACTGAGGCTCATCACCCCTATGCTTTTGTGAGTTTTGATACTCGCTACCTCGGAAACCCATACACAAGTAGTGCATTTGATAAAAGCTATGCTGCGGCTCTTAAGCGAATTGCTCTTGAGCCAAACAAATCCGAGGGGTTAGATCCCCATGGGCATCGCCATAACTACGGGCGCAGACTTCGGGAGGCAGGTATCGACCCATTCTTGATAAAGAAATGCATGCACCATAAGAGCCTAGAGTCACAGGTTGTTTACACGCTGCCCTCAAGCGCTCAGGTTTCCCAAGCGCTCTCTGAAGCATCACAGCAATTACAAATCGGCTCCGATGCTCCGAAATCAAGCACCGCATTCGACTGGAAGACCCTTGCAGAACACGGGTTCGAGGATATTGATCCTGATGGCTATTTCACAGGTAAGAACCCGAAATTAGGAAAGCACTGATTATGACTAAGAAGTTCAAGGGTAAAGGCTACACAACTGACGTAACGTTAAGTTGGATCACCCAAGAGCTTGGAGGTGACTGGCTTCAGTGGCAGCAATATGCGGCTGAATGGCTCGCTGCGGAAAACTATAATGTTAGTAAAAAATTAGAGGGAATCAGGCATTTCATAATCTATCTTAGTGAGAAAGCACCATATGCCAAAGATGCCGTACTCCTGTTTGAAGGTCACCCGAGTGGCCACACCGTTTCAAGTGAGGAGTTTAATGCCTACCTCATTGAAAAAGGAAACAGCGCGAACAACCAAAAGTACACTTATTATGTAGTTAATCTGTGCGACTTCATTCTCACTCACCACCTTTCAGAGGAGGATGACAATGGCAACGAGGTCGCTCTGTTCATCAATCCCTTTGGAAAGATTAAGGCTGTAATTTCAAAAACCGAAACGGTTCATAGCCCCTTGCCTTACCGCTACATTCAGCAACTACGGCAGATACTTTGCCCGTACCCAGCCGGTATTCCATACGACAAAAAGCCGTGGGAAGGCCAGAACTTCTCTGACTGGCACTGGGCAATTGAACACCTTCAGAGTGGTGATTTGGCATGGATGGAGATCGATCCAGACGTTATTGATAAAGCCGATCGAGACTGCATTTCGCGCAGCCGTGAGGTGTCGCGGAAATTCGGCAAGACTTATAAGACGATTACCATACACGAGATCTGGTCGCCAGTAATGGCGATGTTTCTGTTCACCAAGCTCCACTTACCATTGCGGTCACACCAAGTGCGCTTTCTGGATTCTGGCGAGGGAGATACGTGGCGATATGAGCAGGGTCAGTGGGTGGAAAATACCATGCATGCGTTCAAGTACGGCTCCACCAAGCGTCCCTACCAGAAAGGTGTATTCAAGCGCATTTTCGACTCAATGAGTGAGTCCTATTCAACAGGTTTATACATCTCAACCAACAAAACCGCTGACCAAAACAAAAATGAGGTACAACGCGGCTATACCATTCCTTGGGAGCATGAAGAGCTGCTCTACTGGCTAGAGAAACTGCGCAATTGGCAAGAGAAGTACAACCCGATTGACCGCCTTACGAATGGAACGGAGCTTACAATTCATCAAACAGGTCATGCTAAATCCAAACAGCAGCTTCAGGATATGGGCGAGTTCGCCTTTCTGTTCAGGGCACGTAATTCGCGATACTGCATAGGTAAAAGGGATACAGCAAATCCATGGTATCGTCTCCTTTTAAAGCTAGAAGATGATGTTTTTACTAGCGGTCAAACGCTATCAAACGGTGACCGTCTTCGCTTTGTTCGAGACTATGACAATGATTATGAGAAACCTGAAGGCGCTAAAGCTTCGACAGAATACCCACTACACAGCCTGCGTGTGTCCCTGATTACCTGTTACACCATGGATACCAATCTGCCACTGCCTGTCATCTCCAAACTGCTTGCAGGCCATACACGCTTGTTAATGACGATCTACTACAACAAGATCACGCCCTCGGTTATGGCGCAGAAGATGAAAGAGGCCAACGCGTCGTTAGTTGAGAATCAGCCTAATGCGCTGCGCAATTTTCTAGTTGACGCAGAGATGAATCAAATCAAGCTTAAGACGGCTTACCATTCTGATCAGCACAATTCTGTTGAAGCGGTATTGGCGAATCGCAACCCCATCGGCTGGGAAGAGAGAGCAACAGGCTTGTGCTTGGTCGGCGGCAATACCGTTCGCTCAGACGAATTATCGACCGTGGGTGGGTGCTGGAATGGTGGGCCAATTACTAGAGATACCGCCAGCAGGGACTTGCGAGTTTATGGCCCCGTCCCGAACGGCCCTGAAAACTGTATCCGCTGTCGCTGGCACATCACGGATGCGAGTTACTTACCTGCGCTAAATTCGCGCTTTAACCAGTTAAGTTACAAGGCGCACCAAGCCGCAGAATTGGCCGTTGAAATAGAGGGTCAATTAGAAGCACTGAAGGATGAGTTGTATCTCGCAGAAGAGGCAGGACAGCCATTTCTAAAGCATAGCGAGTTGCAAGCGTTAGAGCGTCGTTATGAGAAACAACGCGTCTTAGCCGATGAGTTTGCCAAGGACTATATCGCTACATTCAACCTCATCAATCGCATCATAGAGATTGAGAATCAACGCGAAGATGACGATGAGGGTCAGAAGATCATTGCCGTGGGAAGTGCCGATGATCTAAACGTCAGCATGAAGTTCATCGAAACGGAATCCGAACTGCTTCACCTGTCGTTACTCTGCGAGGATGCAGAGTTCCATCCTGACATACACGATGACTTAAGAAAGACGCCAGCGATTGCTAAACGTACCAACGCGTTAAGCCGCATGATGGCACGCCAAGGGTATAAACCTATCTTCCTAGAGATGGACGAAAACACCCAGCTTATGGCGGGTAATGCGCTGATGAGGAAGATGGCGCAGATTGCTAATCCAGATGACACCTTAGAAGGCTACCGAATCGCTGCAAACTACATCGAAGCTCAAGAATATTTAATGGATGCTCGCCTCATAGAAGCTGGATTTGAAGAGCTGGAAAAGCACACACCGCTAACCCTCGCGTCAGGTGAATCCAAACGAATTTCGCTAACAGAGGTGACTGATGACGATTGATATTGAGAGTGTTTTGGACACACTGAAAGATGGAAAAACGCCGAAAACTCAGCGGTCATTGGAGGGGCTGAATACGGTATTAAAGGATTATTTTGACGCGGGAAAACGTGACTTCTCGATCACCACGATAGGTCGAATCTCTGAAGAAAACGGTGGAATCGGATACCAATCGATACGTGCTACCGCGAACAAGCATTACCGCGATTTGATTGAGGCATGGGCCGCTAAAGCACAAACAACAACCAAGAAGCCGCCTTCCTCCCCCGCAAAGAAATCAGGGCAAGACTACCAGCTATTGGAACGCATCGATGATACAGCGGTACGCGCTTTGTTTGGTCAGATTATCCGTGAGCGTGATCGCTATAAAAGCGAAGCGAACATGCTTAAGAACCAAACCAAGATCATCATTGATAAGCGCCCGACGACCTTCGCAGAATCGAGTAGCGAAGCGAGTGTGGAGCTATTACCTTCCTTGAAAGGGGTCTGCACTGATAATGAGATTAAAGCGCTGCGAACCGTCTGCTCTGATGAGTGGCTAGAAAAACTCGACTTCAACGCTAACGACCTAGGGCAAGTAAAGGATGAATACGGCACCGAAATACTGCCACGCGGCTTCCTAACGGGCCTTCGAAAATTGCTCGGTGAAGTGGATGAGTAACGGCAAAGATAAAGGCCAAGAGAACCTCCTCGCCGTTAAGCAGTGGATTGCCGAGCGAGATGCCTCGGGCGATTACGGTGAGTATGAGCGTCGCGGTATTGTAAATCGGTCAGCCCTGTTTACCGAACTGAATATTTCACGCTCAAGCATCGGCTCAAATCGCGAGATTCGCGCCGTGATTGAAGAGGCAGACAAGCGCTGGTTTGGTGAGAAAGCGTCAGACACCAAGGCGCATAAAGCAGCCCGTGAACGCTCTGAGAAAAAGGCGGCTACCACCAATGCTGAGATCAGCAAACTGATGGATCAGATCGTCAAGCTTAAGGCAGAGAATGCTCAACTCAAACGCGAGAATGAGAAGTACGCTGCCATGAGCGCACATCCGCTGTACGTTCGATCAGATCAGATATTGGACGGAATATGTTCTCTGGACTGCTGCAATCACCCTTACGCACAACTGAGAAGGTTGTAATGTCCTCATGTAGCACCGTATTCATATAAGCAAATGACATCACTGGCACCCCTTGGTCAATCAGGCAATTTAATGATCGGCCTTTTGGTTGATTTCAGCGCGGTAGATCTCATCTAGCGTAACCCCTTTGAATGTTTTCCACTCGCGCCAACCGTTGGATGGCATCACAGCAACCGCATTCGACGCACCGCTGGGCGTTGAGAATAGCCAGTCCTTCGTGAATACGGTTGTTTCACCCTGGACTTCGATAACACCTCTCTCAATCAACCTGTCTCTCGCCTTAATTAGATCCGGTCTGGATTTTCCAGTTGGGTTTAAGAGGCCACGCGAGCCTTTCAATACGACTAAGCCTTCATTGGTGTAGACAGCCTTCGCATCAGCACCGCTGCGAGTACAGTAAAAGATCTCCCTCTCCTCAGCCTTGGAGTCATCCACCAAAGGCTCAAATACAGGGTATCCGAGCGTAGCCATTAGAAGGGATGCTATTTCGTGAATTTCGTCACAATCATCCCGAAGCGGAATGGGTGTGTGCGGCCGTTGACCTCCATTGCCGTTAATGACGGTATAGCGATCACAAGATTTAGCGCGTTCAATGCTGATCGATTCCAAGTAGAGGACGTGGGTTTGCGTGAGATTGTTGGTCAGAGAAACGACAGCCAGCGCTCGCTCCCAATCCCGATCATCGTTTTTGCTGTGCTGCGTCAGGCGAGACCCCAAGTTACCGGATTGGCCGATGTAGACTTCGTTGTGGTTATCGCCGCCGAACAAGAAATAAAAGCCGACTTGGTTGGCCTCGTCGGTTTTCGAAAACTGGGACACCAAATTGCGTGGAATCTCAATCACCCGGATGATCGATGTGGTCAGCTCTGCAATTCGAATCCCAGTCGGATCGCCGTTGGGTAAATATATCTGAATCGTGCGGTAGCGCTGGCTCATTCCGGATCTCCTATCGCTTACTGACCAGCTTGCCAGTCGTGTTATTCATTCGGTAGTTCACAATAGAGCCGTCAATGATACGCTGCACAACCTGTTTGGCCGTTTCGAGATCCACCGAGAACCACTCCTTGGGGTGATAGGTTTTCCCGTCTTTACCTGTGAGGGTCATTTGTAAACGCTGCGCATGCAGCACTCCATGGACTAATGTCTCAAATTTATGCGGATTTAAGTTGTAGCACTCAAATGCACCAAGGATTCGAACAGGAGCCTCAAGAAAGGTTGTGTCCTTTTCCGCATTGCGAATACGGTCTTCTACCGTTTGCTCGGTGTAACCGATCTTGAGCAGGTTAGGCACGGCTTTGAGAGCCGGATTATCGCTTAGCGATGTGACGAAGTAGATCTCTCCTGCGCGCTTATCCTTGTGACTGACGTTGTTGAACTTGTCGATTACAGAATCCGCATCACGCACAATACGTCGTCCGTGCGGGTCTTTATAAAGCCCTCTACCGAGCGAGCGCAGAAGAAGATTGGATTCGGTGCCGTTGTCATATATCACGCGCAAGCGGGGGTTATACCGCCCACCTTCATCCTCTTGATATTCACCGATCTCATCGACCAAAACGACGCTACCTGAATAGATAAACATATCCCCTTCTTCGATCTGGTACTCACGAGAGAAAGGAATCACATCGACGGTTCCATCTTGGATTTGTTTGAGGGTATCTCGGAAAAGTGATTCGAACTGATAAAAATCCGCGCAGGCTTTTCGTTGAGCAATTTCGTCGGGTGTGTCGCGCTCTTCGATAGGTTTTATATGCGCCATTTCAAAGATACTGCTGTCACCACCGTTTAATGAATCGAAGGTCGAGCTATTTAGAATATCATCAAGGCTTGAGGCGGAATGGTCGATCTCGAAGTCGGGAACACCCTCTTCTGGCAAGCTTAGCAGCTCAAACTCTTCCTCCTCCTGAGCATTATCGAATTGCAATAATGAGTGACGATCCATCGCTTGTAAGGCTTCACACAGCTCTTTGCTCCGTCGAAATGAAGCGAGCCTGCGTGCCAGCCCTTTCTCAGACAAATCTCCTTCAGAGCTTGGTTCACGGCCGTTCTGGTCGATGAAGACGTTGATCTCCTCGAAACGACCCTCTTCGATACGCCCCAGCGTTTTAGCTTTAGGTTTCACGTTTAGCAGTCCAAATTCATCAGGACCTGCGAAGATGTCATCCAATGTTTGCCGTGGCTGCTTACCGCGTAATTTGATAGAGGCCATACACTACCTCACGATGCCGTAGCTGCGCGCTCACGCGCTTTGTTCTTGATGTATGCCAATGCCGCTGCAAGCCGCTTCTCATAAGGATCGCTAGCCGTATGCGAGGGCTCTTTGCCATGAGTGCGCAAAAACTCTTGAATACGCTCCCATAGAATAACGGCCTCTTCCTCAGACATATCTGTTCGCATACCGACGACGGTATCTTGAATGGTCTTGAGAACATCAGTTGTCACAGACTTTGACAGGATTTCATACGCACCCTGAAATGGGTTTACTTGCTTGATCAGGTCGATGTTTAAATTCTCGATGTTGACGAACTTATTACCCATCAGCACAAATTTACGATCCGGCTTGGAATCAGTGTCACCGCCGGAGCTGCCGCCGCCTGTATTCGTGGTGGATTTGTCATCTTTAGGGTCGCTGCCAGGCTCGAACTCTGCATCAGCCGGTAGATCTGCTTCATCGAACAAGCCGCCTGTGGAGCCAATCGCCATAGACGCATGAACAATCTCAGAAACCGTCTGACGTTCATCATCATCGAGATCTGGATAAAGTCGCTCAACAATCTTGGGGATCTCAACTTCGGCAATAACCTCAGGCTCGGTCTCACCCGTAATCGCTGGAGCAACCACGGATTGCTCCTGAAGGATCGCCGCCTTAATGTTATCCATATTCTCAAGTGCTTTGGTGACCCGATCTGATACGGGCGCTGTAGCATCTTCAATAATGACTGTCCCCGGTGGGATATACTCACCATCAAGCAAGCGTGAACGAGGGCGGAAGTTCACAGAGGGTGCTAACACCTGTTCCATCAACAGTGAAACCGTGATTGCCTTGAGCATATTGTTAACGGAGACTTTCACATCCTCATCATCAGCGTCAGGCTGAGCGATCAGGTTCGTGAACTGGGCGTGTTTCTTACCTTCAGAATCACGCGTGGCGCGTCCAATGATCTGAATAACCTCAGTCAGTGATGCACGGTAGCCGACCGTCAAAACGTGCTCACACCACGGCCAGTCAAAGCCCTCTTTCGCCATACCCAGCGCGATGATGATATCCATCTGGTCAGGGCGGGTGATGTTGCGCAAGTAGTCCTGAACGTCTCGACGACGGGGGCCATCGTCTACAAGGTCAGCGACCAGCAGCCTACGCCCATCTCTAAGTGTGACGGTCATAATGCTGGTTGCTGGATCTTGAACCACCGTGCCGTCGAGTGCATCGAGGATATGATCGACCTCAGAAAGCTTATCCTTGGTAGATGCTGAAGAGTTCACATTGGGGATGTGTACGATCGTTTTTTTGCGGGTATCAAGCACTTCATGGATCGCATCCAAGTAGGAGCCCGTGTAGAAGTGGTATCCGATTCCTAGCGACTTGAGATATTTGTAACCGTTTAACTGCTCATAATAGGAATACGTGACCTGGGTAAACTTCGCCTCATCCTCGGGTAGCAGGATCGGAACCGCATCACCACGAAAATACGAACCGGTCATCGCAACGATGTGCGCCGTTGAGCGCTTCATCACCACATCGATTAAGGTGCCTAGCTTATTCTCTTCACCTGCCGACGTGTGGTGGAATTCGTCTATCGCAAGCAATGTGCCGTTAAACACGGCGGGGTCGAGTTTTTCAAAAGCAAAACGAAGCGTCGCGTGGGTACAGACCAAGGTCTGTGCCGAAGGGTCTGCCATGAAGTCTTGGAAGGCTTTCGTCTTGGATGCAGACGCATCACTTCCCGCTACACAGAGATTATATTTAGGCTCTACTGACCAATCGGCAAAGAAGCCATAGTCAGTCAGCTTGGTATCCTTGAACGATCCACCGATCGACATCTCAGGTACCGCGACAACTACTTTCTTAAGCCCCTGATTGACCAGCTTATCGAGACCCAGAAACATCAGCGCTCGTGACTTACCGGATGCTGGTGGTGCCTTGAGAAGAAGATATTGCGCCTCACGCGCTTCAAACGCTCTGGCCTGCATCTCTCGCATACCCATCGCATTAGTATTGGAGCTCTTGCCGGACTGTTTATATTTTACCGTCAATAAATCAACCATGATTTAGGCTCCTTTCTTCTCTTTGGCGATAAGCTGTTCATACAGCCCAAATAGGTGCTCTAAGCGCTCAGATGCGTCAGCGAACGGTTTAGATCGGTAAAGCTTCTCAACCGCACGGTCGAGGTTTTGATGGGCTTCGAGTAAAGGTGCTGGCATCTTGTCTGGATCGTAAAGATCAGCCAGAGTTTTGTCTGGGTAGTCCTCACGAATCATTAGGATTTCTTCCGCTAAAGATTCGAGCTCAGACCGCTGTTTTTCAGATACTTCAGGCCAAGGAAAAGTGTTGTAGACCAGCGTGGCGGAATAGCGATATCGGCTCTCTAATCTCCCCGCAACAGCCCTCATCCAGTCGTTGTGCATTTCTGAGGTTAGGATGGCGAAATCGTATAAGCTTGCTGCCGGCACTATTAGATTGGCATCTGTTGAAACGGTGCGACAATCGAAAAAACCAATCGGAATATAAGGCCGCCTCTCAGATGAAACCTTTGGAACCAATAGATAATTTCCCTCGTCTGGATGTGAAATAAACCAAAATAGGTGAGGAGTTGAAGCGGCTTTATTAGCGCCCGGACTCTTGCTTTCCAAACGCACTTTTCTAACTGCATCTACTCGGCGTTTAACCTCCGGCACTTTCTCTATTTCTGATTGACTCGCATTTTTAAGCCACAAACAGAAGCGCAGTTTACCGTTCAGAAACTCTTGAGCACCTAATGCTGGTTTAATCCATGTTGCTGCAATCGGGCTTTCTGCCAAATCATCCGCCTCAAGTTTGGAAAGCAGAAGATTGCCACCATCATTTGGCATATTGCCGTATACCATCTCAGGCTGCCCACACACCGGCGTTGATCTGTTATTTACAATGATATCTCCGCCGCTAACTAAATAGGCATTAATACTCGTCACCTTCTCAACTGTGAGACTACTTTTAAACGTCTTGTATATCTTTGAGTTACCCGGCTTGCCTTTGCAAAGACCAATAATAACAACATGAACAGCTGCCTTTTGCCTAGCAGCGTTTGACCAGGAAAAAGTTTGGTATGCGAAGGATATATTAATATCTAGGCTAAATATGCGAGGCCAGAGAAACGGGATCTGCATTCCCTGACAAATTGAGTTAGTCGCGACAAAAGCTGAACTAGACCCCGGATTGTCACTGATATATCTTGCAGCTAAAACGAACCAGCTTGCAACATAATCTAACTTTTTATAACTGCTCCCATCCTCAAAGAGGATTTTCATATCTTCTTGCTGAGAATTACTCCTTCCGTTGTAGCCCAAAAATGGAGGATTGCCACATATGTAAACCTCACATCGATTGCCTTGCAGGTCTACGGGTGGACAAACTCTCTTCCAATCCGTTCGGAGCGCATTGCCAGAAAAAACGTTACCTGAATCGTTGAGAGGTAGCGTCGCGTCCGAGTAACCAAACTTATCCTTGAACTCTAAGTTCATCTGGTGCTCGGCTAACCAGAGAGAGAGGATTGCTACCTCATGTGCAAAATCATCGACTTCAATACCGTAGAATTGGGACAGGCTAATTCCCGAGTAGTACATTTCTGGTTGAGCGCTCGCTTCATTCAGAGCATCGATAACAGACATCTCAATTTTGCGTAGCTCTTTGTAAGCTATGATTAGGAAGTTTCCGCTGCCACATGCAGGATCAAAAACCCGGATGTCTTGTAATCGAACTAGCAGCTCCTTAAGTTTCTTCTCTTTCCCGCGAGACTGGTCGAGCGCATCCCACAGCTTATCGAGGAACAACGGCTTGATGACCTTCATAATGTTGGAGGCAGAGGTGTAGTGCTGCCCTAGATTGCCACGCTGCTCTTGGTCAATCACCGCTTGGAACATTGAGCCGAAAATATCAGGATTGATCTCTGCCCAGCTTAGAGATCCACACTCAAGCAGTATCCGTCGCGCTTTGGTGCTGAACTCCGGTATAGGCTCATCGGCTTTAAACAAACCACCGTTCACATATGGAAACTTTTGGAAGTGAGCAGCAAGTTTCGCTTTCTCTGGTGAGCCATCAGGAAGGTTTAAGGCCGTAAACAGATCCGCAAAGAACTGATCTAGATCCTCACCGGTTATAGATGTCGTTGACTCAATCGCCTTCGTCATCTGGTCTTGTTCAAATATGCCAGTATCCTCGGCATAGAAGCAGAACAGCAGGCGAGTTAGAAAGACGTTGAGCGCGTGGATGTCTTCTGGCTTAGAAAGGTCATTCCGCTCTCGAATGAGATCGAACAACTGCCCCATCTTTTCAGAGGCTTTAATGTCCGCAGGATGCTCGGAGTACATTATCGCTTTTTCATAGCCAGCGATCAGCGGCAGGAAGAAGGCGTATTGCTTGTCCAGCAGACGTATATCGGTATCGAGTGATTCGTCAGCCTTGAGATCAAAAGCCACAAGTGAATCAAAGTCCGTCACCATCACAAAACGAATGTCGTTAGCGGCTATCACCGACTCTGATTTCAGAGCCTCAGCGCAAGCATATACATCTGCGCCCTTGTCTACAGGACGAAAGTAAAGCTGCTTTTTGACACCAGTATCACCGGATATGGTCGCGATATTTCTCGATCCGTCACGGAGTCGGGAGATGGTGGTTTTTGCCGCACCGTAAGCCGATAAAAACTGGTAAATAAACTCACTGGGAACGATTTCTTTGCAGATCGACTCAAGTGCCTCAATAACCTTTCCTTGATTAATTGCCATTCGATGCCCGCTCCTGTTTTTTTATCCACGCTAGTAGTGCTTCTTTTTTGAAGCGCCAGCTTCCACCCACCTTAAAGCCCGGCAATTTACCCTCGGCCGCCAACCTATAAGCCGTCTTCTCTGTCAGCTTTAGGTATGAAGCAACCTCTTTAATGGTGAATATCTCTTCGTCCATTATCGTCTCCAATTCGATACTCAATAGAGTATTAGGGAACATTCGGGAAAATTCCAGAAAAAAACGGAATTATAAAAGGGTAAGTAAGGCGGGTTAGGAGCCCGCAAGAACTCCTTCAGGATTTCATTTCAGTGGCATCTTGATGCTAAAGAAATGTATCGAGAGGTGCTTATGCAGGCCTTCCATCACTACATCGATCAGTCAGCGGCATGGCTAGAAGTAGCTGATGTCGTGCTCGGACCACTAGGCATCGCCGACCAGATCACCCCCGCAAGCCATCACTTCGGCGGACGCTTCTACCTCGATCAGCATCGAGACGCTCGGACATTCCTTGATGCCTATCGTGCCAAATACGGCGAGCCTACGATCGTCCATCACCATGGGCAATTCAGCTTCCACGAGAATGAATAACTTTCTATCCTCGCTACCACGCTGAGGCATAGAAGGCGCAGCCTATTAGCGCACCCTCCAGCCTTGCTATTGCAGCGGGGTTTCCTGCGCGATACCTCGACCACGGTCATCTATCGAAGTGGTTGACCCAATACCACCTGACATTAAACTGGCACGCTGGGGATTCGCGCCCTCGGAGTTGGGGCCATGACGTTCTGCCCTCGCGTCCTGATTAACCGCTTTTGTTTTTACACACTAAATTACACAGTGTGTAAAAATAGAAATACCCCAAAAGCTCAGTACCTATTGGGTATTCAGTCAGTCAGTCAGAAAATTACATAGAAATTACTCTAAACTCCTAATAGGGCGGGGATACAAGTGGATGCTGCGAAGCAGCGTCGACAAATCATTAAAATCTGTATAACTCCACATTTATGCTTAAAGCTGCCAAAGTACGCTATTACTTGATATCTGAGCAGGAGGAATTTCTCAACAGCCGGTTCGATCCTGCGCGGTTCGTGAACATCAAGTCTTTGTTCATCATCAGTACACAATACAAACGCCACGGCCTGAAGCTCTCTGCCCGTTAGCCCCCTTTCAAGCGTAAGCACGGCAAACGATCCAGCCATCACTGCACGAGTGTCAGCGCAGGATGGAGCTTGATCAAGTTGCCGAAGATGGAATCGATCAAAGCGCGGGTTCACCGTGTGCTGGACGGGAAATTCAAGAGTATTATTATGTCGCGTACGTTGATGGGCAAAGATTATACCTCGCTGTTGATTGATGACGGTGCAGGAACACCTGCGCTTACGTAAATCGTTGATAGCGTGTTAGGCATCGATATGCGGTTCCCCCCCCATCTCACTATCTACGCGGATGGTCACAAATAGCTAATCCACGTTTCCAGAAACGTGCTGCTGCAAACCTTCGACACAAGCAAAAAGCGCTGTCGCGACGCCATAAAGGCAGCAAACTCTAAGGATCGGACAGTTCTCTGCGCCAATAAACAAAAGGAGCGTAGGTCTGTGACTGCTTCGGCAGTAGGCCGTGCCGGATGAACCGTACGTCTGCCAGTCTTCGATATGCTTCTGCCAGACACGTTTGCATTCTGCGTAGTTCATGCTGATTCTTTCTGATTTTGGTGAGGAAATTAGTGTGGGCAGTTCTAACGTGTGGCCTGTAGGTGCTAATTTATAACCGCTTACCCCTGTGCGACGTTTGACGTCGGTGCAGCACAAGGTATTGGAGACAGGGCCTGTCAGGGTTATCTGCTGATGTGACCTAGGCTGGTTTACCAAGGTCGCTTCCGGTGTCCGCTACCGTAATGAGCTGCCGGTGATCGATCCATTGGCATGGCTCGCACACTTGTTTACGGGCCAGTATTACAGGCAGGCTATACAGGCAGAAAACGCGCGGCTGGAGCGTATTGTGGAGTCGGGAGGGTCGACTCCAGAAGCTTAGCTTGAGGTTTTATCGCTCATGGCCTGGTCGGTTCTGCTAGGATCTTCTGGTGTTGGTTTGGTTTTGAGTGACTTCCTTTAACTATGTTGGACTTTGAGATTTACGCGCCGATCTCGGTGCCAGTGAGCTGGCAGTCGGAGCGGGTGGTGGATAACGATCAACGTTATCACTTGTTGAGAAAGCGGCTGGCGGAGTTTGACTCGGTGACAGTCAGTGAGAATCCCTGGCCGATGGGCTATGGCTCGCTGGAGTATGATAATTTCCCCCTGATTTATCAGCCTTCGGCGGTGCTGACGATTGCCGGACTGTCGGCTGAGCCGGATGTACGCGAGGCTTGTTTGTATGTTTACGACAATTGTCTGGCGGTATTGCATGTTCGCCTGTCGGTGGTAGCGAATCTAGCCGAGATTGACGATCTGGAGGTTACCCAGCGCATAGAGGCGCTGTCGCAGCAGCATGTGTCGCCCTTGTTGCGGGTCCTGTATCGCGCCAAGCCCGAGGCGCCCATGATTGATCCGCGTGCCTACCGATTTTTTGACAGCGATGAGGACGCGCTGTGTCACGGCAAGCCGCATTGGGTTGCTAGAATGCTGATCTGTGCCGAGACATTGAGCCCCGAGCATTACCTGCCCTGGCTGCAGAGCGTGGACGAGCAAAGCGAATACCTGTTGTTAGGTTCGGGCAACTCCCTGCTGATCGATGTGGCGTGTTTTTCGGATGTGCATCGCATTATGGTGGTGGCGCAGTTCCATGCAGCGCTGATGGGGCGCATTGAAGAGATGCTAAAAGAAAGCCTGCGCCGCTATAACAGCAACCATTACAAGGAGGGTGAGCACACGCCGTTGAGTGCCTTCTTTGCCAACCAGCAGTATCGCAATGACCATATTGAATATATCAATATTCAGGTATCAGCGGCGATGGCGGGCGTACAAGGGCGGCGCCGTGAACTGCTGCAACAGTTCAGTGCGGCCTGGGGTTTCGAAGCCCAGCGGGAACGGCTAAGCCAATTGATGATGCTGGCGCAGGCGCGCCTCGATCGTCTGCTGCAAAACAAGCTCCGTCAGCAAAACCGCAGTATTCAAACCTTGTTGGCCTTTCTGGGTTCGCTGGGGCTGGTCAGCCTGATTGTGGATTTGATTGCGGTGGGCAGCGAGGTCAGTCATGGCGAAACGGTGGGCCTGTTGGATCTGATCCAGGCGGTGTCGGCGGAACATCTGCTGGGCTTTACTGTTATAGTGGTGCTGTTTTTCACTCTGTATTTCTACCGTAATCATGAGTAAGCGCATTCGATTCACCGTGATTTTTTCCGCTCCGGCCTTTCCTTACAAGGCGGTGCTGGATTGGCTTGGCCCCAAATTGGGCGAGGCGTTTTCCGGCGCTTGTTGCGAAGCCATCGACGGCTTTTGGTCGGCAGACGGAGAGGAGGACAAGGCGCAGTTTCTGCCGGGGCAATATGAGGCGGGAATGCGGGTGCTGGTGTCGGTGACGCCCGAGCGGCGCGAGGCCGCGCTGTTTGAGTTGCAGGCTCTGTTGAAGGCCATGAACGACGAGCTTGACCTACCTTTGCAATGGATTCATGTCGAAGAGGAAGAGGTGACCGCCCGACATTTCAATTTGGCGTGAGCCAGAACCTCATGCCATCATCATCCGCAGTAGGCCCGTCAGGGCCGCCCGAGTCTTGATCGTGATGGGAACTAGGCGCCGTTAAATCGACTACTTGCCCTTACCGTATTGAGCAACTTTTTAAGCCTGCAGCTCCGCATTCCATGGCAAGAGTGCTTCGAGTTATTCGATGGTGACAGCATCCACATGATGGATATCGTGCGATGATTCCAGTTTGTTGGTCTTAGCCGTTTATAGCGGCGAGTAACAGATGGCGCTGGCTTTCACTCTCTGGGAGGTATCCGCATACAACTACGTTGTTCTTCCCCGAGCGAACGTCAGGATAGTATTTAATGCCCGGTCGATGACTTCTGGCTGTTATCATTACGCAGTCTGTTGTCAGCTGCATAAGTGCTGTGGCGTTGAGCTGCACGTCTTGCACGGCTGATTCACTGTGCAACTCGACGATAAGGCTGCCGGGCAGAGAAGTGCTTCGTGCGCACCGCAATATCCGTTGCCCGATCAGCGTTGCCAATCCCTGAGGCGGGCTGCAGAGCCGGCAATTATTACTGGGCAGCGCCAGGCACGTTTCATCGCGTAATCGCGTGGCGCGAATGCGTTGCTGACAGGCAGGGAGATCGAAATGCAATGGCTCTTGCTTACCGTGTGACCACAACCAGTGGGCAGCACAGAGCAGGGCGTGCCCACAGAGCTGAATTTCCCCAGAAGGGCCGAAGCTGCGGAGCGTGATAGAACTGTTGCGGTGTGTAGCGGGCAGCAGAAGGGCACACGCCGTCGCGCCAGGCTGAGCAAGATATTGCGCTGCCGTTGCGTGAATGTCTGCCGTTGGCTGAACGGGTACGACCCAGGCTGGATTCCCGGCACAGTTGGGGCCGGTAAATGCGTGAATCAGTTGGGGAGGGAGTAATGTGATTGACGAGCGCATCGTCAAAGTGTGGGTGATCTTCTTGCGAAGGGCAAATACCGCTCGGGGCCACTGGTGCAGCCCCGAGCGGTAGGCTGTTATTTAACGAGCTCGCGACCGATGATGAGCTTCATAATCTCGTTGGTGCCCGCATAGATGCGCTGCACGCGCGAGTCAGCAAATGCACGCGCCACTGGGTACTCCCACATGAAGCCGTAACCGCCGTGCAATTGCAGGCACTCATCAATGACCTTGCATTGCAGGTCGGTGGCCATCAGCTTGCATTTCGCGGCAGCGACGGAGTCGAACTGCTTGTTGATATGAAGCTCCAGGCAGCGATCCATATAGGCTTCGGCCACCGTAATGTCGGTATCCATTTCCGCCAGCTTGAACTGGGTATTCTGGAAGGTGGCGATACTTTTGCCGAAAGCTTTGCGCTCTTTTACGTACTCGACAGTTTGTTCCAACACCGACTTAGCATTGGCAACGGCGTTAATGGCAACGCTCAAGCGTTCCTGCGGCAGGTCCTGCATGAGGTACACAAAGCCCATGCCTTCTTCGCCAAGGAGCTGGTCTTTGGAGACGCGCACATCCTGGAAGAACAGCTCGGAAGTGTCCTGGGCCTTCATGCCTACCTTCTCTAGGTTTGCACCTTTGCTAAACCCGGGTGTTCCCGACTCCACCAAAAACAAGCTAACGCCCTTGGCGCCGGCGCTGGGGTCGGTTTTGGCAACCACAATCACCAGGTCAGAGAGCTGCCCGTTAGTAATAAAGGTTTTGGAGCCGTTGATAATGTAGTCGTCACCATCTTTTATGGCAGTGGTTTTAATGCCTTGCAGGTCGGAGCCGGCACCGGGCTCTGTCATGGCGATGGCGGTAATGATTTCGCCGCTCACGCACTTGGGCAAATACTTCTCTTTCTGTGCCTCGTTGCCGTAGCTGATGATGTAGGGAACGGCGATATCAGAGTGCAAGCCCCATCCAATACCGGTCAGGCCACTGCGGCCCACTTCTTCGTCGACAATGGCGTTGTAGCGGAAATCTGCGCCGACGCCGCCGTATTCCTCTGCCACGGTGGGGCTAAGGAAGCCTTGCTCGCCGGCTTTAATCCACAACTGACGGTCGACATGGCCATCTTTTTCCCACTGGGCGTGGTAGGGCTCTGCCTCGGTTTCCAAGAATTTACGCACCGAGTTGCGGAACATTTCATGTTCTTCTTCGTAAATATATCGTGGCATGCCGCTCATGGCTGACCTCCTTTGTGATAGATTTTGACCTTATTTTCCTACATGTTAACAGGGAAAACTTTAAAAGCCACTAGCTCCGCTTACGCGCAGGAAAAGGGCTTGGATGTACTACAAAAGGAGAAAAATGTGACCTTGTGGAAGCAAAATAGTGATGTTGAAAAAGCCAATGAGATGATGAAAAACACCATTGCCGAGGTGTTGGATATTCGCATTGAGGCGATTGCAGAAGACTCGTTGACAGCCAGCATGCCGGTGGACCACAGAACCCATCAGCCAATGGGTATTCTTCACGGCGGGGCGTCCGTGGTACTGGCCGAAACGGTGGGGAGTATGGCCGCGATGATGGCTGCAGAACCCGGTAAGGCCTGTGTCGGTTTGGATATCAATGCCAACCATCTGCGCAAAGTGGTAAGCGGCCGCGTAACGGCGGTTGCCAAGCCCATTCATATTGGCCGCACCACCCACGTTTGGGATATTCGCATCTGCGACGAGCAACAGCGTGATATCTGTATCTCACGGTTGACCATGGCCGTGATTGATATGCAGGTATAATGGCGGCTTTTGACGTGTATCTATCATGACCCCGGAACGCTACCAACGGCTCAGAGCCGTGCTGGATCGTCGCCAGCCTGATTTGACGGTCATCACCGACAATGTCCACAAAGGGCGTAATTTATCAGCGATAGTACGCACCGCCGATGCGGCGGGCATCGCGGAAATGCACGCAGTAATCGACGATAAGGACTACAAGGCTTTCCGTGGTACGGCGATGGGCAGCCACAGCTGGGTAGCGGTGCGCCGCCACCGCGATATTGCGACGTTGATTACAGGGCTTCAGGGCGATGGTTATCAGGTCCTTGCCGCCCATCTTGACGCAGACTCGGTGGATTACCGCCAACCCGACTACACCCGGCCCACGGCGATATTACTGGGGGCGGAAAAGCGGGGCGTAAGCGCTGAAGCGTGCGCCCTGGCTGATGCGCACATCACGATTCCGATGATGGGCATGGTGCAGTCGTACAATGTGTCGGTGGCGGCGGGCATTATCCTTTCGGAGGCGCAGTATCAGCGCGACCAGCAGGGTTTGTACGATCGACCCCGGCTGGATGAACAGACCTACCGGCAAACCCTGTTTGAATGGGCTCATCCGCAAGTGTGCGACTTTTGTCGTGAGAATGGCTTGGACTACCCAGCGTTGCGCGAGGAAGATGGTGAAATCGCCGAGCCTGCGCAGTGGTATAAGCGCATTCGTGAAGGCTGAATTTCATCCCTCTGGGTGATGCCTACCGTTGCCATTTAACGCCATAGTGCCTGCCATAATAATGGGAGAGCACGATGACTGATAACGCTAAGGCGAATGGTAGCCCGGTAAACGCTGAGATGGACGCGGTAATGAGCGGAGAGCTTTGGGCGGAGTTCTGCGATCAACTCAAAGACGCTGGCCAGCAGATTTTGCGCCCTGAAGCCCCGCAAGATGCCCTGCACCGTGCCGAAGGATGGCGCTATCTCACGCGCTTAACGCGCATTGCACTGGATATGTTTGTCGAGTGCAGTGATCCGGACTTCCCCGACTTTTATCGCCCCTCGCACGAAACCGCCAAAATTGGTGCAGATAACCCGGATAACTACTATCAACGTGCTGAGATCAATGGCGCTCACGACTATCGAATTCGTGGAAGCCGCGGCAGTGTCGCGTATCTGGGCTTCATCGCGATTGCTGGCGGCTACGAGGAAGAAGACGGCAATATGCGCTCGGTCGCCGCGTTGGATACCCATGGCGGTTTGGAAGTGAATGACGATGGCAGCATCGACATTATTCTGTCCCGTAAACCTCACCCCGGTAATTGGTTGGCAATCACCGAGGACACCGTGGCAGTGCTGGTGCGCCAGACGTTTCTTGACCGGAAAACCGAAGTCGCGGCTGATCTGATTATTGAGCGCCTCAACCGCGACGGCGCTAAGCCAGCGCCCTTGAACGCTGCAGAGTTCGCTCAAAAACTGCGCAGCACGGCGGCCTTTGTCAAGGGCACCGCTACCCTGTTCGCCGACTGGGCCGAGGGCTTTAAAGCGCAGCCCAATAGCCTTCCTGCCGCCGACCAAGCCTACTGCCAAAAACTGGGTGGCGACCCCAATATCTATTACTACCACGGCTATTTTTGTCTGGCAGACGATGAAGCGCTTGTGATCGAAGTCGACGATATTCCCGATTGCGACAACTGGAATTTCCAGCTCAACAATTACTGGATGGAGTCGCTGGAATACCGCTACGTCGATATCCATGTGAATAAACATACCGCGCAGTATCGCGACGATGGCAGCGTGCGCATAGTCGTCGCGGCTCGCGATCCGGGCTGCGCGAATTGGTTAGATACCACGGGGCACCGTGAGGGCACCATGGCCTTTCGCTGGATTGGTGCAGCACACATCACCGACCCGCGCTGCAGCGTGGTAAAAATCGACACACTACAATAACAATCGCGAAACGAGTAAGGAAAGCACCATGAAAGAGCAGGCAATTCCGCAGGTGGATCTCAGTGTTGATTCGCTTTTACAAGCAGCCACCGAGGCAACGGGCGGTTTACGCGATTTTGGCGACGAGTCATTTCGCGAGCCAATGGCGGTGTTGGTAAAGGCGTTAAACGAAGAAGCCAAGCTCAATGCTGCAGGTCGCTTCGGGCAGTATCAACGCATTCTGAATATTTTGATTAACCGTCTGAGAATGGAAGCCTGGATTAGCAAGCACCCGGAAATTCTCGACGAGAAAGTGCTGTCACCGGTGGTGATTATCGGTTTGCAGCGCACGGGATCGACATACACCCATCGCATTTTGGCCAGTGACCAGCGTTTCTATGCGCCACTTTGGTATGAAGTGCGTAACCCCGCGCCAGCGCTGGATTGGGATTTTAGCGGCAAGGATCCAAGGATTACTTCGGCAGAGCAGGAGATTGCGGCGATGCTGGAGGCTAACCCAGAGATCGCGGCCATTCACCCCATGGATCCGGTGGGTGCCGATGAGGATATTTTGCTGCTGGAGCACAGCTTTTACAGCACAATCCCCGACGCATTTTGCAACGTTCCCAGTTACGGGGAGTGGAACGACAGCCACGACAACACCCCAGCCTATGAATATTTGAAGCGCATGCTGCAGTTTTTGCAGTGGCAGAAAAAACGCAACGGCCAACAGGCTGAACGCTGGTTGCTGAAAACGCCTCACCACTTGCATCATATCGCTGTCTTGTTGAAGGTTTTTCCCGACGCCAAAATCGTGCAGACCCACCGCGACCCGCTGCAAACCATTCCGTCGGCAGCCAGTATGAACTACAACCTGTGGATTATGGGTAGCGACGATGTGGACCCAGCCGTGGTAGGCGAACAATGGGCGAAGAAATACGCCCGGGGTACGTTGCACACCATGGCAACACGGGAGCAATATCCCGACGCCTTTCTCGACGTGTGGTACAAAGACACGATTAGCGACCCGCTGAAGAGCATGGAGTCGGTGTATCAATTTATTGGTATGGCATTCACCGATGAGGCACGCGATGCCATGGAGCGTTACCGTGAGGACAATAAACGCGACGCACGTCCCGCCCATGAGTACACGCTAGCGCAATTCGGTTTTACCGAGTCGCAGTTGAAAGAGATGTTTGCCGACTACCGCGCCAAATACCTTTAACGCGGCGACTAGCGTTGGCGGCGGCAGAGTTCTATCCAGTAGTTCACTGCCGCTTTGTCGTGCCGCTTTTTTGGCAGGGCGAAGTAAAAGCGGCGGCGCATATCCCGACGCGCCAATTTAAGTGGCACCAGGGTGCCGTTGCGAAAGTCATTTTGCAGTACCACCTGTGATAGGCAGCCAATACCCAGGCCCGACTCCACGGCGCTTTTTATCGCCTCGTTGTGGCGAAATTCCCGGTAAATATTAATTTCCGGCAGCAGCCCTGCCAGTGCTCTGTCGAAGGTGTGTCGCGCGCCTGAATCCGGTTCGCGCAAAATCCACCGAGCACTTTTTATGTCTTTGTTACTAAGGCTTTGCTGCTTGGCAAGGGGATGCGCGGCGCTGCAGAAAACGATCAGCTCATCCTCCATCCAGGGGATCAACTCCAGCTCTCTGTGCTGAACCTCCCGTTCGATCATGCCAACGTCGACCTCGTAATTGAGGACCTTCTGAACGATCTCGGGGGTATTGGCCGTGTCGAGTTCAACATCCGCATCGGGGTAGTGGCTCAGGTAGTCGGCGAGATAGCGCACCACCAGATGGTTGCCAATGGTAAAGCTGGCGCCGACCTTCAAGTGCCCGAACTCGCCGTGGCGTTGCAGCAGTTGCTCAAACTGCTGTGCGTGCGCGTACAGTGTTTCCGCCTCTTTGCGCAGGCTGTGGCCGACCGGGTTTAACGACAGTTTGTTGCCCTGGCGCTCAAACAGCGACACGCCGTAGTTTCGCTCCAAGGCTTGCAGCGCTGCGCTGGCCGCAGATTGAGACAGGCTAAGCTCAGCCGCGGCCTTGGATACGTTTTCATGGCGGGCGACGGCGAGGAAGATACTGAGTTGGCGCAGACTGTAGTTCATAGGCTAAGCGTAGCGTGTTCGCGCTATTCCCGCTATCGAAAAAATCGATACTGAGTATAGCAATAAGCCGTTTTACTTGTTGGTGGGGCAGTCGTATCATTGCCGCCAATTCTGACTGGCCGGTTCGGCTGGTCTACTTTTGACGCTATCTCAAGTGTGGAGATCACCATGACCGAAGTGAAGGCTACGAATGTTCACTGGCACGACGGCGAAGTTAGCCGTGAAGACCGCAATGCACTGTTGAAGCAAAAAGGTGCCACGCTGTGGTTCACCGGCTTGTCTGGCAGCGGCAAGAGTACTGTTGCCGTGGCGTTGGAAAAAGCGCTGATGCAGCAGGGTCACCTTTGCTATCGCCTGGATGGCGACAATATCCGCATGGGTATTAACAAGAACCTGGGCTTTAGTGCAGAAGATCGCGCAGAAAATATTCGCCGCATTGGTGAAGTGTCGAAATTATTTGTCGACACAGGCGTAATCGTACTGAGCAGTTTTGTCAGCCCTTACCGCGAAGATCGCGATGCGGTGCGCGCGCTGCATGACGAGAGCGATATGGCGTTCATCGAGGTATACGTGAACGTGCCGTTGGAAGTGGCTGAAGAGCGCGACCCCAAAGGCCTGTATAAGAAAGCCCGTGCAGGTGAGATCAAAAACTTCACTGGTATTGATGACCCCTACGAGGCACCGGAAAGCCCAGAACTGGTTCTCAATAGCCACGAGCTGAGCCTGGACGAAGAAGTAGAGGTTCTGCTGAATATGCTGAAAGAGCGCGGCATTATTTAAGCCCAATTTGATCAGCAACTGAACGAGAAGACACCACCAAATTACGGAGTTTTATGATGATTAAGCCCCATGGCGCTGATGAACTTAAGCCGCTGTTTGTTTACGACACCGAGAAACACCACGCACTCAATGCCGAGGCGGAAACCCTGCCTTCTATTATTGTAAGCTCTGCCGCTGCCGCTAACGCGGTGATGCTGGGTGCCGGGTACTTCACCCCGCTGACTGGCTACATGAACCTGGCAGACTCTCTGAGTGTGGCTGAGAAGCTCCACACCGCAGAAGGCCTGTTTTGGCCCGTGCCCGTTGTTAACCTGGTGCAAGATGCGCAAGGCATTGAAGCGGGAAGCCGAATCGCGCTGCGCGACCCCAATGTTGAGGGCAATCCCGTATTGGCGATTATGGATGTAGACGCTGTTGAGTCGGTTAGCGACGAGCAGATCGATTTCATGGCTGAGAACATCTTTGGCACCTTGGATGCTGAGCACCCCGGTGTGAAGACCTTCAAGTCTTTGGGCAATACCTTGCTGTCAGGCCCGATCCAAGTGCTTAACTTCAGCTACTTCCAGGCTGACTTCCCGGATACTTTCCGCACGGCAGTTGAAATTCGTAACGAGATTTCAGAGCGTGGCTGGGAAAAAGTGGTTGCTTTCCAAACGCGTAACCCAATGCACCGCGCGCACGAAGAGCTGTGCCGCATGGCGATGGAAGACCTGGGTACCGATGGCATCCTTATTCACATGCTGCTCGGTAAATTGAAGGCCGGAGATATCCCCGCTCACGTGCGTGATGCGGCGATCCGCAAAATGGTTGAAGTTTACTTCCCCAAGAACACGGTAATGATTACCGGCTACGGTTTCGACATGCTCTACGCCGGCCCACGCGAGGCGGTATTGCACGCGGTGTTCCGCCAGAACTGTGGCTGTACACACTTGATTGTTGGCCGCGACCACGCCGGTGTGGGTGACTACTACGGTGGTTTCGATGCGCAGACAATTTTCGATGAGAAAGTACCTGAAGGGGCGCTGGAAATTGATATCTACCGCGCCGACCACACAGCTTACTCGAAGAAGTTGAATAAAGTAGTGATGATGCGCGATGCGCCGGATCACAATAAAGAGGACTTCGTATTGCTGTCCGGCACTAAGGTTCGTGAAATGCTGGGCAATGGCATTGCGCCACCACCAGAGTTTTCACGCCCTGAAGTGGCTCAGATTCTGATGGACTACTATCAGATCGAAGGCTAATTAGACGCCTTTACAAAATAAAAGCCCCGCGGTGATGTCACCGCGGGGCTTTTTTATTTCGGGCAGCTTTTTTGTGTTGGTCAGCTGTTCGCGTGGCGGCTAAAAATAGAAGCCGACGTTGATGTTAAAGCGCGTGTTGCTGTTGCCGGCATTGGCGGCCATGCTACTGCCAATAAACGGCTGGTTTTCACCGTGTATCAAGTCGATGTAGGTGAATAGGCTGCCCTTGCTAACTGAGGCTCCTAGGACATGCATGCGCGTGTCGTCGAGGTCGGCGGACTTACCACTGACGACGCTGTTGTCTAAGTAGACGGTGATAGCGTCAATGCCGTCGACAGGCGCATCAAAGCGATAGGCGATATTAGCACTGTGGATGTCGGCCGACGCGGCGATAGTATCAAAGAAGGAGTAGGCACCCACCACCATAAGCTCCGATCCATCGTCCGGGTTGTATTCATAATGACCGCTGGTGAGCTGCAGATTCCACGCTCCGAACTGGCCATTCATATGCAGAGCGAAGGCGCTGTAGTCGCCTGCAGAGGTCTCCTGGTCGTCATGGAGCTGGCCGTGCAGGGCAGAGAATCCCACTTGCAGACTGTCGTTGGGCTGATCCAGCAGGTCGCTCGCGACCCGCCACACCAGCGTGTTGGTTTCGGCCAGTGCACCCGAAGCGCTGGGGGCGTCATAGATGCCCTGGCCGGCCTGGCGGCTGCCGACAATGTCGTAGGAGTAGCGGTCACTGCGATTGTCAACGTAGCCGTCAATGCCGCCCTGTTCATCATTCTTAAACAGCGCAATTTGGCTTTCTAGATGCTCGCCTTGGTAGAGAAATTTAATGCCGAAGTCGTAGTCATCTTCCAGCCCCAAATAGTAATTACTGCTGAAGAAAAAACTGTGGGAGTTGTAGGGAAGGTTGCCGAAAGGTAGCTGAGTAATACCCAGCTGTACTTGCCACTCAGGGTTTATTTGATAGCCAAGCCAGGCGTGGTGGACCACTTCCATATACTCGTAGTAGCGCAGCTCGGCGGAAAGCAGGATATTGTCGACACTGCCATCAAAATTGATGCGTACCGTGTCCAGGTCGATGTCGCCTACACGTTGGCGGTTGCCGTCGTCGTAGTCTTCAAAGCTGTATTGGAAGCGCACCGCGCCGCCAACAGTAATATCACTTTCCGCTGTCGCCGTCAGTGGCAGAACGCAGCATAAAGCGGCACTCGCTAAGCGCTTTTTCATGTGAGTGTCTCCTGGCTTTTGGGGTCAATGGTTGTGTTATCCGCGCGGGCCATATCTAGATACAGCAGGTGAGCGTTATATTGCGAGAGGATGTCGCTAATAATTTGCTCGCGTGTGTAGTCCATGATGTCGTAATGCTGAGCACCTTCTGTCAGGTGAACATCCAGGCGGTAGAAATGGCGCTGCTTGCTTTCATCCATATGGAGATCGGAAACCACAAACCCCGGCGCGATATGATTGCTGAGAAATACACCGTAGCGGAAGGTTTCCTCATCGCCGTGGTAGACCTTGAGTTGAATACTATCGGCCTCGCGTTGTACTCGACATTCACGGTCGTGTTTTGCCAACTCTTTACTCACAGCACTGAAGGCATCCAAAACCTCTGAATTGAGAAATGCTTTGGCTTTCTCTTTTCCTGGGAAGGTCACCATACGCTTCAAGCGAACCTGCCAGGGGACTTCGCCATTGGTCACACTGAGGTCGGATTGGTTGCGGGCGTCCAGCTTTAGGGCTTCCAGTCGCAAGCCTTTGAACAGCCCATAGCAAATAATCAGCATGATAAAGGTGAAGGGCAGGGCGCTGGCAATGGCCGCACTTTGCAGGGCCGATAGCCCTCCAGCCAGCAGTAACACAGCTGCTACGACGCCTTCAGTTACCGCCCAGAATACCCGCTGCCAGACCGGCGGTTCGTGATTGCCGCCAGAGGTGATGATGTCGATCACCAATGAGCCGGAATCAGAAGAGGTCACGAAGAAGGTGATTACCAGCAATGTGGCCAGCAGCGACGCCACAGTGCCCAGTGGTAGGTATTCAAAGACCTTGAAGACGGCAGTGGTGACATCGCTATTGACGGCTGCCGAAATGGCGCCGTCGGCAATGCCAAAGTCCAGTGCGATAGCGGTGTTGCCAAACAGCGTCATCCACACGAATGTGAAACCGACTGGCACGAAGAGCACACCCATCACAAATTCGCGAATGGTTCGCCCTCGAGATACGCGAGCAATGAACATGCCGACAAAGGGGGACCACGCGATCCACCAACCCCAGTAAAAGAGTGTCCATGCCCCCATCCAGTCGGTGGGCTCATAGGCATAGAGGTTAAAAGTTTTATTGACCAGGGTGTCGAGGTAGTGGCCGGTATTTTGAACGAGCGCCTGGAATAGGTGCTGTGTCGGGCCACTCGCGGCCATATAGACCATTAGTACTGCGGCCAGCATCACATTGAGTATGCTGAGCCGGCGAATGCCGGCATCAAGACCGGCAACAACCGAGACAGTCGCGAAGCCGGTAATCGCGACAATCAGGCCAATTTGTACCGGGGTTGAGATAGTGAGCCCAAAGAGATAGTTGAGCCCGGTGTTTACCTGCATCACACCGAGCCCCAACGATGTCGCCACGCCAAACATGGTTCCGAGCACCGCGAAGATGTCGACGGCGTGGCCCAATGGTCCGTTCATGCGCTCGCCGATAATTGGAAATAGCGCGGAGCGTAATGTGAGTGGCAAGCGGTGGCGAAAACCAAAATAGGCCAGTGACAGACCGACTACCGCGTAAATCGACCAGGCGTGCAGCCCCCAGTGAAAGAAGGTGGTTGCCATCGCTTCGCGAGCGGCTTCGATAGTCTGCCCTTCTCCCTGTGGTGGTGAGCTCATGTGCAGCACGGGCTCGGCGACGCCGTAAAACAGTAAGCCGATACCCATACCTGCGGAAAATAGCATGGCGAACCACGAGCCGTAGCTGAAGTCAGGCAGGGAGTGTTCTGGCCCGAGGCGAATACTGCCGTAGCGGCTAAGCGCCAGATACAAAGAGAAGAATAAAAAGATTGCCACGGCCAAGAGGTAAAGCCAGCCGAAGCTATCAACAATCCAGCTTTGGGTGCTGCTGAACACTTTCCCGGCTATATCGGGGGTACTGGCGCCAAAGATAACAATGGCAAAAATTAGAATGACCGAGCCAAAAAAAACCGGGGGGTTAATTTGGGAGAGGTCAACACGGCGTCCTGGTTCTGACATGGGGAGCGGGCTCCTTGTTCGGTTTTCCACGGATGCCTGGCGAACAGGTATTCACCGAGACGGTTTCGCGCGAGCTGATGTGTCGCGTATTGATATTGCCGATGACTGACAATGGCTTTCTGCGCAATACTCTTAGAGTGTAGCTTTAATACGGCAGCGCGCAGTGTAACGCGAGTGGATAAAATTTTCAGATAGGGCGGTTTGCGGACACAAAAAAAGGGGCCTGGGGCCCCTTACAATATTGCTTGTGCTGCGATTAGCGGTTCGGGCTATTCACCTGTAGCTCTACGCGACGGTTGCGCTCACGGCCCTCGTCGGTGGAGTTGTCGGCAACGGGTTTGCTTTCGCCGTAACCCACCGCGCGCAGGCGGCTGCTTTCAATACCTTTGCTAATCAAGTAGTCGACTACTGACTGGGCGCGCTCTTGCGACAGGCGCTTATTGTAAGCATCGCTACCTACAGAGTCAGTGTGGCCCGCAATGATAATGCTAACGTCTGGCTCGTTGTTCAGGGCCTTGGCGACATTATCCAGTACGGTCTTCGAATCAAGCATCAGACGAGCTTTGTTAAACTCGAAGTGTACGCCATCGATATCGACTTTTTGTGAGATCACACAGCCGCGGGAATTCACTTTCATTCCGGGCAGCGTGCCTGGGCACTGGTCGATCTTGTTGGGTACGCCATCGTTGTCGCTGTCGAGCGGGCAACCGCGAACATCAACGGGTACGCCAAGGGGAGTGCCTGGGCACTGGTCAATATCATTGGGCACGCCATCGCGGTCATCGTCGATAGAGCAGCCGTGGACATTTACTTTGGCGCCACGTGGGGTGTTTGGACACTTGTCACGGAAGTTGGGAACACCATCGCCGTCGCTATCTAACGGGCAGCCGTTAGAGTCAACGGGCGTGCCGCGCGGTGTGTTGGGGCATTTGTCGATGCGATCGGGCACACCATCGCCGTCACTATCATAGTTGTAGGGCAGTGGCTCGTCGCCAAAGGGTACCGAGACACCCAGCATAAAGGCGTAGGTGTAGAAGTAATCGTCAACGAGGATGTCTTTCTCGTTGATTTTGTCGATCTGGTAGCGGGCTTCTGCACGCAGTGCCGCGCCGCCTAGGTCATAAGTAAAACCTGCAACGGCATCGTTGCCGAAGTCGGATTCGATGTCTCCAACGAATTCAATTTCGTGGTAGGTCGCGCCAACGCCGAAGTAGGGCTGCAGGGCACTGGCATCCAGCTCGAAGGCGCCGAAGGGGAAAAAGAGAATATCGACACCAGCGGCGGCGCGCTCATAGACATCGTTCTTGCTGGTCTTAAGCTCGCCGTAGTTCATGTGGGCGTCGATCATGATGTAGCGGTTGATCGGTTTACCGATACCAATCTTGCCTATACCGCCATTGTCGTAATCTTCGTCGTCGGCAACGGTTGCGCCGAGCATAACGTGGCCACGCCAGCGGTCATCATACACCGATTCTTCATCGCTGCTGTCGGCGAGCAGGGGCGAGGTCAACGCCGTAGCAGCCATCGCAAGCGCAAGAGTACGCAGTTTCATTTAGTTTCTCCTAGTAACTACCCAATGGCAAAGCGCGGCCCAGAGGCCGCGCTTCATCCTTTTTTATTATGGTGCCAAATCTCCGAAGAGGTTTATGCAATCGTCGTAGAACGTCTCATCGAAGTTTTGGAAATCTTCGATGTTGAAGCCAAGCAATGTATCCAAAAGGCCGCCGACTACGGAGGTAACAGGAGCAACCAAGCAGGCGTCAACAACGTCAACAAGGTCGCCAAGGCCTACAGGCAGTGGGCCGCCAGTCAACAGGGCATTGGTCAGTGTGCCTAAGCCTGCGCCGAGGTCGGGTGCCGAGGGATCCAGCGTACTGAAATCACCGGTTATCAAAGCTTCCACAATGGCTTCGGCAGGGATGGTGCCGCCGTCATCATTTTGAATAAGCGTAGCAAGCAACGGATCAGCTACTAAGCTAACGCCGTAGATAACAGGCAAAATGATTCCTGGCGTTTCAAAGCCAACACCGGGAAGCGAGCTTAGGGTCAGTACGGGCTCCAGGACGCTACACAGCTCATTCGAGAAAGTGAGCAGATTGTCATCAGCCGCTGGCAGTACCAAAACGCTCGCGCCATCGACGGATTGCGTTTCGAATGTACTATCTGAGTCGGTATCGGCCTGGGCCTGAACACAGACAGTACTGAGACGCAGCAAACCGTCGGAGCGCAAACGACCTTTCTGGTTCGGGTCGAAGCTTGCCGCCGCAGCAGCGGGCGTCAGAATAAAGCCACCCGTCGCGTCGGTAATATCTTCGAGAGGAACGCTGTCGGTCACCGCTGTCTGGCAGGCTGCGGGATCTGCAAAGTCGCCACTCCAGAAACCGGGGATAGCGGTAAATGCAATGCGGCTTTGATCGGTGACTCGCAGCAGGCGGGTTGTTGAGTCATTGCCTGCGCCAAGCAGGTCGCCCTCGGTGGGCAGTGCTGTTGAGCCTTGCAAATTGCTGAAGTTGGCATAGGCCTCGAATTGCTGGCCGCCGCGAACAAACTGTTCGCCGTCTTCCAGAGACTCAACCAGATCATCGCGACCGACACAGGCGAACTCGTCGTCTGCAAGGGTGTCCGGTTCAGTCGCATTGGGAACCATGAACAGACGCAGCTCAGTCAATGCGCCGGGGTCAACAGCGTTCACGGGGCGAATAACGGAAACCGGCTCATCACTGCCAAAGTAGGTCAGCTTGAGTTCCAGTGGGCCCTCTGCGGCGCCAGCTTGGGCAGTAAGCGTGGTGTTAACCGAGGTGTCGGGCACAGGAAGCGCCGTTGTGGGAACGCTAGACTCCCACTCGATCAGACCGTTGGGGCAGGCCTCAAAGGCGCCGGTGCCGCCGGCAAGTTCGGTGAACTTACACAGTGCGCGGTACTCGATTCCGTCCAGGAAGCTGTTCACATACAGCGTATCTGGGCCATTGGTGTCATTATTCAGGCCGTCTACACGTTCGATTTTCAGTTCATCAACACGTGGACCAACCAGATTCAGCTCGAGCGTGTCAGCCAGGTCGGGAACGTTGTTGCCAAAGTTACCGGTTACCACGCTGGTCAGGGCAATACCGCCAGACGCTTTCAGGTCGTCATAGGTGGCGCCGTCAACGGTTACCGCAAAGCCTTCTTTGGGATCGACTTTCGGGTCGGAGCTGTAAATAAGGTCACCGTCACGTGCGCTCCAAACGTCATTGCCGTTGTCGCTGCACTGGTAAACCTGCAGGGTTTGACCCGGGTTTTGCACGTTGTTGTAGGTGAGGCGCGCTACGAACTGCAGGCGCTGTGCCGCAGGCACGCTAATGCTGTTTGAATCCAGGCCTTTACAGCTGGCAATTGAATCCTGTGCTAATACACCGCCCGCATCGCAGGCCGCGGTATCTGGGTTGATGATTGCACAGATATCCACCTTGGCGAAGGTTGCTGGCTTCATCGTTACCGTTAGCTCACGAATGCCATCCGATGTTGCACCGACACAGCCATTGGGATTGCTGTCGGCGTCAACGGCAAACAGGGTTACCTGACGCTCGGCATTATTGCCATCGCTGGTGAAGGGGCTTTTGTAGGTAACGGGAACCGAACCATTGAGCGCAACAGGTTGGTCGGCTGATGGTTCAGCCAACGTTGTATCGCTGCTGCAAATATAGACGGTATCGGTAATATTTTCGGGAATCGGCGTATTGGTGAAGTACTGCAGTAAGCGGTAGTTCGTTGTTTCCGAGTCGTTTTCAATCAGCGGGTCGAGCAAAATTAGCTCTTTGCCCACAATCTTGGGGCTGCCTGCCGGCGTGGGTGGAACCACGGTGAAGGGCAGTGTCTTGCTGAAGGTTTTGCCGGATTTAGTAAAGATACCGGTTACCGTTGCATTGATGGTCGCATCGTCGACGCCCATCTGCACCCGGTTAAGAATATCCTGGACCTTGCCGTCTCTAACGGTGTCGCGGAATTTCGGAGAGCCATCGTCATTGACGTCGAGCTCAGCTTTTTCGGGAGAGCCAAGATTCGCACTCAATTGCCAGCGAACCTGGTCGGTAATAACCATTTCTGGGCCGACGTTCTTGTTAATACCGTCGGAGCGCAGCGCGAGCATGCGTACAGAAATGCGACTGTTACCGGTGCCCGGTAAGGTCGAGACGTTGTTGACGAACTCCATGCGGAGGGTTTCAGGGTCTATGGTTAATCCCGGGCGGTCGGGGCTGCGGGCATCGCCACCGCCTCCACACGCTGCGAGTAAGAACGATGCGAAAACGAGCGACATCGCTATTTTTATGCTTTTCATGTATTCCCCTCCCGGAGAGTCAAGCTGGTACAACAGGAAATGGGTGTGCGCTTAAGGTTACGTAGTTTTACGGATGTTGTAGGTAAAAACAACAGTCGTCACCTCTAAAGTGAGATGTTAGAGCAAAAAGGCCAAAAATTTCTGTGACCTATGCACGTTTAGACTCTTGATTGGCGCTATTTTAGGGCTAAACGACCGCTATGTCGCTGTTACAAAAGCGATTTTAGGCGATGTCGCAAGCTGATGGAGAGTTTGCCTTACCGTGTGTGGTTTTGGCTCGCCCTATCGCGGTATTGCAGAGGATGGGTATGAAGAGTTCGCCCCACTCTTGGGTTTTTGAGTGGGGCGAGGGGAGGGGCTATCGATAGCTCTCTACCGGTGGGCAGGAGCAGATCAAGTTGCGGTCGCCGTAGACATTGTCGATGCGATTGACCGTTGGCCAATATTTCGACTCTTTTAAGTCGTTAACGGGCCATGCGGCTTCTTCGCGGCTGTAGGCGCGCGCCCAGTCGCTGCTGATGATATCGGCTTGCGTGTGCGGTGCATTAACCAGTGGGTTATCGTCAGCGGGAAGCTGGCCGGCTTCCACGCGCGCAATTTCCTTGCGAATGTGGATCATGGCGTCGCAGAAGCGATCGAGTTCGGCCTTGGCTTCGCTTTCAGTCGGCTCGATCATGAGTGTACCGGGCACCGGGAAGGACATGGTTGGGGCGTGGAAACCATAATCCATTAAGCGTTTTGCAACGTCTTCTTCGCTGATGCCACTGCTTTCTTTTAAGGGGCGCAGGTCGATAATGCACTCGTGGGCAACGCGACCGTGTTTGCCGGTATAAAGGATGGGGTAGTGGTCAGCCAGGCGCTTGGCCATGTAGTTGGCGTTAAGAATCGCAACTTCCGTGGCGCGGCGAAGTCCGGCGCCGCCCATCATGCGGATATACATCCAGGAAATAGGCAGGATGCTGGCGCTGCCGTAGGTGGCTGCCGATACCGTATCGTTTTCACTACCCAGGCCATCAATCGGCTGTACGGGGTGATTGGGCAGAAAGGGAGCCAGGTGGGCTTTAACACCGATAGGTCCCATGCCTGGGCCGCCACCACCGTGGGGAATACAAAATGTCTTGTGTAGATTGAGGTGCGATACGTCGGCACCAAAATGGCCTGGAGCGGCAAGGCCGACCAGGGCATTCATATTGGCGCCGTCGACGTAAACCTGGCCACCGTGCTCGTGAACGATGTCGCAAATTTCGCGAATGCCTTCTTCGAAAACGCCGTGAGTAGAGGGGTACGTCACCATCAGTGCGGCGAGCTCGTCGCGGTGTTGCTCGGCTTTTTGCCGCAAATCCGCGACATCAACATTGCCCAGTTCGTCGCAGTTGACGATCACCACACGCATACTTGCCATGGCTGCTGACGCAGGGTTCGTGCCGTGTGCTGAGCTCGGTATCAGGCAGATGTCGCGCTGCGCATCGCCGCGGCTTTCATGGTAGCGGCGGATGGCAAGCAGTCCGGCATATTCGCCTTGAGAGCCCGCATTCGGCTGCATGGAAAACTTGTCGTAGCCTGTGCATTCCACCAGTTGTTTTTCTAATTCATCAACCAGCTGCAGGTAACCCGTTATCTGATTTGCGGGGGCAAAGGGGTGGATGCGCCCCAGCTCGGGCCAGGTAACCGGGATCATCTCGCTGCTGGCATTGAGTTTCATGGTGCAGGAGCCGAGCGCGATCATCGAGTGGTTAAGCGCAATGTCCTTGCGCTCCAGGCGGCTCATATAGCGCAGCATTTCCGTTTCGGAGTGGTAGCTATTAAAGACCGGGTGTTCAAGAACGCTGGTGTGGCGTTGCATATCCACCGGTATTCCCGGCAATTCGCCGAGCTGACTGTCGATATCCGCTACGCTGGGTAGCGATTGGTCTGCTGCAAATACTGACCAAATTTGCTCGATATCTTCGCTGCGAGTGGTTTCATCCAGGCTGATGCCGAGGCTGTCGCGGTTGCGTCGGAAGTTAAGGCCCAGTGCCTCTGCTTTGTCGGCCAACTCACTGCTGCGCTCGCCACAGGCGATCGTTAGCGTGTCGAAGAAATGGGTGTTGCAGTCGAAACCGAGCTGCTTGAGGCCCGATGCGAGTATGGCGGTAGAGCGATTGACGCGAAGTGCGATTCGGCGAAGCCCCTCAGGACCATGATAAATGGCGTAAAACACCGCCATAATGGCCAGCAGCGCCTGCGAGGTACAAATATTGGACGTGGCCTTTTCACGGCGGATATGTTGCTCGCGGGTTTGCATGGCCATGCGCAGTGCTGGTTTTCCGCGGCTGTCTACCGACACACCAATGATGCGGCCAGGTACGGAGCGCTTATGCTTGTCTTTGGTTGCAAAGAAGGCTGCGTGGGGACCTCCAAAGCCCATGGGTACGCCAAAGCGCTGAGCGCTGCCAACGACAATATCGGCACCCTGTTCGCCTGGCGGTGTGAGTAGCATCAGGCTGAGAAGGTCGGCAGCGACCACGCTAAGGCAGTCTTTCTCCTGCGCGAGCTGGCAAAGTCCCCGCAGGTCACGAATTTCACCACCTGTCTGTGGGTATTGAACTAGCACGCCGAAGCAGGGCTGCGCTTCCAGATCGCTAAAGGCGTCGCCGACGACGATTTCGAGGCCGAGCGCGTCGGCGCGCGTTTTAAGTACCGCGATAGTTTGTGGGTGGCAGTGTTGGTCGACGAAAAATACATCACTTTTGTTTTTCCGCGCAGCGCGTTTGCACATCGCCATGGCTTCCGCGGCAGCGGTAGCTTCGTCCAGCAGCGATGCGTTGGCGAGATCCAGTCCGGTGAGGTCGATCACCATTTGTTGGAAATTCAGCAACGCCTCTAGGCGCCCTTGCGCGATCTCCGGCTGGTAGGGTGTGTACGCGGTGTACCAACCCGGGTTTTCCAGTACGTTGCGCAGAATGACCTTGGGAGTATGGGTGTCGTAATAGCCCATACCAATATAAGAACGGGCAATCGTGTTCTTGGCGGCAATACTGGCCAACTCATTGAGTGCATCTTGTTCGCTGACCCCGTCGGGCAGCGGCAGTGAGTCACGCAAGATGGAGGCGGGAACAGTTTCGCTGATTAATGTCTCTAGCGAGCTGCTGCCCAAGCTGTTGAGCATAGCGCGAACTTGCTCTTCGTTGGGGCCGATGTGCCGCTGTTGAAATTCACCTGAGTCACTAAGTTGCTTGAGAGAGTGGGTCATTATTGCAAGGCGCCTGCGTTCAAAAAAAGCGCGCTCATTAAAGCATATTGTGGTTGAAATTTCCCCGGCATTATTGCCGCCAGCTGCGATATTTTCCTTGGAGATCGCCGCATTCAGGCGGTTTATTGTGTGGTTTAGCGAATTGTGGAAATTGCGGTCGATAAGCTAAATAAATTCGTTATAAAATGCGGTAAACATAGCTCGCTCGTTAGGTGTGTGGGCCGTAGCCAGTAGGAGAAGAGAGTGATTCGCAGTGCCACGCTTGCCGTATTGATCGCCGCTGTTTGCAGTGCCTGTGTGATGGCCCCGAACTACCGGGGTGGCCGCACACCCGTCGAGCAAGGTGGCCAGCGTGTTGCCTCTCTGGAAACCGCGCTGGCAGATGCGTTGATCCAGATTGAAAAGCTCAAGGCACGAGACGGTGGTAGCGCGCTATCGGCAATGCCGCCCGATGCACAGACGGGCGCTTGTTATGCTCGAATGCTGTTGCCACCAAAATTTATTGATCGCGAGGCCACTCGGGTGGTGAAGGAGTCCAGTGAGAAACTGGAGATGCAGCCCGCCAAAACGGAGTGGCGCGAAGAAAAGGTTGTGGTGAGCGAGGCCTATACGCAATTAAAGGTGGTTCCTGCGACCTATAAATGGGTTGAAGAAAAAACGCAGGTGCTTCCCGCCAGGGTTCGCCAAGAATTGGTGTCTGAGGCTGAATACGAGACAGTAACAGAGAAAATTCTGAGCAAGCCGGCAGAGTCGGTGTGGCGCCCGGGGCGCGGTGCAGTAGAAAAGATTGATGAAGACAGCGGCGAGATTCTCCACTTGGTGGAGGTGCCTGCCAAGTACCGCCGAGTCGAGCGCCAGGTGTTGAAGCGCCCAGCCGTGTACCGCCGCGTTGTTGAGCCCGCCGTTTTCGAGACGGTGAAAAAGCGGGTAATCGACAAGCCAGAACACACCATTGAGGTGAAGGTGCCTGCAACAACCAAAACGGTGCGCGTGCAGCACGTTGTCGAGCCGGCAAAGGTCAAGCGTATTAAGGTGCCTGCGGTGTATGAGCGCTACAGCTATCGTGAAAAAATTGCCGATGAGACCTTGGTGTGGCGGCAAATTCTGTGCAAACGCGACGCAAGTGAAGCCAGAATTCGCGATGTTCAGCGAGCCCTGAACGAGCGCGGCTTTGATGCGGGCTATGCCGATGGCATTCTCGGTAAACGCACACGTACCGCTATTCACAGTTTTCAGCAGGAGAAGGGGTTGGCGACAGGCCGTTTGTCAGTCGAGACCCTGGACGCGTTGGGCATTGCGGCACCCTAGCTAATGCTGTTCCCTTGCCGCCATATGCATTCGACTGCAAAATGCGGCTATGGAGAACCTTCAACAGTTACTTAATGAAGTAGCGGCATGCCGCCTTTGTGAATCGGCGCTGCCTCTTGGTCCGCGCCCGGTTCTGCGGGTCGCGCCAGAGGCTCGAATTCTTATTATCGGGCAGGCCCCGGGGCTGAAAGTGCACAATAGCGGGCTGCCCTGGGATGACCCTTCAGGTGACCGTCTTCGCGGCTGGTTAAATATCGATCGAGAGCAATTCTATCGCGACGCGCGCCTGGGTATTCTGCCGATGGGCTTTTGTTACCCAGGCAAGGGCAAGAGTGGCGATTTGCCGCCTCGCCCCGAGTGCGCGCCAACATGGCATGAGCGCCTATTGCAGCAGATGCCGCAAATAGAGGTTGTGCTACTAATCGGCCAGTATGCTCAGAAGCGCTATGCCGGTGATGACGAGAAAAACCTCACCGAGCGCGTGCGAAACCAATCGCTAGACGGGCGGTTTATCAGTCTTCCACATCCCTCGCCAAGAAATATCCGTTGGTTTAAGCAAAATCCTTGGTTTGATGAGCAGTTACTGCCATCGTTTCAGCGCCGAATACACCCCCTGCTAAGCGAGTCGTCGTGAGTGATAAAAAACAGTCAGTGATCATTGGGCCCTGGCGGCTGCATCACAGTGAAAATGTCTACGAAAATCCGTGGCTGCGGCTTGAGCATCACGAGGTGACCACGCCGGGAAACACGCCGGGCATCTACGGGAAGGTTTGCTTTAAGAACCGCGCGGTGGGCGTGATACCGGTAGATGAGCATGGCTACACCTGGTTGGTGGGTCAATATCGCTACCCGCTGCAAGCATACAGTTGGGAGATACCTGAGGGCGGTTGCCCTCTCGGCAGCTCCGCGCCGGAGGCAGCGCTGCGCGAGCTGGCTGAAGAGACCGGCCTGCGTGCGACGGCGCTGCACTCATTGATGACGCTGCACACCAGTAATTCCTGCACCGATGAAGTGGCGGAGCTTTATGTCGCGCGGGGCCTAACGCTTGGCGAAAGCGCGCCGGAGCCCTGCGAGGAGCTTGAAATCCGGCGTCTACCCTTGACCGAGGTAATAGACATGGCGCTTTCCGGTGAGATTACCGATGCTATCAGCGTCGCTGCGCTGCTAAAACTGCACGCCTTGTTGCTGAAGTATGAGGGCTGTTGGAGGACGTTGCTTGAGCGTCTGCCGCCCAGTGAGATATAAACAACGTTGTCGGTAATAGCCGCCGGCGGCAAGACAGGACCCTTGATAGGCGCCTAAGAGGAGGTCGTATGAAACAGATAATGCGGTGGAGCAAGGGTGTATTTGCTGCTTTGGTTGTCATGCTGTCAACGCTGGCGGGTGCGCATGCGGAAGAGTCCACCAAGGGCTTCAGTCGCGAGCAGGTAATGGAAAAAGCCGGGTTATTTTTCGGCGAAACAACCGAGGGGTTGGCAAAGGCGGTCGAGAAGGTTTTTGCCGAACAAGGTGAGCCCAACGCCATTATTGTTGGCGAAGAGGTCTCCGCAGCACTGGGGGTTGGTGTGCGCTACGGCCGCGGTGAATTGCAAACCCTTGGTGGGGAGGTGCGCGCGATATTTTGGCAGGGGCCTTCCATCGGTTTTGATCTCGGGGCAAATGCCTCCAAGGTTTTTACGCTGGTTTATCAGCTTGACGACGTCGAGCGTTTGTATCAGCGCTTCCCGGGCGTGGAAGGGAGTATTTATGTTGCGGCCGGTGTCGGGGTGAATTACCAGCGCAGTGGCGACATCGTATTGGCGCCTATCCGCACGGGTGTTGGTCTGCGTAGTGGCGCCAATGTTGGGTATTTGCAGTACAGCAAAAAAGCCAGTTGGAACCCGTTTTAGGGGCTCGCGCTAAAGCCCGGTTTACGCCGGGCTGGATTCATCGCTGAGCGCTGCGGTCGTCTTTTCGGCTTGCGCCAGGTAGCGCTGGTGAAGGCAGTGGCAATAGTCGCAGAGGGCATTGACCACAATTTGGCTTCGCAGCGAGATCACCAAGTCGAAGGCGTGCTGAGCATCGGGCAGTTCGGCGTAGGCCACGGGGTTTTTCGAGCTGGCCTTCAACTCTGCATAGAGCTCACGCGACTCTTTCACCGGTACAAGTGTGTCCGCTTCGCCGTGAATAATGAGAAAGGGTGGTGCATCTTCATGTATCCATGACACGGGTGAGGCGCTGCGCCACAGTTCGCCGCCCTCGCTACGCGTCTTCTTAATCACGCGCTCAGCCAGCCATTGTTCTAAACCTTCGTTGTGCCGCTGTGCCTTGCTGTTCAGAAAATCATAGACCCCGTAAAACGGGATGCAGGCTTGCACCTGAGTGTCGCGCTCTTCAAAGCCCGGCTGAAACTCGGCGGCGTTAGCACTCAGTGCTAACAGACTACTTAAATGACCACCAGCAGAGCCGCCCGTGGCAACGATAAAGTCGGGGTCACCACCGTAATCGGCGATGTGATCTTTGGTCCAGACTAGCGCGCGTTTGCAGTCGATAATATGGTCGGGGAAGGTTGCCGCCGGACTCAGGCGATATTGAACGGCAACGCAAATCCAGCCGTTTTCGGCCAGCTGTGTCATCAGTGGCAGGGCCTGCTGCTCTTTGCTGCCCAGGTTTTGCATCCATGCGCCGCCGTGTATTTGTAGCAGTACCGGTGCATTTTTGGGGCAATCCCGGCGGCGATAGATGTCGACATGAAGCTTGCGGCCATTAACATCGCAATAGGGAATATCCTTCAAACGCTCGACCCGCGGGTGGCGAAACGCGAAGGGTTTTAGCAGGCGGTCGCTGTCGGGGGTGTAGTGCAGGTTATCGGGGGTCTGCGGATAATCGTCAGTCTCCAGCGCTTCGCAAACAGCCGCACGCATAATTGCCTCATTATTTCGCGCCTTGAAGTAAAACAAACCCAAGCTAAGCCAGCTTGCCAGGGCGATCAGCAGTCCGAGGCTATCGGCGAGGCCGTCGAGTTCGCCGAATAACACAATCCCTGCCGTAAGCAGCACATTGATGGCTATGATATGCAGACCAAGTTCGCCCGCTAACATGCCAAAAATGAAGCTGACGATGCCCATGAACTCAGGTTTACCTTTCCAGGGGTGGTAGGCGTTCCAGCTAAACCATGCCCAGAAGAGTGAAAGTGTCAGCATTGCGAATGTGCCTCGGTTGATGTGTGCGACTCAGCGCGGAGAATGCCCGTATTGAATGGCGGTAATATAATAAAGCTTTTCGCCGGTTGGCGTTGTGACGGAAATTTCATCATCTACTCGCTTGCCAAGCAAGGCTTTCGCCAGCGGCGAGTCCATGGAAAGTTTGCCACTGCTGACATCAAACTCATCCGGGCCAACAATACGGTAATGGCTTTCGTTACCGTCTTCATCCTCTACGGACACCCATGCGCCGAAGAAGACCCGTTCTCGGTCGCTGGGGAATTCGTCGACCACAGTGAGTTCATCGAGCCGTTTGCTGAGAAAGCGCACCCGGCTGTCGATTTCCCGCAACCGTTTTTTGCCGTAGATATAGTCGCCGTTTTCCGATCGATCGCCATTCTTTGCCGCCTCGTGCACGGTTTGGGTGACTTGTGGGCGCTCCACTTTCCACAGTTGACGCAGCTCTTCACGAAGGGCGCGCTCGCCCTCGGGCGTGATGTACCGAGAGCCTCGTTGACGGGGCGGACGATAGCGACTCATTTGTTGTCAAAACCTTAAGCGAGATGCTGAATCGCGCATAATATCGCGATATGGTGTGAGGCAGGAATTGTTAGGAGGGAATATGCGCACGTTAATACTCTTCATAGGCGCGCTATTGTCGGTGCAGGCCGGGGCTGTTGAGCTGCAGGGGCAGTTGATACAGGGCGGGCTTATCCACGGCAAAGTGGCACCTGGCAGCCGAGTGGAGCTCGGAGAGCACTCGGTGAAAGTGGCCGAAAATGGCGTATTTGTTGCCGGTTTTGATCGCGATGCGCCCGCAGCAATGACGTTGCGCGTGTGCCACGACGGCGACTGTGCCAGCCAGGAGCTTGCGATAGCGCAGCGCGAATACGCCGTGCAGCGGGTAAATGGGGTCCCTCAGAAAACCGTGACACCGCCGGCAGAGGTGCTGGCGCGTATTCGTCAGGAATCCGCTATGGTGGGTAAGGCGCGCCGGCGCAGTGAAGACCGGCAGGATTTTTTAAATACCTATCGATGGCCGCTAATTGGCCCCATCACTGGTGTTTTCGGGAGTCAGCGTGTCTATAATGGCACCCCCGGTCGACCACACTATGGTGTGGATGTGGCGAGGCCCGTGGGGGCAACCGTTATCGCGCCCAACAGCGGCGTGGTGACGCTGGTTCACAACGATATGTTTTACTCGGGGGGAACCCTGATCATCGACCACGGCCAGGGCATCTCTTCCACGTTCATCCATCTGAGTAAAATTTTGGTTGCGCCTGGGCAGGAGGTGGAGACTGGGCAACCCATCGCCGAAGTAGGTGCAACGGGGCGGGCGACAGGGCCGCATCTTGACTGGCGCATGAACTGGCATGGTCAGCGTTTAGATCCGGCGCTATTGGTAGGGCCGATGCCCAGTGAGCTGGCGCCCGTCAGTGAATGAGCGCACCCCGGGGCTGCGTTGTTGTTTTGATTTAGAGTGTTGAGAATGATTGATAAAAAGTTGTTGGAAATCTTGGTTTGCCCGGTGAGTAAAGCGCCAGTCGAGTTCGACGCTGAGCGCAATGAGCTGGTGTGCCGCGCCAGCGGTTTGGCGTACCCGGTGCGCGACGGTATTCCGGTAATGCTGGAGTCAGAGGCGCGACCACTGACTGCTGATGAAAAACTTGGCTAATTCACCCGATGTCGCAGGCGTTGGCGCATACATCGCCTGCTGATTTCGCTATACTTTTTCCTTTCCGCCGGAAGCTGTCTTCCGGCGTTTGTCGTTATGTAGACCCCAGAGTGAGACCGTGTTCATGAAAAGCGCTGCTATCCGCGATGCCTTTATTCGCTACTTTGAAAGCAAGGGACACACCCAGGTGGCCAGTAGTTCGCTGGTACCTGGTAATGACCCTACGTTGCTTTTTACGAATGCGGGGATGGTGCAATTTAAAGACGTGTTCCTCGGTCGCGATAAACGCAATTACAGCCGCGCGGTCAGCAGCCAGCGCTGTGTTCGCGCCGGGGGTAAGCACAATGATTTGGAGAATGTCGGCTACACCGCTCGCCACCATACCTTCTTCGAAATGCTGGGGAATTTTAGCTTTGGCGACTATTTCAAGCGCGATGCCATTCTCTTTGCGTGGGAATTCTTAACGTCGAAAGAGTGGTTGAATATCGATAGCTCACGTCTGTGGGTAACGGTCTATGCCGACGATGATGAAGCCTACAAAATATGGAATGAAGAGGTTGGTGTTCCGGCTGAGCGCATGGTGCGTATCGGCGACAACAAGGGCGCCAAATACGCCTCGGATAACTTCTGGTCGATGGGTGACACAGGCCCCTGTGGGCCCTGTACAGAAATTTTTTATGACCACGGTGAAGATGTAGCTGGTGGTCCTCCGGGGAGCCCGGATGAGGATGGCGACCGCTACATCGAAATTTGGAACAACGTATTCATGCAGTTCAATCGCGATGCCGATGGCACCATGACTGAGCTGCCTGCGCCATCGGTAGACACCGGTATGGGGCTGGAGCGCATATCTGCGGTGATGCAGGGTGTTCACAGTAATTACGAGATAGACCTGTTCGACAACCTCATTGCCGCGACGGCCAGGGTGCTGGGTGTTGATGACCGTCAACACACGTCGTTGCGTGTTATTGCTGACCATATCCGCTCCTGCGCGTTTTTGATTGCCGATGGTGTACTGCCATCCAACGAAGGGCGCGGCTATGTGTTGCGCCGGATAATTCGCCGTGCAGTGCGCCACGGCAACAAGCTTGGTGCGACCGAGCCCTTCTTTTACAAACTGGTTGATGCCCTGGCTGTTGAAATGGGCAGTGCCTACCCCGAGCTACGTGAATTGCAGGGTGCGATTGAAAAAGCATTGCTCCAGGAAGAAGAGCAGTTCGCGAAGACGCTGGACCAGGGGATGAAGATTCTCGAGGCAGACCTTAGTGAGCTTAAGGGGCAGCAAATCCCGGGTGAAACGGTGTTCCGTTTATACGATACCTATGGTTTCCCCGTGGACCTTACCGCCGATATCGCCCGTGAGAAAGACCTGACGTTGGATATGGACGGGTTTGAGGCGGCCATGGAGGCGCAGCGCCAGCGTGCTCGCTCAGCATCGAATTTCAAAATGGATGCCGACCTGCGGTTAGACGTGGACGGCGCCACCACCTTCACTGGCTATCAGTCGCTGAGCGACAACGCCAAGATTATTGCGCTGCTGCGTGATGGCCAGCCCTGTGAACGCGCTGCAGAGGGTGATGATGTTCTGGTGGTGCTGGATCGCACGCCTTTCTACGCTGAGTCCGGTGGCCAGGCAGGGGACTGCGGTGTTATTCGCGCGGAAGGCTTACGCATAGAAGTGCGCGATACCCAGAAGGCCGGTGATCACTTTGTACATATCGGCGTGGTTGCGGCGGGAGCAGTTGTTGCCGGCCAAGCTGTAGATGCCGAAGTAGATGCCAGTATTCGCCAATCTACCGCGCTGAATCACTCGGCAACCCATTTGCTTCACGCCGCACTGCGCAAGGTACTGGGTGGGCATGTAGCGCAAAAGGGCTCGCTGGTAACCGCCGAGCGCCTGCGTTTTGACTTTGCTCATGGTGAGGCGGTAACTGCGGAACAGTTGCAGAAAATAGAGACGATGGTGAATGACGAAATTCGCCGAAATACCGCGGTTGAAACCGTGGAAACCGATATCGACTCTGCCAAAGAGCGGGGCGCGGTGATGCTGTTTGGCGAGAAGTATGGCGATACCGTGCGCGTATTGAGCATGGGCGGCGACTTCTCTGTTGAGTTGTGTGGCGGCACCCATGTTCGCCGCACCGGCGATATTGGCGTGATGCGTATCGTTGCGGAATCTGGCATTGCTGCCGGTGTGCGCCGAATTGAGGCGGTAACCGGAGCTGAGGCGCTAAATGAAGCGGGGCGTGATCGCAGTCGTCTGCAGTCTGCTTGTGCGGCATTGAAAAGTACGCCTGAAAATTTTGATGCCAAACTTGCGCAGTTGCTGAGTAGCCACCGGGAACAGCAAAAAGAACTAGAGCGTTTAAAGGCCAAGCTGGCAACCGCGGGCAGTCGCGATCTATTGTCTGAGGTGGAAGAGATCAACGGTATTAGCGTCCTCGCGGTTAATATAGAAGGCGCTGATGCGAAGACCTTGCGCGATAGCATGGACCAGCTGAAGAACAAGTTGGGCTCAGGTGTGGTGCTGCTGGCCAGTGGCGAGGGCGAAAAAGTATCGCTGGTCGCCGGCGTAACGAAAGACCTCACGGGTCGCTGCAAAGCGGGCGATATTATGAAGCAAGCTGCGGCGGCAGTCGGAGGCAAGGGCGGCGGTCGTCCAGACATGGCGCAGGGTGGCGGCAGCGATGTTGCCGCGATCCCCGCTGCCTTGCAGTCGGTCAAAGATTACGTGAATCACGTATAGAGACATAGTTGCCGTTTCCTTTAATCTTGAGTTGGTGTTTAATGAGCGCCCTCCGCTCAGGGCGTTCATTTGCAGATAGAAAACATGAGTCTGATTGTTCAAAAATTTGGCGGTACTTCGGTCGGCACCGTTGACCGGATAAAGGCGGTCGCAGAGAAGGTTGCAGGCTTTCGGCGTCGCGGTGATGATGTTGTGGTAGTCGTGTCGGCCATGAGTGGCGAGACTAACCGCTTGATTGAAATGGCCAAGGCCATGCAGGAGCACCCCACCCCAAGGGAGTTGGATGTTCTCGTCGCAACAGGCGAGCAAGTCACGATTTCATTGTTGTGTATGGCGCTGCATGAGCTCGGTATTGGGGCGAAGTCCTACACGGGCAGCCAAGTGCGTATTCTCACCGACGAGGCCCATACCAAGGCGCGGATCAGGGAAATTGATGATCACCGTATTCGCGAAGACCTGGCGGGTGGCAACGTGGTTGTGGTGGCTGGCTTTCAGGGCGTGGATGAGAGCGGTAATATCACCACCCTCGGCAGAGGGGGCTCTGATACCACGGGTGTCGCCTTGGCGGCGGCGCTAAAGGCGGATGAATGCCAGATATATACCGATGTGGATGGTGTTTATACCACCGACCCAAGGGTAGAGAGCCAAGCGCGTCGGCTTGAACGCATTACCTTCGAAGAGATGCTGGAAATGGCTAGCTTGGGTTCGAAGGTGTTGCAAATTCGCGCCGTTGAGTTTGCAGGTAAGTACAATGTGCCGTTGCGCGTATTGCACGCCTTTGAAGACGGCCCGGGTACGTTGATCAGTCTTGAGGAAGAATCAGATATGGAAAACCCGGCGATTTCGGGTATCGCGTTCACGCGCGATGAAGCAAAGATTACGGTACTCGGTGTACCCGATACACCGGGCTTGGCCTACCAGATACTTGGGCCAGTTAGCGATGCAAATATTGAGGTAGACGTCATTGTTCAAAACGTCGCCGAGGACAATACGACTGACCTGACCTTTACTGTCGGTCGAAATGACGTCGCGAAAACAGAGGCAATTGTTCGCAAGCTGGTCGAAGAGACGGGTGCGCGAGAGGTGAAAACCGACAATAAAATTGCCAAGGTGTCGCTCGTGGGTGTAGGAATGCGTTCACACGCTGGCATCGCAAGTAAAATGTTTAAAACTTTGGCGGAAGAGTCGATCAACATTCAGCTGATCACCACTTCAGAAATTAAGATTTCGGTGGTCGTTGATGAAAAATATCTAGAGCTGGCGGTGAGGGCCCTCCATACAGCTTTTGATCTAGATAAAGCGCCTACATCGTAGAAACAGAGATGTGAACTGCTGCGCGCATACGGATACGCACGGGGTACGGATACTGGCTCTGGATAGGAGAAAGCAACATGTTAATACTGACTCGTCGTATTGGTGAGACGCTCATGGTCGGTGACGAAGTGACTGTCACTGTATTGGGAGTGAAGGGGAATCAAGTGCGTCTGGGTGTGAATGCGCCCAAGCATATCGCCGTTCACCGGGAAGAAATTTATGACCGCATTCAAGGCGAGAAAGACGGTAATAAAGAATAGCGGGAAATTAGCCTAAAGGCCTTTGATTCTTCGCTCAGTATGGTATTATGCCGCGCGTTTCGTTGCTAACACGCTTTTGAAAACAAGGCCTTAGCAACGAACCTCCAACAGAAAGTTGGAACAATTCGGAGAGGTGGCCGAGTGGCTGAAGGCGCTCCCCTGCTAAGGGAGTATGGGGTTAATAGCTTCATCGAGGGTTCGAATCCCTCCTTCTCCGCCATACATAAAAGCCCCAGTCTAACGACTGGGGCTTTTTTTATGCTCGCATTTTGGGGTTTTGCTCACTCCGTAGTGATTGGCCGCGCTAAGACTTTACTTGTGCGTTAGTTTGTGAGCAAAGTTATTCCCAATAACCCCTTTAAAATTAATGGTTTACGCAATGTAAGCGGTTAAATTGTTGATGCATTCTCATTCTCATCCCTGTTACTATCTCTGTGTAAAATTCGTACTACTGTTTCTAGGGGTAACAGCGGTGATCTCGCGATAGGGAAGCTGTTGAGCTTGGCACATTTGTCGAGTTCGGCACATTGCTATATCGATTCGCAGCTACTGGATGGTCGACAAGGAATACAAATGACTAAGCGTATGGTCGTAATGCTGGCAATCAGCGGCGTTGTTTTTGGTGGCGTGTTTGGTATGAAGTGGTTTGGCAACCAGATGATGAATGACTTCATCGATAATATGCCGACTCCGCCGGTGACGATTTCAAGCACTACGGTTACCCCGCAGCAGTGGGCTGCTCGTCTGAACGCGGTGGGTAGTTTGGTGGCGGTGAAGGGCGCCGACCTAACGGCTGAAGTTGACGGTACGATCACTAAAATTAGTTTTGAATCGGGGCAAAGCGTTGAGGCGGGCACCGAACTACTGAGTTTGGAATCGGTCGCCGAGCGCGGTGAGCTCGCTCGCTTGGAAGCGCAGGCAAAGCTTGCCGAGATTGAGCAGCGCCGGCGCGAAAAACTCTACAAGCGCGGAACGATTTCTAAGTCTGAATACGATACCGCGCTGGCAGAAACGAATGTGGCCAAGGCGGCTGTCGAGGCGCAGCGCGGACGTTTGAATTTAAAAACTCTGCGGGCGCCTTTTGCTGGCGAGCTGGGTATTCGTCGAGTAGCATTGGGTCAATACCTCCGCGCTGGTGACAAGATCGTTACCCTGCAATCTTTAGACCCCATCGAGCTGGATTTTTCACTGCCTGAAAAGCAGTTGGGCAAGGTGAACCCTGGCAGAACGATCGAGATCGTTGTCGACGCGTTGGGTGGCCGCCAGTTCAGTGGCGAGATTATCGCCGTGGAACCCAAAATTGATGCACAAACGCGTAACTTTGATGTGCGTGCGCGATTCGCCAATCCTGAAAAAGTGCTGAAACCGGGCTTGTTTGCAAAAGTTACGGTGAACCTGGGAGAGCCGACGCAGGTACTGGTTTTGCCAAAAACCGCTATTCAATACAGCTCTTACGGCGATTCCGTTTTCGTTATTCGTCAACAGGAAGGTGGCGACGCCGAGGCCCTGGATGTCATTCAACGCTTCGTTACCTTGGGAGAGGCTCGCGGCGATTTTATTGAAGTCA
>Ga0208468_1000013_pt1 | contig 90907 bp, 83 predicted proteins | sample DeeseametaMP0960_FD_184198 | JGI IMG/M metagenome (GOLD analysis project Ga0208468, IMG submission 184198) | Marine microbial communities from the Deep Indian Ocean - MP0960 (SPAdes) | ecosystem: Environmental > Aquatic > Marine > Oceanic | place: East of Madagascar, South Indian Ocean... | reverse complement strand
CTGACGACAGCCATGCAGCACCTGTCACTGCGTTCCCGAAGGCACTAATCTATCTCTAGAAAATTCGCAGGATGTCAAGACCTGGTAAGGTTCTTCGCGTTGCATCGAATTAAACCACATGCTCCACCGCTTGTGCGGGCCCCCGTCAATTCATTTGAGTTTTAACCTTGCGGCCGTACTCCCCAGGCGGTCTACTTAGTGCGTTAGCTGCGCCACTAAAGAATCAAGTTCCCCAACGGCTAGTAGACATCGTTTACGGCGTGGACTACCAGGGTATCTAATCCTGTTTGCTCCCCACGCTTTCGCACCTCAGCGTCAGTATTGGTCCAGACAGTCGCCTTCGCCACTGATGTTCCTCCAGATATCTACGCATTTCACCGCTACACCTGGAATTCCACTATCCTCTACCATACTCTAGCTTCGCAGTATCAAATGCAGTTCCTAGGTTGAGCCCAGGGCTTTCACATCTGACTAACAAAGCCGCCTACGCGCGCTTTACGCCCAGTAATTCCGATTAACGCTCGGACCCTCCGTATTACCGCGGCTGCTGGCACGGAGTTAGCCGGTCCTTCTTCTATAGGTAACGTCACAGTTGCAGCGTATTAAGCTACAACCTTTCCTCCCTATTGAAAGTGCTTTACAACCCGAAGGCCTTCTTCACACACGCGGCATGGCTGCGTCAGGCTTTCGCCCATTGCGCAATATTCCCCACTGCTGCCTCCCGTAGGAGTTTGGGCCGTGTCTCAGTCCCAATGTGGCTGATCATCCTCTCAGACCAGCTATAGATCGTCGCCTTGGTGAGCCATTACCTCACCAACAAGCTAATCTAACGCGGGCTCATCCAATAGCGCGAGGTCCGAAGATCCCCCGCTTTCCCCCGTAGGGCGTATGCAGTATTAGCTCGAGTTTCCCCGAGTTATCCTCCACTACTAGGTAGATTCCCACGCGTTACTCACCCGTCCGCCACTCTACTCACACCGAAGTGCTTTCGCGTTCGACTTGCATGTGTTAGGCCTGCCGCCAGCGTTCAATCTGAGCCATGATCAAACTCTTCAGTTCAATCTTTTACATCAGCCAAAGGCATGATGAGATGGTTACGCAAAACCTGCTTTACCATCTAAAATCTCGGCTCAGAGACGTGTTAATCGATTCTTCAAAATTTGAATTGTCGAGTTACTTATCTCTGAATATTTAATGTCGCAATATCCATCAACAAGTACCCACACGAATTACTTGATCTCATCTTTTTAAATAACTCAAAACCGCCAGGGCTTTGATATTCGCTTCAAGTTATCCCCGAAGCGAGGACGCGTATTATAAATACTTCGTCCTGTTTGGCAAGCGTTTTTTGAAAAGTTTTTAAAGCGTTTTCAAAAGCCGTTTTGCCGTCTCGCTTACCTCTTCAACCAGCGACTCCAACCTCAGCTGAAAGCCCGTCTCCGTAAGCGAGGGAGCGCATTATAGAGCCGCCCCTGGTAGAGTCAACCGCTTTTTGAAAAAGTTTTTAAACCGCTTCAAAAGCACCTTGAAACCACCCTCGCAAACCTCAACAACACCACCTTCCAAAATCCCCGAAAGGCCCGTCTCCGTAAGCGAGGTGGCGCATTATAGAGACCCAAACCCCAGAGTCAACACGCCACAACAAACTAATTACAAAAAAATGACAATCGATCAAAACAACAGCAATTAACGGTCAAAACAGCAGCAGGTTGATCAGCGAATCACCAGCATCTGGTACTTCTTCTTCCCAAGACGCACTAAATAGTAGCCATCGCCCAGCGCCTTTTCCGCAGCAAAGACCTCTGCAGCCTTCATATTGTCATCCATACCCGCAGCGACAGTGTTCACCCACACTGCATTTCGCCCCAGCGCATCCTTTACCTGCTTGCCCGCCGCCATTCCGATATCGGCAAGCAGCTGCGTGAGCGGTCGCTCCAGCAAGTCACCTCGCGACAACTCAGCCGAGGGCAAACCATCCAACCGCAGTTGCTCCAGATCCGCCACCGAAAGGTCTGCCAGTTCGCCGGAGAACAACGCCTCAGTAATACGCTGCGCCGCCGCGAGCCCGTCATCGCCGTGAATCAGGGCCGTCATCCGCTCTGCCAATACGCGCTGCGCTTGAGGGCGGCCTCCCGCCTGCGCGTCTTCGGCTTCTATTTCAGCGATCCGCTCAACACTCAGGAACGTGAAGTAGCGCAGGAATTTGTATACATCGGCATCGGCGGTACCCAACCAGAATTGATAGAAGGCGTAAGGCGATGTCTTTTCCGGATCCAGCCAAATCGTGCCGGACTCCGTTTTACCGAACTTCGTACCATCAGCTTTGGTAACGAGCGGCATTGTCAGACCGTGCACAGCACCGCCATGCATTCGGCGAGTCAGATCGATACCGGCTGTGATATTCCCCCACTGATCTGAACCACCCAACTGCAAGCTGCACCCATGCCGCTTATGCAACTCTGCAAAATCCAGGGCCTGAAGCAGCGAGTAGCTAAACTCTGTAAATGAAATTCCAGAGCCTTCGCGATCGATTCGCTGCTTCACAGACTCCTTAGCAATCATGCTATTCACCGAAAAGTGCTTGCCGACATCACGCAAGAACTCAAGCGCTGTCATAGGCCCAAACCAGTCCAGGTTATTCGCCATCTCCGCGGAATTATCACCGCAGTCAAAACTCACGAAGCGCGATATTTGGGAGCGCAAACGCTCAACCCACCCCGCCACCACATCAGGCGTGTTCAGCTGCCTTTCCTGCGCTTTAAAGCTGGGGTCACCAATCAAACCGGTCGCACCACCTACCAACGCTATGGGCTTATGACCGGCATCCTGAAAACGTTTTAGCGCCAACAGCGGTACCAAATGGCCAATATGCAAACTGTCTGCAGTGGGATCAAAGCCACAATACAAGGTCCGAGAAGCTTCAGAGAGGTACTCCGAAAGACCGTTTTCGCCGGTCATTTGCGCGATGAGCCCACGCGCCTCCAAATCGGCCAGTAACCGAGTATCGAGCCTTGTCATGTTTAAAGAACCTTAATTCACTATTTCTGTCATACCAAACGCAGGGTACTGCGCCGACGCGAAAGGCAGGGACTGCCTAGGGCCGAGCACGATACAACAAGCCCTGTAAAAATGGAACGCAGCCCCCCAGACCGCAGGCGCCACAAAAGCTAGAAATTACGTTAACATTCGGTAAATACGCCTTATAGCACCACAAGTCTTTGTTATAATGGTCAAAAAAACGCCAAATGACATTTACCCGGAACCACGATGCTTGACCGCCAAAAAAAACGACACGCAGCCTTCCGGGAAGGCCCTCGCTTCCCACGGCGGCATTTAGCTATTGCCGCGTCAACGCTGATCGCCTTGGGGATCTCCCTGCTGATGCTGCCCGGAGAAAATGCCGAGGCCAAACGCACAGCTATTCCTCTTAACCTGGAACTCACGCCGATCAGCCCGAGCGAACAGGAATCGGAGCCCCTCTCACCCATTGAACCGCAGCGCGAGTGGCTGGAGATCGAAGTTCGGCCGGGTGACTCGCTCTCAAGCATTTTCAGTCGCGCCGAGCTAAGCCCGCAAGACCTCCATGAACTGATAAGCACCGCGAAGAAAACCAAGGCATTGAATCGCATTCGTCCCGGCCAGAAACTGGGCTTTCAAATTAGCGAGCAAGGCAAGCTAGACGCGATGAGCCTGCAGGTTGATAAGCTCAACAGCCTGATATACGAACGCGGCGTAACCGGCTTCTCTACGACAGAAGTCAGCGAAACCCCAGAGGTTCGACAACGCGTCGCGAGCGCCACCATTACCAGCTCCCTATATAAAGCTGCGCAGGAAGCCGGTGTCAGCCAGAGCATCATCATGGAACTTGCCAATATTTTTGGCGGGGTTCTGGACTTCGTCTACGACGTACGAAAAAACGATTATTTTATCGTGATCTATGAGGAGCTCTATCTTAACGGCGAACGCCTTGGCAGCGGTCAAATCCTGGCAGCACAGTACTTTAACCGCGGCGACTCCTTCCAAGCGTACCGCTATGTAAACAAACAGGGCGAGATCGACTACTTCTCCGAAAGCGGGGAAAGCATGCGCAAGGCGTTTCTGCGCGCCCCGCTCGACTTTACCCGCATCAGCTCCCGATTCGATCCCAAACGCCTTCACCCGGTCTTTAAAACGGTACGTCCGCACCGAGGCGTTGACTACGCAGCACCCCGCGGCACGCCGGTATATGCGGCAGGCGATGGCAGAGTGCTGGAGGCCGGTTACTCAAGAGCAAACGGCAACTACGTTTTTATCAAACATGGCGAAGCGTACGTGACCAAATACCTCCACCTGCACAAACGCGCCGTGTCTCGCGGAGAGCGAGTTCGACAGCGCGAGACTATTGGCTGGGTGGGCTCAACGGGCTATGCCACGGGGCCACACTTGCACTACGAATTCCTGATGAATGGCGTGCACCGCAATCCCGCCACGATCGTCGATAAGCTGCCGCCGCCCACTCGCGTAGGACGTAACGACATGCCGGACTTTTTACAACAGATCAGCGGCCTGCAGTTACAGCTGCGCACTTATGCCGCACAGCGCAACTACAACAGCCTCGGCAACAGCCCCGGCTCCGAAGGGTGAACAGCTCGCTATATATTGGGCTGATGTGTGGCACCAGCCTCGATGCAATAGACATTGCCCTGATTGATACCGCGAACGGGTGCAAACTACTTGCCGCCGCCGAGGCACCACTGCCTGGCGCGCTTCGCAAAGCACTGCTCGCACTGTGCAGTGCCGGCGACAATGAAATCGAGCGGATGGGCCAAGCAGATCGCGAGCTTGCCCTCGCCCTAGCGGAAGCGGTTAATCAGTTTCTGCGCTCCCAAAACTTAAATTCTCAACAGATCGCCGCCATCGGCTCCCACGGCCAAACAATACGCCACCGCCCCACAAGCCCGCAAAGGCCTGTCGAGCAGGCATATACACTGCAGATTGGCGACCCAAACACACTTGCCGAAGAGACCGGCATAACCACCATTGCCGACTTCCGTCGCCGCGATATCGCCGCTAGCGGCCAAGGCGCACCGCTCGTCCCCGCCTTCCATGCAGCCGTCTTCTCCCGCGCGGGCAGCAATCGGGTGATCGCAAATATCGGCGGCATGGCCAACATCACTGTGTTGCACAAGAACGGCAGCGTTAACGGCTATGATACCGGCCCTGGCAATGTCCTTATGGACAGCTGGATCCAACATCGCAGGAATAGCGAGTACGACCGCGATGGCGACTGGGCCCGCAGCGGAACCGTAGACACCGGCTTACTCGAGAAGCTGCTCGACAACCCCTATTATCGGCAAACCGGCCCCAAAAGCACCGGCCGAGAGCACTACAACCTTGCCACCCTGAAGGCACTGTTAAATACACTCCCGCCAATACCCGACAAGGACGTTCAGGCAACGCTGCTTGAAGCAACAGCGGTAACATTGAGCGATGCGATTAAAACTGAAAACTTGGAGGGCGAGGTATCGCTATTTCTTTGTGGCGGGGGGGCATATAACGGCGCATTGCGGCAGCGGCTTGAAGAAAAACTATCAGAGATGATCGTTGAAAAGACAGATGCTCTCGGCATTCCGGCCAACGCAGTAGAGTCCGCCGCATTTGCGTGGCTGGCCTATGCTGCGCTCAATGGCAAGCCCGGCAATGTACCAGGCGTAACGGGCGCCAAAGGCGCCCGCATACTAGGGGCTATCTACCCCGGCTAAGTTAGCGCTTAAAACTTGTAACCCACGCTAATGGTGTAAACCATCGGATCCACATCAATATCTGCGGTGAACTTACTACCACCTTCAGTGCGAATTTCGGCCTCAGTTTCCAGGTCGAGCCAACGCGCCGACGCATTCACTAACCAACGCTCGTTCACGTGGTAGTCAGCACCCACTTGCAAGGCGATACCGAATGAGTCTTCAAGATCGATACTGCCCTTGTCTACCGCACTTTCGAACTCAGACGTCAGGTCCTCGTCAAACAGCACTGTATAGTTCAAACCCACACCAGCGTATGGTTGAAAGCCGTTCACCGATGCAAAGTGATAAACCATGCTCAAGGTGGGTGGCAAATGTTTGAAGGTAGCGATATCAACACCGGCTAACGCACCACGACCTGTCGCCGTATGTTCGAACGGTGTTGCCGCTAACAACTCGACCCCCCAGTTCGCATCCAGCATATACTCGGCGGTAATACCCAGCTGCGTGTCGCTGTCCAGGCCCACTTTCGCGGCCATCGGGCTTCCATTCGCAACGATATTATCGCTACTTTCCCGCGGGTCAGTCGTGGTAACACCACCACGCACCACCCAGTCACCAGCTTCGAAACTGTGTGCGGCAATTGGCGCTACCAAGCTACCAAGAAGAAGGGGAACCCATGCTTTCATCTGTTTCATATCGTCATCCTCATGAGGAGTTATCTTCGTTCTGGGTTCCATTAGAACGAATTTTCTGAGGGCGACTCTTGATCTAGATTAAGCCTTACTAAAAATAAGGGAATTTAGCGATTGCATAAAAAAATACTGGCTGGCGCCAGTATCTTAAATGCGCGTCAGCGCAGATTTACTCAGACGAGAGTTAAATAGAAAAGGACGAACCACAACCACAGGTAGTACTGGCATTTGGGTTGCTAACAACAAAACGCGAGCCTTCCAAGCCTTCGGTATAGTCGAGCTCAGCACCTTCAATATACTGATAGCTAAGCGGATCGACCAATACAACGACGCCCTCTTTCTCAACCAGCGTATCGTCTTCCTCTGCCAACTCGTCAAAGGTAAAACCGTATTGAAAACCAGAGCATCCACCACCGGTGACAAACACCCGAAGCTTGAGGTCATCATTCGCCTCTTCTTCCATCAGGTGCTTAACCTTCGCCACAGCACGCTCCGTTAACTGCAATACTGACGGCGTATACTCTTCTACTACTGACATACCTTACCTCACTGCTTTTACCCAAAGGGCAGGACACAATTATCCTCTTATCCGAGTAAAACAGTCAAGAATGCCAGACACTAGGGCAACAGCGCGACGCCACCCAAGCCCGCTGATTCATCCATGCCGAACATCAGGTTCATATTTTGAATGGCCTGGCCCGAGGCTCCTTTTACGAGGTTGTCGATCACCGACAGCACCACCAGCGTGTTGCGGTTTTGCGGGCGATGCAGTGCAATGCGGCAGGTATTTACACCGCGCACCGTCCTCGTTTGCGGCAGACTTCCCAGCGGCATGACGTCGACAAAGGGCGCATCGGCATAGCGCTTTTCAAACATAAACTGCAGCTCATCCAAACCCACGGCAGGATCTAGCAGTTCTGAGTACAAGGTAGCGTGGATACCGCGCACTTGTGGCAACAAATGCGGCGTAAAGGTCAACTGCACTGACTTGCCCGAGGCTACCGATAATTCTTGCTCAATCTCGGGCAAGTGGCGATGCCCAGCTACACCATAGGCTTTAAAGCTGCCATCTAACTCAGCAAACAAGGTATCCACCTTCGCCTGCCTACCAGCACCACTCACGCCTGACGCCGCACTGGCAATAAGCCGCTGATCGTCAATTAGCTGCTGTTCAAGCAACGGCAAAAAACCTAGCTCCACCGCCGTGGGGTAACAGCCTGGACAAGCGATTAAGCGAGCATCTTTAATCGCAGCACTGTTACTCTCTGGCAGCCCGTATACGGCCTCAGAGAGCAATTCTGGGCAGGCATGCTCTTCGTTATACCATTCTGACCACAACGCCGCATCGCGAATACGGAAGTCGGCCGACAGGTCAATTACCCGAGTACCTGCGGCAAGCAATTCCGGCACCAACTGCATTGCAACGTTGTGGGGGGTCGCGAAGAACACAACGTCGCAGGAAGACAGGGCGCCCACATCGGGCACCGAAAAGGCAAGATCACAAACACCGCGCAAACTCGGAAAGAGCTGATCAACCGGCACGCCGTCTTCGGCCCTCGAGGTAATCATTGCCACTTCAGCATTGGGGTGGGCGGCTATAAGGCGCAGCAGCTCAGCACCGGTATACCCCGTTCCACCAACAATCCCAACCTTTAACACGGGCCTATCTCCTATTCACTTATCTGTCGTCGATGAGGTATTGCTAACGACCTCATCATCTTGCTTGCTTTTGAGCAAATGCTCCCAACTGCGAACTAAATCCTGTGCGAGCACGTGGTATACCGGCTGTGGCATTACCAGCTTTGAAACGACCGTTGCCGCTAATGCACTCACCATCAAGGCCGGTAGTATATCGTGATTATTCCCCGTTAACTCTAAAACAATCACGAAGGCGGTGATTGGCCGCTGCACCACACCAGCAAAATAGCTCGCCATGCCGACAAGTATCAATGCTGTCGCCTGCACATTGGGGAAGAGGCTCGTCATCGATGCACCCAACTCCGCCCCCGCCGCTAAGCTGGGCGAAAAGATCCCGCCGGGAATACCACTGAAATAAGTAAGCATCGTCGCCAGAATCCGGCCAAACGCCGTCCACCAACTGCCCTCCGCTTGCTGCGCCAGCAGCGCTTTTGCCTCCACGTAGCCACTACCCATGGTCGCGCCGCCGGATACCAACCCCATCAGCGCCAACACCACGCCAATCACCATCGCCACCCGCATTGGTCGCGCTCGCACCAAAGGCGCCACCGCACGACTTCCTTCGACCAAAAAGAAACTGAACAGACCACCGAGTAATCCGCAGACGACACTGGCAACAATAATGAAGGGATAGTCTTCAAACGGCATCGCGGTGACATCTGGCACGCCGAAGTAACTGTAGTGGCCAGCAAACATGAGCACGACAACACCCGAGAGGATAATTGCCATAATCAACGTCCCTGTCGTGCGCGCCTCCATCGACTGCTGCAGCTCTTCGATGGCAAAAACGATACCGGCCAACGGTGCATTGAATGCAGCAGACACTCCAGCGGCACCCCCGGCCACAATCAGGCTGCTTTCAATTTGTTTTTGCTTCAACTTTGCCCAATGGCCAAATTGATACATTAGCGCGGCGCCAACATGTACGCTGGGCCCCTCACGCCCCACCGTTGCTCCCAACAGCAACGCGGCACAGGTTAGCAGTACTTTTAATATCGCGACCGGCAGCGATAGGAAGGGGCCTCGAAGCCAGTGATAACTCTGTTTGTGCACCAACAGCACCTGCGGTATCCCACTGCCTCGCGACGCCTTGGCCAAACGGTTCATCAACCACACAATCGCCATCAGGCCGAGTGGCGTTATCACCAGAAACACATACGGATACTGCGAGTGCGCGTGCTCAAAAAGAGAAAAACTCTCCTCAGAGAGCCAGGCGAACCCCTGTATCACCAACCCCACAGTTAAGGCGCCAAGCCAAAACACCGCACGCATTTTCCAATCTTCCAGCGTACCGAGCTGACGCCGAGTGTGACGACGGTTCAATATCCACCACAAACGCAAGCGACGACGAGCGCGAGCAATGATGCTGTATTCCATGCCAATAAAGCCTGCGGGTAATTGCGAGAAGTGAGATAGCAGCCTAGCCAGACTGCCCAATAAGCGCGCAACTATTGTATGCTAAAGCCACCTACCGCCCAACTGCTGAGTAACATAAGCGAGCCCCACCCCATGCTCTGGTTTAAAGCCCTGCATATTATTGCCGTTGTTTGCTGGTTTGCCGGCATATTTTACCTCCCCCGCCTGTTTGTTTATCACGCCATGGCTGAAGACGCCGCCACCCAGCGTCATCTCTCTACCATGGAGCAAAAGCTCTACCGCTTCGTTAGCCCGTTTGCGATGTTGACCGTCATCTTTGGTATCGCCATGATGGCGTACAACCCCAATTACTACCTGCACGCTGGCTGGCTGTGGCTTAAGCTGGCCTTTGTCGCCTTTTTAATCGTGTACCACCTATACTGCGGCAAACTCGTAAAACGTTTTGCGAATAACGAGAACCAACGTGGCCATGTGTTTTACCGCTGGTTCAACGAAGCGCCCGTTATTGCGCTGTTCGCTATTGTATTTCTTGTTGTACTCAAACCCTTTTAAAACCCGTATACCCAGTGAAGCCGACGACAAGATGTCGCGCTTCCCTAGGAAAAATCGCCCCAAGTCGGGATAATACCCGGCGCTTATCTGCCCAATATTGAGGTTCTCGCATCCACCATGAGTCGTTCAGAGCAGCTATTCCAGCAAGCCCGCCAACACATCCCCGGCGGTGTAAACAGCCCCGTCAGAGCCTTCAAAGCCGTTGGCGGCACCCCGCGTTTTATTGAGCGCGCAGAAGGGGCCTATGTCTTTGATGTCGATGGCAAACGCTATATTGACTACGTTCTCTCGTGGGGGCCTATGCTGCTCGGTCACGCCAACCCCTCAGTGATTACTGCGGTAACAGAACAAATTCAGAAGGGCCTCAGCTTCGGCGCACCCACCGAAATAGAAACACGACTGGCAGATCGTCTTTGCGAGATCGTTCCCGGCATGGACATGGTGCGCATGGTGAACTCTGGCACCGAGGCAACGATGAGCGCGATACGCCTGGCGCGAGGTGCCACGGGGCGAGATAAAATTATCAAATTCGAAGGCTGCTACCACGGTCATTCCGACTCCCTGCTAATCAAAGCCGGCTCTGGAGCACTGACCTTTGGCGTACCCAGCTCACCAGGGGTACCGGCCGCACTCGCCGAGCATACCGTCACCCTCAGTTACAACGATATTGAGGGCGTACAAAAGGCGTTTGCTGAGTTTGGCGACCAAGTTGCCTGTGTGATCGTTGAGCCCGTCGCTGGCAACATGAACTGCGTTCCTCCGCTGCCCGGCTTCTTAGAGTGCCTGCGTGAGTGTTGCGATGCTCACCAAAGCCTGCTGATCATCGATGAAGTCATGACGGGTTTCCGTCTTGGCCTGCAGGGCGCTCAAGGCTATTACGGCGTAACAGCAGACATCACCTGCCTGGGCAAAGTGATCGGCGGCGGCATGCCGGTAGCTGCCTTCGGGGGTCGACGCGACATTATGGAGCAGCTGGCACCCAGCGGCCCCGTCTATCAAGCGGGAACCCTGTCCGGCAACCCCGCGGCCATGGCCGCCGGTCTGGCGATGATTGACGCCATTTCTCAGCCGGACTTCTACAACATACCCTTCGCTCGCACTGACATGCTTATTAATGGATTACATGCACGCGCTGAAGCGGCTGGCATTCCCCTAAGCAGCAACCATGTTGGCACCATGTTCGGTGTGTTCTTCACCGAAGAGAAACGCATCAGCAACTACCAGCAGGTGATGGCCTGTGACAGCGACCGCTTTAACCGCTTCTTCCACGGCATGCTGGAGGGCGGCGTATACCTCGCCCCAGCATCCTATGAAGCAGGCTTTATGTCGGCGGCCCACACTGAGGCCGATATTCAGGAAACGCTGGATGTTGCTGAGCGCGTGTTCGCCAACCTTCGCTGATCCCACATTACAAGGATGCAAATCATGACGACCTCCCTGCAACGCGGTGCTTTTCCTGCCACGAGGATGCGTCGCTTACGCGCAGCCGATTTCAGTCGCCGCTTGGCGCGCGAAAGCTCACTCACGCCGGACGATCTGATATACCCGATGTTCGTCCACGAGGGTGAGAATCGACGCGAGGCCGTGGCGTCCATGCCCGGTGTCGAGCGGTTGAGCATCGACCTGCTTGCCAAAGAAGCGAAAGTCCTGGTCGAGCTAGGCATACCGGCGATTGCCCTGTTCCCTGTTGTCGGCGACGGCGGCAAATCCCTTCACGCCGAAGAGGCATACAACCCCGACGGTTTGGCGCAGCGGGCGATCAAAGCCGTCAAAGATGCCGCGCCCGAACTGGGCGTGATTACCGATGTAGCCCTCGACCCTTACACCACGCACGGCCAAGACGGCATCATTGATAAGCACGGCTATGTACTCAACGACATCACCACCGAAGTGCTGTGTAAGCAGGCTCTCGCACAAGCGGATGCTGGCGCCGACGTCGTGGCCCCCTCTGACATGATGGACGGCCGTATCGGCGCCATCCGCCAGAACCTCGAAGCCGCGGGACACATCAATACCTGCATACTCAGCTACGCCGCCAAATATGCATCGAGTTACTACGGCCCGTTCCGCGACGCCGTCGGCTCGGCAGGCAACCTGGGTAGCGGCAACAAGTACAGCTATCAAATGGACCCCGCCAACAGCAACGAAGCACTTCATGAATGCGCCCTCGACCTTGCCGAGGGTGCCGACATGATCATGGTGAAGCCCGGCATGCCCTACCTGGACATTGTTCGCCGAGTGAAAGATGAGCTGCGTGTCCCCACCTACGCCTACCAAGTGAGCGGGGAATACGCCATGCACTGCGCAGCATTCGACAATGGCTGGCTGAATCGCGAAGCAGTAATCTTGGAATCACTACTGTCATTCAAGCGCGCTGGCGCCGACGGTGTTTTGAGCTACTTTGCCAAAGAAGCGGCAATATTACTGAACCGCTAGTCTTTACCCTGTAACAGGGAGGACTTATGGTTCTAAAACAATAGTTACGCACAACAAGAAATAACGACCACAACAGGGGAAGAGCATGATCAACAAAAAATTGATGACCGCAGCAATGCTAGCGACATTCGCGGCCGGCACACAGGCCGACATTCTCGGTGCCACAGCAGGTGCCTATCAGTGGAAGCAAAGCTGGGAAGGTGACGTTCAATCAGGCCCAGACGCCATCGACATGAACGACGACCTGGGCTACGACGACGAAACGGGCACCAGTATTTACGTCGCCTTGGAACACCCCATTCCGGTACTCCCTAATATCCGCCTGCAGCGCACCGACCTGGATATTTCTGAGCGCAACAACCTGTCGCGTACCTTCACGTTCGAAGGAGACGTCTACACCGCGGCTGATACCGTTGACTCAACGACCGACCTCACGCATACCGATGCCACGTTCTACTACGAAGTGTTGGACAACTGGGTAAACTTGGATGTCGGCCTGACGGTTCGTATGTTCGACGGTGAGGTTCGCCTGGCCACTACCGGCCGCGAAGGTTCGATCGAGCTGGATGCGCCGGTACCGATGCTCTACGGTAACGCACGTTTCAACCTGCCCTTAACTGGCTTGTACGCACAGGCAGTGGGCAATGTGATTAGCTTTGGCGACAACAGCGTGACCGACATGGCAGTGGGACTGGGCTACGAAGTCGCGATCGTGTCTCTGGAAGTCGGCTACCGCAACTTTGACGTCTCGCTGGAAGATGACGACGAAGAAGCCAGTGTGACTGTCGATGGCATTTACTTTGGCGTTAATATCGACATCTAAGCCCCGCGGTAAATAGAGGCTTCACAAACGCGCAGTCCGGGGAACCGCTGCGCGTTTTTATTTGTCTGATGACCACATAGCCCTGCGATAACCCGAGTACGACAACATGCTCCGATTATTCGGCCCACTGCTACTCTCATTGCTAAGCCCATCAGTCCTCGCCTGCGACTGCCTGTGGCGGGGCCCCTTCAAAGCCGTATACGACAACGCCGACCTGCTAGCGCATGTGCGCGTTGAAGCCACCAAAGGCAATAGCGCCGACCTGACGTTATTAGAGACCCTATCCGGAAAAGAGTACCGTGAGAACATTCGCTTGTGGGCAGACACTGGCGAACTCTGCCGCCCCGAAATCGAACAGTTCAGCGAGGGCAGCGAGTGGGTAATTGCGGCGCAGCGCATCGACACCCCGCCCGAAGATAGCTTTAACCCCTTCAAGCCCAACATCAGTTTTGGCCGTCGAGGTGATTACTTTCTGTCCAACTGCGGTGTGTATTGGCTCCCGGTCAAAGGCGGACGCGTCAGTGGCAACATATTAACCGCAACCCGTTGGCAGTACCTCGACCCCAAAAAAACGCCAGTCATCATGCCCTTGTTTTACCAGTGGCTAAATGGCGAAGTCAGCGACGCCACGCTAAACGAAGCCGTTCGTCCGCAGCCAGCCTCTCGCCAACTGCTCAACGATACCAAGATATTCCTATGGCAGCTTGAGCGGGAGCGGCGCGAGACCGAGTAACTCGTCCAGCATCGCCAGGGACATTCCCCATATCCGCCGACCACCATAAAAGTAGCAGGGTAAATTCAACGCCAGCTTTCCCCTGCGCCACTCCATTCGCTCGCGGTTACTGTGATCCATTAAAAATACCAGTGGCACCCATACCGCTTCGGCCACTTCGTGATTGGGGGTAATGCCCACCGGCGTATGCAAGCGGTAAACGTAGGGCGAAACCACCATTGGCCGGCGCCCGGAATGAGGCCTGCTGACCAAGTCCGACAACCGGCCAATGCAATGACCGGCCTTTTCCAAATCGACACCCAGCTCTTCCAAGGTTTCGCGCTCTGCAGTGCGAATGCCCGTTATGTCATCCGGATCCATGCGCCCACCGGGAAAACCCATGTGGCCGGACCAGGGGTCGCCCTCCCTTTCGGCCCGCTTTATCATCAAAACCTCTAACTGGTCAGCATGCTCGCGAAGCACAAGCGCCACCGCCGAGCGCTTAACCCAACGACGCCACCAGCGGCGGCGCGGGCGCGATGCGCTGAGTGCCGACATGAGGTGCTTCAAAGTCAATTTGCTGCCTTTCACCATTTTCAGCCTCGCGTTTCCCAGAAACTAGCCATAAAGGCGTTGCAAGCGATCTACCGCTTTTTCCAGTTGCGCCATACTGGTGGTATAGGCAAACCTAACATGCTTGTCTGCACCGTAACGGCCGAAGTCTGCCCCCGGTGTTATTGCAATGCCGTGCTCCTCGAGTAATTCCAGGCAAAATTGCTGGCTGTCCCTGGCAAACCGGTCAATGCCCGCGTAAAGGTAGAATGCCCCAGCCGGACAATGTGGAATCGAAAAACCGAGGTCGCGCAGCGCGGGATACAAGAAGTCGCGGCGACGGGCAAACTCGTCTCGACGCGCATCCAGAATCACTCTGCTTTCAGGGGCAAACGCCGCCAAAGCGCCGTACTGACCCATCGTCGACATGGAAATAAATAAATTCTGCGCTAGCTTCTCTAAATGAGGCACCGCCCACTCCGGCGCCACCAGCCAGCCCAGCCGCCAGCCGGTCATACCAAAGTATTTTGAGAAACTGTTGATCACAAAGGCCTCGTCGGTAATCGACAAGACACTCGGTGCCGCCTCGCCAAAGCTCAGGCCATGATAAATTTCATCAACAACGAGGTGGCCATTGCGCTGTTTGCAGAGCGTATGCAGGTCGCGCAATTGGCTGGCGCTCAATATCTCACCACTCGGGTTGGCGGGCGAGGCCACCATCACCCCGCAGGTATTGGGGCGCCAGTGCTGCTCGGCAAGTTGCGCATCGAGCTGGTAACGCTGCTCTGGACCAACCGGCACCAATTGACCCTCGCCCTCGACCAAACGCAGGAAGTGACGATTACAGGGATAGCCTGGGTCGGTCATCAACATTCCCTCACCGGGGTTGACCAGCAGGCCCGCCAGTAACATCAGTGCTCCGCTCGCGCCCGGCGTGATCATGATGCGCTGCGGATCGATATCCAACCCGTAGTCACTGCGGTAATAGTCTGACAGTGCCTGGCGCAGCTGAGGAATTCCCGCAGCGGGACTGTACTGAGTCTCGCCACGCGCCAACGCCTGCTGCGCGGCGACAACGATGGGCTCCGCCGTTGTGAAGTCAGGCTCACCGGCCGCCATGTGAACAATATCCTCGCCGGCCTGCTGTAAGGCCTTGGCGCGAGTGAGAACCTCTACAACACGAAACGGTTCAATATCAGCGAGACGATCCGCGAAACGCATTACCACAACGACCTCCAGTCCGTTTTTCAGCCCCCTAGTGTAACAGCGCCCCTCACCCACCGGCAGCGCTACATCGCTTTCTGCGCGTTTTTCTGTAGCACCAACTACACTTATCTGGTAGTTTTGCCGGTTTGGCGGCACAGCGTCGCGCGCACATCCGCGGTCTGCGGTTAACGGCTTGTTAATAAAGAGGGCCAAGCATGCCTGCAAAGGACACAGCACAAGAAAGCCTTAAGTCATTTGTTCCCTACGTTCCCAAAAAGGGCGAGGAATACATGAACGAGGCGCAAAAAGATCATTTCCGTAAAATCCTGTTCAGCTGGAAGGCCGAACTGATGGAGGAAGTTGATCGCACGGTAACTCACATGAAAGACGAGGCGGCGAACTTCCCGGACCCCGCTGATCGCGCCACCCAAGAAGAAGAGTTCAGCCTGGAACTTCGCACCCGTGATCGCGAGCGCAAGCTGATCAAAAAGATCGATGCCACACTCGACCTTATTGATGAAGACGACTACGGTTTCTGTGACACCTGCGGTATTGAAATCGGCATTAAGCGCTTAGAGGCACGCCCAACGGCGACACTGTGCATTGATTGCAAAACCCTGGACGAAATTAAAGAGCGCCAGGAGCGAGGTTAAACGACAGGGCGGCCACCGCCGCCCAATAAGTTTCTGTGTATGGCCCACTCCCACGCTGGCTATGTCGGTCGCTTTGCACCCTCGCCCACCGGCCCCCTGCATTTCGGCTCACTGTGTAGCGCACTGGCAAGTTATTTAGATGCCCGCGCTCACAACGGTCACTGGCTGCTACGTATAGAGAATCTAGACCCTCCTCGCGAACAAGCCGGCGCCGACCACGCCATTATCGAATCATTGAAAGCCCATCGGTTGCTCTGGGATGGCGACGTGCTCTGGCAAAGCGATCGTCTGAGTGCCTATCAAGATGCACTGGACCAACTCCTGACAGCCGAACACGCCTTCCATTGCAGTTGCTCACGCGCCCAGCTGGCAAGCCATAACGGCATTCATCTCGGTAGCTGCATTGCCCCCCTGGACCGCAAGGACGCGGCCGTCAGGCTGCGCACAAACCACCAAACCTATACCATTGAGGACCGACTGCTAGGCCCACAGCAACATCGCGTCGAGGACGGCGGCGATGTCGTACTTAAGCGCCGCGATGGTCTGTTCGCCTACCAACTTGCCGTCGTCGTCGACGATGCCTACAGCGGCATTACCGATGTCGTTCGCGGCAGCGACCTACTCAGCTCCACGGCCTGGCAATGGTTGCTGCAAGAGCGCCTGAACTACCCGCACCCAAGGTACCTCCACCTCCCCCTGCTCACCGACGACAAAGGGGACAAGCTCAGCAAACGCAGCCACGCTCCAGCGCTAGACAACAGCTGCGCCGAGGACAATATTCGCACAGCGTTGCGCTACCTGGGCCAGCCATCGCCACCACCACTAGGGAGCCTTGATGCGGTGCTAACGTGGGCTGTTCAGCATTGGTCTGCCGGTGCGATTCCGCACAGCGATATCGTCGTGCGCTAACACAGGTTTTGCAGTTTGCCGACGCGACAGTAATAATTCGCATCATTACCTCTGCACACGGCCCACTCATGCGCTTACAAGCCCCCCTACTACTGCTGCTCTGTTTCATGGTGGTGTTCACCCCCACACTGAACCACTGGATATACAGCGGTGGGCAAGCCTGGTACCGACTGCATTTACTGTGGCTGGCCGTTATTGTTTTTGTTTTCCTGGCCAACTATCGGCGCAAGCACGATGTTTGAAGCCAATGTTCTGCTACTCTGCGCGCTCGCCTATCTGCTCACCTTGTTTGCCATCGCTTATGCCAGTGAGCATCGCTGGCTTCCAAGCAAGTTAATTGATCACCCGGCGGTCTATGTTTTGTCGCTCGGTGTATACGCCAGCGCATTCGCTTTTTACGGCGTGACGGGCATGGCCAAAGCCTATGGCCTGGGTTACTTGAACTATTACCTCGGCATTTCAACTGCACTGTTTTTGTTACCAATCGTCATTACCCCCCTGTATCACATCTGCAAAAACTACCAACTGCATTCGCTGGCCGACTTATTGAGCTTCCGCTATCGCAGCCAGTGGGTGGGCTCTTTAACGACCGTTTTCTGCAGCATTGCCATGTGGCCACTGCTGGCGATGCAAATTCAAACCGTCTCTGATGCCACACTGCTACTTACCCACCCAGCAACTGAGACTGACAGCAGTACGTTCAGGCACCTGTCTGCTTTTATGTTCTGCCTGATCATCAGCCTGTTTACCATCCTCTTTGGTTCTCGCAATTTATCCTCGCGCGATAGCCACCAGGGGTTAGTCGTCGCACTGGCATTCGAGTCGCTGGTTAAACTTGTCGCTTTTATTTGCCTGGGCGCTGCGGCGATATTTGGCATATTCGGCGGCTTCAGCGACATGCAGAATTGGTTGCAGAGCCAGCCCGAATTAATTGAAAAATTACGAGATACCAGCCAGCGAGAAAATGCCCGTATGATGTTGGTGTTATTCTTCTCGGCATCGCTGTGCATGCCACATGTCTTCCACATGCTCTTCGCGGAAAACCCCAGTGGAAAAAAACTCTACGGCGCGGGCTGGGGTCTCCCCCTCTATTTACTGCTTATCAGTCTGCCCGTGCTGCCACTTTTGTGGGCAAGCACGGCAATTGGCGGCGGGGAAAGTAGCGGTGACTATGCCGCTCTGCACGTGCTGAGCGCACTTGATAGCCCTTTGCTCACATTGCTCGTATTCATCGGCGGGATCTCCGCGGCCAGCGGTGCAATTATTGTAGCCACCCTGGCAACTGCCTCCATGAATCTCAACCACATTGTCCTGCCGCTACACAGCCCCCAACGCCGTCCAGGCGATATTTATCGCCAATTGTTGTGGTCGAGACAGCTACTGATATTTGCAACTATTATGTTGGGCTACTTGCTATATGTCCTTATACCCGAGCGGCAAGTGCTCAGCTCACTGGCTGTCATTTCCATCGCCGGTTGCGCGCAGTTCTTACCCGGCTTGTTGGCGGTAATGTACTGGCCCTCAGCAAATAGAAATGGCTTTATCGCCGGGCTGCTTACCGGCTTCTCTGTCTGGCTACTCGGCCTGCTGATACCAGCATTTGGCCTGGAGACACCGGCACTAATCCTCGCCCTGCCAGGCATCGACCCCAGCCGAGGCCCACAGTGGATGGAGATCGCCACACTCTCACTCGGGCTAAATGCCTTTGTAATGATCCTTGTCTCACTGTTAAGCGAAACCTCAAAAGAAGAACAAAGCGCCGCAGAAGCCTGCGCCATTGACGACTTAAACCGGCCTGGTCGCCAAGCACTGACGCTCAAGAGCGCTCACGAGATGCGCCACCGCCTTGCCGAGTCGCTCGGCAGCGCCGTCGCAAAGGAAGAGCTGGACCGTGCCCTGGAGGAACTCCAACTCGACGACAATGAGACCCGCCCGTACGCCCTGCGACGTATTCGCGACCGCATAGAGGTCAACCTCTCGGCGTTACTCGGCCCGACGATCGCCCGCAGGGTCATTGACCGCAGCCTGCCCTATGCCAGCAACTTGATGGGCGAGGGCGAGGACATCAATTACATTGAAGACCGCTTAGAGCATTATCAGGCCCACCTCACGGGGCTGGCTGCCGACCTCGACGCCCTGCGGCGGTACCACCGACAAACCCTCGAAGATTTACCCACAGGCGTCTGCGCCTTGGCCGCGGACCAAGAAATCCTGCTGTGGAATAAAAGCATGGCGACCATCACCGGGGTAGCCAGCGGCGATATCACCGGGTCCAGCCTCAGTGGGCTTCCCGCCGAGTGGCAAACCTTGCTGCGAGATTTCAGCGCGAGCAAAGACCAACACTGGAGTAAGGCAGGCATTGTTGTCGACGGTGCGCCCCGCTGGCTAAACCTCCACAAAACGGATTCAGAGCTGCCGGGACGGGACGAGCTGATTATCGTCGTTGAAGATATCACTGACACACAGCTGCTGGAAAAAGAACTCGGACACCAGGAGCGGCTAGCCTCTATCGGCCGACTGGCCGCTGGCGTTGCTCATGAAATCGGCAATCCGGTCACCGGCATCGCCAGCCTAGCCCAGAACCTACGCTATGAAACCGACGACCCCCTACTATTGGAAAGCGCTGAACAAATCGTCAAGCAGACCCAGCGCATTAGCAGCATCGTGCAAAGCCTGGTCAACTTCGCACACAATGGCCGCGAGCACCCAACGCGAGCGAAAGAGGCGGTTGCGATACGCAGCTGCATCGCCGAGGCCATTCAGCTACTCGAGCTCGATCGCGCCGCCGAGCAGGTCCGCTTCGTGAATCAATGCCCCACTGACCTAGACGTCGCCGGCGACCAGCAGCGGCTAATGCAGGTATTTATTAATCTGCTCACCAACGCCCGGGATGCCAGCCCCGGCGGCGGCCAGGTGACTATCGATGCCAATGCAGACGACGACCGCCCCTGGGCACATATTCGAATCAGCGACCAGGGCAGCGGCATAGATGCAGATTTGATCGAGCAGATATTCGAGCCATTCTTTACCACAAAGGAACCTGGCAAAGGCACCGGACTAGGCCTTGCCCTGGTCTATCGAATCATCGATGACCTAGGCGGCGAAATCAGCGTAGAAAGTCCCTATAACGACGGCGCCGAGCGCGGCACCCGCTTCCATATTCGGCTGCCTCTGGCCTGTCACCTCAGCGGCGACTGCGCTCCCCCAACACCCTCTGAAAAGTAGAAATATCGAGCCGGACGCGTTATGTTGTTCGGCTGAACTCAGGCAAGCAAACGTAGTGATGGAGTCCTCAATATGCCTCGTATTTTGATCGTTGAAGACGAAGATGTCATTCGCCTTGCGCTGCGGCGTCTGCTTGAACGTAACGACTATCAGGTAGATGAGGCCGGTTCAGTTCAAGAGGCCCTGGAGCGCTTCGACCTCAACAGCTACCAGCTACTGATCAGCGACCTGCGTCTGCCCGGCGCACCTGGCACGGAGCTGATTAGTAAGACCGAGCGCCCGGTTCTTATCATGACCAGCTACGCCAGCCTGAAGTCAGCCGTCGACTCCATGAAGCAGGGCGCAATTGACTACATCGCCAAACCCTTTGACCACGATGAAATGCTGGAAACCGTCGCGCGCATCATTGCCGATAATGCCAGCAACCCACCGTCGATGCCTGGCCAGCAAAAAGCCCTGCAGGCAGATACCAGCGGCATGATCGGTAGCTGCAAACCCATGCAGCGATTATATGAATACATCAACCGCGTGGCCCCCACGGATACAACCGTACTGGTACATGGTGAAACCGGCACCGGTAAAGAGCTGGTGGCCAGAGCCATTCACAGCCAGAGTACGCGCGCAAGCAAATCTATCGTTTGCGTGAACTGCGCAGCAATACCTGAAACCTTGATTGAGTCAGAACTTTTCGGATACGAGAAAGGCGCCTTTACCGGGGCAAACGCCAATCGCATCGGCCTTATCGAAGCTGCGGATGGCGGCACCCTCTTCCTCGACGAAATTGGCGAGCTGCCACTGGAAGCGCAAGCGCGCCTGCTGCGCTTCATTCAGGAAGACGAAATCCGCCGCATCGGCTCGGTGGAGTCAAATAAAGTCGATGTACGGCTGATATGTGCCACGCACCGCGACCTCAAAGACATGGCCCACAATGGCCGCTTCCGCGAGGATTTATATTACCGCATCAATGTTATGAAGCTGGAGCTCCCCCCTCTTCGCGAGCGCGGCAAGGATATCCTGGAAATCGCCGAAACACTGCTTAGCCGGCGCTGCGAGGCACTGGGGCGGGGGCCACTCAAATTCAGCCCCAAAGCCATCCAAGCAATTACCACCTACGTCTGGCCTGGCAATATTCGCGAGCTGGAAAACGCGGTGGAGCGCGCGGTGATTCTCTGCGAGGGCGATGAGATCGACAATGAGCTATTGGATATCGATCTGGAGCTGGTAGACATCAGCCAAATTCGCGGCCGCAAACCCGACCGCAATCGCAGCAGCAATAATCTGGGAAGCGATCGCAAAGACAGTCGCCCCAGCAGAGTGCGAAGCTCGGATCCGGCGGAAGACCTGTCACTCGAAGACTACTTCCAGCGCTTTGTACTGGAACATCAGGACAGCATGAGCGAAACAGAGCTCGCACAGAAACTCGGTGTTAGCCGAAAGTGCCTGTGGGAACGAAGACAACGCTTGGGCATTCCGCGCAAGAAGAGCTCGCGCTCCAGCAGCAACTAACACCGTTACCCAAACCAGCTGCGCGTAACAAACACCGTTTACTAAGGTAACAACCGACCATAAAAATCACGACTCCGCCAACACCAAAAAAACACAAGCCACTGATTTATATAGAAAATAAAAAGTTGGCACAGGCGATGCATTTATAATCACCAAAGAAGAATAACAAATACAATAAAAATAATAAGAACGCGGAAAAATAAAAATAATAGACGTAGTAAAAAGACCTGGGTGGGGAAGACATTGTTTTCCCCTTCTTCATTTCTGGCCCCTCAAAAACCTTTCCTTTACCAAAAAGCGCCTTCAGTTCTGCTTGTGCTAGAATACTCGCTTTGCCCGTCCAGGCTGACATTGAGAGCAATGAGCGCAAACACCGTTTCAGGACTTTGGAAAAAACTCGCAGGCAAGCTAAGCCGTTCCAACAAAGGTTCGCACAGCCCGACTATTATCCCCCGCGACGACCACGGCGTGTCTCGCAGCATGATCAGCGACAGCGCCTTAAAGGTCATACACCGCCTCAACCAATCGGGGCACGAGGCCTACCTTGTAGGCGGCGGCGTCCGCGACATTCTGTTGGGCGGCGACCCCAAAGACTTTGACGTCGCCACCGACGCCACCCCCGAGCAAGTGCGGGGCTTATTCCGCAATAGTCGCATCATTGGCCGGCGTTTCCGCATTGTCCACGTCCGCTTTGGGCGCGAAGTTATCGAGGTGACCACCTTTCGCGGCAGCCACGATGCCCCCACTTCCCAGAGCAACCCGAAAGGTAAGCATTCTGCACGCAATGAAGCCGGCATGCTGCTGCGGGATAATGTTTACGGCAGCATCGATGAAGATGCCATGCGTCGCGACCTCAGCATTAACGCGCTGTACTACTCCAGCCGGGACTTCGCCATCTACGACTTCGTCGGTGGCATCGAAGATTTGGAACGCAGACTCATACGCGTAATCGGCGACCCCGAAACACGCTACCGAGAAGACCCTGTGCGCATGCTGCGCGTTGTGCGCTTCGCCGCCAAGCTAGACTTCGACATTGAGGCTACAACCGAGGCGCCATTGCGGGAACTCGCGCCACTACTTAGCGATATCGCCGCCGCCCGTATGTTTGACGAGGTGCTAAAACTATTCATGGGTGGCCGCGCTCTGCAAACGTATGCCCTTATGCAGCGCTACGGGCTATTCGCCCCACTATTCCCTGCCACTCAGCGCTTGCTTGATGAAGAGTGCCCGGAAACGCAAGAGCTCATCCATCAGGGCCTGGCAAATACCGACGCGCGCATTGCCGCAGGCAAGCCAGTCACCCCAGCCTTCCTTTACGCAGTACTGTTATGGCCGGTCGTGAAGAAGCTGCATAACGAGGTGCTGGAGGATGGCGTCCCGCCGATTCCGGCTCTTCATCAGGCCGCCGAGCGCTGCCTCCACAAGCAGCAGCAACGCATTGCCATTCCCAAGCGCTTCTCGCTACCTATGCGCGACATTTGGGAGCTACAGCTGCGCTTTGAGCGCCAGTCCGGCAAACGCGCCGCGCAATTAGTCGAGCATCGCTATTTCCGCGCCGGTTACGACTTCCTGCTGTTGCGCGAACAATCCGGCGAAGTCAGCGAGCAGCTCAGCCAGTGGTGGCAAGCATTTTACGAGGCGCAGCCAACAACTCGCAGCGATATGCAAAAGCACACCAACGACGCCGCCGAGCGGGAGCGCAACCGCCGCCCCAGACGTCGACGCAGAGGTCCGCGCAAGCCATCATGATTCGCTGTTATATCGGCCTGGGCAGCAACCAGGCCTCTCCGCTTGCACAAATTTACGGCGCCCTGAACGCACTGCGGCGGCTGCCGGGCAGCCGCCTAGTGGAGAGTTCACGGCTCTATGGCAGTCGCGCTATCGGGCCTGGCGAACAGCCCGACTACATCAATGCCGTCGCCGCGCTAGACACCGCGCTCTCCCCTGAAGACATGCTCGCCGCCCTGCAACGCATTGAGCATCAGCATGGTCGCAAACGCGATGTACGCTGGGGGGCCCGTACGCTAGACCTGGACATTCTGATTTACGGCGAACAACACATAAACAATAGCACGCTGCAGATCCCACATCCGCGCATGCCAATGCGCCCCTTCGTGCTCGCACCACTGGCAGACCTGTCTGAGGAGCTTGCCCGGCAACACAGCCAGCTCAGCGCGCCTGCCGGCCAGTGGGCAGGCAGCGAAGAGCTCTGGCTGATAGGCACTGAAGAAATGTCGCAATATGCAGAATAGACCGCTGTTCAAGTCCGACACACCACCACGCCATATCGCTATAGAAGGTCCGATTGGTGTGGGTAAAAGCACACTGATGCGCCGCCTTGCTGAATCTTTAGGCTACGCAACCCTCGAAGAGAAGGCGAACGAGAACCCCTTTCTGGAACGCTTTTATAGCAATCGCCAGCACGCCGCGCTCGCCACACAGCTGTTTTTTCTGTTTCAGCGCGCCCAGCAGCTCAGCGACCTGCAACAGAGCGACCTCTTTGCGCAGGGCTACGTCGCCGACTTCCTCTTTCAAAAAGATCCGCTATTTGCACAACTCACCCTGGATGCCAACGAACTTGAGCTGTACCAAAAGGTTTATCAACAACTTGCCGTCGACCTGCCACCGGCCGGTCTTGTTATTTACCTACAAGCGCCGAGCAAGGTACTCAAGGATCGCATCCAGCAGCGCGGCGTTCGCTTTGAGCGCAATATCGACAGCCATTACCTGGGGCAGGTAAATGAGGCGTACAGCGAATATTTTCTTCATTACAGCGCCTCGCCACTCTTGATCGTCAACGCAGAAGATATAGACTTCGCCCACAACGACCGCGATTATCAGCAACTACTCGACTATTTGCTGGAAATTCCCAGCGGCCGCCATTACTTTAACCCCACCTTCTTCTGAGTCTCCGCGAGGCCCACTATGAGCAAAATCAGCATCCCCAGCTTGATGCAGAAAAAACAGCGTGGCGAGAAATTTGCCGTTATCACCTGCTACGACGCCAGTTTTGCCCGCCTGGTGGAGAAAGCCGAGATTGAAGTCATTCTTGTTGGCGACTCATTGGGAATGGTCCTACAAGGCCACGACTCCACCATTCCCGTCACCGTCGATGACATGGCCTACCATACCGCCTGCGTAGCCCGCGGCTGCTCAGCACCACTCATCATCGCCGACCTGCCCTTCGCCAGCTACCACAGCACTCAGCAATGCCTCGACAATGCAACGCAACTGATGCGCGCCGGCGCACAGATGGTCAAATTAGAGGGCGGAGACTGGCTCTGCGACGACATCCGCCTGCTAAGTCGTGCGGGCATTCCGGTTTGCGGGCACCTTGGGCTTACGCCTCAGTCTGTGAATGTGCTCGGTGGATACCGCGTACAGGGACGCGACGATGACCAGGCCCAGCGCATCATCAACGATGCAAAAGCACTTGAAGCTGCCGGTGCCGCGATGCTGGTGCTGGAATGCGTGCCCCGCCAACTGGCCAAACAAATCAGCCAGGCCCTTGCCATCCCCGTTATCGGCATCGGCGCCGGCGCTGACACCGACGCTCAAGTGCTGGTGCTGCACGATCTGCTCGGCATCACCGAGAAAACCGCCCGTTTTGTCCGCAACTTTGCCCAGGACAGCTCCAGCATCGAACACGCCCTGCAGGGCTATCGCAGCGCGGTGCTTGATGGCAGCTTTCCCGCCGCAGAACACGGTTTTGACTAAGCGACTGAAATCCCCGAAACTGTTACCCAGCGAAACACTTTTGAGCGGTAACAATGCCATGAATTTTTTGTTACCAAGGCATTGAACGGCCATTGCTCTTGGGGCATACTTGCCCGCCACCGTAGAACTGGTCAGTTTGTGACCAATGTAAGCAGTGTAAACGCACTGCGGTGGAAAGGTCGCCAGCCCGCAGAATCAGCGGACTGACTTCACAGCAAACTGCCTTTACGCAAAGCGCGTAAAGATCGAGATTGGGAAGTTAGGTGGTATGAAAACATACAGCACAACCGCAGCGCTCAGGGCAGCACTTTCCGCCGCTCGTCGCGCAGGTAAAACTGTTGCCTTCGTTCCCACTATGGGTAATCTGCACGAAGGCCACTTATCGCTGGTGAGACGCGCGGCTCGCGAGGCCGATGTCGTTGTCGTGAGTATTTTTGTCAACCCGCTGCAGTTTTCCGCTAGCGAGGATCTCGGCAATTACCCACGTACCCTGGCGGCTGACAAAGAAAAACTGTTCGCTGAAGGCGTCCAGTTCCTGTTTCAACCTCAGGTGGAAGAAATCTACCCAGAAGGCATGGAGCAGCACACCAAAGTTTCCGTTCCCGCCGTGTCGGAACAGCACTGCGGAGCCAGTCGCCCAGGCCACTTCACCGGTGTGGCGACTATTGTGAACAAACTGTTCAATATGGTTCAGCCAGACACTGCGGTGTTTGGTGAAAAAGACTTTCAGCAGTTGAGCGTGATCCGCAAGATGGTTAAGGATCTCTGCATGCCCATCAACATTATTGGTGTGGCAACTGCCCGAGCTGAAGACGGCCTGGCATTGAGTTCGCGCAATGGCTACCTAGACGATAGCCAGCGCAATACCGCGCCCCTGCTGCATCGCGTGCTGCAAGAAATGCGCGAAGCCATCGCCTGCGGCTACGACAGCTACAGCGACCTTGAGCTCTACGCCAAACTGGCGCTCAAGGACGGCGGCTTTGAACCCGATTATGTAAATATTTGTGATGCCCGCAGCCTAGAGCAGGTTCGCCCGGACACAGAAGAAGTTGTTATACTAGCCGCCGCTAAGCTCGGCTCGACGCGGCTTATCGACAACGTCACCCTGACCCTGAATCCCAGTGCCGACTGGGGCATGCTGGCGGCTAACTAAGCCCCGGCCGAGACCGAAGAGAAAGGAACAGCGTTATGCAGTCCGTTATGCTGAAAGCCAAACTCCATAAAGCTCGCGTGACCCATGCGGTATTAAACTACGAGGGCTCGTGCGCCATAGATGGCAAACTGCTGGACATGTCTGGCATTCGTGAGTTTGAACAGATTCAAATCTACAACGTCACCAATGGTGAACGCTTCACGACCTACGCGATTCGCGGTGAAGATAACAGTGGCATCATCTCCATTAATGGTGCGGCTGCCCACAAGGCCGGCGTCGGTGACACGATTATTATCTGCGCGTACGCGAGCTATACCGAAGCGGAACTGCTTAACTTCAAGCCGCGCCTGATTTATATGAACGAAGACAATACCGTGAGTCACTCGAGCAACGCCATCCCTGTACAGGTTGCGTAAACTCGCTCACAGACTTCTTTAAAAGGCCCCTTATGGGGCCTTTTTTATTGCCAATTTATAGACTTGCTCACATTTCGCGAGGCTGAGACATTGCCTTGCCCCCCTACCTCGTTACTATTTGCCAGCACCTGCCGGGGCCAAGCGCCTGCGGCAGCATAACAACAATAACAACGGCAGCACCGCGCTCGCGCCATCGCAGTGATCCATTCGCTGTATGCGGCCGCGCCTTGCCTCCACTACAAAAATAAGGAAATCTATGAAGCACTTTCTTAGCAGTCGCGTACCTGTTCTGCGCCGCTGCGCGGCAGCCTTCGCTATGGTTACTGGCAGCATGTCAGCACAAGCACTGAACTTAGGCGCTCTATTCGGCGGCGGTAGCGAAACACTACCGCTCCCCCAAGCGGTTAGCTTTACCTATACCGCAGGTGAGCAACTGATTCCCGACAAACTCACCGCGGAGGGGATTGAGTTGACCCCCGCCGTCAACGGGCAGGCCCTTACGCACTACCGGCTGTACTGGGCAGATATGCAAGGCAACAAAATCCTCAGCCTACCGCTGCTCGGTACACCCGCCCTGATTACCGAACTCCCCGCCGAGGGCGGCGAACTCAACTATCGGTTTGACGAAGACACCATTGTGCCCCTTCAAGCTTTCTCGGTGCTCGCCTGCTCGGTGGGAGCAAATGGGGAATACTGTGGCGACCGCGCTGAGGACAAGGTCGTCTATCGTTTCCGCGATAGTGATCTGCCTGGCCTACTGACGGAACTCCCTCTTTTAGTTGGCGATATCGGGGGGCTTGCCACATGCCCTAGCCTGGAAATCGCCGCCAGCTGCGGCAACCAGATGTGCGACGCCCTCGAGACCGCTGCCAACTGTCCCGCCGACTGCGGCGATTGGCAACTCGCCTCTTACAACTACCAAACCCTGTGCGACGACATTGAAACACTGCACACCCCCAGTAGCGTAGACGAGGTAAAACAACTGGTGAGTGCAGCTGCCGCGGCCGGGAAACGCGTGAAGGTCACAGGCAAAGCCCATTCCGCGACCGATGTAATGTGCACCGATGGCGTGTTAATCAGCACCGCACAGCTCACGATGCACAACCCCAATATGGGCATACAACTGGAGACCTTTGAAGGCGTCGACGTTGTCAACGTGCCCGCCGGCACACTGATGTGGGATCTCTCGGAATGGCTGCATCCTCGCGGCAAGTCCATTGGCTACACCCACCTGGGTTACGCGTTTCCCACCGTAGCAGGGCACATTGCAACCAGTTCACACGGCAGCTCTCCCAAGCATCGCACCGTGCTTTCCCACAGCGTGGTCAGCATGGACGTCGTGACCGCAGACGGGCAGTTGCGACACTTCTCTCGCGGCACAACGAATAAAGACGAGTGGAAAGCCCTCACCGCCAACCTCGGCTACCTCGGCGTTGTCACCCGCCTGAGAATCGAGGTGCAAGACACTAAAAACCTTCACGTCAAAGTCACCTACCACGATGACGACTACCTGTTTAACAACGGCCCCGATTCAGCCTGGGAGAACATTAAGCAGTGTGATTTCGGCCAGTACAACTGGTATCCCGGTGTTGGCAAGGTCGTGCGAACCTGCGGCAAAGAAACCACCGCCGCGGCCGAGCCCGGCGCCCAGAATCGCCTATTGAACCCCTCCGTGCCCGCGCAGATTTTCCCCTTCTTCAAACAGGCCATGCACACCGCCGCGTGTAACCCTGGCGGGTATCTCGACGGGGTAATGGAGCGATTCCGCTATCTGCAGTTTGTGAATCAACCGCCCTTCACCAAAGAGCAAGACGGAAAAACGGTATTCAGCGCCGATGTTATTGGCCCCCAACACCGAATGATTACCAGCACCCTGGTCGACGGCCAAGACGGCTTCTTCCAAATGGACTGGGAAGTCGCGGTTCCTCGCGCCAATGCTGCCGCCGCCATGGAATATATCAACCGCTTCCTGCACGGCCAGAACCGCAAGAACCTTGACGTTCGGCTTCCTCTTGTCGGCGTCTTCACCCGCTACGCAAAAAGTGAAGACCACACTCTCATGGCCTACACGGGCACCGGCGGCCCATTTGAAGACAACAGCCATGTCGTCCACATTGAGATGCCGATCTACGTGCCGGCCGGTTTCAGCGACGCTGAGCTGGAAGCGTATATGGCGCCCTTTGTGGAGTATGTCACGGTATTGATTGAAGACTTCGGCGCCAGAGTCCACTGGGCGAAGAATCGTGAATGGGCCTTCGAACTGCAACGTGAACTCGGCGTTTACGACTACGGCAAACGCCTCAGCCGCTTTAATAAAGTGCTGGCAAAATTGGACCCCAATGGGGTTTTCGCCAATGAGTACGCCAAGCGCATCGGGCTTGAATACCCCAACTTCGACTACCCCGAACACTGGTAGCTCGCGCACAGGGCCTTCGGGCCCTTTTGCCCCACCATCCGCCCATTCGAGCGGAAATATCGCTAAAAAATCCCCTTCGACTTTAGTCTATTTGGGCTTCAATGGCGTGTTATCAGCAGGTATGCTCAATGCATCGGTCGCTGCCTAATGGATTCCGGCAGCCACAATAAATGCAATAAACAGGATGCGCCATGACGACTTTTACTCCCCATTCCGTACCCGAAGCCTTTGCCCGTGATGCGCATATTGATCGCGATCGCTACGAAGAAATGTATCGGCAATCCATCGACGACCCAGACACCTTCTGGGCGCAACAAGCCAGTGAAATGCTGAGCTGGGACACGCCTTGGAACAATATCTGTGAGTACGATTTCCCCAAGGGAGAAGCCAGCTGGTTTGACGGTGGCAAGCTGAATGTGAGTTATAACTGCATCGACCGGCACCTGGAAAGCCGCGGCGATCAAACGGCGATTATCTGGGAGGGCGACGACCCCAGCGACAGCGCTCATATCAGCTATCGCGAACTTCACACCGCGGTGTGCAAACTCTCCAACGTGCTGAAAGCACGCGGCGTGGCGAAGGGCGATCGAGTATGCATTTACATGCCGATGATTCCCGAGGCGGCGTACGCAATGCTGGCGTGTGCCCGCATCGGCGCCGTGCACTCGGTGGTATTCGGCGGGTTCTCCCCCGAGGCACTGAAAGACCGCATTCAAAACGCCGAATGCAAAATGCTGATCACCGCTGATGAGGGTGTTCGCGGCGGCAAGGCAATTCCCTTGAAAGAGAATGCCGACAAAGCACTCGCCGACTGCCCCACCGTCGACAGCTGTATTGTGGTGCGCCGCACCGGCGCCGATGTCAGCTGGCAAGAAGGCCGCGACGTTTGCTACGAAGAAGCCACCCAGGCGGCAAGCGCCGAATGCGCCCCTGAGGCCGTCGAGAGCGAGGCACCTCTATTCATCCTTTACACCTCCGGCTCAACCGGCAAACCCAAAGGCGTGCTGCACACCAGCGCTGGCTATCTGTTGCAGTCAGCCATGAGCCACAAGTACGTCTTTGACTACAAAGACGGCGAGGTCTACTGGTGTACCGCCGACGTCGGCTGGGTAACCGGACATAGCTATATCGTATACGGCCCACTGGCTAATGGCGCGACCACGCTACTCTTTGAGGGCGTGCCCACTTACCCCGATCCCTCGCGCTTCTGGCAGGTTATCGACAAGCATAATGTCAGTATTTTCTACACAGCCCCCACAGCAATTCGCGCGCTCATGGGGGCAGGCGATGAATTTGTGGAGCGTAGCTCGCGCAGTAGCCTGCGCCTGCTGGGCACCGTCGGTGAGCCGATCAACCCAGAAGCCTGGGAGTGGTACTACCGCGTTGTTGGCGACAAACGTTGCCCGATCGTAGACACGTGGTGGCAAACAGAAACCGGCGCGCATATGCTCACCCCCCTGCCCGGCGCCACCGACATGAAACCGGGAGCAGCCACCAAGCCCTTCTTTGGCGTTGAGCCCGCCCTGCTGGACACCGAAGGCAACGAAATTGAAGGCCCCGGTGAAGGCCTGCTGGTAATCAAACGCTCCTGGCCTAGCCAAATTCGCAGCGTCTACGGCGACCATCAACGGATGATCGACACCTACTTTAGCGCCTACCCCGGCTACTATTTCACCGGTGACGGCGCGCGCCGCGATGAAGACGGTGACTACTGGATTACCGGCCGCGTCGATGATGTGCTGAATATCTCCGGCCACCGCATGGGTACCGCCGAGGTTGAAAGCGCTCTGGTACTGCACGATAAGGTCGCCGAAGCGGCGGTGGTCGGCTACCCCCACGATGTGAAGGGCCAGGGTATCTATGCCTACGTCACGCTAATGCATGACGTAGAAGGCAGTGAGGAACTGGTTAAAGAGCTCACCGCGCTCTGCGTGCAGGAAATCGGCCCCATCGCAAAACCGGACCTGGTTCAGTGGGCACCGGGGCTACCCAAGACCCGCTCCGGCAAAATTATGCGGCGCATCCTGCGCAAGGTTGCCGCCAATGAGCTGGAGAACCTCGGCGACACCTCAACACTGGCCGACCCCTCGGTTGTTGACCAGCTGATCGACCAGCGGCTCAACCGCTAACCCCATAAGCTGAAACAAAAACGGAGCCATAAGGCTCCGTTTTTTTGCTGGCAGACAACGTTGTCTCAGTAGACAAACTCATCTTCGCTAACATCCATCAGCGCGTCAGCCCCCGCTAGCATAGCCGCCTTGTGGGTTGCGGTGCGCGGCAGCAGGCGCTGGAAGTAGAAGCGCGCCGTTTTGACCTTACCTCGGTAGAGACCGTTGTCTTCACCGGCATCCAATTTCTGCTGGGCCACCTCGGCCATTTGCGCCCAAATGTAGGCAAATGCGACATAACCTGAGTACATCAGGTAATCCACCGACGCCGCGCCGACTTCGTCAGCATTGTTCATCGCTTTTTCACCCACCGCCATGGTGAGCTCGCCCCACTCTTTGTTCAGCGCCGCCAGCGGTTCAACAAACTCAGTCATCGCACTGTTGTCTTTGTGAGACTCGCAGTACTTGTGAATGATTTTGGTAAAGTGACGCAGCACTTCGCCACCGCTGCCCATTACCTTGCGGCCAATCAAGTCCAGCGATTGAATACCAGTGGTTCCTTCATACACCGTTGAGATGCGGTTATCACGTGCGATGCGCTCCATGCCGTGCTCACTGATGTAGCCGTGACCACCAAATACCTGCATGCCGAGGTAGGTAACTTCTTGGGCAGTTTCCGTACAGAATGCCTTGGCAATGGGTGTCAGTAACTCCAACAACTTGCCCGCGTGAGTTTGCTGTTCTTCATCGCCGTGCTTGGTTAAATCCACCTGTTGAGCTAACCAGTAGATGAACGCGCGCTGGCCTTCCACAAAGGCCTTCTGAGTAAGCAACATACGCCGCACATCGGGGTGAACAATAATCGGGTCGGCGGGGCCATCTGGATTCTTCGGCCCAGTTAGTGAGCGCATCTGCAAACGCTCGCGGGCATAATCCATCGCGCCTTGATAGGCGATCTCACCCATGGCCAGCCCTTGCAAGGCTGTTCCCAAACGGGCGGAGTTCATCAGCTTAAACATAATTTCCAAGCCGCGATTCTCTTCGCCCAACAACACCGCCCGCGCGCCGTCGTAGTTCATTACGCAGGTCGCCGAGGCTTTCAAACCCATTTTCTTTTCAATGGAGCCGCAGTTGATGTTGTTGAAGTCGCCCGTTGAGCCGTCTTCATTCACCCAGTATTTCGGCGCAATAAACAGTGACACGCCCTTGGTGCCCTCAGGCGCCCCGTCAACACGCGCCAAAATGGCGTGAATGATGTTGTCGGTCATATCCTGCTCGCCACCCGAGATAAAGATCTTGGTGCCCTGCAGGGTGTAGGTGCCATCGTCATTCTTGGTGGCTTTTGTGCGCAGCAGGCCGACGTCGGAGCCACAGTGCGCCTCGGTCAGACACATTGTGCCTGCCCACTCGCCGCTCAGCAGTTTGGGGAGATAGCGCTGTTTTTGCTCCTCAGTGCCGCCGTTAAGCAGGCAGGTAACGGGAGCCAATGCGAGACCGCCGTACATACTGAATGCCCAGCTCGGGGCGCCGACCATTTCACCGATCACCGTGCCAAGCGACGAAGGCAAGCCCTGACCACCGTCTTCAGCAGGTACACCCAAGGCCTGCCAGCCGCCTTCTCCCCACTGGCGAAAGGCTTCCTTGAAACCATCTGGCGTAGAAACCTTGCCATCAACGAATTTACAGCCCTGCTCATCACCAGTAGCGGCAATGGGGTTGACGACGTTCTCTGCGAACTTGGCCCCTTCGCTAATGATCGCATCCATCAGGTCACTGCTAAGCTGCTCACAGCCCTGCAGACCAGCATAGTGTTGTTCACTATTAAGGAAGTCATTCAAGACAAAATCGATATCACGCAGGGGAGCTTTATAATCGGCCATCACGAACCTCGTGGTGCATAATCTATTGGACAAAACGAGGCCGAAGCATAGCAGATACGCCCAAACGGTTGAGTAACATTGGGGGTCAATACAAGAACAGTTCGTGCGCCTGGCGGCCGGCCACCCTTATTCGGCGTCAGCCGCCAGCCAGCAGTACGCATAGGGCGGCAGCATTAGGTCGCCGCGCTCGGCGCCAATCTCCGCGCCGCTGAGCAATTCCCGCCAGCGCAAGCCAGCATCGAGATTCAGTTCGGCAAGCGGCAGTCGCTGCATGTCCGCACTGAGATTGTAGATTGCCAGCAGGGTTTGCTCTGCGCCCTCAACAACGCTCTCTCGGCGCAGGCCAAACAGGGCGCAGCCCAAGTGAAGCGGGTACTGAGCGGCATTGGGGTGAAACGCCGGTTGCTGAGCGCGCCGACGAATCATCGCTTTAAGGGTATCGAATATCCGCCGGTGATGACTGCCCTCCGCCAGCGCGCTGGCGAGCTCGTCAGCCTGCCACTGGTGACGATTAATCGCGCGGTTGTGGTTGCTGTGCGCAACGCGCTGCTCATCGTTAGGTGTTGCCAATAAGCTGTGAATATAAAACGCGGGTATGCCCTGCAAGGCCAGCATCAAAGCGTGAGCGCAGAGAAAACGCGCCTCCTGGAAGCCATCCTCGCCCGCGCCCTGGCGCTGGCGCATCGCATCGAACAAGCTAATGTTAATCTCGTAGGGACGGCTGGCACCACTGCCCAAGGCGCGCCGCGACACCCGGCCACCGCTGCGCTGCATCAGCGCCACCAGGTCATCAATTTCGGCATCGCTCAACAAGCCCTCGGCCGGGCGCAACCCAATGCCGTCGTGAGAGGCAATAAAGTTGAAGTAACTGGTACCGTCCTGCGCCGCAGGCATTCCCATCATCCAGTTAGTCAGCGCGGCGCTGTCGCCGCTGACCAGCGCATTGAGCAGCAGTGGCGGCAATGAGAAGTTGTATACCAGATGCGCTTCATTGGCGTTTCCGAAGTAGGCCAAATTTTCTCGCAGCGGGATATTCGTTTCTGTAATCAAGATGGCATCTGGCGCGGCGTGTTCAACCAAGCTGCGAAACAACCTGACAATTTCGTGGGTCTGGCTCAAATTTAGGCAGCTGCCACCGACCTCCTTCCACAGAAAGGCAACCGCATCGAGACGAAAAATTTTTACCCCCTGATCCAGGTAATGCCGAATAATGCGCACGAACTCCAGCAGTACATCGGGGTTGCGAAAATTGAGGTCGACCTGGTCGTGGCTGAAGGTGCACCAGACATGGCGCTTACCGTCGAGCGTTTGCACCTCCGCCAGCAAATCGCTGGTCCGCGGCCTGACCACCGCAGACAGGTCCCATTGCGGGTCGCCCTCCACAAAGTAATCCTTTCCCGGGTGGCGGCGCTGCTTGTAATTTTCAAACCACTGACTACGGCTGGAGCAATGATTGACGACCAAGTCAGCCATTAGGTCGAAGTCGCGAGCAATGGCGCTCACATCCTGCCACTCGCCCAGCGCCGGATTCACCTCGACATAGTTGATCACCGAAAAGCCGTCATCGCTACTCCAGGGATAGAACGGCAAGATATGCACACCACTGATCATCCCACGGCATTCGCTGCGCAAGAAATCGTGCAAGGTATGCAACGGCCACTCCCCCTCTTTGAGCAGTGAATCGCCGTAGGCAATCATTAAACAGTCGCCCTCGTCCCACAGGTTCTTGTGTGGCTCAGGCATAAAACAGCGCTGATTGAGGTCCATCAGCGCGATCATTTTTTCTACGAGCTCGTCAGCATTTTCAGCGGGGTAGATATGCTCAACATGCGCATAGAGCTTGTCTTTCAAGTGCTGCTGGGCGTCGCTACCTGTCATTGGCTGTACTCGGCCATATCAGCGTCCACCGCCGCCAGCAGTTCGCCGGGAAGTCGCGGCTCAGCGCTACACACGCGGTTCCAGCTGGGAATGAAGGGCGTCTCCATGGGGTTGTCGAGAAAGTCATTGCCCGCTTTAACAATATTGCCGGCAAACAACTCCACCGCCTCTTCCTCTCGGTGAAGATCCAGGTCCAGGCCATTCATCACGGCGTCATTGCGATAGCTCTCAACAAAGTCCAAGGCCACGCGAAAATACGTTGCTTTGATGGATCGGAAGGTCTCGCTGTTAAACACCACGCCGGTAGTCGCCAACTTGCGAAAAATCGCCTTGGATATATCGATAGACATTTTCGACAAGCCACCGGCGTCGTTATCGGCAGACAGTGATTGATGTTTGTGATCGTAGGCGTCGGCGATGTCTGCCTGACAGAGACGATTCGTCGAGTAATTGCGGTACATCTCCGATAGTACGCCGATCTCCAGCCCCCAGTCGCTGGGAATACGCAGATCATTGAGCACGTCTCGTCGCATGGAGAACTCACCGGACAAGGGGTAGCGATAGCTATCCAAATACTCCAAGTAATCGAGATCACCAAAAATCTTTTTGAGTGAGCGAATCAAGGGGGTCACCAACAGGCGACTAACCCGGCCATTCATCCTGCCGTCGGCAACCCGCGCATAGAAACCCTTGCAAAACTCGTAGTTGAAAGCGGGGTTGGCAACCGGATAAAACAGCTGTGCAAGCAGGCGTCGATCATAGGTCAAAATATCGCAGTCATGCAGCGCGATCGCCTCACTGTCGCCCGACGCCAATATGTAACCGAGACAATACCAAACGTTTCGCCCCTTGCCCGCCTCGAGCGGCGCCAGCCCGCGACCTTGCAGTTTGGCATCCAGGACGCGCAGGCGCGGCCCATCATTCCATAACACCCTGTGACGCTGAGGCAGTCGGTTGAAAAAGGCCAAGGCGTGGCGGTACTGCGCTTCATCCGCTTGGTCTAAGCCGATCACCACCTCGTTGATGTAGGGGACTTTGGCGATTTCATCAATGATATTCGCCAGTGCCGGCCCCTCAAGCTCGGAGAACAGCGATGGCAACACCAGCGCCATCGGCCGATGTTGCGCGAATTGGCTGAGCTCTGTCTCAAGGGCTTCAATGGGGCGATCAACCAGATTATGCAATGTGGTGATGATGCCGTTTTGATAAAAATCTGCCATGGGGTTTCCCTGTCGTTATTGTCCGTCTGTGCATGCCGCCTCGCTGCCCTAGCATTGTCGAGGTGGCGATCAGACGCCCGATTACCTATACATTACTAGGCATTTTCCGTGCCGTTTCTAGCGTTGTCGTCCAACAGCGCTAATACAGCGCTATTCCACCCCTCAGGGCCAACAGCATCGGTTAATTGTAGGCGCCCCCTCGGCGCTGGAACCGGCGGTGGCGCATTGGCATGGGAGCGAATCAACACCGCCTCATCCGCCAGCGCGAGCATGGGCACATCATTCCCGCCGTCACCCAAGGCAATGGTGCGAGGGGCCTGGCAGCCCTCGACCAGACGAGGCGCCAGCCAGAGCATGGCCTGCCCCTTGTCGCAGTGGTCGCTGATATGCGTAAATCGTCCGCCACGCTGAGCTCGAAGTCCCTCCGCAGTTAACCGTCGCTCAAAGCGCTGCCAGCTCGCATCATCGCCCTGCCAGACAATCGGCTCGGAATATTCCCGCTGCAAAGCCGCCTCTGCTTCATTTTGGGTCAAACCGGTTTCGTCGCACAACTCTGGTGCACTCATATCCGCAAAGCCGCGAAAGCGAAACCCCTCCTCCGCTCGCCACTGGTGCAAGCGTGGAAGGAATTCCTCTCGACAGCGGGCCAATTGCTTTACCCGCCCCCAGCGACACTCGCGCAAGCCGTCCGGCGCATTCTCCGGGTAAATCACCGCCGCGCCATTCTCAACAATGTAGGGATAACGATTGTTCAGCTGTTGGCGGAGCACTGACATCTCGGCGGCCGTTTTGCTGCTGTTCAATATCCAGGGGATGTTGCGCAACGCCAGCGATGCCAGCGCTTGCGCGGCCGCCGCAAACGAGTAGCTGTCGTGGTCGAGTAGGCTGCCATCTAAGTCGGTAAACACAACGCTGGGCTTCACGAGTCTGCCTCCCGGTACTGTAATGCTCGCACTCGGCGCTGAGCGTCAAGCACCATGCAGGCATCGGCCTGCGCCGGTAGCACGGCAATGGCATGGCGCGTTATGCGCTCGTAATGGCTGATAAACCGATGTATCTGCGCGGCGCTCATAAACTGTGCGTTGGGGTCATTCGCTCGCCGAGCCATTAGCTTTTTCTCCTGTTCACTGCGCCAGTGTGCCACACAGTCAAAGCTCGGCGCCTGCAGCATCAGTAAATAATCGAGCTCGGCAAACAGCGGTTGATAAACCGCTTGCAACTGCCCATTCACCCAGCGGCGCCAGTTTCCCGAGGCATCTTCGCCATGCTCCAGGGCGTTAATCGGGTCACGTAATTCGGCATCCCGCTGAGGGGGCACTCCCAAGCACCAGCCTTCGAAAATCACTACATCGACACCGCTCACCTGAGGCCATTCGACTGAGGGAAAGGCGCGATCCCGCGCTTTATCAAATCGCGGCAACGAGCACGCTTGGCCTGCCCTGAGCGCGGACAAGGTGCGACGAGCCAAGGCAACATCATGCGTGCCAGGCACGCCTCGGGTAGCGAGTAAGGGGTGAACCTGCTGCGCCAATTGTTGGCGTTGTTCAGGGGAGAGGTAGAAGTCATCCAAAGAGATCGCCGCCACGCGAAGGCCACAACACTCACTCAAATACCATTGATAAAAGGCCGTTAACGTGGATTTACCACTGCCTTGCGCGCCGTGAATACCTAACACGCGAACACCCTCGGCCGGCGCTGCCAGATACCCCTGAATAAAGGGCAGAAAATACTCATGAATTTGCTGGGAATACCTGGCCGGCAACGACTCACGCTGCAAAAACGCTGCGATACCAAGTTCTAGTTGAGACACTCAATGCTTCTCCTTGAATTCTTATAAGCATAATAGCCACCAATAAAAGCGGCCGCTCAAGGTAAACAAGCAGGTTTCTTGCCAGCAACGGCAACAGAGTGAGACACAGGGGAAAATTAAGGAAGTGGGGGACGCAAGGGGGGGGGACAGGCCGATGGCTACCGGCCCGTCAAACCGCTCAATCAGTGCACGTGACCGTGAGCAATTTCCTCTTCGCTTGCCTGACGCACGTCGGCAATGCTGACTTCGAAGTGAAGTGTTTGGCCTGCCAGTGGGTGATTGGCGTCGACCGTGACGTTCTCGTCATCAACCGCTTTTACAACGACCATCTGCACTTGACCACCAGCGCCCTGCGCCTGGAACTGCATACCCACCTCGATCTGCTCTACACCTTGGAAAGCGTCGCGGGGCACAGCTTGAATCAGCTCGGGGTTGAGCTCGCCATAGGCGTCGCCTGGCTGAACAGTCACTTTCAATTCATCACCCGCGGCTTTGCCTTCCAGCTCTCGCTCAAGACCGGGGATAATGCCGCCATGGCCATGCAGATACGCCAGGGGATCCTGACCTTTTGATGAATCGAGTTCCACACCGTTGTCGTCGGTGAGGGTGTAGTGAAATGCCACCACGCAATCGTTGGCAATATTCATGGGAACCTCCCGTTAAAATGAGGCGGCAAGCATGACAGCTTTAGCCGACGAGGTCACGCGAAGCGGCGGTTCAGGCCAGGGTTTGGGGAATATTTGTCCGATTAATGGATTACGACCAAGTGTTCTCTAAGCCACTTGCAAGCGCTGTCGCGCGAGGGAAATAACTCTAGTTTCAGTACGTGATCGCGCGGCAGACGACGAATAACATCGAAAACCAAGTCACTGCGCGGGAATTGCCGAACGATGGCGATAGCCTGTAAGCCCGCAACATTTCCCAAGTCGGCCTGCGCTTCAAAGCCCAGCGAGAAATCTAAGGAACCCGTGACCAACACCGCAAACCGCGGGGGCATATGCGCGCCTATCCACGTGCGAAATTCAGTGAGGGACTGGAGCGTCAATTCACGTCCCTCGTCAATACAGAGTTCGACAATGCTGCCGACTGGTCGAACGCGACCAAAACTCAACTGGTGCACCCCGGATGCCCTACAGATAAAAACTGCAGTGTACGCAGTGCCACCGGGCGGCTATATAAGTAAATCTCGCTAGCCGTGTTCGATCATTTCCTGACCCATATCAACGATGCGGCGGCGCAACCAAATGTGACCGGGATCGTGCTGCAGGAGCGGACTCCAAGCCAGTTTCAGCTCGATAGGGATAATCATAAATGGCGGCTTGCGAACTGCCAGCCGCGGATCTTCGGCATACAACTTGGCGACCTGGGTAGGCAGAGTAGCGATCAGGTCGGGGTGCCTCGCCAGCAAGGCAGCCACTTGATAGTGGCGCGTGAAAACGCGAATCTGACGTTCGTGCCCCACTTCGGCCAGAGCCTCATCCACCCAGCCCAAGCGCTGACTGTCTCTGTGGCTCATGCCACGGCCAACCCCCATACCGGTCTTGCTTACCCAGATATGCGGCGCAGCAAGAAAGGCATCCATATCAAAGTTCTCCAGCGCCTTATTCTCACTGCTCATCAGGCAGGAAAAACTGTCGCGCCAGACGGTAGCCTGATGGAAGGATTGCGGCAAACGGTCGAAACGGTTGACCGCCATATCGATCTTGCCTTGCTCAAGGTCCTGGAAGGTCACATCGGAGGGCGTCAGGATATCCAGTGTAATATTAGGTGCCTCGTCACGGAGCTTGAACAAGAGCCTCGTCAACAAGGTCGACTCGGCGTAGTCACTGGCCATAACCCGGAACACCCGCGTGCTCTCTGTCACTTCAAAGTCTGATACGGGCAGCACCGCCTGTTCTACTGAGGACAGAATATTCCTTACCTGCGGCTGCAGCTCCAGCGCGCGCTCTGTCGGCGTCATCCCCTCACTGGTGCGCACTAAAAGCGGGTCATTAAACAGGTCACGCAAGCGCCGCAAACCGTTACTCAGGGCTGGCTGGGTAATTCCCAACTGCTCCGCCGCTCGCGTGACATTTTTCTCGCGCAGAAGCACGTCCAGGTAAACCAGCAGGTTCAGGTCGATACGCGATAAATTCATGAGACTGATGACTCCGCTACTCAATATAATACGGGGTGATTATGGGCAGTTTTTCGCCACTTCGCCAGCAAAGCACATAGAAAGCAGGCAAAAAAAAGGCCCGGTAGAACCGGGCCAAGCCTCACTGACAGGAAATCGTTGTGGACCGGAGTCCTTAAGCGCCGTACTTCGCTTTGTATTCAATACGGCGGCGGTGCAATACTGGTTCTGTGTAGCCACTGGGCTGTTTGACACCTTCAAAAACCAGCTCACAAGCGGCCTGGAAAGCCACACTATCGTCGAAGTTCGGCGCCATATTGCGGTAGCTTGCATCGCCGGCATTCTGGCGATCAACAACCGCCGCCATCCGCTGCATAGTTTCCATTACCTGCTCTTCACTGCAGATGCCGTGGCGCAACCAGTTGGCGATGTGCTGACTGGAAATACGCAGTGTCGCGCGGTCTTCCATCAGGCCCACATCGTTGATGTCTGGCACTTTAGAGCAGCCCACGCCCTGATCGATCCAGCGAACAACATAGCCGAGAATACCCTGGGCATTGTTATCCAGCTCGTTCTGAATCTCTTCGGCGCTCCAGTCGGTGTTTTCGGCGACTGGGATGGTCAAAATATCTTCCAAAGCGGCGCGCTGACGGTCCGCCAACTGCTCTTGCTGGCTGCGCACATTCACTTCATGGTAGTGCATTACGTGCAGGGTGGCTGCCGTGGGCGACGGTACCCAGGCACAGTTGGCGCCAGCTTTGGGGTGGCCGATTTTGGCTTCCATCATCTGCGCCATTTCATCTGGCATGGCCCACATGCCCTTACCGATTTGCGCCTTGCCACTGAGGCCGCAGGCCAGACCGATATCGACGTTCCAGTCTTCGTAGGCGTTGATCCAAGCCTGTTGCTTCATGTCAGCCTTGCGGACAAAAGCGCCGGCTTCCATGCTGGTGTGAATTTCATCGCCGGTGCGATCCAAAAAGCCGGTATTGATAAAGATCACGCGCTCACTGGCGGCAGCAATACAGGCTTTAAGGTTAACCGTGGTACGGCGCTCCTCATCCATAATGCCTATTTTCAGGGTATTGCGAGCCAGACCCAGAGCGTCTTCAACGCGGCCAAACAGCTCGGCGGCAAATGCCACTTCTTCGGGGCCGTGCATCTTCGGCTTAACAATGTAAACACTGCCGGTGCGCGAGTTGCTCAGGCTGCCGGTCTTTTTCAAGTCGTGCATCGCCGCCAGTACGGTAACCATGGCGTCCATAATGCCTTCAGGGATTTCGTTGCCCTGTGCATCGATAATCGCGTTATTGGTCATCAGGTGACCGACGTTACGCACCAGCAGCAGGCTGCGGCCGTGCAGCACTTTTTCACCGCCATTGGGCGCGGTGAACACGCGGTCTTCAGCCATGCGACGAGTCTGCTCTTTGCCACCTTTGCTAAAGGTTTCGCTGAGGTTGCCCTTCATCAGGCCGAGCCAGTTGCTGTAGGCCACACACTTGTCTTCAGCGTCTACCGCAGCAACTGAGTCTTCACAGTCCTGAATGGTGGTCAGGGCAGATTCCAGGCAAACATCTTTCACCTGAGCGGCATCGGTTTTGCCAATCGGGTGGCTGCCGTCAATCTGAATATCAATATGCAGGCCGTTGTTAACCAACAGGATATTGCTGGGCGCAGCGGCATCGCCTATATAACCGGCAAATTTCTCCGGCGCTTGCAGACCGGTATTCGCGCCATTCGCCAGGCTAACGACCAGACTGCCATTTTCTACTTTGTATGCCGTGGCATCGGCGTGACTGCCTTCAGCCAGAGCAACATGCTTGTCGAGGAAGGCCTTGGCATAAGCGACAACCTTATCACCGCGAACCGGGTTGTAAGCGCCAGCACGCTCGGCACCACCCTCTTCAGAAATCACATCGGTGCCGTACAGAGCGTCGTACAAGCTACCCCAGCGGGCGTTGGCAGCGTTCAGACCAAACCGGGCATTCATCACCGGAACTACCAGCTGAGGGCCAGCCAGTTCGGCGATTTCTTGATCGACGTTTTCGGTGGTAATGGTAAAATCAGCGGGCTCGGGCAGCAGATAACCCAGCTCCTCCAGGAACGCTTTATACGCCGCCATATCCGGCTTACCCGGGTTGGCGCGGTGGTAATCGTCGATCTTGGCCTGAATCTCGTCCCGCTTGGCCAACAGAGCTTTGTTCTTTGGCGCCAGATCAGCGACAATCTCGGCCAGTGCAGACCAGAATGCGTCGGGCTCGATGCCGGTACCCGGGGCAACTTGCTCATTCACCAGACGGTACAAGACCTCGGCAATCTGAAGACCACTGTGTTCTACCCGGTTGATTTGCTGCGCTGACATCTGCCACTCCTTCTAGCGTCGGTGAGTCTGTAAACCGCCCTTTATATAAGAAGCATGAATGTTAACAGCTAACACATGCAAATCAGAGATAACGGCTTAGGAGGACATCCTAGCTACCCGCCAATAATTTCACAAATATATCCACATTATGCTTGTTATTCATTTATTAAATGGTGGACGGGCAGCAGGCCCCGCAGCAATTTATTAAAATAGAAATCGCTTAACATAAGCGAAGCAGCACAACCCCCTAACAACATTCCCACCGAAAATACCGAATATAGAATCTATAAATTAGAAAAATTTATAGGTCGCGAGTACACTAGCCTGCGTTAAACCACCCACCGCAATGAAAAGGGACCGCATATGTCATCGTTAGAAGCAGACATCCAATCCATCGCCGGACTTAAAGAACAAGCCGGTAGCCCATGGGATGCTATCAACCCCGAATCTGCCGCGCGCATGCGTGCTCAGAACAAATTCAAAACCGGCCTGGACATTGCCAAGTACACTGCTGGCATCATGCGTCGCGACATGGCCGAGTTCGACAAAGACAAAACCAAGTACACTCAGTCTCTGGGCTGCTGGCACGGTTTTGTTGGTCAGCAAAAGCTGATCTCTATCAAAAAGCACTTCGGCTCAACTGAGCGCCGCTACCTTTACCTGTCTGGCTGGATGGTTGCTGCACTGCGCTCTAGCTTTGGTCCTCTGCCTGACCAGTCTATGCACGAGAAAACAGTTGTTGCCGACCTGGTAAGAGAGCTGTACACCTTCCTGCGCCAAGCTGACGCACGTGAGCTGGGTGGTTTGTTCCGCGAGCTGGACGCAGCACGCGAAGCTGGCGACAGCGCTAAAGAAGCTGAAATCCAAAGCAAAATCGACAACCACGAAACTCACGTTGTACCCATCGTTGCTGACATCGATGCGGGTTTTGGTAACGCTGAAGCGACTTACCTGATGGCCAAGCAAATGATCGAAGCCGGTGCATGCTGCCTGCAGATCGAAAACCAGGTTGCCGATGAGAAGCAGTGTGGTCACCAGGACGGTAAAGTAACCGTACCTCACGCTGACTTCCACGCTAAGCTGCGCGCACTGCGTTACGCCTTCCTTGAGCTGGGTGTTGATGACGGTGTTATCGTTGCACGTACTGACTCTGAAGGTGCTGGCCTGACTAAAGAGATCGCTGTTGTTCGCGAGCCAGGCGACCAAGGTGACATTTACAACTCCTTCCTGGATTGTGAAGAAGTTGCCCCAGAAGACACTGCTGAAGGCGATGTACTGATCAGCCGCAACGGCAAGCTGGTTCGTCCTAAGCGCCTGCCTTCAGGTCTGTACCAGTTCCGTCAGGGCACTGGCCACGAGCGTTGCGTATTTGACTGCATCGAAGCGATCAACGCTGGCGCTGACCTGCTGTGGATCGAAACTGCAGTACCGACTGTTCACGAAATCAAAGGCATGATGGACGAAGTTCGCAAGGTTCACCCCGATGCGAAACTGGTTTACAACAACTCGCCTTCGTTCAACTGGACACTGAACTTCCGCCAGCAGACTTACGATGCATGGGCGGCTGAAGGTAAAGACGTTTCTGCTTACGACCGTGACAACCTGATGTCTGCTGAGTACGACGACTCTGAACTGTCTGCTGCAGCTGATGCACGTGTACGCACCTTCCAGGCAGATACTGCCCGTGAAGCGAACGTATTCCACCACCTGATCACTCTGCCGACTTACCACACTACAGCACTGTCTGTAGACAACCTGGCGAAAGAGTACTTTGGTGAGAAAGCGATGCTTGGTTACGTTGAAGGCGTTCAGCGTAAAGAGATCCGTCAGGGTATTGCCTGTGTTAAGCACCAAAACATGGCCGGTTCTGACCTGGGCGACGATCACAAAGAGTACTACGCAGGTGAAATGGCACTGAAAGCAGGTGGTGCGAAAAACACCTCTAACCAGTTCAGCTAATCTGAATACGCGTTAGGCGACGTGCCCGGCAATTCGCAACACGCGGGGCACAGCGCACTTGCGAACCGAAAGGCGACACCTTAAAAGGCGTCGCCTTTTTTGTGGGCAGAATTATCTAAATAAGATAATCGCAGACCTTTTAGGGCCCGCAGAGATATTGCTAAGCTGTGCAAAGCTTCCCTAAATTTCTACATGCTTTCCAACTCAAACCAACTGTGTAACTTCGACTATGACTGACGCACCAGATTTTCTTAAAGATGCCAGGGCTTTATTAAGCGAACAGGGCTTTACCACCAGCAGCACGTGGTATCACGGCACCTCTTCGGCGCTGGTTGACGCCATCATGGAGCAGGGCTTAAAACGCTCCGGCGACAAGGCACTGAAGCAAGCGGCCAAGCAAACCATGGCCACTATCGGCAATAGCTATTCCGAGTCCATTGAGCCGGTCTTCTTAACCCAGAGCAAGGAATTGGCTTTTTACTGGGCCGAGCAAACCGTGAGAAATCGCCGCGTAAGGTTTCAGGGCGAGGAGCAGCCAGTTGTACTTGCGGTAACACTTCCTGAAGAACTGAACGCCAAAGTGAAACCCGATGTAGGCGCCGCCAGCTTATTATTAGTCGAAGAGGGCGAGCAGTTTATGGCTTATCTGGCAGGTATTTACCAAGCTAATAATTTCGACGCGCCCGAAATAGACCTAATGAAAGCCGACCGCTTGGAGTACCTAAATAAATTGGGTATGGCATATTACGATGCAGACATTAGTGCATCGTGCCTCGCTGTAGTCACAGACTAAGCCCTAGGCCCAAACCGAACCATTTATTTTATGCTCAGCGCCAACACTGCCGCGTTGAGCCCCGGAGGAAAATCATGCCCATCTCTACACCCGATCTCTGCGACGAATTCGGCGACGACGTACGCGTTCTTGAACTGCCGCTGCGCCACTACGGCGCGACTCACAATTTCGGCGGCCAAGTTGTCACCATTAAGTGCTTTGAAGACAACTCCTTGGTTGCCGAGCAAGTTAAACAGCCCGGCGAAGGCCGCGTATTAGTCGTTGATGGCGGCGGCTCCGTGCGACGCTCACTGCTTGGAGACAACCTTGCTGGCGCCGCGGTTAAAAATGGTTGGAGCGGTATTATCATCTACGGCTACCTGCGCGATGTGGAAGAGATCGCCCCGATGGAGCTAGGCATATTGGCGCTGGGCAGCGTGCCGCGCAAAACCGAGAAGCGCAACGAGGGACAGCTCAATGTCGCCCTGCACTTTGGCGCTATCGATATCGCACCGGGCGACTATGCCTATGCCGATGAAACCGGCGTTATCTTCTCCAGCAAAGCGCTGGTAAGCTAACCGATTCGAGGGGGCGCAGGGCCCCGCTAAAATAATAAGGGGAACAGTAATGAAACTGGGACTACTACTGGGCTACTCAGGCGCGAAATTAACGCTGCCAATGGATGACATTAAACACGCCGAAGCCCTGGGCTTCGACTCAGTGTGGACAGCTGAAGCCTATGGTTCTGATGCCGTCAGCCCGGCCGCCTGGATACTTGCACAAACCGAAAAAATTAAGGTGGGTACTGCCATTATGCAGATGCCTGCTCGCAGCCCCGCCATGGCGGCAATGACGGCAATGAGCCTGGACTCCCTGTCAGGCGGCCGCTTTATCGTCGGCCTGGGTGCATCGGGACCGCAGGTGGTGGAAGGCTGGCACGGCGTGCCCTACGGCAAGCCCGTCACCCGCACCCGCGAGTACATCAAAATTATGAAGCAGATTTTCGAGCGCAAAGGCCCGCTAGAGTTTGACGGCAAGATGTACCAGATTCCCAACAAAGGCGAAGGCACCACCGGCCTGGGCAAAGCGCTTAAGTCAATTTTGCACGGCGACCCCAGCATCCCCATTTACACGGCGTCCATCACTCCCGCCGGGGTAGCCGCCTCGGCCGAAGTCGCCGACGGCGTATTCCCGGTGTGGATGAGCCCAGACAAATATTCGGTGCTTGAGCCAGCGATCAACAAGGGCCTGGAGAAGAGTGGCCGCAGTAAAGCCGACTTCGATGTTGCTCCCTTTGTCGGCGTTATCATGGACGACAACCTCGATGGCTGTCGCCACTTCATCAAAGACTTTCTTTCGCTATATATCGGCGGCATGGGCGCTAAGGGCAAGAACTTCTACACTGACTACGCCACCCGTATGGGCTACGGCGACGCGGCAGAAAAAGTGCAGGATCTCTACCTGGCTGGTAAGAAGGATGAAGCCCGCGAAGCAGTACCCAACGAACTTGTCGACGAAGTCGCGCTGGTTGGCCCAGAAGCCCGTATTCGCGAGCGCGCCCAAGACTGGAAAGCAGCGAATCAACGCGGCGAAGTCGGCACAATGATCCTCAACTGCCAGCAGGCTGAAGCCCGTGAAGTAATGGCGGACTGCTTCCTGTAAGCGCAAACATCGCAGCCCCCACTGCCCGACTTCGCTTTTCTGCGAAAGTCGGGCAGACTCTTAGCCATACCCTCCTACGTGACAGGACACTACCAGCAATGACCGCTGTTACCCGCCGACTCGCGATGGCCATTCTCAATGGCTTCGATGCGTTTTTCGCCGAATTTAAAAATATCACCCTCGGCGCTCAAGCCCGTTTTGAAGCCGCCGATTGGCACGGCTCTCAAGAGGCGATGCGCGCGCGCCTCAACCTCTGGAAGCAAAAACGGGTCATTGTTGCCGAAGCCGCCCACACCATTACCGGCGGCAGCGTGCAAGACCGCGAGCACTGGGAAGTTGCCAAGCAAGAATACGCCGAGCTAATTCAGAATCACGACAATTACGAGATTGCGCAATCCTTCTTTAACTCCATTTACTGCTACGTCTTCGAGCACGAAAAAATTCGGGATCAACACACCTTTGCCACCACTCCGGCAGGACACCGAGGCCCAATCGATAGCGACTCTATTCTCCGGCGCTACAAGTTCAATGGCGACAATGGCGCCGCCATCGTCAAACAAATGTTGGACGACTGTGAGTTCAATATTCCCTGGGAAGACCAGCAGCGCGACATTCAATTTGTCATGAATGTCGTCAACCAAGACCTGGTGCCCCGCATCCCCGAGGGTACTGGGGAGATCTGGGTCGAGACCCTGGAGTCACTATTCTTTCGCAACAAAGCGGCGTATTTGGTTGGGCGCGCCTACAGCGGCAATTTCAGCAAGCCCTTCGTGCTGCCGATCCTGCACTCCGATGACGGTTCGCTCTTCGTCGACACGCTGTTGCACGAGCCTGACGACCTCTCAATTCTTTTCAGCTTCAGCCGCAGCTACTTCATGGTCGACGCCTCGATTCCTTCGGAATACGTGGCATTTTTACGACGCCTCATGCCGCACAAAGAGGTGTTTGAACTCTACAACGCAATCGGTATGCAAAAGCACGGTAAAACCGAGTTTTACCGCTTTGCCGTCAACGATACGTTAAACAGCGAAGATCCTTACGTGATCGCCCCCGGGATCAAGGGCATGGTGATGTTGGTATTCACCCGGCCAGACTTCGGGTACGTGTACAAAGTGATCAAAGACAAGTTCACGCCTCCTAAAGAGATGAGCCGGGAACACGTTAGGAAATGTTACAGCCTGGTAAAACGCTGGGACCGCGGCGGCCGCATGGCCGACACTCAGGAGTTTAACAACCTGGCCTTTGACCGCCGCCGTTTCTCCGACGAGCTCATGGCCGAGCTCTACAAAGAGGCTCCCTCGTTGGTCGAGGAGCACGGCAACGTGTTGATACTCAAGCACGTCTATATTGAGCGGAAAATGATTCCTCTCAACCTCTACCTGAAAGATTGCAACGAAGAACAGCTTTACAGCGTGATGGACGAATACGGCAGCGCCATTAAACAACTCGCAGCGGGGAATATTTTCCCCGGCGATATGCTGCTTAAAAACTTTGGCGTTACCCGCCACGGACGCGTGGTGTTCTATGACTACGACGAAATTTGTCCGCTGACCGACTGTAACTTCCGCCGCCTGCCAGAGCCCAAAACAGAGGAGCAGGCCATGGCCACTCACCCCTGGTACGAGGTTAAACCCGAGGATGTGTTCCCAGAAGAGTTTCGCCTGTTCTTCTCTGGGAATCAGCGCGCCAAGAAGGTATTTGACGAGTTGCACAGCGACCTCTACGACCCCGATTACTGGCGCGAGCTGCAGGACAAGATTCGCAACGGTTATGTCGCCGACGTATTCCCCTATAGAAAGAAACAGCGTTTCCAACAGCGCGATGGCGGCAACAACAGCCCGGCCACCTCAAATTAATTCTGGCTGGGAATAACACCTATATAGGCAGCAACTTCAGGGATCGCGATTACCGTGTTAAGAAAACGCCTCAAGTTTGTACTACCCCCGTTAATCGTGATTGGCGCACTGCTGCTGGCCAAGGTGCTTATCAGCAGCCGGCCAGAGCTTGCATCCCAACCCCGCGTGGACGAGCAACCGCTTGTGCAGGTGCACACCATCGAGCGCCAAGGGGCCGCGATGACCCTTGGCTCGCACGGCACGGTGAGAGCAAAAACCACCTTGCAATTAACCAGTGACGTCGCCGGCAGAATCACCTGGGTGAACCCTGCGCTCGAGGTCGGCGCCATTATCGCTGCCGATACCCCCATCGCCAGAGTAGACCGCAGCCAATACAAACTGGCAGAAGCCCAGGCGCTACTCGCCCTGCGCGATGCCGAGCTAGCCCTGGCAGACACCCGCAGCCGCTTTGAAACCCGCAACCCACGCCACCCGCAAATTCGACGGGCGCGCGCTCAGATTGCCGCCGCCAAAGCGCAAATCCGCAAGGCCAATGTCGACCTTTCGCGAACAGAAATCTCACTGCCGATGGAAGCGCTGGTCAGTATCAAACAAGTGGCTCTCGGGCAGTATGTGGCTCCCGGCAGTGTCCTCGCCAGCTTTCAAGCGGTCGACCAAGTAGAGATTCCCCTGCCGATTAGCCACGCCGAGTTAGAGATGCTGGAGGCGGTCGAAAGCGTCAGCGTTACGCTCCATGCTATCGACCAACAAACCGGTCGCTGGCAAGCGCGCCTGGGTCGCCTCAACCAACAATTGGACGACGCGACTCGGGTCGCCTATGCCGTGGCGGTGCTGGACGCCCCTTACGCGACCAAGCCGGCGTTGCGCATCGGTCAGTTTGTTCGCGCCGATATTCACGGCGTTGAATTTGACGACGCCTTTCGCATTCCCGCGAGCGCGGTTTTTGAAAACCGCTTCGTTTACCGGCTCGACCCACAGCAGCAATTACAGCGCGTGGCGGTAACCCTACTGCAAACGGATGCCCAATACGCCGTGGTAAGAGGAGACATAAACGTCGGGGAACAGCTGGTACTCAGCCGCCTCGACATTATGACCGAGGGCATGAAAGTTAGAGTCGAGTCGCTATGACGCCCTACGATCGCCGCAGTGGCGCCATTGGCTGGATGGCCCGCAATCCTGTCGCCGCCAATCTGTTAATGGCCGTGGTGATGCTCGCCGGGCTGGTCTCCCTGTTAGATTTGCGCAAAGAGGTCTTCCCCACGATCCCACTGGAGATGATCCGTATCACTGTTCCCTACCCTGGCAGCTCCCCCAGCGAGGTAGAGGAAGGCATTCTGATCAAAATTGAAGAAGCCCTGCAGGATATGGAAGACGTCGACGACATCATTGCCGAAGCCAATGAGAATGTCGCCACAGTGCTAGTGCAAATGCAGCCCAAGACCGATATGGCGCCGGTGCTCAACGATGTCACCTCCCGCGTTAACGCCATCGCGTCGTTTCCCGCCAATGCCGAAAAACCCATCATTGAAGAAATACTGGCCAAGAATCACACTATCAACCTGAGTATCGCAGGCGAAAAACTTAGCGAGCATCAACTCAAAGCCCTTGCTGACGACGTGCGCGACGACCTGCTGGCCACCGGCGAGATTACCCAGATTGAACTCGTCGGTGTGCGCGATTACGAGGTAGCCATCGAGCTCTCCGACAGCACACTTCGCCAGTACGGCCTGAGCTTCGACCAAGTGGTAACGCTCATTCGCAGTCGATCCGAAAACTTACCCGGCGGCAATGTTCGCACCGACAGCGGTACGATTACTCTTCGCTCACAAGGTCAGGCCTACAGTGGCGATGAGTATCGCCGCATTCCGCTACTCACCCGCCCGGACGGCACCCGCTTGCTGCTAGGCGATATTGCCAATGTGCGCGATGGTTTCAGTGAGCAGCCTATTCTCAGCCGCCTGAATGGCGCCAACGGCGCGCGGCTCACAATCTTCACCGTCGGCCGCCAGAGCACCCTCGATGTCAGCCAGTTAGTCAAAGACTACGCTGCCCAGAAGCAACTGGAATTACCCGATGGCGTCAGCCTCAATGTCTGGTTTGATAACTCGCGCATCCTCAAAGGCCGAATCGACCTACTACTTAAAAATGCGCTGCAAGGGGGCATTTTAGTTCTATTGGCACTGGCGTTATTTTTACGCCTGAGCATGGCGTTTTGGGTGTTAATCGGCGTGCCATTCAGCTTTCTTGGCGCCATGATGGTGATGAACCTGGGCTTTTTCGACTACTCGATAAACCTGATGTCGCTATTCGGTTTTTTGCTCGTGCTGGGCATTGTGGTGGACGATGCCATTGTTACCGGCGAGAGTGCCTACAGCTACCTGGAGAGAGAACAGCAAGGCTTAGACAGCATTGTTCACGGGGTAAAACGCGTCTCGACAGCGACAATTTTTGGCGTGCTTACGACTATTATCGCCTTCACCCCAATGCTGACAATGACCTCGCACATCGGCCGTTTTGGCTCCAATATCGCGGTGGTCGTGATCTTCTGCCTGATCTTTTCTCTGATAGAGACCAAGCTGATCCTGCCCGCCCACCTTCGCCATATCAAGCTGGATAAAAAATCCACCGGCCCCATCGCGGCCCTGCAAAACGGCTTTGACCGCCAGTTAAAAGCGTTTGTGTACAATATTTATCGCCCAGCGTTGCAAACCTTGCTCGCGTATCGCTATGTCAGCCTCGCCGTATTTGTGGCCGGCTTTATTGTCGTTCTCAGCCTGGTACCCGCTGGCATTGTCCGCATGGTGTTCTTCCCCGATGTTCCCTCAGACCAGATCGTAATTAGCCTGCGGCTGCCGCCCAGCGCGCCCTACCAGCTCACTCATGACTACGCACTGAAAATCGAGGCGGCGGCGACGACCGTCAATGAGCGCTACCGCGAACGTACTGGTGAAGATGTCGACGCCATTAGCAATATTGAAACCCTGAGCAGCTCCGACGACCAGGCAAGAATTTGGGCGTCCCTCGTTCCCTCGGAACAACGGCAAATCGATTCCGTTATTCTCGCCCAATGGTGGCGAGAAGCGATCGGCCCACTCCCCGGTGTTAAACAGCTGAGTTTCGATGCAAAAGCGGGTCCGGGCGAGGGCGTCGACCTCGACGTCGCGTTAGAGTCTGACGACCTCACTGAGCTGCAGCGCGCCGCACAGTGGCTCAAAGCGGAGCTCCAGCAAATAAGCGGCGTATTCGATATCCGCGATACCTTTGGCGCCGGCGCACCGGAGGTGGATATCCGCATTAAACCCGCCGGCGAATTGCTGGGCCTCGGCCAGGCTGAAATTGCCCGCCAAGTGCGCCAAGCCTTCTTCGGTGCTGAAATTCAGCGTTTCCAACGCGGCCGTCACGAAGTGCGAGTCTACGCGAGATTGCCACTCGCCGAGCGCAACACTCTAGAAACCCTGGAGCAATTGTGGATCAAGCTGCCAAGTGGCGAGCGGGTACCCTTTAGTGAGGTGGCCGAAGCGCAATATTCCTCCGGCATTTCCAGCATCAAACGGGTCGACAGAAAGCGCGTGGTCAATATCCAAACGGGCATCGACAAAGCCACCATTGAGCCCGATGCGGTGGTCGCCAAGCTCGACCGGGACGTGATGCCCACGCTACTGAAACAATTCCCTGCGGTTAGCTACTACTACACCGGCCAGGTGGAAGAACAGCAAAAAGACACCCGCGAGCTGCAGGTGATGGGGTCGCTGGTATTACTGCTGATTTTTGCCGCACTGGCCATTCCGCTGAAGTCCTATATCCAGCCGCTGTATATCATGTCGGCAATTCCCTTTTCAGTGGCGGGCGCCATTATTGGACACTGGCTCACCGGCAATGATCTGAGCATGCTGTCTATTATCGGTGTGGTTGCACTCGCAGGGGTGGTGGTGAATGACTCGCTGGTTCTGGTGGACTTCATCAACCAGAAGGTTTCCGAGGGGGAGGAAAAACTCAAAGCCGTGGTCGAAGCCGGACAGATGCGCTTTCGCGCGGTGATACTGACCTCACTAACCACTTTTTTGGGGCTACTGCCCATTCAGCTGGAAACATCAATACAGGCACAATTCATCAAACCGATGGCCACCTCCGTTGGCTTCGGTATATTGTTTGCCACGGCGGTCACATTATTTTTAGTGCCAATCCTGTTTTTTATCGCCCATGACATCAGCCAGTTTTTTGCTAAACGACTGAGCCCAAAAACCCTCTGAAGCGTGCAAAAAAAAACGGCGCTCCCTGCGCCGTTTTTTTGCTGCCGTCGCAGTTAAAACTGCACGCGGCCACTAATGCCAAAGCTGTCTGTATCCAGGTCGCCAACAAAGCTGCGATTCAGCTCCGCTGCCACAGAGACCAGCGGCGTCACGTAGAGTCGCACACCTGCACCGAGCACAGCGCCGCTATCATCACCCTTATCGTAATCTGCGTGGGCATAACCCGCACTGAGATTACCCTCTATATTATTGGTCAGCCAGGTGCGTGATTGCACACTCGCTGCCAAGGTATCGATGTCGTTGTCACCCCGGTCGGGATCGGTATAGCTGTAGTCCAGCGCCAATACTAAGTCGCTGCGCTCAGATATCCGCATCGGATGGCCCACACCGAGGCTCACCACATCGGCCTCACCGGGATCAAAATCCAGATTACCCACTGACGCGCGAATAAATACATTGCGATCCAAGGCCAGCGAGCCGCCACCATAAAGGTAGTCGCCATCGCGATCATCCACCTCAATATCAGCCACCCCTAATTCCGCATAACTGTAGCTAAATTCCTTTGCCATCAGTGGTGAGCTGACCGCCAGTGCAAGAAAGCCAGCGGGAACCATTAGAGTCGATGTAATGCGCTTCATAAGACATCCTTTTTTTGCCAATAGATGCCTTTTAGACGAGCTCATATTACTGAGTTCACCGAAAAAACCGGCTTTGTGAAGAAGTTGACACAGACGCAAAAAACGGCAAAAACGCGGGAACCGCGTCGCCATAAATCTGTCGGGAGTGGGATAACGTTACGATTCCAGTAGAAAAGTCACCGGCCCGTCATTGAGCAGAGATATCTGCATATCCGCGCCAAATTCTCCGCTTGCCAGTTTTGCCTGGCGAGGAGAAAGCCACGCCAGGGCATGATCGTAAAGCTGGCGGGCGCGCTCGGGTTCGGCGGCCGTTGAAAATCCGGGGCGCCGCCCCTTACTGGTTTGTGCCGCGAGGGTAAACTGGGAAACCACCAACAGCCCGCCATCAATGTCGCGCAGCGACAAATTCATACGCCCCTGCTCATCGGAAAAAATGCGGTAATTCAGCACCCTTTCCAATAGCCTTTCCAGCTCGGTTTCACTGTCGTGTTTTTCCAGCCCGAGAAACAACAATATTCCCTGACTAATTTCACCAACGCAGTGCTGATCAACCTCAACCTTTGCGTGGCGAACCCGCTGAAGTAGTGCTTTCATTCAATTCTCTATACGGAAATCCGTGGCGCAGTATTACGCGCCCTCGCCCGAAAACTGCCGTACCAGCACCTCGGCAATCTCATCTGTTGCCTTAACCAGGGCATCACTCATGCTCGGCTCAAAAGCGGAGTGCCCGGCATCGCGAACCACGAATAACTCGGCGGCTGGCCAGTATTGCGATAGCGTCATCGCGTTGTCTAGCGGGCAGATCATATCGTAACGACCGTGGACAATAACCCCGGGGATATCTGCCAGCACCGACATATTATCCAGGATTTCCTGATTCAACAGGTACGGGTCACTGCGGAAAAAGTGATTCTCGATATGCGCCATCGCCACAGCGGTGTGAGCGTCCAGCAAATGCGACTCAACATCGTGGTTAGGTCGCAGCGTTGAGCAGCGCCCCTCCCAGTGACACCAAGCCTTTGCCGCCGACATCCGCGCCAGTTCATTACTGCCGTGCAACTGCCGGTGATAAGCCTCGATCCAGCTCTCACCGGGCTGGCGATGGGCGGCCTCGTCAAACTCCTGCCAGTAATCGGGAAAGACGCGGCTCGCGCCTCCCTCCTCGTAAAACCACTGAAGCTCCTGAGGACGGCACAAAAATATACCGCGCAATATCATCGCCAGCACGCGGCCCGGGTGACGTTGTGCATAGGCAATACTGAGCGTGGACCCCCAGGAGCCCCCAAACAGCACCCAGTGATGAACGCCCAAGTGCTCTCGAATAGCCTCCATGTCTTCGATCAGCGCTTGCGTCGTATTGTTGTCCAAACAGGCATGGGGCTCGGATTGGCCACAGCCGCGCTGGTCAAACAAAATAATGCGGTAGACCTCTGGGTCGAAAAAGCAGCGCGCCTTGGGGCTGCAACCCGCACCGGGGCCGCCGTGCACAAATAGCACGGGGATACCATCCGGGTTACCAGACTCTTCTACATAGAGGACATGGGGGGCTTGAACAGCCAGACGATGACGTTGATAAGGTTTGATATCGGGATAAAGTGCCAACATTCAGCGCACCTGAGGTCGATTAACAGCGGAGACCTTCAGTGTAGCGCAGCGAGGGACGGCTTGCCCGCCCTCGCCCCAGGCAAATTATTTTGCCGCGCGTTTGCGCTCGTTTTCCGTTAGCAGCTTTTTACGCAGGCGAATGCTCTTCGGCGTCACTTCCACCAACTCGTCGTCTTCAATAAACTCGAGTGCTTGCTCAAGGGTATGACGTACCGGCGGCGTCAGCGTCAGCGCATCATCGGTGCCAGAAGCGCGAACGTTAGTCAGCTGCTTGGCCTTGGTCGCATTCACCACCAGGTCGTTGCTACGGCTGTGCAAACCGATAATCTGCCCTTCGTAAATTTCCTCAGCGTGGCCGAGGAACAAGCGACCGCGATCCTGCAGGTTAAACAAACCGTAGGCAAGGGTTTTGCCCTTCACCATCGAGACCAATACGCCGTTTTGGCGCTTGGCCATCTCACCGCCTTTCACTTCACCGTAGTGGTCGAAGACTGTGGTCATAATGCCGCTGCCCGAGGTCAGCGTCAGGAATTGACCACGGAAGCCGATCAGGCCACGCGCAGGCGCAATAAACTCAAGCTTAACGCGACCTTTGCCGTCGGGCTCCATGTTGGTCAGCTCTGCCTTGCGCAGTCCCAACTCTTCCATGACGGCACCCTGGTGCTGCTCTTCAACGTCGATAACAACCTGCTCGTAGGGCTCTTGCAGAACGCCGTCAATTTCTCGCTGAACGACTTCAGGGCGTGACACACCCAGCTCAAAACCCTCGCGACGCATGGTTTCAATCAATACCGACAAGTGCAGCTCACCGCGACCGGACACTTTGAATTTGTCGGGGCTGTCGCCCTGCTCAACCCGCAGCGCCACATTGTGGATCAGCTCTTGCTGGAGACGGTCGTTGATATTACGCGAGGTAACAAACTTGCCTTCCAAACCGGCAAACGGTGAGTCGTTAACCTGGAAGGTCATACTGACTGTGGGCTCGTCAACGGTCAGCGCTGGCAACGCTTCCGGCTGACTGGGAGAACAGATGGTATCGGAAATATTTAAGCCTTCGATACCGGTTATACATACAATATCGCCGGCTTGTGCTTGCTCGACTTCAACACGCTCCAGACCGTGATAACCCATCACCGTGAGCACGCGCCCTTTGCGCTGCTTACCATCAGCGCCAACAACCACAACCTGCTCATTGGGCTTCATGGTGCCGCGGGTGATGCGACCAACACCGATAACGCCGACATAGCTGTTGTAGTCCAGCGCTGAAATTTGCATTTGCAGCGGGCCGTCAACATCGACATCCGGCGAAGGCACTTTATCCACGATCATCTCAAACAGCGGCGTCATATCCTCCGCCAGCTCGTCGGCCTCTGGGCCGGCAATACCGTTCAAGGCAGATGCGTAAATGATGGGGAAATCAAGCTGTTCGTCGGTCGCACCCAGGCGGTCGAACAGGTCAAAGACCTGGTCAATTACCCAGTCAGGGCGAGAGCCCGGGCGGTCGACTTTATTGACGACAACAATGGGCTTGAGACCGCGCTCGAACGCTTTTTGTGTAACGAAGCGTGTCTGCGGCATAGGGCCGTCTACGGCGTCTACCAGCAGCAGTACACAATCAACCATCGACAACACCCGCTCTACTTCACCGCCAAAGTCGGCGTGCCCTGGGGTGTCCACAATGTTAATGCGGTAGTCGTTCCAGCGGATCGCGGTATTCTTAGCAAGGATGGTAATGCCGCGCTCTTTCTCCTGATCATTGGAGTCCATAACACGCTCGGTGTCTTGGTTGCGGCGGTCGAGCGTACCCGACTGACTCAGCAGTTTATCAACCAGGGTCGTTTTACCGTGGTCAACGTGGGCGATGATGGCAATATTGCGCAGCTTATCAATCATGGGCGAGGTCGTCGTCGGATAAATTTTGGGCGCGCAGTATACACCAGCAGCGCCGAGATACGCACAACTCATCGGCATCTACGACATATTGCCAGTGTTTACTCGGCCACCGCACTGGCCAAACCTTGGGCCGAAGTACCATTTACCGCTACAATTCCCAAAAAAGCCTTCCCGCGACGGAAAAATAATATGAGTAAAGCCCTTTCGGCCCCCGAGGGCGTGACATGGAAATCGCGCTGGACATTTATACTTGCCGCCACAGGCTCAGCCGTCGGCCTTGGCAACATTTGGAAATTTCCCTACATCACCGGTGAATATGGCGGCGGTGCATTTGTACTGGTTTATCTCGCCTGCATATTGATGATCGGTATTCCCGTAATGATTGCCGAAGTTATGCTCGGCCGCGCCGGGCGCAGCGACCCCGCCGACTCAATGGCCAAACTGGCAAAAGAAAGCGGGCGCAGTCGCTACTGGGGCGTGATCGGTGGTGTCGGCATGCTCGCCGGCCTGCTTATCATGATGTTTTACAGCGTTGTCGCTGGCTGGGCGCTGGAATACGTATCACAGAGTATCAGCGGCGCTTACAGCAATTTAGACCCAGCGCAAATCGAGAGCAATTTTAGCGGCTTACTCGCCAGCAACAGCCAGCAGCTGCTTTGGCACAGCGTGTTCTGCGTGCTAACCGCTGGCGTTGTGGCCGCGGGGGTCACACAGGGCATTGGTAAGGCCGTCGACATTTTAATGCCCATGCTGTTTTTCTTCCTGTTGCTACTGGTGGGCTACAGCGCAGTAAACGGCGATTTCGAAGCCGGGCTGCACTTTATGTTCGACACGGATTTTAGCCGCCTAAACGGCGAGGCAATACTGGTAGCGATGGGGCACGCCTTCTTTACCCTGAGCCTTGGTATGGGCGCCATCATGGCCTACGGCGCATACTTTCCCGGGCATTCGTCCATCGGCAAAACCGTCATGACTATCGCCGCACTGGATACCATTATTGCCCTACTGGCAGGCATGGCGATGTTCCCGCTGGTCTTCGCTAATGACCTTACACCGGGCCAAGGGCCGGGACTGATGTTTGTCACACTGCCGATCGCGTTCTCCAACATGAGCGGCGGCATCTTTTTCGGCACCCTGTTTTTCACGCTGGTGAGCATCGCCGCACTCAGTTCGTCGATCTCCCTGATCGAGCCGGGCGTCGCGTGGCTGGAAAAGCACGGCGTCAAGCGGCCGGTATCCACCTTCGGGTTGGCCGGTATCGCCTGGTTGGGCGGCATCGCGAGCATTCATTACGAGTCCGTATTCAACGCCCTGGACTACCTGACGGCCAACGTTATGCTGCCGCTTGGCGGCCTGTTAATCGCGGTATTTGTCGGCTGGCTGATGCCGAGCGACCGGGTACTCGACGAAACCGGCATATTGCACGCCAAGGTCTTCAAAGCCTGGCGCTTTTTGTTGCGCTACATTGCGCCACTGGGCATTATCGCGGTGTTCCTGCACAGCCTGGGCCTACTCGGCTGGCTTATGCGCCACTGATACCGCTAGCACCTCATTTAGGATCACTTGTGAACAGCACCCTGCTCCGCAGCTTTATTTTGGTTGGTCTCATTGCCTTTGGTGGCCTGTATTACTACAGCAGCCAAGTCGAAGAGCAGTACGGCGAGCCCGCGCGCAGTTATTTAGACACGGCACTGAGCAGTATTTCGAGCTGGCAGCCCGCAGCGCTGCGCGCCCAGCTCAGCCGCGAAACACTGGCTCAAGTCAATGATAAGCAACTGGCTGCACTCAGCGCGCAATACCAGCATTTAGGGCAATATCAGCGCATGGACGAACTGCGCTTTTCTCGCCTGAGTGGCGCCCTATCTCTCTTTGCAGACTCGCCGCGACTCAGTTACAGCAGCAAACTTTATTTCGAAAACGGCAGCGCGATCATGACCGCAACACTGACCCTGCAAGATCAACGCTTCAAACTGTATAACTTCAATTTGGCTACGCCCTGACGCGGCAAAAGCGCTAGCTTTCGATCAGCGACCGCGCCAGTACGGCCCTGGCAGCAGCAGAAATAGCCTCCGGCCGGTGATCCTCATTCACATGTACCAGGGTGGCATCGCCCTCTGCCACCAGCTGCTCACCATCGTCACTAAATAGCGCTTGCCGCAAACTAAAGCTACTGTTTCCCACTCGCGTAACCCAGGCGCGCGCCCGCAGCGATCGGCCGTGCCGCCACTCCTGCCGGTAATTCAAAGCGATGGCCGCAATCACAAGCCGAAAGCCGCCCAGGGCTAGCATTTCCTCGGAGCGCAGCCAGTGCACTCGCGCCTCTTCAAGATAAGAGAAGTACTGCACGTGATTGATATGCCCCAGACTGTCTTGATCGGCCCAGCGAGGTGCTATCTCGACATCAAATAACGGCGGTTGTGTGTAGATAGTCATGAGGGGCGATACACCTTGATGTTGTCATAACCCTGCTCAAGCAGGTGTGCAGCATGCAGACGACTCATCACCCCCTTGTCGCAATACAGCTGGTAGACCGTGTCGCGGTCGAGCTCAACGCAGCGCTTATGCAATTCATAAAAGGGCATGCATGCCACGCGATTGCGCTCCAACTTGAGCGGCTTGCGGTCAACTTCATCGGGATGGCGCACATCCAGCACCACGGCGTCAGCCAAGGGAATCGGCAGCACCTCGACCTCGGTATGGCTAACCTCTTCATCTGCCAATTTGTCGATATTGATATATTTGGCACTGGCAACCGCGCGCTCAAGCACTGAAAAGTCGAACTTCTCTTCCTCCGCAGCGATCCGCTCCGGGCGCGCACGCGTGGTGGGTTTCACAGAAATCACACCGCAGTATTCAGGCATATTCGCGGCAAATTGCTCGGTGCCAATTCTGGACGCGGTATTGATAATATCCAACTTGTCGGTGGTGATCAGCGGGCGCAACACCAGGGTATCAGTCACCTGATCGATCACAGAGAGGTTGGTTAGCGTCTGGCTACTCACCTGAGACACCGCCTCACCCGTCACCAGCGCTGGCGCCTCCAGCTCCGCCGCCACCTGTTCGGCAGCGCGCAACATCATGCGCTTGAGAATCACCCCCATCTGTGAGTTCTCAACATTCTTCAAAATTTCGGCGACAACATCTTCAAATGGCACGCTGATAAATTTCACTCGGTGCGAAGCACCAAACTTCTGCCAGAGATACAGCGCGACTTCCTTCACCCCCACCTCGTGCTCACGACCACCGAGATTGAAAAAGCAAAAATGCGTGCGCATGCCCCGCTTCATTGTCATGTAACTGGACACTGTGGAGTCAAAGCCGCCGGAAATCAGGCTGACGACGGAGTCGACGGTGCCAATGGGGTAGCCACCCAGCCCTTCGTGGCGTCGCCTGACAACAAAGAACTGATTGTGACGGACTTCGACGCGCACCACTTCATCGGGGTTTTTCAGCTTCACCCCACCCGTTTCTGAATACTGATTTAAGCCACCACCGACGTAGCGTTCAACCTCATTGGAATTGAACTCGTGATCACCCGTGCGCTTGCAGCGCACCGCAAAGGTTTTACCACGCAAGCTATCGCCAACGGCGTCCCGGACCTTTTCATAGATATCGTGCACATCTACCAGGGGGTACTCTGCCACCTCGACGACATGAGCAATGCCCGGGGTATTGCCCAACACTGCCAATATCGCCGCAATATCGGCGTCGGCACGACACTGGGTTTCAATAGTGATACGGTCCCATTCACGAACGATCTGGAGTTCAGGGTCAATCGGGATCAGCAGCTTGCGCAGGTTATCGCGCAACTGTTTGATGAACTTTTTGCGAACAGGCTTGCTCTTGATGATAATTTCAGGGAAGAGCTTTACGATGAACTTCATTGTGGCACCACGGAGATAGCTGGGCGGGCATTATAGCGGTTCACTTAAAACGCTTCAGCTCCGCAGAAACCCCGACAACGCACCAAAATGAAACACCAAAGCACTATATTGGTGCGCACTTTTTGGCAAAACGCACAGTTTTCAGGCAAAGTGGGTTTTTCGCTCGGATTTTGAACAAAAAACCAGCACAAAAATATGGCACGCATATTGCTCTATAAATTTCGAACAGAAACAGCGGCGCCACGGCCCGCAGCGCATATGCGTGTTTACTTTCGGTTCTATGCAGATGTCGCTATGCGGCACGCGGCAATGAACCTATAATCGCCACTGCTTTCGGCCACGCCGAATCGACTACAAGACTCTATATTGGAGGATGTTAAGAATGTCAGAGAACACTCTGAAGTTAATCGCCGATAATGACGTGAAGTGGGCGGACCTGCGCTTCACCGACACTAAAGGTAAAGAACAACACGTCACCATGCCGGTGAGCGAAATCGACGCGGGCTTCTTCGAAGAAGGCAAAATGTTCGATGGCTCATCGATCTCAGGCTGGAAAGGCATTAACGAGTCAGATATGATCCTCATGCCGGACGACGAGGCCTCTGTTCTCGACCCCTTCACCGATGAGCCCACTATTATCATTCGCTGCGGCATCGTTGAGCCTTCTACTATGCAGGGCTACAACCGTGACCCACGCTCTATCGCTCAGCGCGCCGAAGACTACATGCGCTCTGCCGGCATCGCCGACAGCGCACTGTTTGGTCCCGAGCCCGAGTTCTTCGTGTTTGACGACGTGAAGTGGAAAGTGGCAATGGAAGGCGCGAGCTACGCGATTTCTTCTGACGAAGCCGCCTGGGTCTCTGGCAACAGCTTCGAAGAAGGCAACACCGGTCACCGTCCTGGCGTTAAAGGCGGTTACTTCCCCGTACCACCCGTCGACAGCCTGCACGACCTGCGCGCAGCAATGTGTAACGCAATGACCGACATGGGTCTGGAAGTTGAAGTACACCACCACGAAGTAGGTACTGCTGGTCAGTGTGAAATCGGTGTTGGCCCTAACTCTGCTGTGAAAAAAGCTGACGAAGTACAGGTACTTAAGTACTGCGTACACAACGTCGCTCACGCCTACGGCAAAACCGCTACTTTCATGCCCAAGCCAGTTGTCGGCGACAACGGTAGCGGTATGCACGTGCACATGTCACTGAGCAAAGACGGCCAAAACCTGTTTACTGGCGACGCTTACGGCGGCCTGTCTGAAACAGCACTGTACTACATTGGCGGTATCATCAAGCACGCTCGCGCGATCAACGCCTTTGCCAACGCTTCTACTAACTCGTACAAGCGCCTGGTTCCCGGCTTTGAAGCACCGGTTATGCTGGCTTACTCAGCACGTAACCGCTCAGCGTCTATCCGTATTCCATTCATCACTAACCCGAAAGCACGCCGCGTAGAAGTTCGCTTCCCAGATCCCTCTGCGAACCCCTACCTGGCATTCGCGGCCCTGCTGATGGCTGGCCTTGACGGTATCCAGAACAAGATCCACCCTGGCGATGCGGCAGACAAAGATCTGTACGACCTGCCTGCAGAAGAAGCGGCTGAAATCCCGACTGTTGCGTCTAGCCTGGAGCAAGCGCTGCAAGCACTGGATGCAGACCGCGCCTTCTTGACCGCTGGCGGCGTATTCGACGACGACATGATCGATGCTTACATCGAGCTGAAGTCTGAGGAAATCGAGCGCCTGAACATGACAACTCACCCCGTTGAGTTCGACATGTACTACAGCGTTTAATACGCCTTGTGCGAAAAAGCCCGCTTCGGCGGGCTTTTTTTGCCTGTCATTTTTTAAACCTTGCCGCGCCTATCAACTCGTCGCACACTACAGAAAAGTGATAGCGAGGGCTTTTTATGTATCGTCTGCTGAGCCTTATTTGCGTAGCGAGCGTACTCTGCAGCCCACTGCATGCAGAAATCTATCGTCATACCGACGAACAGGGTCGCACTGTTTACAGTGACTCTCCCCGCGACGGCGGCAGCCCGGTCGATCTACCCCCGGTAAACACCACGCCGGCTGTGTCGCCACCACCGGCCAAGCTGGACCGCCATGCCACCCCCGTACCGGCCTCAATCAAGGTACAAATCATTCAGCCTCGCGACGGCCAGGTATTCCCCAATGGCCGCATTCCCACCACCGTTAATGTAAAGCTCGAGCGCCCCCTGCGCGGCGACGAAAGCCTGCGCATCGCCGTCAATGGCAAAACCCTTAGCCGGGGAAGCGCCACCTCTGCACGCATTGAGCGCTTGAACCGCGGCCGGCACCAAATCAGCGCAGAAGTCCTCGGCCCAAACGGGGAAAAGCTGAGTCGAGACACTGTTTCAGTCGTGGCCCACTGGCCAAACAACTGACCCTCCAGCAAAGCTATACACAAAGCACCAAATTGGTGCACACTAAGACAATAGCGGCGGTCGAGCGCGCCATCGCGGGGCCAGCCCCAGCGGCGCAGCACCGCGCCACGCCATATACAACGCCCAATTAGCGCCCACTCAATAACAACGCCCCCATTCCGGGGCACTGGCCTAATTATTGCTTTGCAATGAACCATAATGAAGACAGTGGCGAGCCCATGCCCCCAGCGAATTTGCACCACCACATACTCGACAACCTGAAAACGGCGATCCTACTGGTCGAGCCCAACCTCACCGTGAGTTATATCAACCCGGCGGCAGAGTCGCTGCTGGCGGTGTCTGACCAGCGCATCCACGGCGAGGCCATCACCCACCTTTTTCACGAAGACGAAGACACCGTTGTGAAACTGCTGGACGCCATCAACAACCGCGAGGCGTTCACTAAACGGGAAACAGTATTAACCCTGCGCTCCGGCGACGAAATCACGGTGGACTATGCAGTAACGCCGATCGTGGAACACCCGCGAACGTCTCTTATCATCGAGCTGCAGCCGCTGGATCGACTGCTTCGCATCAGTCGCGAAGAAGGCCTGCTATCTTCCCAGCAAAACAGCAAAGCGCTGCTGCGCGGCATTGCCCACGAAGTGAAAAACCCGCTCGGCGGCTTGCGCGGTGCGGCGCAACTTCTGGCACGCGAACTCGACGACCCGCGCCTGCACGATTACACCAACATCATTATCGAAGAGGCCGACCGCCTGCGAAACCTGGTCGACAATATGCTGGGGCCCAATAAGATGCCCAACCAGCTGCCCACCAATATCCATGAAGTGCTGGAGCGCGTGCGCCAGCTAGTGGAAGTTGAGGGAGGCGAGGAGTTAAGCATCATCCGCGATTACGACCCCAGCATCCCGGACATCATCGGCGATCGCGAGCAATTAATTCAGGCGGTACTCAACATCGTCCGCAACGCGCTTCAGGCACTGAAACAATCCCCTCCTGAAGACGGCGCACAAATTACCCTGCGCAGCAGAACGCTGCGCCAATTTACCATTGGCTCTCACCGCCACCGACTGGTGTGCCGCGTGGACATTATCGATAACGGCCCGGGCATACCCGAAGACCTGGCACCGTCGATATTCCTGCCAATGATCAGCGGCCGCGCCGACGGCTCTGGGCTTGGACTGTCGATCTCACAGTCCATTCTCAACCATCACCAAGGCCTTATTGAATGCCACAGCGAACCCGGTCGCACGGAGTTTTCGCTGTTTATACCCGTGGAGCAAAACCGATGAGCTATAGCAACACCGTATGGATTGCCGACGACGACAAATCGATTCGCTGGGTACTCGAAAAAGCCCTCAACCAGGCCGGCATTGAAACCCGCAGCTTCGAAAATGGCGATGCCCTGCTTGCTCAGCTGGAGTCGGGGGTGCCCGACGCGGTTATCAGCGACATCCGCATGCCGGGTATCGATGGCTTAAAACTGCTGTCGCGCATCAGCGACATCCACCCCGGCTTGCCGGTAATTATTACCACCGCCCATTCAGATTTGGATAGCGCCGTTGCCTCCTATCAAGGAGGCGCCTTTGAATACCTGCCCAAACCCTTCGACGTCGACGAGGTATTGGCAACAACCCAGCGCGCCCTGCAACACGCCAATAAAAACCGCCCGGTACTGCCCGAGGAAGTGCCGCTGGAGAGCACCGAAATTATCGGCGAAGCACCCGCGATGCAGGAGGTGTTTCGCGCCATTGGCCGCTTGTCCCAGTCCAATATCACGGTACTGATTAACGGCGAATCCGGTACCGGTAAAGAGCTTGTCGCCCAGGCCCTCCACCGCCACAGCCCGAGGGCCAGCAAACCTTTTATCGCGCTAAATATGGCTGCGATCCCCAAGGATCTGATGGAGTCGGAACTCTTTGGCCACGAAAAAGGGGCCTTCACCGGCGCCACGGCCCAGCGTCGCGGACGCTTTGAGCAGGCCGATGGCGGTACGCTTTTTCTGGACGAAATAGGCGATATGCCCGCCGAAACCCAAACCCGCCTGTTGCGGGTACTCGCCGACAGTGAGTTCTATCGCGTGGGGGGGCATACCCCGGTGAAAGTCGATGTTCGCATTATCGCGGCCACCCACCAGAATCTTGAAAAGCTGGTGCAAGACAACAGCTTTCGCGAGGATTTATTTCATCGCCTAAACGTTATCCGCATCCACCTCCCCAAACTTGCCGAGCGCCGGGAAGACATTCCCAAACTGATGCAGCACTTCTTTACCATTGCCGGCAATGAACTCAATGTGGAGCCCAAGCGCCTGCTGCCCGACACCGAGGAATACCTCAGCCAACTCGATTGGCCCGGCAACGTTCGGCAATTGGAGAACACCTGTCGCTGGCTAACGGTGATGGCATCGGGACGGGAGATTCACCTTAATGACCTGCCCCCCGAATTGCTGGAGCACAGCGACAGCGAAGCGGCGCCCGCGGCAAACTGGCAGGAGAATTTACGCCGCTGGGCCGATCAAGAATTACTTCTGGGCAGGGATAAGCTGCTGGATCGCGCGGTACCGGAGTTTGAGCGAATCATGATCGAAACGGCGCTCAAGCACACCCACGGCCGACGTCGCGATGCCGCCAACTTACTCGGCTGGGGGCGCAACACCCTCACCCGCAAAATCAAAGAACTGGATATGGGCGGCGATGAAGACGAGTAGCCCTGGCTAGCGCAATACTGCTACCGAAGCGCGCCGGCAAACCCCTGCTGGCGCCATGCTTCATAGCTGACCAGAGCCACCGTATTTGACAAATTTAAGCTGCGCGCGCCCTCCATCATGGGCACCCGCAGGCAGTGATCGGGACCGAGTTCATCACGAATCTCAGCGGGCAGGCCCGCGGTTTCAGAACCGAACAGCAACACATCGCCGGGCCGGAATGCCACCTCGGCATAGTTGCGCTGCCCCTTGGTCGTCAGCGCAAAAATGCGTTGCCCCGCCACCGCCTCGCAAAACGCGGCATAGTCGGCGTGGCGGCTTACCCGCGCCATGTCGCTGTAATCCAATCCCGCACGCCGCAGTTTTTTCTCTTCCAAGTCAAAGCCCATGGGCTCGATCAAATGCAGATGGCAGCCGTTGTTCGCCACCAAGCGAATGATATTGCCGGTATTCGGCGCGATCTTGGGTTCGTGCAAAGCAATATGGAACATGGCGCATTCACCACAGCAGCAGGAAAGAAACAGGCCGAGACAGACATCCCGGCCTCGCCGCGCAGGGAGCGCAGCTGATATGCCGAGAGTTTAGTGAGTGGTCTCTTCAGCGGCAGCTTTTTCATCCGCCTGCGCTTTGGCCTGGCGGTAAAGCGCCTCAAAATTCACCGGCTGCAGTGCCAGCGCCGGGAAACCGCCTTTTACTGCCAGTGCGTCAACAGACTCACGCACGTAGGGGAATAGCATATTCGGACAGGCTATGCCCAGCAGCTGGCGCAGCGCCTCACCTTCAATGCCCTCTGCGACAAACAGGCCCGCCTGCTGCACTTCAACCAAAAACGCGGTCTCGTCTTCTTCCAGCTTGGCAGTCACTGTCACCGTCAGCGTCACTTCATAGCTGTTTTCACCCACGGGCTGGCTGCGCGTGTTGAGATCCACGTGCATTTTCGGCTTCCAGCTTTTGGTGAACACCACAGGGCTGGACGGCGACTCAAAGGAAGCATCTTTTATGTAAATGCGCTGCAATGCGAACTTGGGCGTATTGTCTTGTGCTTGGGCGTTTTCTTGTTCAGCCATTGTCGGGTCTCGACTCCTGATAGGTAAATTTTCGTTATTTAACTGGCTGCCAACAGGCGATCCAGCTTGCCGCCACGCTCCAGCGCAAACAGCTCGTCACAACCGCCAACATGGGTTTCACCCACCCATATCTGCGGCACTGTGCGCTGCCCCGTACGGGACAACAATTCTTGGCGCAGGTCGCTGCGGCCGTCTACCGGCACTTCGTCGTAGGCAACCTTTTTGTGCTCAAGCAAGTGCTTGGCGCGCACACAGAAAGGGCAAAAGCGAGTGGTATAGATAGTGACCTTCGCCATAAGCCCTTAGCCTTTCACCAGCGGCATCTGCAGTGCCTGCCATTCGCTAACACCACCTTTTAAACGGTGCACTTTGCTGTAGCCCAGTGCCGCCAGCTTTTTACCCGCCGCACTGGAGTGCTGACCCAATTTACAGATCAACACCAAGGGCTGCTCCTTGTCACCCGCGACGCGGTCAATTTCCTTGTCCAACTTGGCAAAGGGCAGGCTCACCGCATCTAAAATGTGGCCCTTGTTGTACTCTGCCTTGTCGCGCAGGTCGATCATCAAGGCCTTTTCTTGATTAACGAGGTTCACCACCTGCTGTGGCGTCAACGCGCGACCTGCTCGGCGTGACTCGTGAAAGCTCAATAGCATAAGGCACGACAGCAGAGCAGCTACCAGCAGCCACTGTTCAGCGATAAATAAAATCAGTTTTTCCATGAATTCTCTCGAATCACTCGTGTGAACATCGTCAAAAAAGCCGTAGGCCGGCGCGCGAAAAGGCCAGAGTATACACCGCTAAACGGGAATTCTCACCACGCCAAGCGTGGCCGCCTCCCAAAGGAAAAGTTACAATGCCTTATTTGGTTTTCACCGCGCTACACGCGAGCGGCGATGAGACCTCAACGACTTAAGAATGGATTTTCTACGCATGGCTGACCCACAGGTAAAACAACCCGTCGTTCTGATTATTCTGGATGGCTTCGGCTACCGGGAAGCACCGCAGGACAACGCCATTTACCACGCCAATACGCCCAATTGGGACGCACTGTGGAAAAACCAGCCGCACACCCTGATCTCAGGCTCAGGGCTGGATGTTGGTTTGCCAGACGGCCAAATGGGCAATTCGGAAGTCGGCCACATGAGCCTGGGGGCGGGCCGCATCATCTACCAAAATATTACCCGCATTGACAAAGAAATTGCCGATGGCAGTTTCTTCGACAACGACGTTTACAAAGCCAATATCGACAAAGCGGTCGCCGCTGATAAAGCCGTGCACATTTTCGGCCTGCTATCCCCGGGCGGCGTCCACAGCCACGAAAACCATATACTGGCAATGATCGAGATGGCCGCTCAGCGCGGCGCCAAAAAAGTGTATGTCCACGCCTTTCTCGACGGCCGCGACACACCGCCACGCAGCGCCCAGGCCTCGCTGGAAAAAGTCGACGCCAAATTTGCCGAACTCGGCTGTGGCAGGCTGGCGTCAATGATCGGCCGCTACTACGCCATGGATCGCGACAACCGCTGGGACCGCGTTGAAAAAGCCTATCGCCTGCTGACCGAAGCAGAGGCCGAGCACCGCTACAGCACTAGCCAAGACGCCCTGAGCGCCGCCTATGCTCGCGACGAAAACGATGAATTTGTCGCCGCCAGCGTTATTCAAGCCGAGGGCCAGGGCAGCGCCGCCATTGCCGATGGCGATACCGTCATCTTTATGAACTTCCGTGCCGACCGCGCTCGTGAAATTACTCGCGCGTTTGTGGAAAACGATTTCGATGGCTTTGAGCGCCGTGTTCGCCCGGCGCTTGCCGGCTTTGTTATGACCACCGAATACGCCGACAGCATCGACGCGCCCGTGGCCTACCCGCCGGAGAATGTCCAAAACAGCCTCGGTGAACTGCTGGAGAAACACGGCAAGACACAGCTGCGGATCGCCGAAACGGAAAAATATGCCCACGTTACGTTCTTCTTCAGTGGCGGCCGCGAAGCACTCTATCAGGGTGAAGAGCGCAAGCTGATCAACTCCCCCGACGTTGCCACTTACGACTTAAAGCCGGAAATGAGCGCCCCGGAAGTCACTGAAGAGCTGGTCGCGGCCATACGCAGCGGCAGCTACGATGCGATTATCTGCAACTATGCCAACGGCGATATGGTGGGCCATACCGGCGTTTTCGACGCCGCCGTAAAAGCCGTGGAAGCACTGGACGACTGCATTAAACAGGTTACTGATGCCGTTCGTGAGGTCGGTGGCCACTGCTTGATTACCGCGGACCACGGCAACTGTGAGCAAATGCTCGACTACGACGCCGACCAACCACACACTCAGCACACCACCGAGTTGGTGCCGCTGGTGTACGTGGGCGACGACACCGCAACCCTGACAGCCGAAGGCGGGCGCCTCGCTGATATCGCACCGACGATGGTCGCGCTGCTGGGCATTGCTCAGCCGGAAGAAATGACCGGCAAGAACCTGATCAGCCACTGAGGAATTGCGAATTAGCAGCAAACGGGCACATCTAGGGATGCCGTTCATCGTCCTGCTGTTCGCTGGCCTGCTGGCCAGTGCCAGCCTTGCTGAGGATGAAGCCGCCACCCGCCAACAGCTGAAAGACCTCAGCCAGCAGCTTCATTCGCTGAAAAAACAGCTTGGCAGTACCCAGAAAGAACGCAGTCGTGCCGCGCGGGAGCTTCGCGAGGTTGAGGTCGAGATCGGCAAAATCGCGGCTAAACTGCACAGCACTCGCGCAGAGCGCGACCGCCGCCAGAGCAAATTGACCGCCCTTCAGGGCGAACAACAAACCCTGCGCCAGCGCCAAAGCCAGCAAAAAGCACTGATTGCAGAGCAAATTCGCAGTGCGTACACATTGGGGCAAGAGCGGCAGATCAAAATGCTGCTCAATCAGGAAGACCCTCAATCGCTCAGTCGGCTGATCACCTACTACGACTATTTCAATGCCGCCCGCAGCCAACAGCTCGACAGCTATCGCGAAACACTCACTGCCCTCAATGCGCTGATCCCCGAAATCAGCGCGCAAACCGAGGCGCTTAGCGCCACAGAACGCCAGCTGGCCCAGCAACGCCAGCAACTGGAAGTTCAGCAGCAACGCCGCCAGCGCAGTGTCGCGAAACTCGACCAGGAGCTGAAACAGCAACAGAGCAGCATTGGCTCGCTGGACAAGCAACGCAAGAGCCTGGAGAGCATCCTCTCGGCAATTGAGCGCGAAATTACCGATATCGCTATTCCATCGAGCTACCGCCCCTTCAAACAAATGCGCGGTGCCATGCCCTGGCCTGTTGCCGGTAAGCGGCTGAATCGTTACGGCGCGCCGCGCCAAGGCAGCGCGGTACGGTGGCAGGGAGTGCAAATTGCCGGTGAAGAGGGCAGCCCGGTGCGCACCATCCACAATGGCCGCGTTGTCTACGCCGACTGGCTGCGTGGGGCCGGCCTACTGATTATTGTCGACCACGGCAATGATTATATGAGCCTCTATGCTCACAACCAGAGTCTGCTCCGCCAGGAAGGCGACTGGGTGCGCGGTGGCGAGGCGATTGCCACGCTCGGCAACAGTGGCGGTCAGCGGCGCAGCGGACTGTATTTTGAGATTCGCCACAAGGGCCGCCCTACTGACCCCGCCCGCTGGTGCCGCTGAACGCGGCAGCCCACATTTAGAGGTAGCGACAAATCCCGACAAAGCTGGCTACAATGGGTGCTTTGTTTCTGTCGGCGGGCGCCGGACGCCCCGCCGCATGTTGTATCGGGAAGCTGATAATGCTGCGTCATCTTAGTCGAGCCGCCGTGCTCAACCTTGCTCTGCTCTCTCCCTTTTGTCTGGCCGAGGCGCCCGCCTCGCCACACAGCGCGCAAGGCGAGCTGCCCCTTCAGGCGCTGCGAAATTTTGCCGACGTTTTCAACCAAATTCGCCGTAGCTATGTCGAAGAGGTGGACGACGAAACGCTATTGGAAAATGCCATTCGCGGCATGCTCAGCGGCCTGGACCCGCACTCCGACTACCTGGACTCCGACTCCTTCGACAACCTTCAAACCCACACCACCGGCGAGTTCGGCGGCTTGGGTATCGAAGTGGGCATGGAAAATGGCTTTGTCAAAGTTGTTAGCCCCATCGATAACACGCCAGCACAACGGGCGGGTATTCAGCCCGGCGATCTGATTATCCAGATCGACCAACAGCCCATCAAAGGCCTTAGCCTGCAAGAGGCCATCGAACTGATGCGCGGCCCCAAGGGCAGCCCCATCACCCTCACTATTTTGCGCGAAGGGGTAAAAGCGCCGATAGAACTGGAACTGAAGCGCGATATTATCACCGTCGCCAGTGTGCGCGGACGCATGCTCCAACCCGGCTACGGCTATCTGCGTATTTCGCAGTTCCAAAGCCGCACCGGCGAAGACCTGCGCAGCGAGTTGGCAAAACTTAAAGCCAACCGCAGTGGCTTGCGCGGAGTGGTACTGGACCTTCGCAACAACCCCGGCGGCCTGCTGCAGGCTTCGGTACAAGTGGTCGACACCTTTTTAAACGACGGGCTTATTGTCTACACCGAGGGGCGCCTACCCAACGCCTTTAGTCGCTATATGGCCAGCGACACCAACAACGCCGACGACACCCCTCTGGTGGTGCTAATAAACGGCGGCTCGGCCTCCGCCTCGGAAATTGTTGCCGGCGCACTGCAAGACCACCGCCGCGCGATTATTCTGGGCACCCAGAGCTTTGGCAAAGGCTCGGTCCAAACCGTGCTGCCACTGGCTGAGGACAGCGCCATAAAACTGACCACCGCCCGCTACTACACCCCCAGCGGCCGCTCGATACAAGCGCAGGGCATCGTGCCGGACATTATTGTCGAGCGTGCCCGCATTGAATCTCTGGGCGCAGAAAAAATGGTTACCGAAGCTGATCTGGCGGGGCACCTGGGCAACGAAAGCGGAAAAGAAAACAACGGCAGCAACCGCATTGTCGACAGTGCTGCCAACGAACTTGCTGCCACCGATAACCAGCTTTACGAGGCACTCAACCTGCTAAAAGGCCTGCATATTATGTCGGCCAATAGTCAGCGTTTGGCCAGGCAAAAACTGGAGGCGCCAAACGCTCAGTGAGCGCTTTCCGCCTCAACACGCAGGGACTCGGCCAGGGCCTTAATCACGCCCTGGCCAAGAGGCAGCAGAAAAATATCGCCATCGCTGACGCCGTCCACCGACACTCCTAGTACATAGCGCTCACTCACTATGTACTCACGCAACGCATTGTAGTTAACAGAGGTGTGCCAGAAGCGCTCTCCCTGACCATTCACCCCCTCGACTTCCAGCGACAGCTTTGGCGACACCCTCACCACCAGCCCTTCCACAATCCCGATGCCGGCACGGGTAATATCGCTGGAGGGATAGGACAAATAGCCGCGCAAATTCATATGGGCTCGGCCGGCGTCCACAGGGTACTCAAAGCGGATGGCCGACAGCTCATTGTGATCACCGTACACCATTACCATTTCCGACTCCCCAGCCTGCACCACGGGCACACCTGACACCTCACGCACGCCATCAACAATCAGGCGTTCAAAGCGGCGCAACTGCGCATCCAGCAGAGCACTGGCGGCTGGGTCGAGAGCGCGCTCCACAGCTTGAAAAACGCGCTGCCAAGAGTTGATGCGCCGCTGATCCTTGCCCTCTGGCTCCGTCAATGCGCTGAGCGATTCAAAGTCTACCGTCAGGCTACGTATCTGCACGTCACCCTGATAGTTGTGGGTCAAAGGCTGATTGGCACAGGCGGCCAGCAGCACTGTAGAAATAGCGAGTATCGCTCGCAGCATGATGGATTCCTCAAAGCTCGCACCCGCCGGATGGCGCGCACATTGCCGCAGATAATAGCGCAATACTCGAAGTTGGGAAGTAGCCGCAGCGCCGCGAGTCGCAAACTAACCGCAGCGCTCTCCCAGCACGGGCGCATTTGCCCGCGCGGAAGCGTTATGCTGCGATTTTCCTTCTCGGATATTTAGGATAATGATTCGCTGCGAGCTGCACGATTACATAGAAATTGCCTGCACCTTTCGCTACCCCGTGCGCTTAACCATGCGAACCGGAGAGGTACTAGACGGTGTGGCGGTAGACACCAGGCGCGACGCACAGGGCGAGGAGTGTATCGCCATCCGCGTGGATGGCGCTGAATGCTTGGTGGTACTGGATAAACTGGCGAGCATGAAAGCGGGCGTACAAAACCCGCATTTCGACACAGTTTCCTTTGACTAAGCGGCCCTCATTGCACTCAGCAAGACCGTGAAACAAAGGCCTGGGGGCCTTGGCAATGCCTTACAGCCGAACCTCAACACCTTTGTCGGCCATATACGCCTTGGCTTCGGGCACTGTGTGCTCGCCAAAGTGGAAGATGCTGGCCGCCAACACCGCGTCGGCTTTACCGGCGGTTACCCCTTCGACTAGGTGGTCCAGGGTACCGACACCACCCGAGGCAATAACAGGCACCGAAACCGCGTCGGCCACCGCGCTGGTGAGCGCCAGGTCGTAACCGGCCTTGGTGCCGTCGCCATCCATACTGGTCAGCAAGATTTCGCCAGCGCCCAGCTCAACCATTTTTGCCGCCCACTCCACCGCATTGATGCCGGTAGGCTTGCGGCCACCGTGGGTAAATATCTCCCAGCGCGGGCTGCCATCGGCCTCATCGTCGACGCGCTTGGCATCGATCGCCACCACAATACACTGCGAGCCAAAACGCTCGGCGGCGTCACGCACAAAGTCGGGGTTGTGAATAGCTGCAGAGTTGATCGCTACCTTATCCGCCCCCGCATTCAGCATGGTGCGAATGTCTTTGATCTCGCGAATACCGCCGCCCACGGTGAGGGGAATAAACACCTCGGCAGCAATCTGCTCAACCGTGTGCACGGTCGTCTCACGTCCCTCGTGGGTGGCCGTGATGTCGAGAAAGGTGATTTCGTCGGCGCCCTGTTCGTTGTAGCGCTTGGCGACCTCAACCGGGTCGCCCGCGTCGCGAATACCGACAAAGTTCACGCCTTTTACCACGCGCCCTTTATCAACGTCCAAACAGGGAATAATGCGTTTTGCCAGAGCCATTGCAGTGCTTACCTTGTTGTTAAGGGGCTTATTCGCCGTCGCAGTAGCGCTGCGCTTCTGCCAGATCCAGCTCGCCTTCATAAATCGCGCGACCGGTAATCGCACCGAGAATCCCGGCATCGGCCACGGTCTTCAGCGCGCGAATATCATCCATATTCGTCACCCCGCCAGAGGCAATAACTTTCAGGCCAGAGGCCTGGGCCATGGCAACCGTGGCATCGATATTCACGCCCTGCATCATGCCGTCGCGGGCAATATCGGTATAAACGATGGACGACACACCGTCTTGCTCGTAGCGCTTGGCCAGCTCTGTTGCCTGAATATCAGACACTTCCGCCCAGCCGTCGGTGGCCACGAGGCCATTTTTCGCATCCAGACCAACAATTACCGCACCGGGGAAGGCTTTGCAGGCCTCGGTAACGAAGGCGGGCTCTTTCACCGCCTTGGTACCGATAATCACGTAGTTCACACCGGCATCCAGGTATTGCTCAATGGTATCGAGCGAGCGGATGCCACCGCCAATTTGTATTGGCAGATCCGGGTAGGCCTTGGCGATCGCCATCACTGCGTCGCTATTTACAGGCTTGCCGTCAAACGCGCCATTCAGGTCAACCAAATGCAGGCGGCGAGCGCCCTGCTCTACCCAGCGGGCAGCCATTTCTACCGGGTCGCTGCCATAAACGGTGGCGTCGCCCATTTCACCTTGGCGAAGGCGCACGCACTGGCCGTCTTTCAAATCAATTGCGGGAATCATTAACATAATTACAAAACCTGATAACGCTTAGGATACGGGCCGGAAGGTCGGTTGCCCGCCATCCCAGCGCAGAAAATTACTGAGCAGACGCAGACCGGTCTCGCCGCTCTTTTCCGGGTGAAACTGCACGGCAAACACATTCTCACAACTCATTGCGGCATGTATCTCCACCCCGTAGTGAGCCGTGGCGGCAACAAATTCAGGCGCGTCGATATAGTAGCTGTGCACAAAATAGAAACGGCTATTATCGGCAATACCTTCCCACAGCGGGTGGTCGATGGTTTGGCTAACCGTGTTCCAGCCCATGTGCGGCACTTTCAGGCGCTCGCCGTCTGCCTCGCGCAGCTCTTTACCGAAAAACTTTACCTGGCCCGGTAGCACGTCCAGGCACTCGACGCCGCCGTTCTCCTCACTGCTTTCCATCAGCGCCTGCATACCCACGCAAATACCCAGCAGGGGTTTAGTGGCCGCCACTTCCTGAACAATTTCATCCAGGCCGCGGTTTTTCAGCTCGGCCATGCAGTCACGAATCGCGCCCACACCGGGAAAAATCACCCGATCGGCAGCAAAGATGGTATCCGGGCAATCGGTAACCTGTACCTCAACGTCGTCGCCACCGACCTTGTGCAGTGCACTGGCCACCGAGTGCAAATTACCCATGCCGTAGTCGATAACGGCAACGGTTGATTTAGTCATATCGCAGAAACCCTAGAGACACCCTTTAGTCGACGGGGTAATGCCCGCCATACGCTCATCCACCGACAAGGCCATACGCAGGGCACGACCGAAGGCTTTAAACACCGTCTCGGCCTGGTGGTGAGTATTGGTGCCGCGCAAATTATCGATATGCAGGGTGACCTTGGCGTGGTTGATAAAGCCGTGGAAGAACTCTGAGAACAGGTCTACATCGAAACCACCCACGCTGGCACGGGTATAGGGCACGTGGTATTCCAACCCGGGACGCCCAGAGAAGTCGATAACGACACGCGACAGGGCTTCATCCAGCGGCACATAGGCGTGGCCGTAACGGGTGATGCCTTTTTTATCGCCCACCGCCTCGGCAAAGGCCTGGCCCATGGTAATACCGATATCTTCCACGGTGTGGTGGTCGTCGATATGTAAATCGCCCTTGGCCTGCACAGCCAGGTCAATCATGCCGTGGCGGGCAATCTGATCCATCATGTGATCGAGAAAGGGAACTCCGGTCTCAAAGCTGGACTGGCCGGTGCCATCCAGATTTACACTGACCGTGATTTGGGTTTCCAGGGTGTTGCGGCTGATACTCGCCTTGCGCTCTGTCATCGACGTCTCTACTGAAGATTGCGTACAATACGCCATTATAAAAAATCCCGACCCGTATTACAGCCAGCAGAGTGCGGATAAATGCCCGTATATTCAGAATACATTCGCGATCCTGCCCCAGAGGACCGTGTAGACCTAGAACGCCTGTATGCCGACAACGCCGAAAAACTGATCAGCGCCGCGCAAAGTGAGCAACTCTTGCTGATTGGTGGACGCTTTAATGACCGCCTGATTGCCGCGATGACCTTAACGCCGATCCACAATGGCGACTACCAGTTGGCCAGGCTCACCGTTCGCGATATCACCCGTCGACGCGGTGCAGCGCGCCAGCTATTGATCCAGGCGATGAAAGCATTGCCTGAGGACCTGCGCAGTATGTCGGCCGACATCTCCAGCGCGCCGGAACTCAGCCCGCTGCTGACCGAGCTGGGGTTTCAAAATCAAGGATCGACGTGGCAGTGGCAGCGCCCCAGCGGTGAGTGACAGCGACTTCAGCCGCCGCCTGCTGAACTGGTTCGACCAGCACGGCCGCAAAGACCTGCCCTGGCAGCAAGACATCAATCCCTATCGGGTGTGGGTGTCTGAAATTATGCTCCAGCAAACCCAGGTCACCACGGTCATCCCCTACTATCAGCGCTTTATGGCCCGCTTCCCCAGCGCAGAGGCGCTGGCGCAGGCAGATATCGACGATGTTCTCGCCCTCTGGACGGGGCTGGGCTACTACGCCCGGGCCCGTAACCTGCACAAAGCGGCGCAAACCATTGTGAACGAGCACAACGGCGAGTTCCCGCAAACACCGGAGACTATCGCGTCACTGCCGGGTATTGGTCGCTCCACGGCTGCCGCAATATTCAGCATTGCCTGCGGCGGCAGCGCCGCCATTCTCGATGGCAACGTCAAACGCGTGCTCAGCCGCCACAGCGCCATTGATGGCTGGCCGGGCAAGCGCGAGATTGAACAACAGCTTTGGCAGCTCGCCGAGGCTTACACCCCACAACAACGGGCCGCCGACTACACCCAGGCCATCATGGACCTCGGCGCCACCCTTTGCCGGCGCAGCAAACCCGAGTGTGATCGCTGCCCCGTCAGTGACGATTGCAAGGCCAAGACCATGGGCCGCCAGAGTGATTACCCCGGTAAAAAGCCACGCAAAGCCCTGCCGGTAAAAACCACCCATATGCTGTTGATTGAAAACCTTCAAGGGGAGATCCTGCTGGAAAAACGCCCCAGCAGCGGCATTTGGGGCGGCCTGTGGAGCCTGCCGGAGCTGGACAGCGACGGTGATATCGACAACTACCTCGACGCGACGGTTGGCCACAGTGGCGTTGCCGAAGCGCTGAGTCCCATGCGCCACACCTTTAGTCACTACCACCTGGACATTCAACCGCAGCACATCCGCCTGCAGCGAGAGCCGACGCGGATCATGGAAGGCACTCGCCAGCTTTGGTATAAGGGTGAGCAACAACAGCTCGGCCTCGCGGCGCCCGTCAAAAAACTGCTCGACAGCCTGCTGCAAAACGACTTATTTACGGAATCCCAGCCATGACACGCACCGTTTTCTGCAAGAAATACCAACAAGAACTCGAAGGCCTGGCAAAGCCGCCCTACCCCGGCGCGAAAGGTCAGGAAATTTACGAAACCGTTTCCAAAAAAGCCTGGGAAGAGTGGCAGGCCCACCAAACCATGCTCATCAACGAGAAACAGCTGAGCATGATGGACCCCAGCTCGCGAAAATTCCTCCAGGCGGAAATGGAAAAATTCTTTGCCGGCGAAGACTTTGAACAAGCCGAAGGCTACGTGCCGCCCAGCGCGTAAGCGCTACATTCAGCCCGCCGCCCCGCGACGCCCGTCGAGCAGTGCCATCACCGTCGCGGTATAGGCGGGCTCATGACCCAGTGCGCGACAGCGCGCCACCACTGCGCCGCAAATCGCCGCCACCTCTAGTGGTCGCTGCTTTTCAGCATCCACTAACATCGAGGTTTTAATCGCATTAAACTGACTGATCACCTCGAACATGTCATCGAGGTCAGTCGCGGTCAGCGCGACGTGATCCGCTGCCGCTGCCACGACAACCTCATTCATCATTCCCAAAACAATGCGCTTGTAGTCCGGCTGGTGGGTTAGCGTGCGCGTGTCCAAGCCGGTCAGGGCCGACAGCGGGTTGACGCCATTGTTGATAATTAACTTTCGCCACAGCGAGTACTGAATGTCCTCGCTTATCTCGGCGGGGATATTCGCAGCATCGAACACCCGCTTCATCTTTTTCAGCAGGGCAAGGCGGCGCTCCGTTGCCCCCTTTGCGCTGGGCCAGCAGCCCATCACCACACGCGCCTCACCCTCAGCCTGAATAACACCCGGCGAAACGATGTGGCCGCCAATTTTTATCGCCAACCCACCCAGCGTTCGCTCGTTACCCAGGTGGCGGGCGATGATCGGCTCATTGTCGACGCCATTTTGCAAAGACAGCACCGGCACCTCCGCCGCCCTCAGCCAGTGGTTCAGCGCCGTCATTACCGATGCGGTTGCTCCGGCTTTAACCGCAAGTACCACGACATCAAAATCGTCGGCAGCATAGCCAGCAACAAGCGACTGCTGGTCGACCGCCACCACGGGCGGGTGTAGCTCTCCCCCCTCCCAGCGCACAATCAACCCCGCCCGCTGAATGGCCTGCAAGTGCTCGCCGCGTGCGCTCACCGTGAGGTCTTCGCCGGCCTCGGCAAGGCGGGCCGCATAGTAGCCGCCAATGCCACCAGCCCCGATAATCAACCAACGCATTGCTTCGCCCTCGTCACTTTAGGCCCAGGCGCAACCGCTCAGGACCGCGCGCCCCGACTCAGAGCGACTGTCAAATATTCGGGAAGGCGCCTGACTTCCGGCCAACCCAACTGCCGCGCAAATCAGTGCCCGAGTTTCGGGAATGCCCGCCGCACTGCGAACACTCTCGCTCTGCAATTGCCTTATCGCTGCCAGCATTTCTTGCTGACTTGCGGGGCTGGCCCTGCTGGCCTGGCGGTCAAAACACATCACTGCCAAGCCAGGTGCCAGGCCCTCAGCAAGCTGTGCACCGAACTGCTGATAATCAACCGCTGGATAATCTGCCGGCACGTGGAGCTCCATCACCGACACCGAGCGATGCGGTAGCAACAAGCCCGCCAGCAACGTTAAGCGCGAGGACACATGCCGCTGAACATCCACCTTTAGAACGGCAGCGCACTTCGCCTTTAACTTTGAGGCGTAAGCGGCGCTAGCCACGCTGTGGCAAATTCGCAGCGCGCGCCGCTCGGGACTGCGGCTAATCACCAGCAAGGCATCGATATCCGGCAGCGCAGCAAACCACTGGCTCACCGGCGAGCAGGCGGTAATCCTTAGCAGCGCCTCCATGCTGGACGAGAGGTAGATAACTGGCACTCTTTGCATCGCCAACGCCCCTTTTACCTCTGATAGCCGCGAGCTGATTCAGCGCCCCAGCTTTTTCGCCGACTGCCCCGCAATACCAAAGTGCTGCTTTGGCATCTCAGTGATCAATACTCTGATGCGCTCCATCGGCGCATCCAATGACCGCGACATCGCCTCGGTGACTTCGCGAATCAACGTTTCCTTTTGTTCGTCGCTACGGCCTTCAATAATATAAAGTTGTGCTATCGGCATGGTGGCCTCCTTTATTCAAAACGCGCCGAAACAGAGCCAAGCCCCTGGTAGCGCACACAGATATTGTCTCCCGCCTCAACCGCGATCGCAGCGGTGATACCACCGGTCATAATGAAAGTGCCGGCGGGAATGTGCTCGCCGCGCTCCGCCAGCAGGTTGGCCAACATCGCCACGCTCGAAGCGGGGTGACCAAGCACTGCTGCGCCAGCGCCCACTTCAACGATTTCACCGTTTTTCTCAACGACAACGCCCAGTGTTTTCAGGTCCACATCAGAGACATCAGCCATCTGCCCGCCGGTAATAAAACGGGTCGAAGACGCGTTGTCGGCAACCACGCTAATGAGGTCAAATTTGAAATTTTCATAGCGCGAATCGATCACTTCCACAGCGGGAATCACAAAGTCGGTAGCGGCCAACACATCGCCAATATGGCAACCGGGGCCTTTAAGTGGCGCCTTGGTTACAAAGGCAATTTCCGCTTCAATCTTGGGGTGAACCAGTTCTTTGGTATTTACCACGCCGCCGTCGGCGACGCTAAAGTAGTCGGCAAGGAAGCCGTAAATCGGCGTTTCCACACCCATCTGCGCCATTTTTGCCCAGGAGGTTAGGCCCATTTTCAAACCGACGATTTTATTGCCCCGCGCCTCCTTGCGGCGGCGGATTTCCCACTGCACGTCATAGGCATCCTCGAAGCTCATATCCGGGTACTGATTCGTCACCTTGGTAATATCGTGAGCTTGGAGTTCAGCATTTTCGATATGCTCAGCAAGCGCCAATACCTGGTCGTTAGTTAGTGTTTTTGTCATCGCTTATCCCTCTTGTGCGGCGAGCAAGTCCAGCGCCACATCCACAATCATGTCTTCTTGACCACCCACCATCCGGCGACGGCCCAGCTCTACTAAAATATCCACGGTTTTCAGGCCGTATTTCTTCGCCGCCACTTCTGAGTGACGCAGGAAGCTCGAGTAAACCCCCGCATAGCCCAGTGCCAGCGTTTCGCGGTCGACCCGCACCGGGCGGTCCTGCAAGGGCCGCACAATATCGTCGGCCGCATCCATCAGCGCATACACATCTGTGCCGTGCTGCCAGCCCATCTTGTCGAAGGCGGCAATGCATACTTCCAGTGGCGCATTACCCGCACCCGCGCCCATACCGGCCAGCGAGGCATCAACCCGGTCGCAGCCCTCTTCCACAGCTACGATAGAATTCGCCACCCCCAAGGCCAGATTGTGGTGGGCGTGAATACCGGTTTGTGTGTCGGGCTTAAGCACGTCCTTCAGGGCACGGAAGCGATCGCGGATGTCGTTCATATTCATCGCGCCGCCCGAATCCACCACGTACAGGCAGGTCGCACCGTAGTCTTCCATCAGCTTGGCCTGCTCCGCCAAGCCCTGCGGCGTTTGCATATGACTCATCATGAGAAAGCCAACTGTGTCCATGCCCAGCTTGCGGGCGTGTTCAATGTGCTGGCGGGAAACGTCCGCTTCGGTGCAGTGGGTCGCGACCCGCACAATGCGGGCGCCGGCATTGTAGGCAGCGTCGAGATCGTGAACCGTGCCGATGCCGGGCAGTAGCAAGGTGGCGATTTGCGCGTGCTCAATTACTTCAGCGACCGCTTCAATCCACTCCAGGTCGGTGTGGGCACCAAAGCCGTAGTTAAAACTCGAGCCCTGCAAACCATCGCCGTGGGCCACTTCGATACTGTCTACCTTTGCCCGGTCTAACGCCCTGGCAATGTCCTGTACATTTTTGATCGAGTATTGGTGGCGAATGGCATGGCTGCCGTCTCGCAGGGTCACGTCGGAGATATACAGCTTTTTGTCTGAGTTACTTGTCATTGAATTCTTCCCCTAGTTAACCAGCGACTCGGCAATGCGCTCGGCGGTGCCCAGTGCGGCAGAGGTCATGATGTCGAGATTTCCTGCATAGGCGGGCAGATAGTGCGCGGCGCCCTCCACTTCGAGAAAGATCGAGGTTTTAAGCCCGCTGAAATGCCCGAGGCCGGGAACATTCATCGGCTGATTGTCGGGAATATCGTCGAACTGCACTTTTTGCTTGAGGCGGTAACCGGGCACATAGCTGTTCACCGCAGCAACCATCGCCTCCACCGACGCCTCAACCTCGGCCTTGTCGGCGCTCTCTGACAGCACATAGACCGTGTCGCGCATCAATAGCGGCGGCTCGGCGGGGTTAAGAATGATGATCGCCTTACCCTTGCTTGCATTGCCGACCACTTCGATGGCGCGCGATGTGGTTTCCGTAAATTCGTCGATATTGGCGCGCGTTCCCGGCCCGGCAGATTTACTGGAAATCGAGGCCACAATCTCGGCGTAGTGCACCTTCGCCACCTTCGATACCGCCGCCACCATGGGGATTGTTGCCTGACCACCACAGGTGACCATGTTCACATTGCCCTCCCCCAGGTGCTGCTCCAGATTCACCACCGGCACGCAGTAGGGCCCGATCGCCGCGGGCGTGAGGTCGACAATTTTCAGGCCTTCCTTGTGGCCGCGCAGAAATACTTCATTGTGCATATGGGCCTTGGCGGAGGTGGCATCAAACACGATGTCGATATCGGCAAACTCCGGCATCTTCACCAGTCCGTCCACCCCCTCGTGGGTGGTGGCCACCCCCATGCGCGCAGCGCGGGCCAAACCGTCGGAAGCGGGATCGATGCCGACCATCGCGCCCATTTCCAGGTATTGCCCTTTGCGCAGTACTTTAATCATTAAGTCTGTGCCGATATTGCCCGAGCCAATAATCGCCACTTTGAGTTTCTTGCTCATATTTTTCCCCAACGAGTTAGCGTTATGGCTTAGACAAAGCGCACCGAAGCACTGCCAATGCCGCCGATGTCAACGCGCAAACTGTCACCCGCCTGAACCGGCTCCAATGGCACTAACGAGCCCGACAAGATCACCTCGCCAGCTTTCAGCGAAATACCGAATTCGCCCAGGGTATTGGCGAGCCACGCGACGCAATTTACCGGTGAGCCCAACGCGGCTGCCCCGGCGCCGGTACTGATAATGGCGCCGTTCTTTTCCACGACCATGCCACAGGTCACCAGATCGACCTTGCGCGGAGAAACCGCTTCTTCGCCCAACACGAACAGACCGCAAGACGCGTTGTCAGCCACGGTGTCTTGTATGGCGATATTCCAGTCTTTAATTCGCGAGTCGACGATTTCAAAACAGGGCATTACACACTCGGTCGCCGCCAACACATCGGCGTTGGTAACACTGGGGCCCATCAGATCTTTTTTCAGAATGAAGGCGATCTCGCCCTCCGCCCGCGGCGCAATCAAGCGCTCGCTAATTGGCATAACCTCGCCGCTGTTAAACACCATGTCGTCGGTCAAATAACCAAAGTCCGGTTGATGGACGTTCAACATGCTCTGCACCGCTTTACTGGTTACCCCTATTTTCTTGCCAATAACCCGCGCACCCGCTGCCTGGCGACGCTCCAGCATCCGCAGAGAGATGTGATAGGCATCATCAATACTGATGTCTTCGCCACGCGCGGTAAGTGGTGATACCGCTTGTCGCGCTATCATCGCCTCGTAGAGTTCATCACCTAAAAGTTGAATTTTTGACGGCTCCATTAAGCCCCTCCTGTTGCCGCGTTACCGGCCTCATCTAGAAAATCATTGACCAGCCGCGCAAAGCGGCCAGCGTGTTCAATTTGTGTCCAGTGGCCGCAGCGCCCAAAAACATGGAGCTGCGCTCTGTCGATTAGCTCAGCCAGGCGTTGCGATGCCCGCAAGGGAATCACCTCGTCTTCGCGGCCGTGGATAATTAAGGTCTCGTGGGGTAAACGCTGAATGTCTTGTTCCTCACTCGCCAGGTTATCCACCCAACGCTGTCGCGGTGGCGGAAACATCGCCGCAAAAGATTCCTGAAAACCCGGTCGAACGCTGGCCTGATAACGCAACTCAGCCAGCTCATCGGTGACCAAACTGCGGTCGAAGGCAAATACATCCAGCAAGCCACGCATTGCCTGTAACGACGGCTCATACCCCCACGCGGCCTCCAGGCCCGACGTAATGGGAAAGCGAACGCCGACAGACCCCATTAGCACCAGCCGCCTTACGCGCTCGGGATGGGCGATAGCCAGTGCCAGCGCCAAACCACCGCCAAAGGAATTACCCACCAAGTCAACCTGATCAAGCGCCAGGGCATCCATTACGCCAAGTGCGTGATCAAGCCAACGCTGGCGAGAGTATTCGCCGTCGGCTGGCCTTTCGCTGTACCCAAAGCCGAGCATATCCGGCGCGATCACCCGCCGGGTCTTCGCCAGCTCCGGCATGACCAAGCGCCAGTTTGCCCACGCGGTCACCCCGGGGCCGGAGCCGTGAATGAGGAGGACAGGGAAGCCCTGACCGAGGTCATGCACATTGGTGTGATACCCCGCGGCAACGATCTCACGCCCGAGCTCAGGCGTGGTGCTTGAGTCCGTCATAGCAGCCTCACAACTTGATACACACATTTTTCATTTCGGTGTAAAACTCCAGAGAGTGAACCCCACCCTCTCTGCCGATTCCCGACTGTTTGCTACCGCCAAACGGCGTGCGCAAATCACGCAGGAACCAGCTATTCACCCAAACGATACCGGCCTCGATTTGGCCCGCGACGCGGTGCGCACGACTGACATTTTCAGTCCACACCGCAGAGGCCAGGCCATAGGGCAGGCTATTGGCCAGGGCCACTGCTTCTTCTTCAGTGTCGAAGGGGCGGATATGGCAGCAAGGCCCGAAGATTTCCTCGGTAACCACGCTGGAGTCATCACTGAGCCCGGTCCAAATAGTGGGTTGCACCCAGGCACCACCGGCGAGTTCACCGGCCATCTCGGGCACGCCGCCGCCAGTCACCACAGTCGCACCCTGCTCAGCTGCTTGACGGTAATAAGACAGCACTTTTTCGCGATGCTTGTGGCTAACCAGTGGGCCGAGGTTTGCCAACTCGTCTTCCGGCGGGCCGATATGCAGGCTCTCGGCCGCCGCTTTCAAACGCGAGACAAACTCATCGAAGATGGCGCGCTCAACATAGACGCGCTCCGTGCCCAGACAGACTTGGCCACAGTTGGCAAACGCCGAGCGCATCGTGCCTTCAATCGCTTTGTCCATGTCGCAGTCAGCGAATACCAAGCCCGCGTTTTTACCGCCCAACTCCAGGGAGATATCGCGCACGCCCTTGGCCGCTGAACGCATGATGGTCTCACCGGTCGCCGTCTCGCCCGTGAAGGTAAAGCCATCCACATCCGGGTGTTCGGTAAGAAACGCGCCCGCAGAATCGCCACCAAAGCCGTGAACAACGTTGTATACCCCGTCTGGCACACCGGCTTCTTTCATTACCTCACCCAGTAGGGCGGTGGTCGTTGGCGTTTCTTCCGAGGGCTTAACCACCACCGTATTGCCGCAGGCAAGGGCCGGGCCGACCTTCCAGGTCATCAGTAGCAGCGGCAAGTTCCAGGGGCTGATTACCCCGATCACGCCTTTGGGCCGGCGCACCGCATAATTCAATGCGCCTGTGCCATCGGGTGTGGCCATTTCGAAGGATTCCGCAGACACGTTTTTCACCATGTCGGCAAATACCTTGAAATTCGCGGCACCGCGAGGAATGTCTATATGGCTGGCCAGCGATTTGGGCTTGCCCGTGTCGCGGCATTCGGCGTCCAAAAATTCATCGAACCGCGCGTTTATACCGTCGGCCACTTTGTGAAGAATCCGGGTGCGCTCGTCGAGCGTCATGCGCCCCCAAGGACCTTGCAGTGCCGCCTTTGCCGCCTGCACCGCGGCGTCGACTTCGCCTCGCCCCGCTTCGTGAACGCGGCTTATCAGCTGCCCATTGGCCGGATTGATATTGTCGAAGAGCTGGCCGTTTGCCGAGCCGACGTACTGGCCGTTAATAAAATGTTTTACTTCATTCATTGCTGCGTAATCCCGTTACATGCGTTGATCAGGTGAGCGCGGTCAGGAAACGTTCATTCAACTGACGGTCGTGATAGAAAATCGCCTTACCCAATTGCTCGGCCTGCCATGTGACGGGCTCGTGGTCCGGGTAGGTGTAGTCGCCGCCGCAGAACACTTCGTTGCGGTTGCCCGATGAGTCAAAAAAGTAAATGGTTTTGCCGTGCGTTAAGCCGTGTCGGGTGGGGCCGATATCTATCGAGGTATCGGTCATTGAAATCAGATCCGCAGCGCGCAGGATGTCTTCCCATGTCTCCAGGAAGAAGGACGCGTGGTGAAATTTGCCCTTCTCTTCGTGCTGGATAAACGCCACGTCGTGAGCCTTGGTCGACAAGGTCAGGAACTGGGCAATACGGTTGCCATCGGGTTCCAATACCTGCTCAGCGAGGTAGAAACCGAGCACATCGACGAATAGGTCATAGGTCGCTTTCAGCTCGGGGCCGTACAGCAGGCAGTGATCAAAACGCACCGCCTTCATGCCTTTCAAACCGCGTGGCCACGCCTCTGGATTGACGTCACTCAGGCCCCATTTACCGAGGTATTTTTTCTCGGCATACAGTTCAAAACTATGACCCGAGGGCGACACAAACCGTATCCGCCGGCCACAGTCTTTTAACTCTCCTGCCGGCAGGTGCTCCACCTCTACGCCATAGTCGTTGAGGTCGCGCTCCAACTGCTGAAGGCTGGCCTCGTCGACGACTTTAAATGCCATAAAGTCCATGCCGGGCTCCTCGGCAGGGCGCAGTACCACAGAAAACTTATCCACTTCGGTCCAGGCCTTTAGGTACACCCTGCCCTGATCGTCGCGATCGGTTTCAATCAAACCCAATAATTCTGTGTAGTGTTTAACGGCCGCATCCATATCGAGAACACGGATCTGAACATGCCCTGGGCGCATTACACCTTTTTTCATATCTGTTACCTCAACGCTGTTATTGTTTTTTCTGTGTTAATGAGCGACAGCCCTTATTGCTGACACTCGATGATCAAATCTGAGAGCGGGAACACCCGGCAGGCCAGCACCTCGCCGTTTGCTATCGCTTCGGGCGGTGCATGAAGCCGGCTCATCTTTCCGCACTCGTAGTCGCCTTTGAGCACTTTGACCTTGCAGAAGCCGCAGCCACCGCCACGGCACCCCACCGGCACGCAGCGCAGACCACTTTGCTCCATCGCCTTGAGCACACTCTGCTGTGCACTACAGTCAAAAGACTGGCCGCTTTGCTGCATCACCACCCGGTACACATTACTCATCGCGTTGTACTCAGATTTTTTTAAATAATGCGGATCGCTGGGTTTCTCCGGCGCCATCAGCTGCCGTTAGGAAGCGTTCCATGAAGATGTCTCGCTCAAACAACCGGCCTTGCATCAGCGCGGTAATTGCCGCATCAATCATCGGTGGCGGGCCGCACAAATAAGCTTTATGGCCAGCAAAGCGCCCATCAAAATGCGCCTTGGCAGCTTCGTGAACAAAGCCCTTAAAGCCCTGCCAGTCACTCCCCTCGTCGACATCGCTTAACGCCGGCACATAGCTAAAGTTTTCATGCTTGCGTTGCAGCACCTCGAACAACTCGCGGTTGTAGAGTTCGTCGAGGTTGCGCGCCCCCTGGAATAACGTGATCTGGCGGGAATCATTGCTCTCGAGTAATTCAAGAATCATCGACTGCGGGCTGGATAGCCCCGAGCCACCGGCAATGAAAATCAGGTCGCCGTCCTGGGAATTACGCACAAAGAACTGTCCGTAGGGGCCCGACAGATTTACCTCGTCGCCGACCTTTAATTGATTGTGCAGGTAACCCGTTGCCGCGCCGCCTTCAACAAGGCGTATATGCAGCTCCACTTCGTCGGCCTTGCTTGGCGGGTTTGCAAGGGAAAAGGCCCTGGGTCCATCGACACCCGGTAGTTCGAGGTTGATGTACTGCCCGGCCTGAAACGTCATGCCACGATCCAGCTTTAGGTGAATGCCTTTTATCGTTGGCGACAGGTCGACAATGCGGCTAACCGTTGCGCAATAATCCTCAACGGCGTAGCCCTCAAAATCCGGATCGACATCGATATCCGCTTCGATCACCACATCACTTTCTACGGTGGCGCAGCACGCTAATACCTTGCCCTCGTCTCGCTCTACATCCATTAGCGCGAAGGGCGAGGCGTCACCCACTTCGACATCGCCTTCCAGTACCTGCACCTTGCACGTTGCGCAGGTGCCGTGGCCGCAGGCGAAAGGCAGCCAGACACCCTGGCGCAACGCGGCTTGAAGAATGGTCTGGCCTTCTTCGACATCAATCTGTTCACCAATAGGTTCGATGGTTACGGTATGCGTCATGACAATTTCCTCACGAAGCCGAGCCATCGATGCCGTTAAGGCCTTCGGTGCGCACAGTCAAAATACTTTTGTGATCAATGCCACTTTCACTCAACGATGCCGACATATCCGGAGAAAAAGGCGCATCATTCAGCGTCCACTGCGCATTCGCAAAATCTGCTTTTGCAGCGTCGGGATGCGCGGCGACCGCAGGTGAAAGAATCGTTTCGACAAAGTCACCGAACGGCATCTCCGGTGGCACCAGAAACGCAAAAGGTGCACAAAACAGTAAGTGATTGGGCCAACAAACATAGAGCAACTGCATGCCATGAAAGTTGTCGACCTTGTCCTTGGGTTCAAACGTGTAGTCGTATTTAGCTTTTACGCTCATAGGGGTCACCATTTTTATTGTTTCAAAAGGCGATTGCCCGGCATCGCTCCATACCGGGCAGCTGCCAAATCAAGCCGCGTCCTGGCCGGATGAATCCGCGTTGTTGTTACCCGGAGCTTGTCCCTTGATAGAGAGCCAGCGACGATAGTCCGGCGAGTCGAGGTACTCGAAATTATCGGCACCCGGTTTGATGTGGTAGTACTCAGAGACCACCGTCTCCACATCGGCCCCACCGCAGTTGCCCTGATAGATTTGATGAACGGGGAGCCAGGCCTGAATATATTTCTCAGGCTCGTTGTTAAAGATGTCGCAGCAGCCATCTGAACAGAAGTGGTATCTCTCACCTTTATATTCTGTCTGGCGGATGCTGAATTTTGTCGGCTCGTCTTTCTCGGTAAAGATGGTGGGTATCTGACAAACCTGACAAAGCTGAGGCAGCGTGGCGTTATAGAAGCGACGCCCCTCTGATTGCTCCTTATTCAGATACTCGAAACGCGGGCGGTAATACTTGTCGAAGGTATCGGGGTATTTCTCCGACAGCCACGCCATTTCGTTTTCATCGGGCATCCACGTGTGGAAGTTTGTCGCCTGGCTGTACTGGTAGAACGTCGACCACGTTTGGTGGCTAACATGGTGTTTGGCCGCGTTGGCGATGTCCTGGTATTTCGGCGGACGAATACCGTAGCGCTCAAGATCCTTAAATAGCGCGCCGCCGTTTTGCTCGTAGTACACCTCCCAGGCTTCAGCCCAAGACATCACTTTATTGGGCAGCATGTAGTCCATCATCATGCCGACCAGGCTCAACAGGCGGAAACCGCGCCAGAACCATTTATCGATCCACTGCTGAATGATCGGTACGTTATCTTCGTGCTGCTCCAGTATGAATTTGATGACCTCCAGCCCCAGCGTCATATGACGGGCTTCATCCGACTGCGCAGAAAATCCGAAGGTTACGGTCGCCATATCACCGTTGTAGGCCGCGCCCGACATGAAGGGTACGAACAAGAGGTTGGTCAGCACGTATTCAAACGAGAATGAGATTGCGGTTAAAAACTCAAACGGGCCCGCCGAGCGCGCATCGTCGAAGAATGACTTGGGCACCGACAAGAACCAAACGCGGTCATGCATATGCGCGGCGTCGTGCAAGCCATTGAAGTGTTTGTTGTAGTGACTCATGGCGTGTTGCTGAGTCTGGGAGTGGCGCAATTCGTCAATGGCTTGCATCTGACAGGCAACGCGGGCACCGGCACCACTGAATTGACGGCCTACTTTTGCATAGCCTTGGAACGCCGCATGTTCAAGCGGCGACACACCACTTAGGAATAACTTAAGGGCATTAACATAACGCGCATCAGAAATATTTTGATGGCCATTGTTCTGCGCAAAGGCGTCAAAAATGGCGTACAGTTTTTTCTCTTTTTCCGCCTGGTATTTCCAGTAAGCGTCCATCGTCAGGCGGAACGGATCTTCCCACTGCGACCAGTCGGTGATCTTAAGGAAGGTCTGCACAACCTCCAGAATTTGAGATAATCCTGCGAACACCCATTTCAACCGGACTACTGCATGAGCCAGCTTACCTTTGCCGAAGCCGAATACCAGAACAAAAAGCGTAAAACGCGGCGT
>Ga0208468_1000012_pt1 | contig 94303 bp, 84 predicted proteins | sample DeeseametaMP0960_FD_184198 | JGI IMG/M metagenome (GOLD analysis project Ga0208468, IMG submission 184198) | Marine microbial communities from the Deep Indian Ocean - MP0960 (SPAdes) | ecosystem: Environmental > Aquatic > Marine > Oceanic | place: East of Madagascar, South Indian Ocean... | reverse complement strand
GCCGGCAGGCTGCATATGCTCGATGTGTTCATTCGCGTTGATGACCCCTACAGCTATTTACTATTGCAGGTAATGGACGATGTCTGCTCGCGCTTTAATGTCGAGGTAAAGTGGTGGGTGATCGTCGAGTCGCCCGAGGACATGTACCCGGAAAAAACCATGTGGCGGGAGTATGCCTGTCGCGACGCTGAACATCTTGCCAGGCTATACAACTTAGACTTTCCCTCACAATTGCCCGCGTTAGAGCAGGCCGCTATCGACCATACGGCGGTATCCCTTCTATCGTTACCCGTAGACGATTTTCCGCGGCAAGCGCGCGGCCTGCTGGCGGCGCTCTGGCAGGGACGGATGCCGACGCAATTACTCGCGTTGGATTCCTGGGCCCGTCAGTGCCTGGCGGAAAACTCTCAACGCTTACAAACGCTGGGGCATTACGCTGGGGCGATGATTTACTGTGCGCCGGAATGGTATTGGGGCGTGGACCGGCTGGATCACCTTGAACGGCGGCTTATTGCTGAAGGCGGTGCAAAGCGGTCGGATGAAAAGGCGGTGTATACGCGCAGCTACAGCGGTTTTTGTCGCGGTGAGCGCGCCGATGTTGTCGATCCCGATCTACCCTTAGTGCTCTATTGGTCTGCACGCAGCCCCTATTCATACTTGGCGCTAGAGAAGGCGGCGCAGCTGAGTGAGCACTACGGCATCGCGCTTGAGGTGAAGCCGGTGCTGCCGATGATGATGCGCGGGATGCCTGTACCTCCTGACAAGAAAATGTATATTTTTCATGACACGGTTCGGGAGGCGGAAAAGCAGGGCCTGGAGTACGGTTTTGTTGCCGACCCGCTGGGCGATGCCGTGGAGCGTTGCTATGCACTTTGTGACTACGCGGAGTCTAGCGGACGCTTGCTACCGTTTTTGCTCAGTTTTGCCCGCGGCGTAAATGCTCAAGGTATTGATGCCGCCAGCGATCGAGGATTGAAGCGCATTATTCAGCGCTGTGGTTTGGATTGGGAGGCGGCGCGACAACAACTCGGCAATGAACACTGGCGGGGCGCGGTGCAAAAAAACCTGGAAGAGATGTATGCCATGGGTTGCTGGGGCGTGCCGAGTTTTCGCTATGGCGAGTTAGTGCTATGGGGGCAGGACCGCATTGGCATTGTGGAAAATGCCATGATAGGTAGCGCGGCCCTGCACCGCTGCTAAGCGACCTGTCGCTTAGCTCAGGCGAGCAAATGTTTTTGCCAGCAGCTGTGATAACAGGCCGGGAAATGCGCCGCTGACAATTTTAAATACCCTCGCGTCGACGCCAATACAAATACTGCGCTTGTTACGCTCTATCGCGCCTACAATGCGCTGCGCGGCGTAGTGTGCACTCACTCCAACGCGCTGCGCCAGTCGCATATTTTTCTCTGCCTGCTGTACATCGTCCGATTCTTTGAGTGTGGCCAGAATCATATCGGTCTTAATGGCTCCCGGATGAATACAGCTGACGCCGATTCCCTCGCCACTCAGTTCCGCGCGTAACGAGTCACTGAATTTTTGCAGGGCCGCTTTGCTACTGCTGTACGAACACTGGCTGGGAAGGCCGAAGAATGCTGCCATGCTAGAAAGATTGACGATGTGTCCTTGCCCGCTGTTTCTGAGCAGCGGCAGCAATTCTCGACTGAGAAACACAGCACTAAAAAAATTCAGTTGGAAGACCTTTTCCCAATCCGTTTGGCGGTGGTTTTCAGTACTCTTCTGCAGAGTTATCCCTGCGTTGTTTATCAGAATATCAATCGATGTGTACTGCTCTTTCAGTGCATCAACTAGATCAATCAGCTGATGGCGGTCGCAGAGGTCGGCGGTGTGACAAGAAATTGTGGCACCTTGTCCCTCCAGTGAATCCGCTAACTGTTTGAGTGCGTCGCCGTTGATATCAACCAGCGCGAGGTGGCAACCTTTACTGGCCAGAAGCGCCGCCAGCGCACTGCCGAGGCCACCGGCGGCACCAGTGATCAAGGCCGTTTTAGCTGTAAAAGGGTTCATCAATTCGCTCGTAAAAAAGGGCAGTGGCCGGAGGGTGGGCCGGACACTGCCGAATGACAGGAAGGTTAGAAGGTTTTACGAAGTTCTATGCCGTAGGTGCGCGGGTCGCCCAGCACGGTAGTGAGCGTGCCGATACTGTCTCCGGCGGCTACTGCACCAATGTCGTAGCGCTCGTCGGTCAGGTTTTTCACGTAGGCGGCAACGCTCAGGTCATCGGCGTCGTTGCTCCAGCTCAGGCGCGCGTCGAATAGCACATAGGCATCGGCATACGTGAGCGCTTCCTTGCGTTTTGACGCCTCCCACGCGCCCCGGTCCAGGCCGAGGTAAATATCGCTTTTATAGCTGGCGTCTAGTCGCGGCACGAAGCGACCGAACTCGGTATTGAGCGTGTACTGGATACCCAGCGCCGCTGTTTCCTCCGGCGATACTGCAAATTCTTCGTCAGAACGGTCGATGGGAACGAATTCGCCACGCAACGCCAGCGACTTCAAGTCGTTGTCCATGAACTCTTCATAGCGATAGTTATTGTTGCTGTAGGTGAAGTTCACCATGGTGTTCATCGACGGGAACCACATGACTTCCAGCTCGGCACCTTCGATCAGCGATTCGCCGGCATTTTGTGACCCGACTACCAGGGTGTTGTTCGAGTCGACGTTTACCGTGATCAAATGCATATTTTGGAAGGTCATTGAGTAGGCCGCCAGATTGACGCGCAAGGAGCGCTCCAAGGCGTCAATTTTTATTCCCACTTCGCGGTTCTCCAGTTCCTCGGGTTCGACCACGCTGAGGCCGTCTAAACCAAAGGGCTCCTGAAAGCCGGATTTAAAGCCGTTGCTCCACGTCGCATAGACCATTGCTGAATTAATCAGGCTGCCGTCGAGCAGTTCTTCAGGGAAAATATACGCGGCCGATGCCATGGGCGTGAATTGACGGAAAGTATCCTCTCTTTCATCAATCTTGGCGTCGCCCAGTGGTGCCCGAATATCGCCGGGGAAGCGCTCGCGCAGAATATTGTTGGCAATGCTGAGCGGGTCCTGCGACCACCGGCCCAGGAAGGCCATCGCCCCCATGGACGGTAAAAGCGGCACAAAGCGCGGGTCGGCGCTGGATACAATAGAGGTTACTTCCGCCAGGTCGGCGCTGCGGGTTACCAGATAAGAATCGCGGGTTTCCTCGGTGTAACGGCCACCTACCGTCAGTTCTAGGTGATCGGTGATATGCCATGTTGCCTGTGTAAAGGCGGCGAAGGTTTCTCCGTCGATGTCAAAGTCTTGAACGGTGGCCAATGGCAGAGCGGCGGCCACGAGCGGCACAGTGCCACCGGGAATGAGGCCAGTAATACCACTGAGAAGGTCGGTGAGCATGTCCAGGTCTAACCCGGCCTGTCCGGCAGCGAGCCCGAGAAAATCAATGGGTTCAGAGCCAACGAGCGGGTTGGCGGTGTTAAAGCGCTCCGATTTGTACTCGTCCTGCCAGAAAATACCGGCGGCATAGTCGACGCTATCGAACAACACGCCGTTAAATTGCAGCTCGAAAGTGAGGGATTCCTGAAGGCTGTCGTCCAGCAAATCTGCCCGCAAAAACTCAGCTGGGCCGCCTTCGTCTGCGGTTGTCTGAGGGTTGTATTTGGTGGCATCCCGATAGCCGATGATCGACTTCATGCTGTGGTCGGCATTGAACTGGTAGTCGAAGGTCAGGCCCAGCATGAGCTCATCCTGATCTTTATGCTGTCGCTGGCTGTCGCCTTGGTTGGTATGCAAATCCTTCTGGGATTCGCGGGCGTTCGCGGCGCAGTTGTCGCGATAGGCGCTGGGGTTATTCGGGTCGGTATCACCCGGCCAGAGTATCCCGAGGCCGTCTACAAACAGGGCATCGTCATTAATAATGCGGCAGTGGTAAGACGGAAAGTTTTCCCGCGTGCGGCCGACAAAGGCAAAGCCGTCGATGGTTAAATCATCGCTTGCCAGCCAGCGCGTTTGGAAAATGGCAGACAGCCGATCGATCGACTGATTTTCCCGGCCGGTGGCGTCCTTCAGGAAACCGTCGCGGCGGCGGGTGTTTACCGATATACGGGTCAGCAATTCATCATTGATGGGTAAGTCGACTGCGGCCTGCAGGCGCTGCTCATTGTAGTTACCGAGACTGCCCTCAATATAGCCGCCGAATTCTTCTCCCGGTTTGGTCAGGGTGAAGACCAGGGCGCCCCCGGTATTGTTCTTACCGAACAGCGTTCCCTGCGGCCCACGCAGAACCTGAACGCTGTCTACATCGATGGTATCCAAGAGCTGGCCATCCGGACGAGGGATGAAAATACCGTCTAAATAGACACTCACTGACGGGTCGAAGCGCGCAAAGGGCGCTCGTTGGCCGATGCCGCGTATAAAAATTTGTGGCGATGTGCTGTTGTTGATTTGCAGGCTGGGCACCGACTTGCTCAGCTCCTGAGCACCGAGTATGCCCTGCTCACGTAGCGAGTCGCCGGTGATCGCGGTGACGGCGACCGGCGTTTCCTGAATGCTCTCAGCGCGTTTTCGCGCGGTGACGATCACTTCTTCAATCATGCCCGCGGAGCTGCCTTGGTTCGCCGCCACGGCGGGGGGCAGGGTTGCCGCCATGAGTCCTGCCAGCGTGAGAGGAAGGCGGTGGTTTTTCTGCGTTTTCATAGAACACACCTTTATCATTATCTGTATAGGTTTAAGGGTTAAAGTTGCTTGAGCACCGTTGGCAGAAGCGGCCGCAATATCGGCCGAAGTGGCCAGAGTAGACGCCTGACGTTGGCAAAGAGCGTGTGCATTTCCTGCTGGTAGTCTTCGAAGCTGTGCCGTTGATAATTCAGCAGTGCCTGGGACTCGCGCGTATCCATCCAATGGGTGTAGAAATTTGCCTGTCCGTGAATACCCTCTGGTAGTGGCAATCCCAGCGCTTGAAACGCGGTATTGATGAATTGCCGTTGGTTGATTTGGCAGCGTTCCCCGCCACCGAGTAAAAGTGTTTTGGCTTGCGCGGCGGGGCAGCTCAGTGCTCGACTAATCGCTAGCGCGACATCGCGGGGGTGAATGTATTCCAGCGGCGTGTCAGGGTGAATCTCCAGCAGCTGTCGAAGCACCTCGCGCTCTGTTCGCGTGGTGCGAGCATCTACCGAAACCCCCACTCGCATAATCACCCAGGGAATAGCCGATTGCTGAAGGTATTGCTCAACTGCCAGCTTGTGCTCGGTGTATTGGTCAGTGGCGATCACCGGGTCTGCACAATGGCGCAGTGGCGCCTGGCGTTGTGAGTGTCCGAACACGGTTACCGACGATGGAAAGATAAACAGCGGGGCCCGCGACTGCGCTTGCGCCTGGTCGATAAGTGAACAGCTAGCGTCGACGTTTACCCGATGAGCGACAGCGGGTGCACGCTCGGTTAAGGGGGGCAGTATTGAGGCGAGGTGGACGATGGCATCCATGTCGTCGACCAGCGCCGCGTGCTGGGCGCTATCAGTGATATCGCCCAGCAGGATTTCACAGCGTGCTTGATAGGGTTTGGCTAATTGCCGCTGTTGTGGCGCATCCAGGTCGCAGCAGCGCAGCTGATGGCCGTCGGCCAATAGCTGTTCCACCACCAATTGCCCCAGGTTACCAAACGCCCCTGTTACCAGTACTTTCATCGGGCGAGGCCTTTGCCTTTACGGCGAGCTTGTGAACAGTGCGACTGCATAATGTCTCGTTATTTTTTGTAACTGGTTTACATAAGTTACTCGGCAAGATATATAATTGCGTTACATAAGTCAACGTCGCGGCGTCGACGCCACGCTCGCCATACAAAGCGTGCATAGGAAGAAATAGGCGGGGTTAGACGAGGTTAGGCGGGATAGTTTTTGCGAAAGGTGGCGGCGCCCATGGCGGCAATTTGGTAATCGATCATTTGATCGAAGGCGGCGAGGATGTCGCTATAGTTGCTGCTGTGGTCAAGCGCATTCAGCGCGGCCACAGCGGCCTCGATGGTTGATAGACCGTCACTGCGGGGGGACTTTCGGATACGGTAGTGGCTGGGCGCCGAAGGGCTGATAGCGAGGCAGGGCAACTCTGTGAGCCAGGAGTTCAAGTGCAACAGTCGCCGTACTTTTCGCCAGCTGCCATCGAGCAACAGTATCTGGGAGAACTGACGCTGCTGTGCTTGCGCCGCGCTGAGCGGGTTTTCGCCGGGAAAGATTAGCAGGCATTGCTTGCGCCAGTCTGGGCCCAACAAGGCCTCGGGCTGAAAATACTCGCCGACGACTAATCGACTATCTTGTATGGAGCGCTTCAGTAATGGGGCCGAGGAGAGGGCATGCCGTGCCTCTTTCGGGTCTTGTAGAATAATCAGTTCATATGCACAGCGGCGCGTGACAATAACATCGCACAGGCAGGTTTTCGTTGGGCGGTTGCATGCGTCGCAGTGTGAGCGTGCCAATGGAGTCTCCGGTTAAGATGTCGCGCGTCGTTGAGGCTACCACTATAGAGGAAAAGGAATTCATGGCGCACTGGACCCCGAATGAAATTGCCGACTTGTCGGGCAAAACTGTGCTGATCACTGGCGCGAATAGCGGCATCGGCTTTGAAACGGCGGCGCAGTTGGCGGCGCGCTCAGCGCGGGTAGTCGTCAGTTGCCGCAGCCAGGAAAAGGCCGATCAAACGCTGCAGCGCATTCAGCAGCTTGTGCCTGGCGCGCAGCTATCGGCGATAACCATGGAACTGTCTGACCTGGATTCAGTTGCCCGTGCGGCTGACGTGTTTTTGTCCACACATGGGCAACTCGACTGTTTGGTAAACAATGCCGGGGTGATGGGCCTGCCGCTGCTGCGCAATGCGCGCGGCCATGAAATGGTGTTTGCTGTCAGCCACCTTGGTCATTTTGCACTTACCGCGCAACTGTTGCCGGCACTGCGTGCGGCGACACAGGCGAGGGTGGTCACGGTTTCCAGCCTCGCTGCGCGCAAGGGGCAATTGCTAATGAATGATCTGCATTGGCAGCACACGCCTTACTCCAAAGTCGCGGCATACGCGCGCGCCAAATTAGCGAATCTGAGTTTTGCACTGGAGTTACAGCGTCGCTTTGACGCCGCGGGCATGGAGGCCCTCAGTCTTGCCGCCCACCCGGGCTATGCGGCAACCAACGTCGCCTATGCCAGCGATGCGCCGGCGGGGTTGCGGCGGCGTCTGTGGGAGTGGATTGCGTATTTGGGGAATCGAATTTTGGCGCAGCCAGCAGAGCAGGGAGCCTGGCCAACGCTGTATGCGGCGACGTCGCCAGTGGTTAGCGGTGGTGACTATATCGGCCCAGCCGGCCCCTTTGAATTTCGCGGCCCGCCCACCAAGGTGGCGGCGGTGGCGGCAGCGCAGGATCCGGCGTTGGCAGCGGAGCTATGGCGCCAGTCTGAAGACTTATGTGGTGTGAGGTTGTTATGACGGTTATACAGTGGCACGACGGCCTGCTAATGGCCTACGCGGCAATGTCGGTGTTGGTATTTGTGGTACTGCAGTTTTTTATTAAGGCATCGTACGGTCGCCACGATACCGAGGATCGCGCCTGGTGGTGGGGGCCGGGAGTGCCGACGCGCGTGGCATGGGTGATCATGGAGGCGCCGTCGTCAATCGGCTTTGCGGTGATCTATTTTCTGGGTGACAACGCTTGGCAGCCCGTGCCGTTATTACTGTTTGCGCTGTGGCAGGTACATTACTTCCAGCGCAGTTTTATCTACCCGTTTAAGCGCAGCGTTAAGCCGGGCGATAAAACTCCCTTGTTACTGCCGCTGATCGCGCTGTTCACCAACTTTGGCATTTCGTTTCTCAATGCCAGCATACTGTCTTGGTCGTCGTTGGCGATGGATTACACCGCGGCATGGATTACCGACCCGCGCTTGATCTTAGGTGTTGCGCTGTTTTTCGTCGGCTATTACGTCAATCGTCGCAGCGATGCCATGTTGGCCGCGCTGCGCAAACCGGGAGAGAGCGGTTACAAAATACCGCGTGGCTGGTTGTATGAGTGGGTGTCGTGTCCCAATTACCTGGGAGAAATCATGGTGTGGTGTGGTTGGGCGCTCGCAACGTGGTCGTCGGCGGGGGCCGTTTTCCTATTGTGGACCTTGGCGAACTTGCTTCCCCGTGCTCTCAGTAATCACCAGTGGTATCGGCAGACCTTCGACAATTACCCGGCACACCGCAAAGCGGTATTTCCGGGTATTTTGTAGAGGGCGACCTCGCGTTACTGGAGTTCTGGCAAATCTTTGAAGAGGGCCAGCGCATCGGGGTTGGCCAGAGCATCGACGTTTTTCACGGTTTTACCATGAACCACATCGCGCACCGCCAACTCGACAATCTTGCCGCTGATCGTGCGTGGAATTTCTGCCACCGCGATAATTTTTGCCGGTACATGGCGCGGCGTGGTTTCCTGACGAATGGTATTGCGGATGGTATTGCGCAGGGAGTCGTCCAGCGTGCAGCCTTCACGCAGCACTACAAATAGTACAACTCGCACATCGCCTTGATATTGTTGCCCGATGCAGATGCTGTCGACAACGTCGGCAACCTTTTCAACTTGGCGGTAAATTTCCGCGGTACCAATGCGCACGCCGCCGGGGTTGAGCACGGCGTCGGAGCGGCCGTGAATAATCATGCCGCCGTGTTCGGTGATCTCGCCGTAATCTCCGTGGGCCCAGACATTGGGGTAGGTGTCGAAGTAGGCCGCGCGGTATTTGGCATTGTCGGGGTCATTCCAAAACCCGATGGGGGCGCTGGGGAAGGGGCGAGTGCAGACCATTTCGCCCTTTTCACCGACAACGGCGTTGCCATCATCGTCCCAAACCTCTACTGCCATACCCAAGCCGAGACACTGAATCTCACCCTCATAGACGGGAAGGCAGGGATTGCCGAGAACAAAGCAAGACAGGATGTCCGTGCCGCCGGAAATCGATGACAGGCAAATATCCGGTTTAATGTGCCGGTACACATAGCGAAAGCTCTCGTCGGACAATGGCGAACCGGTTGATAACACGGCTTTTAAAGCACTGAGTTGATGGCTTTCAGCGGGCTTTACCCCGGCTTTTTGTAGCGCTTCGATGTACTTGGCGCTGGTGCCAAAAATAGAAATGCCTTCCTCGTCGGCCATGTCCATCAGCGATTGCGGCTGTGGGTAAAAGGGAGAGCCGTCGTATAGAACAAGGGTCGCTTCGCAAGCGAGGCCGCTTACCAGCCAGTTCCACATCATCCAGCCACAGGTGGAAAAGTAAAACAGCGTGTCCTCACTGCCCAGATCAGTGTGTAAGCGGTGCTCCTTCATGTGCTGAATGAGGCTGCCGCCGGCGCTGTGGACGATGCACTTCGGTACCCCAGTGGTGCCCGACGAATACATGATGTAAAGCGGGTGGTCGAAGGGCAGCTGCTCGAACTCAATATCGTTCGGCGAATACGCGGCGAGTGTCTCCGCCCACAATGTTGCCCCTTCGGGCAGCGATATTTCCTCGGCGGTGCGGCTGACAGGAACAATGATCAGCGTCTCTATGCTGCTGATCTGCGCCTTGATCTGCGACACGCGGGGTAAGCTGTCGAGGGTTTTTCCGCCGTAGAAATAGCCGTCGCAGGCAAACAGTACTTTGGGTTGGATTTGGCCAAAGCGATCCATCACGCCATTAATGCCAAAGTCCGGGGAACACGATGACCAGACTGCGCCAATACTGGCGCTCGCCAGCATGGCGATGACGGTTTCGCTGATATTAGGCATAAAGCCGGCAACGCGGTCGCCGCGACCAACACCGGCATTGCGCAGCGCCTGGGCTAACTGGCTGACTTGTTGGTAGAGGCCGGCGTAGTTGATCGTCTCGCGCCGGCCGTTCTCCAGCCGGGAAATCAGTGCGGTTTTATCACTGCGGTTACGCAGCAAGTTTTCAGCGAAATTCAGGTGAGCATCGGGAAACCATCGCGCACCGGGAAATTGGTTCCCGTCTACCAGAACCTGGTCGCTCGTTTGTGAGGCACGAATATCGCAAAAGTCCCACACCGATTGCCAAAAAGCCTCGGGGGACTCCACCGACCAGCGGTGCAGGTCGGCGTAGTTGTCGAATTGGCGTTGTTGCTCTCGGTCGAGCTGCTGCAAGAATTGGCTCAATTGGCTGCGCTGAATGCGCGCCGCCGACGGTTCCCAAAGACAGTTTTTCATTATTCGATGTCTCTATAGCTGGAGCGAGTGATAGGGTAATTGACGTAGACTGCCTTGTTGAGATATTTTTATCAAATTGATAATAATTATTAATTAATAATATTTTCTTATGAATGTAAGTGTGAAACAGTTGCGCGCCTTCGTCGCTGTGGCCGAGACAGGCAGCTTCGCGCAGGCATGTGAGCAATTGAATATATCGCAACCGGCGCTGAGCATGGCGGTGAAGAACCTCGAGGAGGAAGTGGGTGGAAGCCTGTTTCTGCGCTCGACCCGGTCGCTGAGTTTAAGCCCCGAGGGCAGTGCATTTTTGCCAACCGCTCAGCGCCTGCTGCGGGACTGGTCTGATGCCCTTACCGACTTGCAGCGTTTGTATAGCTTACAACAGGGCAAGTTGACCATCGCGGCAATGCCCTCGTTTGCCAGCACACGTTTGCCTGCAGTGTTGGCGACCTACCGGCAGCAGTTCCCCAATATTGATATCGCGGTGCGCGATATTGTGATGGAAGAGCTTATTGAAGCGGTACGCGCTGGCCGTGTTGAACTTGGCGTGGCCTTTGAGCCAGACGATAGCGAAGGGCTGGAATTCGAAGCGCTTTTCACCGACCGCTTTGTGGCGGTATTGCCAGAGGCACACCCCTTACTGGCGCGCAGTCGTCTGCGGATAAAAGACCTGCTCGGCGACACGGTTATTACCCTAAACAGGGGCTCCAGTACCCGCCGCTGGACCGAAGATGCCTTTGCCAGGGAGTCACTTTCGCCCCCGGCGATCTTTGAAGCGTTCCAGCTCACTACCGTGGGTGCAATGGTGGCCGCTGGCCTGGGGGTGGCGCTAGTACCCGCGTTGTGTGAGGAGCAGATGCATCAATTGGGCGCCCGCTGTAAGCCGATAAGCGGGCGATGCATCGAGCGCAGAGTGGGTATTATCAGGCGCCGACGACAGCAGCTGTCATCCGCGGCAGTGGCGATGCGTGCGTTATTGATGGAGAGCTAAAGGCTTGCCGAGGTGGATGATGGTGGCAGCGCTACCTTCCCCCGCGGGGATACCCTAAAATACGGCCGCGACCCAGTGATAATCAGGGTTATAACTGGGGTGATGACAACGATAGAGAGGAAGGACGGATGCTCGGTTTTTTACCGCCTGTGGTAAAGGGATTTCTCGCGGCGTGCCTGTTGGCCATGAATACCGTTGTACTTGCGCCGTTTTTGATGGCGGTATCGCTACTTCGCTTTCTTGTGCCGCTAGCGGGCTTTCAACGCCGCTGCACCGCGGCGGCAGTGTGGATCGCCGAATTGTGGATCGCGATCAACTCTCAGTGGATGCGCTTAACCCAGCGCATGCAGTGGGAAGTGGATGGTATTGAACAACTCGACAAGGAGCAGTGGTATCTAGTGACCTCTAATCATCAGTCCTGGGCCGATATCTTTATTCTTCAGCATTTGCTGAATCGAAAAATTCCAATGCTCAAGTTCTTTCTGAAGCAGGAGCTCATCTGGGTGCCGGTAATAGGCTTGTGCTGGTGGGCGTTGGACTTCCCGTTTATGAAACGCTACAGCAAGGAATACCTGGAAAAGCACCCAGAAAAGCGTGGCCAAGACTTTGAAAGCACCCGCCGCGCCTGTGAGAAGTTTGAGCATTTACCCGTGTCGGTCTTCAATTTCCTGGAAGGTACGCGCTATACCCCTGCCAAACACGACGCGCAGCAGTCTCCTTATAAATGGCTGCTAAAACCTAAGGCAGGTGGTATCGGCTTTGTCGTGGGAGCAATGGGCTCAAGTGTCAAAACCTTAGTCGATATTACCATTGCTTATCCCGGCCACACACAGCCGTCCTTTGGCGACTTCCTTTGCGGACGGGTGGATAACGTTAAGGTTCGCGTGCAGAAACGAGAGATCCCCAGCGAATTTTTAGGTCGTAGCTACAGCGACGATGAGGACTTCCGCTATGAGTTCCAGCAATGGGTTAGCGCACTGTGGAAGGAAAAGGACCAATTGATGGAAGAGCTTCACCGATGACTCGCTGAGGTGAAAAGACCCTTGCCAATAACAATAAAATAGGGACAGGCAGAATATGAAATTCGACTATGTAAAAACACGGCGCGAGGATGTGGCCAGCATTCCAGAGAACTGGTCAGGCGCAATAAAGACCGTTATGCGTCACTACACCCGTTTCAATGTCTGGGTGTATAAGAAAAGTGGCGGGAGGTTGATGAAAAACTTTCCCGGCGGGTATCCCATTTGTCTCGTTGGTATGACGGGCAAAAAAACGGGTAAAGCCAGAGAGATTGCACTGATTCATCTGCCGCTGGGTGACAAGAAGCTACTGGTCGCCTCCCAAGGAGGCATGGCATCACACCCTTTGTGGTATCACAATATCAAGGCGAATCCTGCGATTACGATTCAAGTTGGGCGCGAGCGCCACACCTACACGGCGCGAGAAGTGGATGCCGATACCAAGCGGAAACTTTGGCCTCACTTACTTAGCTTATATCCCGATTTCGATGAATACCAAGCGCGTACCGATCGTGACATCCCCGTATTTTGTTGTGAGCCGACAGCGTAACAAGCAGCGCAAAAAAAGGGGCCGCTTGTTACGCCCCTAACCCGTCGTTACTAAGCCGCCTTCTTCAGCTTTTTCTTCAGTTTAGTGAGTTTGCCTTCATGCTTGGCTATTTTCGATTTGCGTTGTTTGATGGCTTTTTTCAGGCTGGTGATTTTCTTTTTCGCTTTCTTCGACATGATGTCTTCCTCTGCATAAAGGTTACTGAGTATGGTGGGAAAAACCGCGTGACCACCGATGCTAACGAATAACAGTATAGTCGAGTATATTCAGGCCGCTAGGTGGCGTGTGCAGGATTCGATGCGCACGGTTTTAGTGGGGCAGTTTAACGCCGTGGCTGCGCAGCCAGTCCTCGTCCAGCTTCCAAATAACGCGACTGATGCCCTGCTGGGACATAACCTGCTCTCTGGCGTAGGCTTGTAGGTCCGCCAAGGTTTGCTGAGCCTCAAAAAACCGCTCTTCGCTGACAGAGACGTTCTGCAAAGAAGGGTCAATAACCTTAATAATGACGGGCACCGGCACATCTGCTGAGCGCGGTGACGTCATTACCGCGACACCGTTTTTTACTGCCAGAACGCGAAAGCGGTAGGGGTAGTTATTGAGTTTGTCGTCTTGCTTCAACACCGCATTCAATGCGCGAACCTCTGAGGGCTCGTAAAAGATATTTACCATTACGGTAAAGACGAGCGCGGCGATAAAAAACGCGTAAATCTTCATGCCTCGTGACATAGACAATCTCTGCAGCCGGAAGTGAGTAAACGCGCACTTTAACGCATTTTCGCCGGAAGTATCTTGATGCGGCTCAACACAGGGTGGGTTAAGGGCTTTGGCGCTTGCGAAAGACCGATTTCAGTAAACCTTGGAGCGCTCGCCAGCGAGTAATCATCAGCGCGAGGAATATCATCAGGCAGCCTAGCAATTGCGTTGCACTAAGGCGCTCCATAAACCATGCTGCCGCGATCAGCGCCGTCCACACCGGTTCAAGCACCATGATAATAACGCCGTTGCTATACGGCGACAGGCTCTGTGCGTAGGTTTGCAGGTAAAAGCGCAGCGCCGTGCCAACGGTTGCAGAGAGTGTGACCCATAGCCAGACCATCGGTTGCGCGGCCAATACGCCGATGTGCCAGGTCTCGAGCAGTGCTGATAGCAGTCCGGTAACCGCCGCAACAGTGGTCAATACCAAGGTCGTTAGTGCCAATACCGGCACCTGCGGAACGTGTTGAGCGTGTCCGTGTTTATCGTCGCGTGACATCGGGTTGGCCGCGCGCGTGTTCAAATTGAAATACAGCGCAAATAGCGCCGCAGCGGAGAGTAATAGCAGTTGCGATAACTCTAGCAGCAATTGCTGATTCAGAGAAAGGAGGGCGAGCCCAACACAGGCAACTGGCAGCGCGACCCAGGTGCTGCGAGGAACCGACTCCTTGAATAACAGCGCCGCAATGACCGGCACTAGAATAACGCCCAAACTGACGATGAACGCCGCTTCACCGACGTGGTTGGAGGCCGCGAGCCCTTCGACCCATAGGCTCATGGCAATGCCAAAGACCACCCCGACCTTCACGCAGCGAATAAAGTGCGCGCGGCTGAGAACCCGCAACTCCGCTCTTGCCACCATCGCCAGAATGACGGCGGCGATAAGGAAGCGTGCCGACATGAACAGCAGCGGCGGCATGATGGCGACGGCTTCCTTGGAGAAAATCCAACTGATGGCTGCCAACAGCGTAACGATGATGAAAATGGCATCTGCGGGCAGCTTAGCTGGCGGCATCCGAGGCGGGAGGCGTGTCATGGCATTGATTCAACTCTGGCGGAACGTCGACGGCTGAGAGTTGCCTCATCTTGCGCAACGAAAGAAAACTAGATCGGACTGATTAACACAAAGCAGTAATGTGCTGCTGATCGCGCGACAGCTCAATAAGAATGCTCAGGAAACTGGTCGGAATGAGAGGATTCGAACCTCCGACCCCTGCCTCCCGAAGGCAGTGCTCTACCAAGCTGAGCTACATTCCGAGTGCATAATCGCGTGGCAACGACGAGGCGAATAACTATATCAAAGCGCTATCGCCTGCTCAATATAGCCGCTAGTCACGACCGATAATGAGGCTGGCGCAGGTGGTTGCGCTGCCGCCGAGGTTGAAGGTCATGATGTTTTTGGCTCCCGCGATTTGGTAGCCGCCGGCGGTCTGACGAACCTGTTTGCTGGCGTCCAATGCCATGCGTACACCGGTGGCTCCAACCGGGTGCCCAAGGCCGATTAATCCGCCACTCATATTCACCGGCAATTTGCCGCCGGGGGCGATATCGCCATTTTCAATGGCTTTCCACGCTTCCCCCGGCGAATACAGACCGCAGTGGTCGATAATCATATATTCGGTGATGCTGAAGCAGTCGTGTACTTCCAGGCCGTCGACATCATTGATACTTGTCATGCCTGCCCGTTGCAGAGTTTGGGAGAACAATTGCTGTATATGTGGGAAGATGGCCGGCTGGCCTGCGCCCAAGCGCAGTTTTTCGGCGAAGGCGATAGGGGCATTGATATGGCCCCAGCCCTTGATATAGGGCAGCGATTCCAGGGCGATACCGCGTTGCTTAGCATAGTCCCTCGCGCGCTGTTCGCTGGCCAGAAACACCACAGCCGCTCCGTCGGTAATTTGTCCGCAGTCCTGGCGACGAATATTGCCACTGATCCTTGGGTTAGCGGTGTCGTCGTCGCTGAAACTGTCCGGGCCAAACTGCCAGTTCCGGCTTTGGGCATTGGGATTGAGCTTAGCGTTGTCAAAATTTTGCTGGGCAATGGCGTAGAGGTGCTGTTTATCCAGGCCGTATCTCTGTTGGTACTCATCAATCATATTGTCGAAGGCGCAGGGCCACACATAGGGTGTGTCCTGCCATTCCTGACTCGCCCAGGCGGCGGGGCGCAGATTGTTGGCGGCATCGTCCCCGGGCACATTGCGCATAACTTCGATGCCAACTACGCAGGCCACGCCGTAGCGCTCAGCCTGCAGGTCAGCCATTGCCGCGAGCAGTGCCATAGAGCCGGAGGCGCAGGCCGCCTCGTGGCTGGAGGCGGGCAGGGTTGCCATAGCGGGATCAACATGACCGAAGAAGCCGCCCAGTTGAGACTGGCCGGTAAACAGCGATGAGACAAAGTTGCCTACGTGCCCCACCTCGACATCTGCGGGGTCGAGCGCACAGGCATCGAGCCCCTGCCGAACCGTATCGATAAAAAGCGATGCGATATCACCGCCACTGCGGTAGAGGTTGTTGGCAAAGTCACTTTGCGCTCCCCCTAAAATGTAGACCCGTGGGCGGCTCATGAACGTCAGGCCTCTTCCGTTTCTTTGCGCAGTTCCTTGCGCAGAACTTTACCCACCGGCGTCATCGGTAGCTCGTCGCGAAACTCGATGTACTTGGGGATTTTGTAGGCGGTTAGCTGTTCCCGGCAATAGCTCAGCAGGGTTTCTTTCGTCAGCGTTGGGTCAGTGGGCACCACAAATAATTTGACGGCCTCGCCGGTTTTTTCGTCTTTCACACCAATGGCCGCAGCCAGTTCCACCTGAGGGTGCTCGAGTACCACATTCTCGATTTCATTGGGGAAGACGTTAAAGCCTGATACCAGCACCATGTCTTTGAGGCGGTCGACGATGCGCACAATACCCTGCTCGTCGATGGTGGCGATATCACCGGTGTGGAACCAGCCGTCTTCATCGATAACCTCGGCGGTGGCATCCGGGCGTTGCCAATAGCCCTGCATGACTTGTGGGCCTTTCACGCACAGCTCTCCCGGTTCGCCCAGCGCCGTTTCGTTGCCGTCGCTATCGACGGTTTTCAGGGCGGTGTTGGGTACCGGTAGCCCCACTGATTCGGGGTTAATGAAGGCGCCTGCGCCACTGGCGCTAACCACCGGCGAGCACTCTGTCAGGCCATAGCCTTCCCCAATATTGCAGCCGGTGAGTTCGCGCCAGCGGCTCGCCGTGTCGGGAACCAATGCTGTGCCACCTGAGTTCGTGGCCTTCAGCCCGCTGAAGTCGAGCTTGCGGAACTCGGGGTGTTTGAGCAGTGAAACAAACAGCGTGTTCAGGCCAATAAAGACGTTGATTTTCCAGGGCTTGAGCGCGCGCACAAAGGTGTTTGCGTCGCGTGGGTTAGCGATAAGAATATTGTGCTGACCATTATATGCCGCTGACATTAGGTGCATGGAGAACGCATAAATATGGTACAGCGGCAGCGGCGCAACGATGTTCTCGCTTTTGGTTTTATCAAACAGCGGCTGTCCGTGTTCGTTGTGCTGCTCCAGAATGCCATTTATTTGCATCATATTGGCCACCAAATTTCCGTGGCTGAGCATTGCACCTTTTGCTGCGCCGGTCGTACCACCGGTGTATTGCAACATGGCCAAGTCGTCGCGCTTGGGCGAAACGGGTTGGCGTGCCGGCGCTTTTTTGCCTTGTGCTAACACGTCGCGCAGCTGCAGTTGTTGTGGCAGGTGGTAGCTTGGCACCATCTTCTTCACGTGCTTGGCAACAAAGTTGAAAAGCAGGCGTTTACCGGTGGGCAGCAGGTCACCGAGATTGGTGACAATCACCGTTTCAATGTCGGTGTCGGCGATGACTTCCGCGACGCTGTCACCAAATGTGCTCATGAAGATCAGCGCCTTGGCGCCCGAGTCTTTAAATTGATGACGCATTTCCCTGGCGGTATAGAGCGGGTTGGTATTCACCACCACCAAGCCAGCGCGCAGCGCACCGTAAATCACCACGGGGTACTGCAACAGGTTGGCCATTTGGATGGCAATGCGGTCGCCGGGTTTAAGATTGGTGTTGTGCTGAAGGTAGCGGCAAAAAGCGTCGCTAAGTTGATCAATCTCGGCGTAACTCAATGTGTGATTGATGCCCGTAAAAGCAGGGCGCTGGGCGTGCTCGGCAAAGGCCTGCTCGATGATTTCCAGCACATTGTTGTAGGCTTCAGTATCTACGGTATTTGGAATGCCCGGCGCGCGGAGGCCGTCCCAGAATGCTGCGTCCATATGTTCCCCACTTTTTATTGTTGGTTGTTATGGCCGCCTGTCGGCGGCACGAACGTCAAGACTACCAGCGCTTCAGGGATTTTGGTACGTGCGAATACTCTGGCCGTCGGCCCAAGTCGCGTGGGTACCGCTGCTGATCCGGTGGGGGAGAATAATTCGGCAAACGGGGCCCGCCTCAATGTCTTTGGCGTCGATCAACACGCACTCAGAGCGATCGGCTTTCATGTCGGTGATAAAGCTCACCAGGTAGCCATCGTCCTCGTCTTTGGCATTTACCCGCGGCGCGAACGGCGCTTCGCTACCGTAGCGTTGTTCGCCAAAGGGCAGCTCCCAACTGTCGCCGGTTTCCAGATCGTGTTTGACCATGCCGGAAAATAGGAACATGCCGGGCTCGTTCCATACGGAGTAAAGGTAGCGGGACTTGATGCCGGCATAGCGCTGGTTGAAGGTGCCGAATTCCAGGGCGCGCTCGTCAAGATGTTGCTCCTTGACCTCGCCGGTTTTCAGGTTGAAACGCCAGCGATGCAGCCGTGTTTTTAGCGAGCACAGGTCGATGTTGGCCATCATTTTACCCGCAGCCGGCGGTAGGCCCGGCAGCGGCGCTGGATCTGGGTCATCCTGAAAGTAGCCGTCCAAAATAATTTCATCGCCATCTTCGTAGGCGTTCATCCAATGCAGCACATAGGTGGGCGACGCTTCAAACCAAATGGCGTCTTCGGCAGTACCATAGCGCGGCAAAATGGCAAAGCGCGTGGGTAGCTCGGGGTGGTACTCCGCGTGATATTTGCCTTGCTCGAGCAGAGTGGGATTCCAGAACATCGGTAGGTCGACCAGGATGGAGTAGTTCTCCGTGAACGCCATGTCGTGTGGAAGGCGCGGCCCCGGTGTTGGTACAGGTGTGTAGTGCACCAACTTGTTGTTACTGTCCACCACGCCGTAGTGTTGATAAGGCGGATAGGTGGAGTAATTAAAAAACAGCATTTCGCCACTGCGCTCGTCCACTTTCGGGTGGGCAGAGATGCCGTCCAGCGGCGTCCATCGCTCTGCACCGTACTGTTCCAGGGTAAAAGGGTCGAGGCGGTAGCCGTCGCCGCATTGCCAGAAGGTGGACAGAACCTGGCCGGCATGAACCACAACATCCGTCGATGAGGCATCTTTTAGAGAGCCCTGGGCGCCCCAGCCAGGGCGTTTGGATTTCTTCGGGTTATTCGCAATGCCCGCCCATATGGCCTCGCCAGCTTCTTGTTCCGCGTCAAAGCCTTTGGTGCGAACGAAGCGATTTCTGTACTCAGCTTTCCCGTCTTTAAACACCATCGCGTGCAGCATGCCGTCGCCGTCAAAGGGGTGGTAATGGCCGATAGCTTCGTGGACGGGATTCTCGGTATTTCGAATATAGACGCCGTCGATATCGCTGGGAATGGTGCCAATCACCTCGAGGTCGGTGGCTGTGAGTTCGTCAAAGTTGGGTGTCCAGGCACCGTTGAGGTAGGGGTGTAGGCTCGGTTTGAGCGTGTGTTTGACGGTGTTTTTATAGCTTATCGTCACAGCGGTATTCCTTGTTGGGCTTGCCAAATCAATCGATATAGTGAGTTGCATTATGATACTGAAATTTGTGCTGTCAATGCTTTCGACTGTTGCGACGGTGGCTTTGGCCCTATACTGCTGCTTCTCGGGTATAGAGAATCTATGAATATCAATCACTTAGTTGTTAACAGCAGTATTGCGCAGGGTTTGGATGTGATCGGCGACCGCTGGTCGTTGTTGATCCTGCGCGATGCCTTTTTGGGGCGCCAGCGGTTTGAAGAGTTTCGGCGTCACACCGGAGCCAGCCGAGCGACCCTGAGTCGCCGGCTCAATGCCCTTGTTGCAGAGGGTGTGCTGCAAAAGCATGCCTACGGCGAGGGCTCCAGCCGCTTTGAATACCGCCTCAGCGAGAAAGGCCGGGCGTTGTTTCCCGTTTCACTCTTGGCATGGCAATGGGAGTTGGAGTGGGGCGGGGCTGCGTATCGCGATGCCCTGCCTTACACATTGCTGCATACGCATTGCGGGCAGCCGATGCACCCCGTTGCTGTGTGCGGACACTGCCATGAGCCAATAACCCTGGGCTCAATGGCTTTGCCCACCGTGGCGCGAGATACCGAGCAACAAATCGCCGCGATTAAGTCGCTCAGCGGTCAACGGCGTGTGCGGGTTTCTCAGTCTACCGGTGAAGAGGATCTGGCCATGGCGGGGATTAGTGATTTGATCGGCGACCGCTGGACCTTACTCATACTGATTTGTGCGTTTTTCGGCACGCGCCGCTACGACGGCTTTCTGAAGCAGTTGGGTATTGCATCGAACATATTAACGGACCGCCTCAACCTGTTGTCTGCAGTGAATGTGTTTGAGCGCAAGAGTTACCAGACCAATCCGCCGCGCTATGAGTACCAACTGAGCAAAAAAGGCTTGTCGTTGTATCCAATCATCATTGCCTTGCGGCAGTGGGCGGTGGACTGGCGGCCACAGGGCGAGGTTCTGGCGCTAACGCATAAACCCTGTGGGCAGGCACTGAAAATTGATGTGCAGTGCGGCAGTTGTGAGATGCTTGTCAAGCAACAAGATGTGCAATTTGCTGCCAGCAGCCCAGCTGCGCAAGAAACGGAAGGGGAGCTGCCCGCATGAAAAACGCACTCTTGCTGTTAAGTTTGCTAATGATGACCGCCTGTAATGACAGTAGCACTGGCGGTGGCAGCGCAAACACGACGTTCACGCCGAGCTGTGTCACGGCACAATGCCGCAGCAAGCAGCGTATATTGGAGATCCCCGGCGCGGAGAATGTGTTTTTTACCGACGGTGGCCGTTTATTTGTCACGGGTAACGCCAATATCTATGAAGTGGTAAAAGAGTCTGGTGAGTTTCGTGCGCTGCCTCGTTCGGTGGGTACAGCCGGTGGCAGTGGTTTTGGTGGTATGGCCCAGCGTGGCGACACGCTCTATGTCAACGTATTCGACGACGGCGGATTGTGGGCCGCGCGGCTTACCGAATCCCCTGAATTTTCTCTTATCCATCCGCTCGGTCTGACTATGCCCAATGGCTTGGCTGCCGGGCCGAGTGGGGAGCTATATGTTGTTAACGGGCCGCTTGAACTGGGTTTGACGCTGCCTGACCCCAAGGTGGTTAGGGTTCAGTTTTCCGTCAGCGATGCCATGCAGGTTGTTGAACAGAGCGACTGGCTCTCGCTAACAGGCTATCAACCCAATGGTATTGCGAGTGTCGGGCGCAGTTTGTTTATTACGGCAAGCCGACTACTGCCGCCAGCACTCGGTGTGCTACTGCGGGTAGACATTGCCGCTGATGGCTCCGCCGGCGAGCCGGAAGAGCTGTTTCAGTTCACCAGCATTCCCGACGACTTGAGTGTCGCAGGCGATGCACTGTTGCTCAGTTTTTTCAGTGAAGGCGCTGTCGCGCTGGTCAGTCAGGACGGCGACTTGCTTAGTCGCAGCGAGCCTCTCAGCTTTGATAGCCCCAGTCAGCTACGCCTAGGTCGCCCCCCGCTTTTTAAGCCGACAGACATACTCGTCAGTGAGAAAGGCTTACTCATTCCTAACCCCTTGCCCTACGGCAATGCGCTGTCTCTCTATCGGCTTATTCCCTAGGCGGGACGCATCCATTTTATCGCTGCGTACGTAGACCTTCTTTGGCTGGCTTACCTAATGCACGCATCTTGCATTGAGTAACTTACTTGCATTTGCCGGTTCGCTGGCAAATGATGTGCGAGCCTTGCTTCAGAAATAATGACAAAGAATAAAAGTCGAGGTGTCAGGAGAATTGGTCGCTCGGTGTGCGCCTGTGCCCACGGGTAAGCCGCTCAATATCCCATTGAACCGCGATGTTTCGGCAGCGTCATTTGGCAGCGTAGTCACTGTCAGGAGCAGGCAGCTTAATCGTTCATTATAGAAGTATGCATGTCGTTAACGTCTGGTGCTCAGCCGGTGGATAGCTGAAGGAGATGCTCCATGAAGAAGAAATTAATTGCGCTGGCGGTGATCCTGGTGTCGGTGCTAATTGCCGTGGCAATTGCCCTTGCTGGCGGCGATGGTGGCCTGGAGGTCGCCGGTGTTCCGCTGATGTTGGCCTGCGCGGGGTTGGCGTTTTTCGTGCAGTGGCTGATTTTTGTTCCATCGTATATTTTCCAAACCGAGCACTACTACGACCTTACCGGCAGTCTTACCTACCTGGCTGTTATTACGCTTGCGCTGCTGGCGTCGTCGGCCTCATTGGCAGAGGCCGCTCCCCGGTCGATACTGCTCAGTGCAATGGTATTCATTTGGGCATTGCGCCTCGGGCCTTTCTTATTTCGCCGAGTAAAACGTGCGGGTAAAGATGGCCGCTTCGATGAAATTAAACCTATTTGGTCTCGCTTTTTGGTTACCTGGACGCTGCAGGGACTTTGGGTGTTCGTCACTCTGGCGGCCGCCCTCGCGGCGATCACCAGCTCGCGAGCGCCTGACATCGATAGTTGGGCGATTGCTGGTGGCCTGGTGTGGCTGGCGGGCTTGTCGATAGAAGCGATCGCCGACGCGCAGAAAACCCGTTTTAACCAGCAAGCAGAGAACGCCGGTAAATTTATAAATATTGGCCTGTGGCGGTGGTCGCGCCACCCCAATTACTTCGGCGAGATTGTGCTCTGGCTGGGCGTCGCGATTGTGGCGATTCCCAGTTTGCAGGGCTGGCAGTGGGTGACGATGATTTCGCCGTTGTTTGTCGTGGTGCTGCTCACGCGTATTAGCGGCGTACCGCTGCTTGAGAAACGCGCCGACGATAAGTGGGGCGGTCAAGTGGACTATGAACAATACAAAGCCAATACACCGGTATTGGTGATGCGCCCGCCAGCGCGATAAGACCGAGGCCAGTAGAAAATGATGAACAAGCGAAGACGTGCCCGTGTATTTCTTATACCCGGTGTGTTGCTCCTACTTAGTGCCGACGTAATGGCGCGCTCACCGGTGCTCGAAGAGATCGTTATTACCGCGCAAAAACGTGAAGAAAGTCTCCAAGAGGTGCCCATATCGGTGGTGGCGATGTCGGCGGAAATGATGGCAGATGCCAATATCGGCAATATGGAAGACATCTCCAACTTCACGCCTAATCTCAGCGTTTTTAGTCATGCGCCTTTTACCAGCCTGCAGGTGCGGGGCTTGGGCTCGCCCTTTGATAAAGGCTTTGAACAATCGGCTGGCCTGTTTTTGGATGGGGTCTACCTCGGCCGCTTGGCGTTTCTTGATGCGGCCTTTCTCGATGTGGCCTCAGTGGAAATTCTGCGAGGCCCTCAGGGCACACTTTTTGGTAAAAATACGATCTCAGGTGCGATCAGTATTCGCTCCAACCAGCCCAGCCAGGAGTTGGAATTCTCAGGTGAGCTGGTAACGGGCGAAGAAGACCTCGATAAATACAGCGTAACCGCGAACATTCCTATTAACGACAGGCTGGCATTACGCGCCTCTGGCTTAATTAACCAGCGCGATGGCGCCGTGTACAACACCACCCTGGATCGCGATGAGGGCAGTGTCGATGCGCGTATTGGTCGCGTGCAGCTGCGCTGGGATATTGCCGACTGGCTGGATGTTACTTTCGCCGCGGCCGATACCAATCAGGAGTTTCGTCTCGGTAGTTTTCAGGTGCAAACCGCAACGCCCGAGCAGTTTCAGCTGATGCAGTTCTATGACCCGCGTGTTGAGTTGGACCCTTCCAATGAGTTGAGCTCGCAAGACTATCCTGCTGAGACTTACCAAAATGGCAATAAATACGATATCCGATTCAACGCCCAGCTGTGGGGGCATGAATTAGCCTGGATAAATTCGCTGACCACTATCGCAGAGGAATCCAATAGCGACTTGGATTTTTCACCCATTCCTCTGCTGTATTTTTTGAACGCCGAGGATTATGAGCAGCTGAGCAGCGAGCTGCGCATTGTCTCTCCGCTGGGCATGTTTGATGGTAAGTTTGATTACGTGGCGGGTATTTACGCCGCCATCAGCGATACCCGTATTCGCGTGATTATCGACGCCGCGCCGAATCCTGAGGATTTGCTAACGGGACTATCGGCAACCAGTGGACTGCTGGCGAGTCTCGACCCCATTTTGGCCTCAGTGATTGGCGGTGGGCCGGGAGAGAGACTGTTGATTGACGGCTACCAGGAAAACCTCAGTACGGCGGCTTACGCGCAGGCAAGTTGGCATTTTTCTCCGGAGTGGACGCTAACCGGTGGTATTCGCGTGTCGCGTGAAGAGAAAGACGTCGACCAACAGCTGCAAATGTTCACCGCCGGTACGGACATCGATGGCCCCATCTTTACTCAGCTGGTAACCGCTGAGGAATATCGCCTTATCGATAAGCGCATCGATGAAGATGTTAGCCCCAAGTTGTCTCTCAGTTGGATTCCGGGCGACGATATTACGTTTTATGGCAGCGCGGCGGCGGGGTTTAAAAGCGGTGGCTACAGTGGTTCTGCGGTGCGCGCTGAAATAACCGAAGTAGAACCAGAGTCCTCGCTGACCTATGAGCTAGGGGCGAAAGCTCGTTTCTTCGGCGGCGCGGCCTCACTCAACTTCGCCACGTTTTACACGGAATTTGAAGACCTTCAACTTACTATTTTTGAAGGCAATGTCAGTCGCATCTCCAATGCAGCGGGGGCGATCTCCAAAGGTGCCGAGTTGGAGTCGGCCTTCGTGACGCCTTGGGGCATTTCAGGCAACCTCGCCGTCGCCTATCTTGATGGCAGTTTTACCGACTATGAAAATGGCCCTTGCCCCGCTGGTGAAGACACGCCCTGTGACCTAACCGGACGACCGCTGGCAAATGCGCCGTTGTGGAAAGCAAATTTCAGCGTGAATTATTTTCATGACCTCGGTGAATGGCCGGTGAACGTGCTGTTTGGCGTCGACGTGCTATATGAAGACGATAAGTACCTGCAGGCCGACCAGGACCCGATAGATTTTCAAAGCGAGTTTGGCACCTATAATCTGCGCCAGCGCGTCGCCGATGACGACGAGCAGTGGTCATTGCAGGCATTTTTGCGCAATGCCGGTGACAAACATGCGCTGGAAGGCAGCGGCGATATTCCCACACTCAGTGGCGCGCATTTTGGAAAGGCAATTGCGCCGCGTCAGTTAGATGTCAGCCTGAAGTATCGGCTTTAATAACGGCGCCGCGAGGCGGCGCCGAATGGCTGAGTTAATCGCTGTTTCTGCGTTTTTCGCGCTTCTCGCGGCGTTTATCCTTCAGCGATTTTTGGGCGGTTTTTTTCGGCTTTTCTTTGGCCATGTTTATTCTCCCACGATCCAGCGCCATGCTGCGCCGCGTTGCGAGCGCTGCGGATCGCATTCATGTATGAATAAAAAAGCGTGCGGCGCGATAAACGCTCCATAACGGGTTTCCCTCCATCGATGATTAGCGGTAGAAATGCAGCAGTCGGAACGTTACCGAGCGGCGGGCCATCTTGATGGACAGCTCCGCGCCGAGTGGCTGTTGGTAAACGGCCCTGCCCAGCGGCGAAAACACAGAAAGGTGGTAGTGCCTGAGTGTCACGTCTTTTGGTAGCACCAATTTGACGCACAGTAATTCGCTAAATTCGCCGCATTCAAGTAGAACGTGATCACCCAGTTGTACCCGGTTATCTCCCACAGATGCCTGCTCGAGCCGGCACAATATTGCCAGTAACTCAGCGGGCTGGCTGAAAATTGGCGTGTCGGACAGAAGCCCGGATAAGCGTTGTGTAGGGGACAGCGATTCACGTTTGTCGGCGATGTTGCGCTTGATAGTTTGGGTAGTCTCGCGAGAAGACATGTCGACCCTCCAGTGGTGAAAACAAGGTGTTTGCCTTCATGCCGGAGAGCGAACTAACTCCCCGGCTTAGGAGAGAAATTTGAGTGGTGTTGTGCAGGTCTTGAGCTTACGTTTCATGGTTGCCGGGAAGTCGATGAGTGAGCTGCCAGCATAGCCCGGCCAAAATAAAAGGCAAGGGCGCGGTTGGGGAGTTGACGCCACCTACAAATTAAATGATAATTGTTCGCATTAACGTTTAGGGAGTTTGATGTGGAACCGGATCGCCGCTCAAGCCAGCGCTATGTCACGATTCGTGACAACGTTGTGCAGAGTTCGCAGTTGCTTTGCAAGGAAGGCCCGTTGCGTATTTTGCACGCCGGCGAGCAATATCAACTGCGAATTACTCGCCAGGGAAAATTGATTTTAACCAAGTAATTTCATCTCAAAATTAGGCCAGCCAGCACGTCGCCAGCAACGCCATCGTATTTGGAGCAACTATGCGAATTGCGCGACTGGGGCTGCTGGCAGGCAGTCTTACTATTCTTCCTGTGCTCGCCGATAGTCAAGGTGAGCCCGCCGATACGGCACTGCTTAGCACCGATAAATTAACCGTGTACGCCACCCGCTCGGCGCGTGACAGCCATCGCTTGCCGCTGATGAGCAACGTTGTTGATGCGCGTTCGGCTGAGCATGCCTCTGCCTCACGAGTGGCCGATATTTTCGATAGCCTGGCGTCGGTCGAGGTTGCGGGCAGTGCGCGCCGCAATGGTCAAACACTGGTGATGCGTGGTTACGACAGCGACGGCGTGCTGGTGTTACTCGACGGTGTTCGCCAGCGTTTTGAATCCGGGCACGACGGTGCCTTCTTTGTCGATCCCGCGCTGTTGCGGCGGGTGGAGGTGATACGCGGAGCGAGTTCCATGCTCTATGGCTCTGGCGGGCTCGGCGGTGTGGTGGCGATGGAAACGGTCGGCGCGGCGGATTTGCTGGCGCCGGGCGAGCAGGTCGGCGGTCAGCTGGCGGCGGGTTATCAGTCTGTCGACAACGAACGCAGCCAGACCGCTAGTGTATTTGGTCGCACCGCCGCCATGGATGGTTTGCTGTCAGTGAGTCGACGGGAGTCGGGTGACGTCGATCTTTCTGACGGCAGCACACTGCCGGCCGATGATGAGGTGCTCAGCGGCTTGTTCAAGCTGGGCATAACACTGGCAGATTTTCACAGCTTGAAACTCAGTGCCCAGCACTATCGCGGCGACGCCGAAGAGCCTAACAATCCTCAGCTGGGAGTTGGCGACGATCACAGTGAGGAGCTGGTGGATAAGCGCATTGACTCGACCTTGTGGCGCCTCGGTTATCGCTATGAGAACCCAGACCACGAGGGCGTTAATCTCGACGCTCAGATCTATCGCGTAGACACGGACCTGGAAGAAACACTGACCGTTGCCACCGGCATGGGTGCGCAGGGTGACGAGCGTCGACGTCAATTGATCACCGATGGTGTGAAGTTGGAAAACAAACAGCTGTGGCAGTCGGGTGACAGCGTCACGGTGTATGGCATTGAGGCCTACCGAGAGGAGCAGCGCGGCTCAGATTCCGCAAACGGTGAAGCCAACGGTATCCCCGACGCCAAGGCGGACTTTGCCGCCGTGTACGCCCAGCAAGAATGGCAGTGGCGGAATGCGGCGGGGCAGTGGTTGCTGCTCGCCGGTGCTCGCTACGACCGCTACCGCTCCAAACGTCAGGGCGAGGGGGCCGTATCGGGTGGCGCGGGCTGGCCGTTGCCATTTCCTCTGCCGGGCAGTGCGAGTGATCCGGATCCGGCGAGCTCAATTGATGCGTCCAAGTGGTCGCCAAGGTTTGGTGTCAGCCTTGCGCCAAAGGACTGGCTGCTGCTGTTCGCCAATTATACCGGGGCATTTCGCGCGCCGACGATGACCGAAATTTACGCAACGGGAAATCACTTCTGCTTAAACATTCCCGGTGCGGGCGGTTGTAACCGCTTTGTGCCTAACCCAGACCTAAAGCCGGAAACCAATTTGACCGCAGAGCTGGGGATGGGCTTGAGCTTTCAAAATGTATGGCGAGCGGGGGATGCTCTGAATGTTAAAGCTGCTTACTTCAATGTTGATGCCGACGACTACATCGACCTGGAGGTGAACTTCGTTCCGCCGTTTTCCGGTCAACCCTGTTGCGGCACAACACAATCTCGCAATATTTCTGATGCGGTTATTCGGGGTTGGGATGCCACTGCCGACTACCGACTTGGGCCCTGGCAACTGGGTTTGAGTGTGGCATATAGCACGGGTAAGAACAGCCGAACCGACGAGTATCTGGTTAGCAATCAGCCGCGTACCGCTGCGATCAGTCTGGGCTACGAGGTCGCTGCAATTAACACCGAGATCGGTCTGCGTAGTCGCTTTGCGGACTCCACCAGCAAGGTGCCGCAGGACGAGCTGCGGCGCGATAGCTACCAGGTTCACGATGTTTATGCTCGCTGGTCACCGGTGGATTCGCTGACGGTTGATCTCGGCGTTAACAACCTTACTGATGAGACCTATCAACGGCCCGTTGCGCTCACTGCCGCGCCGGAGCGTAACCTAACGGCGAGAGTGAGTTATCAATGGTAGTGTCGTCGGGCACCTACCCAGCGCGGGTGTGCCAGGGGCTAAGTGCCGCCGGCGCACTTGCCGCGTTGTGGCTAATGCACGCACTTGCGCCGGCGTTGCTACCCGACACGGCGCCGGTTTCCGTCGCTGTTCCGGTGGGTGTAAATCTGGTGTCACCATCATTTCAGCCGGAATCAGAAAACACGGCGGATAACTCAACAGCAAACGAGCCACCATCGCAGGCGTCGCCGCCGGTTCAACAAGCGTTCGCTGCGCCCCCGCGAGAAAAATCGTCTGCACAGCCGGCCCGCCATCGATCGCCACCGGCACCGCGGCGCACCCGACGTGAGGCCCAACAAACTCAGCAGCGCGAACCAATATCACAAGCCTCACCGCAGGAAAGCGAGGTAGCCGATGCCGTTGCCGCGCAACAGCAAACCCAAAATCAGGCATCGACACCCACCGCGTTGGCCGAGGCCGAGGTGGTTGAGCGACGAGCGCCGCGCTATCCGCGCCGCGCCGTTGAGCTGGGTATGCAGGGCATGGTGGTTCTGCATGTGTTGATCGACAGTGGTGGTGCGCTGCGCGATGTGAAGGTGGCTGAGTCTTCTGGCTTTGGTTTGCTGGATAAGGCCGCGCTTGCCGCGGTATCTCGGTGGCGCTTTGCCCCAGGCCCCATGCAGGGACAGTGGATGCGAGTACCCATCGAATTTTTACTCAATTGATATGGAGGGTGTATGGATACCTTAGTAAAGGACGGCCAGAGTTTGCTGCAGCGCTACGAAGCATTGCAGCAACAAGGGAGAAAACTTCGTGCACGCAATGCCGCTGAATCGCTGGGAGTGTCAGAGGCAGAGTTGGTCGCCAGTCGCATTGGCCTTGGCGTAACGCGTTTACGCAATGATGCGAAGGCGATACTGAAAGAGGTAAAAACACTGGGCGAGGTAATGGCCCTGACCCGTAATGAACACTGCGTGCATGAACGCAAAGGCTGCTACCAAAAAATCGGTTTCAACGGCAGCATGGGCCTGGCTGTAAATGAAGAGATTGACCTGCGACTATTCATGCACCATTGGTCGAGTATTTTCGCGGTCGAGGAATCTGGCCGTCACAGTCTGCAGTTTTTTGATCGTTCGGGAACCGCGGCCCACAAAATCTATTTGACCGACGCCTCGGACGCCGCCGCGTATCGCGCCCTGGTCAGCAAATTTTCTGACTGCCCTCAGGTTGAAGAGCTGGCGTTGGAGGCCTACCCCGAGCCGTCGCCGCCTCTCGCTGACAGTGACATTGATATTCAGGGTCTCGAGAGCGCGTGGCGGGCGCTGAAAGACACCCACGATTTTCACGCCTTACTCGCGACCTACAAGGTGCAACGTGAGCAGGCCTTGCGCTTGGTCAGCGACGATCTTGCGAAGCCGCTCAGTACAGAATCTCCCCGTCGTCTGCTTGAAGCGGCGCGCGATAGCCAATGTGAAATTATGGTGTTTGTAGGCAACCGCGCCTGCATTCAGATTCACAGTGGTCCGGTCACTAATCTGCGCGCGACACCGGGGTGGTTTAACGTATTGGATCCACGTTTCAACCTTCACCTTAAGGAAGATGCGGTCGCCGCGTGCTGGCTTACTCGCAAGCCCACCGTCGATGGTGTGGTCTCCGCGTTGGAGGTCTACGGCGCGGGCGGTGAACTGATCGTCACATTCTTTGGGCGCCGCAAACCCAGTCAACCTGAATTGCCGCTGTGGCGCGAGTTGTTGCAGACCTTGGCTGACTGATGATGGCAATGTTTTCCATTGATACTCTCGGCGTACTCGCGTGGCCGCTAATCTGTTGCGCCTTACTGTTGTTCGCTGTAGCGGGAGAGCGCCTGTGTTTTGCGGTGTGGGCAGTTTGGCATCGGCAACAAACCTATAGTGACGCCCTGAACTTGCTAGACAGTAACCGCGAGTGTGGCAAAGCGTTGCGCGATGAAGTGCTGGCCCTGCATTTACAAATGCTCTCCACGCAGTGGTTGCGCGGCCAAAACGTATTGCGTGGCCTGGCCACGGTAAGCCCGCTGCTGGGAATGCTGGGCACCATCATCGGTGTGATGGCCGCGTTTCACCGCCTTAGTGAACACCGCGGCGCGGTGAATCCCGCACTGCTTGCCGATGGCCTGTGGCAGGCGCTAACAACGACCGCTGTGGGTTTGTCTATCGCACTGCTTGCCGCCGTGCTGGCCGCGTTGCAAAACAGTGTTTGCCGAGTGGTACTGCAGAACTGGGCCGCAAAACTCAATCAGCGATCGCTGGATATGGCTGGGGCCAAAGTGGCAGCGCCGACGCTGCGCGTGGAGCTTGCATGATCAAGCCGCCTGACTCTGCAGAGCCCGCAGCGATGGAGCTGATGCCGTTGATGGATATTCTCTTCATTCTGCTGTTGTTTTTCTTACTTACTGCCGGTGCTGCAGTGGCGCCAATGCCGGTAGCACTGGTGGAGGCCCAGGGCAGCGAGTCGTCGCCGATGCCCGATACCCCGCTGCAGTTAAGCGTGGATGCGACAGGTATTTATGTATTGGACGAGCGTCGCTATTCCACCACCGCTGAACTGATGCCCAAACTTCTGGCGCGTTATCAGGCGAGCGCGGATGCCACCTTGCTCATCGCTGGCGACCAGCAGGCGCCTTTACAGGCCTTGGTCAGCCTGCTCGATGCCCTGCAAAAAGCGCAGGTCGAGCGTGTTCAATTATTGCACCAAAGGGAAATGTTTAATGAGAATAAATAAGCGCGCCGTGGCACTGGCCTTTGGCGCGGCATTGCTCTCCAGTCTGGGTAACGCGAGTGAGCGCTTGGTCACCTTGGGCGGAGATGTAACAGAAATTGTGTTTGCGCTCGGCGCCGGTGATCGCGTGGTGGCAGTAGATAGCTCCAGCGTTTACCCGCCGAAGGTGCGTCAGCTACCCCAGCTGGGTTACCTTCGCGCCCTGTCCGCCGAGGGCGTATTGTCGGCGTCGGCAGATCGTATCATCGCGAATGCCGACATTGGCCCGCCTGCAGTAAAGCAACAGATCCAGGCCGCTGGCCAGCAACTGGAGCTAGTGGAGGCAACGCCGACGCCTGAGCAGTTGTATGCCAAGATTCGCCGGCTAGCGTCGTTGCTGGGAACCGTGGCCGCCGGCGAGGACATTATTGCAACGCTGAAAGCGGATTTCGCCGCGCTCGCCGAGCGGCGTCAGCGGTTATCGCATCGCCCTGGGGTGCTGTTTGTGATGAATCACGGTGGTGGCGTACCGATGATAGCGGGGCGCAATACCGCTGCCGACAGCATGATTCAGCTGATGGGCGGGCGGAATGTTGCCGACGCGATACGCGCTTACAAACCCATGACAGCAGAGGCGTTAGTGAATGCGGCGCCAGACTGGATTGTGGTGACTGACCAGGGGCTGGAGCAGTTTGGCGGTGTCGACGGCTTGTTGCGCCAGCCTGGGATGGCGTTAACACCGGCCGCTGAGTCGCGGCGCATTCTCAGCATGGATGCATTGCTATTGCTGGGTTTTGGTCCGCGCACGGCTGACGCCGCCACCACACTGTTCAATGCACTACACGGCGAATCCGAAAATGATGCCCAGCGCGATTACTGAAACGCGTCACCCAAATGCGGCGTATCGCGTGCTTGGCTTATTAATGGCCTGTTTATTGGCGGCGTTGATGCTGGCTGCCTTTGTCGGTGCGGCCAGTGTCGAGTGGCAGCACTGGCAGTGGCGGGCGTGGCAGAATCCAGAGGCCGCCATACTCTGGCATATCCGGCTACCGCGCTTGTGTTTGGCGGCCATCGTTGGGGCAGGGCTCGGCGCATCGGGCGCGGCGATGCAGGGCTTGTTTCGCAACCCGCTTGCAGACCCCGGCCTGCTGGGCATTGCCAACGGTGCGGCGCTCGCCGTGGCCATCAGTTTAATTGCCATTCCATCCAGCTGGGGTTTGCTGGGCCTTTACAGCATAAGCATCGCCGCATTTTGTGGCGGTTTGATTTGCTGCATCGTTATATTTCTTTTTGCTCGTCGCAGCGGCGGCGGTGTTGCGGCACTGCTGCTGGCGGGGTTGGCGATAAACGCCCTTTGTGGGGCGGCTATTGGGTTTCTCACGTATTTGAGCGATGACCAGCAATTGCGCAGCCTCAGCTTCTGGACAATGGGTAGCCTGGGCGGCGCGCTGTGGACGCAAATTGCCGTGTGTTGCAGTGTATTGATCCCCGCCTTGTTACTGCTAACACGAAGTGCTCGGCAATTGGATGTCTTGCAGTTGGGTGATCGCAGCGCCGAATACCTCGGTATTGACCCCCGCCAGTTACAGCGCCGCACCGTTATACTGGCGGCATTAATTGTTGGCAGTTGTGTGGCAGTGAGCGGCGTTATCGGTTTTGTTGGTCTATTGGTGCCACACCTGCTTCGTATGCTTATCGGCCCTCAACATCGATGGCTATTGCCGGGCAGTGCCCTGCTAGGTGCATTGTTGCTATTGGCTGCCGACACGCTGGCGAGGACAGTGGTTGCGCCTGCGGAGCTGCCTGTGGGCGTTATTACCAGCCTGCTTGGCGCACCGTATTTCCTGTATTTGCTACTGTCTCAGGGAAGGCGACTATGAGTTTGCTGGCAGAAGGACTGGGGTGGGCGCAAAAAGGCAAAAAAATCCTTCATGATGTCAGCGGCGAGTTAGCGCCGGGAACACTGCTGGCCATTGTTGGCCCCAACGGCGCGGGTAAATCGTCGTTGCTGCATTTGTTGGCCGGTGGTGAACGACCGGATACCGGAACAGTGAGTTTAGATGGACAATTATTATCCACTTATAGTGCAGCGTCTTTAGCGCGGCGCAGGGCAGTGCTAACCCAGGAGCAAAGCCTGCTCTTTCCGTTTACGGTCAGGGATGTTGTCGCAATGGGGAGTTTACTCGCTGCCAGCGACGAGGATATCGAACACTGCCTGCGATACTTTTCGGCCGCTGAGCTTATTAATCGCCAGTATTTGTCCCTGTCTGGCGGCGAGCGTCAGCGGGTACAGATAGCGCGGGTGCTGTTGCAATTGCTGCCATCATTAAAGGCAGGTGACCCCGCTTATCTGTTTCTCGATGAGCCGCTCAATGCCTTGGATCTGAACCACCAATTTGCGCTGATGGCTTTACTTGAGTCGCTGCGAGATCGCGGCTTTGCTATTGCCTGTGTGATTCATGACTTGGTGCTGGCGCACCGCTTTGCCGACCAGGTTTGGGTGTTAAGCAATGGCCGGCTCGTCGCCCAGGGCGGCGCTGTGGCGGTGATTAACGAGCGCTTGCTCGACGAGGTGTTTATGTTACCCGCGCAGCCCCGCAAAGTGATGGCATCACTGCTGGACTGCGCGGCGAGGTAGGAACTCGTCCTCGCTCAGCCGATGAGCTGCTGGCTGGCCAAGTACTCCTCGTAGCTACCCTGGAAGTCGTTGAGCTTCTGGTCTTTGATTTCAACAACACGGGTGGCCAGCGACGATACGAATTCGCGGTCGTGGCTGGCAAAGATTAGTGTGCCTTCAAAGTATTCCAGCGCCAGGTTCAGGGCTTCAATCGACTCCATATCCAAGTGGTTAGTCGGCTCGTCCATAATGAGAACATTGCAGTCCATCATCATCAGCTTGCCAAACAGCAGGCGGTTCTTCTCCCCGCCTGAACAGACCTTAACCTGCTTTTTGAAGTCGTCGGAAGAGAACAGTAAGCGCCCGAGCGTTGCGCGCACAATCTGGTCGTCGTGACTGGGCTTTTGCCACTGCGCCATCCAGTCGAACAGATTGAGGTCGTTGTCAAAGTCATTGCTGCTGTCCTGAGGGCAGTAGCCCAGGCTGGCATTTTCGGCCCACTTAATATTGCCTTCGTTGGCCGCTAACTCCTTCATTAAACAGCGCAAAAAAGTCGTTTTACCGGCGCCGTTCTCACCGATGACTGCCAGGCGAGTGCCCGCTTCAATAATCATGGTGGCGTCGCTAAATAGCTTGTCATCGAAGCCGTGGCCAACGCTCTCAAGCGTCAGCGCTTGGCGGTGCAGCTTCTTCTCCTGCTTGAAGCGGATATAGGGAGATACCCGGCTGGAGGCTTTGATTTCATCCAGTTGGATTTTTTCAATTTGCTTAGCGCGGGAGGTCGCCTGCTTAGCCTTGGAGGCATTGGCGGAGAAGCGGCTTACAAATTGCTGAAGTTCGGCAATTTGTGCAGACTTCTTCGCATTCTGGGCCTGTAAGCGCTCGCGCGCCGCGGTCGCCGCCATCATAAAGTCGTCGTAGTTACCGGGGTAGACGCGCAGCTCGCCATAGTCGATATCCGCCATGTGCGTGCAAACGGCATTGAGAAAATGCCGGTCGTGGGAAATGATCACCATCGTGCTTTTGCGCTCGTTTAGCAGCTCTTCCAGCCAACGAATGGTGTTGATATCGAGGTTGTTGGTGGGCTCGTCCAGCAGCAGAATATCGGGGTCGGAGAATAGGGCTTGCGCCAGCAATACCCGCAATTTCCAGCCGGGGGCGACTTCACTCATTGGGTCGAAGTGCAGGCTTTGGTCGATGCCCGCGCCCAGCAAAATTTCACCGGCGCGGCTCTCGGCGCTGTAGCCATCCATTTCCATGAAACGGGTTTCCAGCTCGGCGACTTTCATTCCGTCTTCTTCCGACATTTCGCTCTGCGAATAAATGCGGTCGCGCTCTTGTTTCACTTCCCAAAGCTCGGTGTGACCCATGATCACCGTATCGATCACTGAATACTGCTCGAAGGCGAACTGGTCTTGGTGCAGCTTGCCGATGCGCTCGTTCGGATCTAACGACACATTGCCAGAGGTGGGCTTGAGGCTGCCGTCGAGGATTTTCATAAACGTGGATTTGCCGCTGCCATTCGCGCCAATAAGCCCGTAGCGGTTGCCGTTGCCAAACTTCACTGAGATGTTTTCAAACAGCGGCTTGGCACCAAATTGCATGGTGATGTTTGCAGTAGAGATCAACAGAGTATCCTGAGCCTGCGCGTGGCAGTGCGTAAATCGATGAGCAGAGAGGCGCGCACTATAAGCCTTTCAGCGCGCGAGGTCGAACGACCAGGGCGATTTGGCGCATTATTTCCGCAGTGTTTAGCCCTTAAGGGGTTGCGCCAGAATCCATAGGCCGAAGCCGGTAAATACAATCATCAGTGCCAGCATCGGGAATTGACTGAGTGTGGCCTGGCGGCGGCTATTGAAGCAGCGCAGAGCTTCGACATGAGCCAACCAAACGCTGGCCACGTGACCGATCAGTATCAGCCAAACCTGGCTATCCCAGACCACGCCCATATCGGGAATGATAGGCAGGCGGCCAGTAATGGCATTGCCAAAAATGTTCCAGCCCCAGCCAAAGGGATCGGAGATCAGCCCGCGAATTTTCACCCCCTGATTCAGCAGCAAGGTGTAGTAGTGAGTGATGTGATAGACCAGCGCGATGGGCAGCAGGCTATAGCTGAACCGGGCGGTAAGCTCAGTGAGTGGGAGGTCGCTGCGGCTGAGCGTCTTGCCCAGCCATAAAAAGCCGAGAAACAATCCCAAATACAGCAGTGGCGACAGCAGCAACCAAAATACTTCGTACGCGATGAACCAGGGCCGCAAATAAGGGTAGGCATAGATTGGGTGCTCGCCGAGCAGCGGGGTGAGAATATTCCAAGGGTCTTTCCAGAATAGGTTGAACCACAGCTGCGTTTCTTTTAATCCGTCGAAGGCGGTGGAGGACAGCATAAACAGAATAAAGATCAGCAAACTCGGGTGCGTGGCGCGCTGGCCGATTAAGCCGGCAAACGGCCACTGCAGCACCCAACGCTGCTCAGCATTTTTTTGCAGCGGTGCCATATGGCCGATCACACGAAATAGCACTGAGAACAGGTCGGCGTAGTAAAACCACTGGCGACTCCCGAACAGCCAGCTACCCAGCAGGGTTAAGGCCGTGTACGCGAGCAGAATGACTGACAGTGAAAACGGCCGCGTATCGCCGAACAGCTCGATAATGATAAACACCATGTACTGGGCCAGTGCCGGCCAGTAGGCGAGGCGCTTTGGGTAGGCGATGTAGCCGCTGCCAAAAACGGGCCAGCGTTTTGACAGCACTTCTACAGACACCTTCCAGGGGTTTACGGCGTCGTACCAGCCACCCACCAGCGCGCTCAAATAGCAGCCGCCCAGGGCAAACACGATCCAGAAGTAGGTCATGTTGATATTGCGATAGCTGTCCTGATTGCCGATGATGCCGGCAACGATGGCCAACACGATGCTGGCAAACATAAGGGTCTGAAACAGCCGCCGCAGCCACGGCATCTTGAGCTGGCCAAGCAGCAGGTGTCGCGGTTGCTGAGCGTTGGGGGTTTCTCTCAGGAAAAACGCCAGCACAACAAAGGAAAGTGCCAGCGCCGCCATTGCCCCGTAGATGTACATCCAATAGGGCATGGGTAACTGGTAGGGCTGGGCGAAGGAGTGGGCGTGCACGGCGGTGCTGCCCACACTGGCGGCGAAAGCCATTGCGAGTCGAAGTTTCACTGCCGAGGGTACACTTCCAAGGTGCCAAACTGCAGATCGTTACCATGTAGCTCAAGCATAAAACGACCGGTGCTATCGGCGGTGAACTCCAGTGTGGTCAGTTCGCCGGCTGGCAGCACCAGGTGTTTTTCGTAGCCGTGTACGTGCATGGCATCGTCGCTGTCGCTGACAACGTTCAAACGCAACGTGTCGCCGGCATAAGCGGTGAGCGTTGCCGGGCCTTGGTACTGTTGGCCACTGAACGCCAGTGAATACTGTCGCAGTTGTGGTTCGCTCGGTGCGGAGGTGGTGGGTTTCAGCCCCCACCACAGCGCCGCCAGCACCACCGCACTACTGAGTATTAATGCAACTGTGCGCATGGTGGCAGCCTACTGCGCATTGCGCGGATTGTATGAGCGCTCCCAGGTTTGCAGATAGGCCTCTGCCGAGTTGAACAGGGCATCGATAGCTTCTTGACCGCCTTCGAGCCGGACCTCTTCAACGTAGTCGGCAACAAGGCCGTAATGGGCCATGCCCACTTCATCGATATGCCAGTACTTGCCGCTTTCGGGAATGGTCAGCATTTGCACGGTGACGGGCTCGGCGCCTTGGAACTGTGGCCCCCAGTCGTCACCCTGGAACAGTACAAAGGGGTATTGCACTGGTTCGGAGTCGCCACCGCGTGGTCCGGCGTGGCCGCCAAAGCCGTTGCCGTCAGCGCCATAACCCAGTGCCATCAGGGAGTCGCTAACACCGGCTTTTTCGCGCCAGAATTTCAGCTTTTCCATAAACTCTTTGTGCTTAACACCATTGCCCTTGTAGGGGTAGATTACGCCGCCATTTTTAAGGATGCGCGCGGCCTGGTCACTGGTCAGGCCGCCGTGGGCGTCGTGTGACGATACCATCGGGTAGGCGGGCGTTCGCTGTTCCGCAAGGTCGAGCATAATATCCTTGCTGTGGTAGGCGGCGTGGTCGATATCCATCACCATGCCGCGATCCATCATTGCGTTGAGCGCATAGTTACCCAGCTCGGTTACTGTGCGGGCGTTGCAGCGAAGCCCCTCGGGGTAGATTGGCAATGCGCCGCCGGTGATGTCGAGTACCATGCTGGATAGCGGGTCATTGCCGCTGCCAGGCAGCGCAGTTGCAATGGCGAGGCCGGGATCGCGCACGGTGGGTTCTTCGCTGGGGTAGTCGCGGCACTCAGAGGTTTTCCAGAAAGAGCCGGTATCCAGCAAATTGAGGAAGTTCATAATGTCGCTGAACAGGCCGGTGCCGCCCAGCGCTGTGTCGATATCGTGGTAGGCGTAGAGATGGCGCACGCCAAGATCCCACAGCTCCTGTAGCTTGGCGTCGATCTGTGCTTCATCACACTTGGGAATTTCGATATTGCCCGCGATCATGGTCATGCCGCAGTCGAAGACCTGTGCGGCCTCCATTCCCAGTACCACTGCTAACTTACCCTCGTTAATGACCTCGCGTGCCTGCTGGGGGCTGGTGACTATGCGGTACCACCCTTTACCAGGGCCGCCGTGCTGAGCGTCGACGTAGTCCTGAATTTCATACATGTATTTGATTTGTTTGATGGCGATGCTCATATCGTTGCAGTCGGCATCGGGCGTCAGTGAATAAATAGAGCCCACGGTGCACAAACCAGCAATATTGGTGCCGTGGTTGACCATCAAACGCAATCCGGCAAGCCAGGCGCGCTCTACCCAGCGATAATACAGCACGGTATGAGACAGGGACTTGTTGCGCGGCCAGTCGACAAAGGTCGGCCAGCCCTGCGTTTCATGGTTGGGCGATGCGCCAGTTTCCAGGATGAGGTCGGGGCCGCGAATACCGTTGGGGCCGTGGAGTTCTTCGCAGTCTTCGAGTGCGTGAGTAACGCCAAAGCGATGGAAGGCCTCCCCGTAGAGTACGCCGCCAGCAGAGGGGCCAACGTCACCGGCGTAGGACAGCTCGCTGCTCATGCCCATGTGATTGTGGATGTCGGCAAAGCCGATAGCGGGTTGGTCAATACCGCGACCTTTGAAGGTTTCGCCAGCCACCGAGGTGGGCATTTCCGGATAGCCACTGCAGCCTGCTGTGGGGGCAAACAGGAATTGGCTGGCTGCGCCGCCGGCCTCGCCTGTGCTTAGCGCGCCATCGGCAGCAACGCTCAGTGTTTGTCCGCTGTGGCTTTGCAGGCTAAAGGTTTTGGCGCTGGCATCGCGCTCAATGGTCCAGATGGCGTCGTCGCTGGGCTCCGTCGCGGCGGTGATATTGCCGCCGCTGGCAGTAATAAAGCGCTCGTCGCTGGTATAGAGCAAGTATTTGCCGAGAGTTGCCGGTCTCATATAGAAGCGTTCGGCGCTGGTTTTCACGCTGTCCATGCGCAAGGTGCTGTCGCTGAGAGCAGCGTATTGCTTGGTCGCATTGGATTGCAGAGAGTAGCAGCCGTTGGCCATGGCAAAGCGGGTTTCGGGAATACCGCGTTGGCTGGTGTTGTTATTGTTGTTACTCGATGATGAGCTTGAGCCGCCACATGCGGCGAGCAGCACGGCGGCGAGAAGCGTGATAGAGAGCTTGGCGTTCATACGTATTACCCGGGTTGTTATGGTTTTGCCTTCCTGGCGCACTGCGATCGCAGTGGACAAATTCTAAGCAATAAGAACTCGTCGATACCCTAGTGTGCAATAGTATGTTGTCACTGTCATCTATCTAACAGTAATTTAAAGTTTGCAGTTTAATTTTGTCGCTGTGCGGCGATTTTCATTTCTGTGGCGAGGGGCTCACCCAGGTAGCGGTCGATGGCGTAGTGCGCCGCATAAATTACCGGGGTGAGCGCAATGGCCATGGTAAATTTGTACAGGTAGTTCACGACACCAATGGCGAGCACCAGCGATAGCCCCCAATCGGCACCGAGATAAAAGGCAACAAACAATACAACAAAGCTGTCGATAAACTGGCTAACCAGCGTGGAGCCCGTCGCACGCAGCCAGATCAAGCGCTCGCCGGTACTGGCTTTGATGCGGTGAAATACCGCGACGTCGATAATTTGGCCGATAAGAAATGCCACCAAAGAGCCGATAATGATCCACAGCCCTTGGCCGAAAACCAGCCGGTAGGCGTAGTCATAATCGGAGACCTTGCTGGCAATTGCCTGCTGTTCCGCGCTGGGTAGTGCGGGGCTGATATGAGACTGGGGCCAAAAGTCGGCAGGGGTGAGCTCAATGCCCACGTAGAACATCGCAAAGGCGTATAGAATCAGGCCGACGGTGAGGTAGGAGAGCAGCTTCACGCCACGCTGCCCGTAGTATTCGTTGATCAGGTCGGTGAGCACAAACACAAAGGGCCACAGCAGCACCCCGGCGGTTAAGTTGAAGGAGAGGTTGTCGACGCCGAACAGGCTCAGCGACAGTGGTTCAATCCCCAGGCTGTGCTCCAGCGAGAAAATCTTAACGCCAATAAACTCAGCAATTAATGCATTGGCGACAAAAAAGCCCGCCATTAAGATGAAGAGTTTGATAGCTTTGTTATTAACAATATTGTCGATCATTCGTGGCCTGCTGCTTGGGGGCAAATGCGCTCGGCAGGACTGCCAAACAGGAAATAACATGACAGGAAGCGTTTCTGAGAACAAGTCGCCAGTGCTGCTGATAAGCGGTGCCTCCCAGGGTATAGGCGCAGCAATTGCCCGGGAGTTTAGCCGCCAGAAGCCCGCTATGCGGTTGGCATTAGTGGCGCGCAATGCCGATAAACTGGAACAGGTTGCCGCGCAGTGTAGCGGTTCCGCACGGGTTGAAATCTACCCCTGTGACGTGAGCGATGCGGCGGCTGTGCAGCGTCTTGGCCAGCAGCTACAGCGCGATATGGGCGCCGTCGATGTGCTGATAAATAATGCGGGCAGCTGGCACGGAGAGCCGGTAGCGGACATGGCCGTAGAGGACTTTGACCGGATTATCGCCAGTAATTTACGCAGTGTCTTTTTGATGTGCCGCCAATTTTTGCCGGCCATGATGGAGCGGGAAAGCGGTGATATTTTTAATATGGCCTCTACCGCTGGGCTGGAAGGCTACGCTGGCGTGTCCGCATACTGTGCAGCCAAACATGGCGTACTGGGGTTTGCCAAGGCCTTGCGTGAAGAGGTACGCGGTAAAAACATTCGTGTATGCAGCGTTTCGCCGGGACCGACCTGGTCGCCGTCGTGGGAAAATAGCGGTATCGCCGAGCAGGCCCTGATGCCAGCTGAAGATGTTGCGCGCGCGTTCTGGCACCTCTACGCGATGGATCGCAATGTCGTTACCGAGGACATTGTGCTGCGACCGCAACAGGGACATATCAGCAGCTAAGCGACTCATCCATTTGGGTTTTGCTGGCGGCAGGCTGAGCAGCGTAAGATCACATTAATAACAATAATGTGACAAAAGGTTTTGCGTATGCGCGCTCAGTTGTCGGTGCTTGCTGCACTGCTATTCGGCCTAACCGCTTGCGGTGGGCAATCTTCCTCATCATCCAATACCGCCTCGCCAGAGCTAAATGCAGCCTTGGCGCGCGGTGTCGTGCCCAGTGGCGCGCCCGCGGCGGCGTTTGGCGACATCCCCCAGCGCCACTCACCGGCAAGCTGGCCCTTTGAAGAGGGCGCGCCGCGAACGTCCGGCACGGGCCGCTATGCCCACGGCGCCTATTACTGGACCGACTTTATTTACGACGCCAATGGTGCCAAGGGCCCCAATGTGCCGTTCTATCGCATTGGCACGCCCACCGGCGGCAGCCTGCATTACCCTGCGGCGAACATGGCGGGTAACGGCGCCGATTTATTCGTTGTCGCGCTGGGACGAAAAAATGGCGAATTATTTTTCCGGGTGGATTGGCAAACGCTCATTGACCACAGCGTGCCTGTGGCGGCCTTTGCTATCGACAACCAGGAAGGGGGCAGTGAAGAGTGGCCGGGTATTACAGGCCTGCGCAGTCCCGGGGTCGATGCCCTACTGATGTTATCGGCGAATGGGGCCTTTATTGATTATAAAGATGGCAGTGGCCCGCAGTTTGTGGCGTCGGTCACTGTGGATATGGCATCGCGATCGTTTATTGCGGCGCTGCCGCATAGCAGCTTGGCGACGGATCAGCCGTGGACGCTGTACGTTGCCTCGGGCATCAACAATGGCGAAGGTGGCTTTCTTAACGATAACGCGGGCTTTCGCAGCCTACCCAATCAGCCGCCGGTATTTAACCTGGCTTTTCGCGACTACGACGATGAGCCGGCGTTATTTAATTTTTGGTTTGATGAAAGTCAGTCGACGGCGCTGAACACGGGCGATGTTTCCGCCTTTTCCCAGCAAATTGACTGGGCGCGAATGGGCGAGACGGAGCCCGAGCCGCTGCGCTATGGTTACAGTAATCGCTGGTATCTGTCCTCGGTATCGGGTGCTGAGCTCGGGGATGGCAACTTCGCGGCGGGTGTTGATCGCAGCGAGGCGGGGGTGGTTGCCGACCCCGGTTACTACGATGCTGTTCAACCCTACGGGATTTATATTCCCAGCAGTTACTCGCCATCTTCTGAGTCGCCGAGCCTGTTTACCTGGCTGCTGCACAGCTTTACGCAGAACCACAACCAATACAGTGCCAGCGTCCCGAACTACTTATTAGCGGCCTGCGAAAATCTTCGCCAGTCGGTGTGTGTCACGCCGCTGGGCCGCGGTTCAGCCGGTTACTATGAGACCGCCGCAGAGCTGGATTTCTGGGAGGTGTGGCGCGATGTGGCGGCGCATTTCAATATCGACAGCGAAGCCGTGTTTACCACCGGCTACTCGATGGGTGCGATTGGCTCGATCAATCTCATGGTGAAATACCCTGAGGTGTTTTTTGGAGGGGTGATCCTTGCCGGCTCCCATGCCAACGCTAATCTGTTGCCGTGCTCGCTGGATAATAACGGCTGCGTCGAGCCCAAAGGGCCGGAGTTGATGGAGAACCTGAAATGGAACGGGTACTACCAGGCCCACGGCACCTTTGACCAACTTGTGCCCTTTCCGGATGCGCGCGCCACGGCAGACGGCATGCGCGACTTCGGCTATCGCTATGTCTTCGACCACTACTTAGTGGAGGACCATATTGTCTGGACCCTGAAAGATGCTGGCTACTCTGCCTTTGAAAAAGCCGCACAGTGGATGGTGGACTGGCAGGCATCAGAGGGTCAGCGTCGCGCTGCTCCCGGTGAGCTGGTTTATCGCTGGGAGCCAGATAAGGTGAATGCCGATTGGGGCATCGGGCCTACTGGGGCGTGGTGGTTGGAAGAACTTGAGGCCGTTGCAGGCGCCGAGTTTGCCGAAATTCGCGCCCAGTCCGGCGCCTTACCCGAGCCCAGTATTTCTTTGGAGCCCAGCGTAGGCGAGTTGATTTTTCCCGATGCGACGACCTTGAGCCCAGCCGTGCGCGACAGTCAGTTGTGGCAGCGAGGGAGTGCAGAGGCGGCGACCGGAGAGCTGCGGGCCAGCCTGGTTCAGGTGGCAGCGCTAACGATCAATTTGCGCGAGGCCGGTATTGCTGAGCGCGACGATAAACGTCTTTTGCTCAGTAGCGATAGTCCCTACCAGCTTCGCCTCACCGGTCTGGATGATGGTCAGAGCGTTGAGGTTGAGGGCAGTCGCTGGCAGGTGCGTAACGGCGAGCTTGTATTGAGTATGCCAGCGGGCGACAGCCAGGTGGTGTTCCCATGAAGCATAGTGTTTCCAGGAAGTGTGGCTTCCCCGTTAACGGGCTAGTAATTCTCGCCGCTGTGAGCGCCCTGTTAGTCGCTTGCGGGGGCAGTTCTTCACCCTCTGAAACAACAACGCCAGACCCAATAAGCCAACATTGCGGCGAGCTTAGTGAACGACCGTGGTGTGACGCCTCGCTATCAGCCGCGCAGCGCGCGGAATTGTTGGTGTCTGCAATGAGCCTGGAGCAAAAAATCGATTACCTCGCGGGCGACGATCCCCAGGCCTCGGCCAGTGGCGACCCCTATGTCGGCATCGTTAATGGTATCGATGCCTTAGGCATCCCGCCGCTGAGAATGAGCGACGGCCCGGTTGGCGTGCGCGGAAGTCCGGCCACGGCGATGCCGATACCACTGGCCTTGGCGGCAAGTTTTAACCCGGCGCTGGCGCATGAAACTGGTGCGGCGATCGCCAATGAAGTGCGTAACAAGGGTAATGATCTCGTGCATGCGCCGGTGGCCGACGTAGTGCGCAACCCGCTGGCGGGGCGCAGCTTCGAAACCTTTGGTGAGGATCCCCTGCTGGCAACACGAATGGTTGTCGAGTGGGTAAAAGGCAGCCAAGCCCAGGGCGTAATGGCCAATATCAAACACTATTTGATGAACACCCAGGAAGGCATCGTTAGTGTGCCGCCCGTCGCTGCGGTGGTGGGTGGCCGCTCGGTAGTGAATGCAGTGGTGGATGAGCGCAGTATGCGCGAGTTGTATATGCCGCCCTACGAAGCCGCGGTGAAGGAAGCGAATGTTGCTTCGGTAATGTGCGCCTATAACTACGTGAACGGTGCTCCAGCGTGTTCTTCAGAGTACTTGTTGAAAAGCGTATTACGCGATGAATGGGGTTTTGACGGCTTTTTAGTCACCGATTACTTCTTTGCCCAGAAAGATACGGTGCAAACCGCAAATGCCTCGCCCATGATCGAAATGCCCTACGGCGTATTTTTCTCCCAGCCTTTGTTGCAGGCGGCTGTGCAGTCTGGCGCAGTGCCTGAGCAGGTTCTGAACGACAACCTTACGCAGATATTTCGGCGCTTGTTCAGCGTCGGCTTTTTTGACCGCCCCCGTTATCAGCGCAACGACGACAATATCGACCAGGCGGCCCATGCGGTATTGGCGCAAGATGTTGCCGAGCAAGGGGCGGTGCTGCTGCGCAACGAAGGGGTGTTGCCGTTGAACGACGATGTTCGCCGCATCGCGGTGATCGGCGCGTCGGCGCAAACGCGCCCGAGCGGCGGTGGTTCCTCTTTCGTGACGCCATTTCGTTTTAAAACGCCACTCGAGGCGTTAACGGAGCGGGCGGGCGACGACGTAGCGGTCTCTTACTATGACGGTAGTGATATCGCTGCCGCAGTAGCGGGCGCCGCCGAGGCAGATGTCGCATTGGTGTTTGCCAGCAATTTGGCAACCGAGGGCAGCGACCGTTTTTGTTTGGCACTCGACTGCACACTCGCCGATGCGCCTGACTCCCTATTGCTAAACAACCTCCAAGGGGGAGCCCCCACCTTATTGGATCAGCTGACAGATCCGGTATTTGCCAGTTCGCCAATACGCGAGGTACTTGATCAACTGTTTGCGCCGCTGCTGTTAGGCGCGCCTTTGCTGCCGGTGTCTCACGACAACCAGGATGCATTAATCACTGCGGTGGCGGCAGCAAATAGCGACTCTGTGGTGGTGTTACAAAATTCGGGGGCGGTGCTCACGCCGTGGCGCGAGCAGGTTAACGCGCTATTGCAGGTCTGGTACCCAGGGCAGGAGGGCGGTAGTGCCATTGCCCGGCTGCTGTTTGGCGATACCGACCCGGGCGGCCGCCTGCCGCTGAGCTTTCCGGAGGAGGAGCTGGACAACCCTGTTGCCGGAGACCCTCGGCGCTACCCGGGCCTTGCCAATCAAGCGGAGCATAGTGAAGGCGTTTTTATCGGCTATCGTTGGTTTGATCAGCAATCGCGTGAGCCTGCCTACCCCTTCGGCTACGGTTTGTCATATAGCGAGTATTCGTTGACGGACTTGCGAGTTATCCGCGACGAGGGTGGGGTCGTGGTAACGGCGCGGGCGAGCAATATCGGCGACCGCGCCGGTTGGGTGGTGCCGCAGCTATATGTTGGTCTGCCAAGCCCGGCTGCTGGTATTGAGCAGCCGCAGCGCAGGCTTGCTGACTTCTCCAAGCATTGGTTGGCACCGGGCGAGTCAGCAAGCCTGCGCTATCAGCTTAGCTCACGGGATTTGAGCTATTGGGATGACAGCGCCAAAGACTGGGCCATGGCGGCCGGTGACTACCAATTCGCGCTGGGCTGGTCCTCTCGCGACCGTGTTATGCAACAGCAGCTATCGCTGGGTGGCCTGTGAGTGCAGTTTACGGCGCTTGCTGCTAGAGTGTATTCACTGAATACATTGTGCGCGATGGCGCGCAGATAATAATAAGCGTGTGCAAGAGAGGCCTGTTATGCCGCGATCCGGTACGTTTTATCGAACCTGTAACCTCTGTGAAGCCATGTGCGGTGTGGCGATAACGCTGGAAGAGGAGCAGATTATCGCGATAAAAGGGGATGAAAACGACCCTTTTAGTCGCGGCCATATCTGCCCCAAAGCCCTGGCTCTAAAAGACCTGTATGAAGATCCCGATCGCCTGCGCAAGCCGATGGAAAAGCGCGATGGCCAGTGGCATGAGCTGGAGTGGGAGGAGGCGCTGGATAACGTTGCCGAGCGTATGCGCAGTCTTCAGCAGGAGCATGGGAAGGATGCACTTGGGGTCTATTTGGGCAACCCAAATGTGCATAATCTGGGTGGAACCCTGCTCAACGGCGGCTTTTTGCGCGCGCTGAAAACGCGCAATAAATTTTCGGCGACGTCGGTAGACCAACTGCCCCACCATATGGTCGCCTGGAAACTGTTCGGGCATCAATTGCGCATCCCTGTTCCCGACATCGATCGCAGTGATTATTTTGTCATTATGGGCGGTAACCCGCTGGCGTCGAACGGCAGCATTATGAGTGTGGCGGACGTGCGCGGTCGGTTAAAGCAGGTAAGGCAGCGCGGCAAAGTGGTGGTGATTGACCCGCGGCGAAGCCAAACGGCAGAGCTGGCTAATGAGCATCACTTTATACGCCCCGGTAGCGATGTACTGCTGCTCTTGGCGATGTTGAATCACTTGTTTGCCTCAGCGCAGGTGACGTCCGGTCACTATCGCAGTTTGCTCGATAGCGATCCAATGGCGCTCAAACCGCATTTTGATGCCTACACTCCCGAGCGGGTGGCGGAACATATTGGCATCGGTGCCGCCGATATTCGCAGACTGGTCGACGAGTTTTGCGCGGCTGAGGCGCCGGTGTTGTATGGGCGCATGGGTGTGTCGGTGCAGGAGTTTGGCGCGCTGTGTCAGTACTTAATTATGCTGTTCAACGTGCTTACCGGTACGCTCGATAGCCCCGGCGGCTTGATGTTCACCACGCCTGCAGCCGACATTTTGCCCCAGACCGGGCGCGGAAACATGGGGCGCTTTCACAGCCGGGTTCGCCAGCTACCAGAATTTAATGGCGAGCTGCCGGTCTCCACGCTGGCAGAGGAAATTACCACCCCCGGTGAAGGCCAGATCAAAGGCATGGTGCTGATCGCGGGAAACCCCGTACTGTCTACGCCCAATGGCGACCAGTTAGATAAGGCCTTTGCCAGCTTGGACTTACTGGTGTCGGTAGACTTCTATCTGAATGAAAGTAGCCGCCATGCCGATTTTATTTTGCCGCCGGTCAGCCCGCTTGAGCGCGAGCATTTCGATGTGATTTTCAATCTGTTGGCGGTGCGCAACAATGTTCGCTACGCGCCAGCATTATTCCCTCCCGGTGCTGAAGCCCGCCACGATTGGCAAATTTTGTTGGGCCTGCGGGACCGCCTCGCACCGCCCCGCTCGATGAAGGAACGGCTGAGCCGCCGCGTTGAACAACGCCTCGGGCCAAGCGGCCTGTTGGCCTTCCTGTTGCGCCGGGGGCCCTACGGCGCAGGTTTGCATCCCTTTAAGGGATTGACGCTGTCTAAACTGAAATCCGCGCCACACGGTATTGATCTGGGGCCGCTGCAGCAGCAGTTGCCGAAGGGGCTTTATCATAAAGATAAGCGTATTCACTTGAGCGCGGCGTTTTTCCTGGCTGACCTGCCCCGTGTTGAGCAACGCTTCTTCGAGCAACAGCGCGCGGCAGCATTCTTACTTATCGGCCGCCGGGATGTGCGCAGCAATAATTCTTGGTTGCATAACAGCCAGCGCTTAGTGAAAGGGAAGTCGCGCTGCACGGTATTGGTTCACCCCGATGATGCCCGGCGCTTGAATATTGCCGACGATGACACCGTGCGAGTCAGTTCGCGGGTTGGCAGTGTTGAGTTACCGGCATCAGTCAGCGACGAGGTGATGCCCGGTGTGGTTAGCATTCCACACGGTTGGGGCCATCACCGCAGTGGCACGGCCTGGCGCCGCGCAGAGGCCAATGCCGGGGTGAGTGTTAACGACCTCACTGACGAGCAGTTTATTGACAGCCTGTCGGGAAATGCGGCGCTGAACGGTGTGCCGGTGAACGTAGAAGCGGTTGCATAGGCGATGGCACGGGATTTGCCACGCAGGGTTTGCCAATAATAAAAAAAGATAACCATGTTCCATGGGATGCTGGAGAGCTGTAAATGAAAACGAACAAAGCTGTGTTGTTCCCGCTGGCGATGTCTGCGCTATCGACGTTGTGCGTCGCGCCGAGTTTTGCGCAAACTGAAAATCGCGCCATGCTGGAAGAGGTAGTGGTCACCGCTCGGCGGCGCGAAGAGAGCTTGCAGGATACCCCGCTGGCGGTATCGGCGTTGGGCTCGGATATGCTTGAGCAAATGGGTATCAGCGATATTGAAGACGTGGAAACACTGGCGCCCAGTCTGCAGTTCTCGCAGACCAACTACAAAGCGCCGGCGGTCTTTATTCGCGGCATTGGCCAGCGCTCGGGTAATCCCGTGCTGGACCCGGGGGTGGGCATGTACTTGAACGGCGTCTACGTGCCGCGCTCTGATGCCCAGCTGCTCGATGCGGTTGATGTGGCGTCGATACAAGTATTGCGCGGCCCTCAGGGTACGCTGTTCGGCAAGAACAATATTGGTGGCGCCATACTGGTTGATTCGAAAAAACCGTTTACCGACGGCTTTGAATTTGGCGCAAAACTTGGCGCGGGGAATTACGGGCAGAAAAGTGCCAAGCTCGATGCCAACCTACCGCTCAGCGACAGCATCGCTATGCGTGTCGCGGTGAATGCCAAGCGCAGCGATGGCTCAATCGATAATGTCGCCGCTGACTATGCGCTGTTTGATCAGGACCGCATGGCGGTGTCATCGCGGCTGATTTGGTATGTCAACGATGAGTTCGAAGTCGACGTCTTCGGGTTTTTAAGTCGCATCGATGAGCGCGGCTCACCCTACAACTGCGTTTTTCAAAACAGCAGTGCCATTCTTGCGCAGGGCATTTACCGAGGGGCTGATGGTTCGGATTTACAGGCCGCCTGTAACGAGAGCTCTGAATTGGCGAAAACCTTTAAGGTCAGTCAAACCGCGGAGGATGCGGTCTATGCGATCGACAACCATATGCTGGCACTCACCTTGCGCGGCTCGTTTGCGGGACTAGATGTAGAGAGCATTACCAGCTACGCGATGCAAGACAATATCCGAATTAGTGGCGACTCTGATGGCACGGCGATTCGTGCAGTGGCGGTTGGCCCTGATGCCGGTTATCAGGTACTCAATGGCTCCGATGATCCGTCGGTCGGCGATGCTGTGCGTGAGCAATTCAGTCAGGAGGTGAAATTCAACGGCACCGCCTGGGACGATACCTTGAACTACACCTTTGGTGTGTTCTACGCCGAGGAGAGTTTGGACAATAGCATTGATGGCACCGAGGTGGGCGACAACGGCTTGGTGGCGGTAGGGCCGGGCGCTGCGGTTGATCTGGGCATTCCGCTTCCCAATGCCCTGGTGTTGCCCGTGCAGGCCAACGCCGTTGCCTTGGCCGACTACGAAAACACCACTGCGGCAGTGTTTGCGCAGGGAACATGGGATATGACCGAGACCCTGCAGCTGACATTGGGTTTGCGCTATACCGAAGAAGAGCGCAGTACGGTGCAAATTCAAGGCACGCCGGACTACGATGAATACGCGAGTCGGCTCAATGCCCAGATCGGCAGCAACCCCGCAATATTGCTTCCCGTCACCCATGTGATGGACGGTATTTTTTCGCCGGTGCCGCTGGCGCAGTATTTTGCCTATGAGGCGCCCTCGGTTCCTCTGCTGTATGCGGCGCCGCTGCGCGGTGATACGCGCTTCTCGGAATTTACGCCAGCGGTCACGCTCAATTACCTGGCTGATGATGAACTGCTTGAGTCCTTGAATCTCGACAGCTTTATCGCTTATGCCACCGTGAGCAAGGGCTTTAAGTCGGGTGGTTTGGATGTGCGCTCGACGCAGACCGATTCGTCGATCAAGCAGTTTGAGCCTGAGATTGTCGTCAACAAAGAGATCGGTTTTAAATTAGACGCCTTGGATAGCCGCCTGCGTTTCAATGTAGCGGTGTTCCAGATGGATTACACCGATCTACAGGTCGCGCTTTATGAGCGCGGCACCACTCAAACAGAAGTGGTGCAGTTTACCGGCAATGCGGGCGAGGCCGTGGTCGACGGGTTTGAATTTGAGATTACTGCCCTGCTGGGTGATTTCACCATCAATGCCAATGCCGGGTATACCGACGGCGACTTTATTGACTATGACCTGGGTACCAATACCGCTGATGGCTTTGCGATTGTTGACCGCAGCGGCGAGGCGTTTCCCCAGGTGCCGCAAAATGTTCGCGGCGTTGTCGTGCAATATGACTGGCACTCGCCGATCGGTCTGATTATTCCACAGCTGCAGTACTACTATTCCGATGAAATATTCATCGGTACTGACTACCTCAGCGGTGACTACGCGAGCTCGACCATCGGTCAGTACGAGCTTTTCAATGCCAGGGCGCGCTGGCAGATCAATGAACAGATGGGCGTATCGGCCTACGTGAATAACCTAAAAGATGACCCCTACTTTGTTGGCGGGATCGCAGTAACCAGCGTGATCGGTGTTGCCAATCGCGTTCCCGGAACGCCGCGAGAGGTGGGCGTAGAGTTTAGCTACCAATTTCAATAAACCGTAATGCCGCCAGGCTCGTGGATGGTTAGGCCATTTACGGGCACTCGCGTTGATAAAGATGGAAGCGGCCGACAGCCGGCCACGAGAAATGGACGAGGGACTATGAAGCGTATATTTGGCATGTTGCTTGGTGCAGTGCTGCTACTGACCGCGGTACTGGTAATTCGCACACTGCAATTCGCGCCACCTCAATTTGAGGCGAGCGAAACCTTGGCTGACGTTGATTGGTCAGAGGCGGAGTTGGCGGCGGGGCTTGCCGGAGCGCTGCGTTTTCCCACCATTTCGAATATCGATGCTGATGCCGTAGACCAGCAGGCATTTGAAGACTTTCAGGCGTATTTAAAACAGCGCTTCCCTAGGGTGTTTGCACAAATTCCTCACCAGCGCCTGCCGGGCGGTACCTTGCTGTTTCGCTGGTCGGGCAGTAGTGAAGCATTAAAGCCCATTATGCTGATCGCCCACCAAGACGTGGTACCCGTGATACCGGGTACTGAAGATCAGTGGAGCTATCCTCCCTTCGCAGGAACCATCGCCGATGGTTACATTTGGGGGCGGGGAGCAATCGATGATAAAGCCAGTGTCATCGGTATTTTAGAAGCCACCGAGCGTTTGCTTGAAGAGGGTTTTGTTCCGCCGCGCACGGTCTATTTAGGGTTTGGTCACGACGAAGAGGTGGGCGGTAAGGGCGCGCAGGCCATGGCGACACTGTTGGCGGAGCGCGGCGAGTCGCTGGCCTTCTTATTAGATGAAGGCGGGGTGATCGCCAAGGACATGCTACCCGGTGTCGCGGAGCGCGTCGCATTGATCGGCCCGGCGGAAAAGGGCTATGTCAGTTTGAAGCTCAGTGCCGACGGTGGCGGTGGCCACTCCTCTATGCCGCCGCAGCAAAGTGCGGCAGGCGTTGTTGCGGCGGCAGTGGCGCGCCTTGAAGCCAATCCGCTACCTGCTGATATGCAATATACGGTGGACTTTATTCGTTATTTGGGTGACAGCGTACCTTTTTACCAACGCTTGCTGTTTGCGAATAACTGGTTGTTTGAGCCGCTTCTGGAAAAAGTACTGAGCAGTCAAGCGCCGATCAACGCCGGGATGCGCACAACAACGGCCGTTACCATGTTGCAGGGTAGTGTGCGGGACAATGTTCTGCCGATTATTGCCTATGCCGTGGTGAACTTCCGCATTCTACCGGGCGATACGATTGAAGGTGTGCAGCAGAAGGTGGCGGAGATCATTGATGATCCTCGCATTCGCATTGAGACCTACGGCGGCTTCGGGAACAATCCCTCTGCGGTGGCCTCGCCCGACTCGGCAGGCTTCAACGTACTTGCCGATCTCGTCCGACAAGTGAGCCCAGGCACCCTAGTCGCACCGCGATTAGTGGTGGCGGCGACTGATGCCAGACATTTCGAGGAGGTGTCGGAAAACAGTTATCGTTTTATCGGGGTAGAGGTTGGCCCGAAAGAAATGAAGGGTATTCACGGTACCGATGAGCGCGTCTCTATTTCCAGTTATGTTGAGGCTGTGCGTATTTACTATCACCTTCTTCGCCGCAGCGCTGAATTATAGGAGCTGTTTCTCGCCACTATTACTGTGTGTTATAGCGGGTAAAAAAAGCCCGCTTTTTGTTGTTGGCGCCCAAAAACGTCTATCCGTTCTTGGATTTTCTTACCGCTATTCTTATACATTGCCGCCCAAAGCGTGAAACAGCGCTGTTTAATAGCCCGAGAGACTCCACATGCGTTATCCCGTTGACCCCCATTTCCCAGTACGCGATGAAGATGCACCACTGAAAGCTGATCTTGCTGAGAAAAAGGTGAAGCCCATTTTTATTATGGGCTTGCACCGTTCCGGCACTACCTTTCTCTACGACAGTGTGGCGAGGGCCTTTCCTCTGGCACAGTTAACCCTTTACGATTTTTTTTACTATGACCGTCTGCTTCGCAACCATCAGCAGGGCGGTGCGAAACAAGATGCACAGCGCTTGAATGCCTGCTTCGCCGCGCTGGGGATTAAAGACCGCAATATCGACTCGGTGCCCGTTTCCGCCGAGGAAGTTGAAGAGTACGGCTACCTGCTCAGACGCCGCTTCGGCAGTTTTAAGCTCAACGAGCACAGCGCCGCGTTTTTTGAGGAAATGTGTCGAAAGCTGTTGACCGTGCATGCCGGTAGTGAGGCGGTCTTGCTTAAGAACCCCTGGGACACCGGCAATGCGCGCTGGATGGCGGAGCGATTCCCCGAGGCGAGGTTTATTTACATCAGCCGTGAGCCTATCGCGGTGCTCAATAGCATGCTAAACGCGCTGCTTTCCTATTTAGAGGGGCCTCAACACTATCTTGAAATGCTGTTGGACCGTGGTGACGGGCGCCGAAGTTATCGCGCCGGTTATATCGTATGGCTCGGACTGCGGGGACTACGCAAGCTGATTGGCCGCCGTGCCATTGCCCGCCTGGCAAGGCCGCTGCTGGCGCGAACGGTGGCCAAGCAAGTGGCGGCCTACCGCCGCGAGTTGGCGGCAATGCCGAGCGACCAGACGGTCGAGGTGGATTATTCCGCGTTGCGAGAGAGCCCCGACGCCGTGATGGCGAGTCTAGCGCCGTTACTGGCCGTGTCGCGCAGCGCCAGCGCTGAAAGTATGCGAGCGGTCACTGCCGGGCGGCCCGTTAATCCGGTTTTGCGCGATTACGCCGAGCACCTGGATAGGTTAGTGGAGCGAGAACTGGGCGCCGCTTGATAAGGGGTGCCCCCGTCATTCCCTCAAGGCCTGGAAACAGGCCTTATTCTCCCGCAGATATTTCCCCTCATTGACAAAAAATATGCGCCATCGGCAGGGCGTTATTTACTCATATACGCATAAACCCCTATAGCTATTTGTAAGCGACTGTATAGCAAGTGTTTTATTGCTCAAAAAAACACTATGACACATTAGGCGCGAATTGACTATGTCACACTCGTGTCTCAGTGTGCTGCAAGGTATTGAAATATAAGTAAAAATTCTTATCCCCATGTTCTTAGGTGTGACTTAAGTCACGCTGGTCGTTTAGTGATGTCCTTATCATCTCTGTGTGTCTTAGCGATTTACACATATAAAAATGCGGCTGCTTAACAGCCGAAATAAAAATGAAAAAATTAAGCAGGGGCTGCTTCCGATTCGTCGGTAGGTTTCCTGTTTAGTGCGATACCTAGCCAGAGAGACGAAGAAGATGGAAAAGTTACCCCGCTCGCAAAATTCGCGAGACCCGTACCTGAGAAAGGACCTTGAAGCCGAGCTGCATATAAGCCGGGGTAAAGTTGCCACAGGCGGCGCACTTGAGTTGCCAGCCTCACCCGTCAGGCCTCTGACGCAGGTTCCCCAACTGTTGCCAATTGCAACAGCGCAGCGCGGTATGTGGATGGGCGAAAAGATCGGCCCCGCCGATGCGGTATATAAACTTGCTGAGTATGTCGATATCCGCGGCCATATTGATGCCGCGGTATTTCTCCGGGCGACTTCCATCTTGACCCAAGAGGCGGAGTCAACGCGAGTACAGATTATTGAAACCGCCGATGGACCTCGCCAATTGGTGGCAGAGGCCTATATGGGAGAGTTGCCGGTTGTCGACTTCAGTAGCCATGCCGACGCCGAGCAGCGTGCATTGCGGTGGATGAACGATGAGTTGCGCCGCCCCGCAGACCTCGCAGACGATGCACTGTGGTTCAGCGCGCTAATCAAGGTCGAGGATGAACGGTTTTTTTGGTACCACCGCTGCCACCACATCACCATTGACGGTTTTGGTGGCGGTCTGATCGCGCGCCGAATGGCGGAAATTTATAATGCGCTGCTCAGTGGCGAGGAGCCAGGTGAGTCGCCATTTTTACCCTTGGTAACCCAGTTGGAGCAGGAAAAGCTCTATCGCGAATCTGCACGTTTTGAGCGTGACCGAGACTACTGGAAGCAACAACTGAGTGGCCTGCCCGATGCAATTTCGCTGTCGCGTCGCAATGCCCAGCGCAGTGGTGGCCTGCGGCGCAGCGGTATTACCCTGTCGCTAGAACACTCTGCGAAAATTCGCGACATCGCCCAGCAATATGGCGGCTCAGTACCGCAGTTATTAATTGCCATGCTCGCGGTTTACACCTACCGCATGACGGGTGAGCAGGACTTGGTCTTCGGTATGCCGGTTACGGCACGAGCAAACCGCACGCTGCGCAGCATCCCGGCAATGATGGCCAACGCCGTGGCGATTCGCCTGGCGATGGCCGACGATGCCAGCCTTGTCGACCTGCTTGGACAAACAGCGAAAACCGTAAGGAATGCGCTTCGCCACCAGCAGTATCGCTATGAAGAGCTGCGGCGTGATCTCGGCCTGCTTGCACAGGGGCAGCAGATCTCCTGGATGGGGGTGAATATTGAACCCTTTGATTACGACCTGGGCTTCGGTGGCCACGAGTGCAGTGCACACAACCTGTCGAATGGCACCGTAGAAGACATGACAGTGTTTGTGTTTGATCGCGGTGCCAAGCAGGGCATGAATGTGGTGATTGACGCTAACCCCGCGCTTTACAGTCAGCGAGAGCTCGATGAGCACCGCGATCGATTGGCGCGATTAATCGAAGCGATGATTGCCGCCCCTGAGGGCGCGATCGGTGACTTTGACCTGCTCTCCGAGCAGGAGCGGCACCTGCAGCTGCAGGCCTGGAACGATACCAAGCAGCCGTTGCCGGACAGCCACTTGCCAGCGTTGTTTGACAAAAGTGTCGCCGCTTTCCCAAGCCACGCCGCGGTATCTGACGCCGGGCAAACGCTGAGTTATTCAGCGTTCGGGCAACAGGTCAATCAATTGGCCCGGGCATTGAATGTATTGGGCGTGGGGCCGGGTAAGTTGGTGGCCGTGTCCCTGCCGCGCACCGCGGCAATGCCGATGACGCTGTTGGCGATTATGAAATGCGGAGCGGCGTATTTACCGCTGGATCCGGAAACCCCCGCTGAGCGCCTGGCCATGATATTGGACGACGCCAAGCCCAGCCTGCTGCTCAGCAGCGTTGAGACCGCCGAAAAGTTGCCTGACTGTGAAATACAAACGCTGCTGTGGGAAGAGCTCAACTTAAACGCCTTTTCCGGCGACGATGTGCCCCTTGCCGATATTGGCGCAAACAGTCCGGCGTACATCATTTACACCTCCGGTTCGACGGGGCGCCCCAAGGGCGTGGTGATTGGCCATCGCAGCTTGATGAATTTTTTGCTGGCCATGCAGGATGCCTTGGCACTTCAGCCCGAGCAGCGGATGTTGGCGCTAACGACCGTGTCGTTTGATATAGCTGTGCTAGAGATGTTTTTGCCACTGCTTGCCGGTGCTCAAGTCCATGTCGCTACCCGCGACATCGCCAGAGACCCGGCGGCGCTGGCCGCGCTGGTGAACGAGCAGGCGATCACGCATATTCAAGCGACACCTTCGCACTGGCAGGCGCTGCTTGAAGATAATGCCGAGGCCTTTACGGGTGTTCAACCACTGGTGGGCGGTGAGGCGCTGCCGATGGAGCTGGCGCGCAAAATGCGTAAGCTCGGAGCGCCGATTATCAACTTATACGGCCCGACAGAGACAACGATTTGGTCCACGATGATGATCCTGGACAAGCTGGAGGGCGGCACGCCGGCCATTGGCCGTCCAATCTGGAATACGCAGGTCTATGTGCTGGGTGACGATCTTCAGTTGTTGCCAAATGGCGCTGCCGGGGAATTGTATATTGGCGGCGAGGGCCTTGCGCTGGGTTACCACAAACGTCCCGACTTAACCGCCGAACGTTTTATTGCCAATCCCCACGGTGAGGGCTTGTTGTATAAAACCGGTGACCTTGCGCGCTGGCGTGACGACGGTGCACTGGAATACCTGGGGCGCAACGACTTCCAGATTAAAATTCGCGGCTTTCGTGTAGAGACTGAAGAAATTGAATCGCAGTTGATCCGCTGTCAGGGTGTGCGTCGTGCTGCTGTGGTGTTGCGTAACGACCCCGCTGGCGTACCAAAGCTGGTGGCGTTCCTGCTCGGTGAGGAGGGCTTCGATGCCCACCACACCGCGTTGGAGGCCGCCACACTGCGCCAGCAGATCGAGCGCAGTCTCCCGGAATACATGCTGCCCTCTCACTATCAGGTGCTGGATGATTTTCCGCTGAATGTGAATGGCAAGCTGGACCGTAAAGCCTTGCCTGAGCCTCAGTGGCAACTTGTTAGCGAATACACGGCGCCGCGTAACGCGCTGGAAACGCAGCTGGCAGAGCTGTGGTGTGAGATCTTCAAACTGCCGCGTATCGGTATCCACGATAGCTTTTTCGACCTCGGTGCTGACTCGATTACCGCGGCGCGCATGGTATCGCGTCTGCGTGATGTCGTGGGTAAAGACGTACCCCTCGCGGCCATCTTTGAGGCGACGACGATCGCTGAATTGGCGGAGCAGCTGGAGCGCGGTGATAAAATAGATCCCCTGGCAGGCGTGCAAGCCCTCAATCCTTTAGCCGCGCGTGGCGAGGGTGACGCGCTATTTTGTATTCACCCAGTACTCGGCCTGAGCTGGGGCTTTGCGGGGCTAAATCAATACCTGCCTGACGGAACGGCCTTGTTTGGCATTCAGTCGCGTGGCCTCTCTGGCGGGCAGGAGCTTCCTGCGAGCATCGAGGAAATTGCCGCAGACTACATTGCATTGATGCGGGACCGCCAGCCACAGGGCCCCTACCGTATATTGGGCTGGTCGATGGGCGGCGTTATCGCTCAGGAAATGGCGCGTCAGCTGCGTGAGCTGGACGAGTCAGTGAGCTTCCTTGGCGCTTTGGATTCCTACCCCTTCGTGTCGCAGCAGCGTGACGACAAGGCCGGTCAGGTACGCAGCATCTTGGAATTTCTCGACATCGCGGTGGAGGGCGAGCTGCCCGATACCATGGAGGAGCTGAGTGAACTCCTGTGCCGGGAATACGACGTGCTTAACCTGGAATTTGTTAAACAGTTGCAGGGTAAACAAAGCGCCTTAATTGACGATGTCAGTGCGGTGATTAGCAATAACCTGCAGCTGCTGCAGAACTTCCAGCCGCGGCCTGTAGATGTGGAGTTGCACTTTTTTCAAGCGGTGCAAACTGCCACGTCACAGGAGCTGCACCACCGCCCAGATGCCTGGCAGGACGCCGTCGCGGGTCTCAATATTTATCCGGTGGAATGCCATCACCAGCAAATGCTGGACGCGGAACCGCTGGCAGTAATCGGACCCTTCGTTGCGCGCGCGCTGGCAGGTTGATAAGCATGAAAATCGCGATCTTCTCCATCGGCACCCAGGGAGATGTCCGCCCTTTTGTCGCGCTAGGCTTGGGTTTGCAGGCGCAGGGGCATCAAGTATCCATTGTCACAGGCGACAGCTGTGAACAGTTGGTGCGTCGTCATGGCCTCGATTACGCGCCGCTGACCGCCGACTTTTTGGAGCTGATGGCCAAGGACCCGGAGGTGCTTCAGCGCGGCCTGAACCCCGTTGCGCTTTTGCGCACCGCGCGGCGGGAGTTGTTGGCAATGTCTGCAGACTGGGTCACACAGGCCACGCAGGCGGCGAACGGGGCTGACTTATTGTTGGGCTGTGGCATGGTGGCCTCGCTGGCCGCCGCTATTGGCGAGCGCTATGACATTCCGGTGGTCGAGACCCACTTGCAACCGGTGACACCGTGTCCTGATATTCCGCCGATGATGTTGCCACCGCCGCGCCGCCCGCGCCCCGGTATGGTAAACCAAGGCTTGTATCACGCCTGTCGCGTGCTGACGTGGCAGATGCTCAGCCCGGCCTACCGTCAGGTTCGTCAAAAACTCGATTTGGCGCCGCTACCCTGGTATGGGCCGTTTTACCGGCGGCGTCGGACTCACCATGTGTTGTATGGGTTTAGCCCGAGCATTATTCCGCCATCGCGTCATTGGCCAGAGTCGGTGCGGGTAGCGGGTAATTGGTTTCTCGACGAAGCTCAGACGTGGCAGGCGCCGGAATCACTGGAAGCCTTTTTAGCCGCCGGGGACAAACCCATTTATGTCGGCTTTGGCAGTATGCTCGGTGATGACAGTGCGGCGCTCAGTGAGGTGTTTTTACAGGCGCTGCGAAATAGTGGCCGCCGCGCCATTTTTGCCACCGGTTGGGGAGGCTTGGCAGATGTCGACGACGACAATGTGTACTGCCTGACATCGGCGCCGCACGACTGGCTGTTTCCGCGAGTGGCGGCGGCCATTCACCACGGCGGAGCGGGTACGACGGCGGCGGCGGCAAGGGCGGGGATTCCGTCGATAATTATGCCGTTTTTTGGCGACCAGCCATTTTGGTCGTGGCGCTTGCAGCAACTTGGGGTAGCCACCCGTTCACTGGATCGCAAGAGCTTGAATGTCGCGGATGTTGAGCAGGCCATTGAGTCGGCAACCGACGCGGCGCTGCGTCAGCGCGCAGCCACGGTGGGCGCGCAAATTCGCGCCGAAGATGGCGTGGCGGCGGCCATCGCGCAGTTGTCCAAATGGGGTTACCTGACCCCCGTCAGTGAGCCAAGCCCCGCTGTTGATCGCGACCTTACCGAGCCCAGCCTTGCGCAATAGTGGCGCGGACACGCTGAGCTTGTCATCACCCCTGCCCGCAGGTGGATTTATCGAGCAGGTTTCGCTGCTGCCAATGCCCGAATTGGCAGTTAACGCGGTGCATTGTCGTTTTAAACAAAGCCGTTATACCCCAGACCTGTTGACCTCTTGGGGAATTGCTTTGCCAGCCTCTTTGGCGCGGGTGTCGGCCGCGCGCCAGGCGCAATTCCTTGCCGGTCGTTATGCTGCTTGTTATGCGCTGGGTATAGAAAACGTAGAGAATCACAGCCCGGCAAGGCGAGATACCGGCGAGGTCATATGGCCGCAGGGGATTACCGGCTCCATCAGCCACTGCGACGACAGCGCGCTGTGCGTGGTCGGACGTGGAGGGCATTTGGGGATCGATATTGAGCCATTAGTCGCCAGCGATGCTATTGACGAATTGTGGCGCTTGGTGGGTGATGACAAGGAATGGCAGCGGCTCTCTATGTTGCCTCGCGATCGCGCGTTAACGCTGCTGTTTTCTGCCAAAGAGAGCTTGTACAAAGCGCTGTTCCCTCGCTTGCAGCGCTACATCGACTTTTCCGAAGTGCGTGTTATCGCGGTCGATCCGGAGCGGCGCACGCTCCAGTTCAAGCCGCGCTCCGCGCTGGGCTTGGCCTTGCCAAGGGGCTGTATATTTACCGTGTATTGGCAGTGGCTGGGAGAGCGCTGCCTAAGTTACACGCGCTGCGACTAAGCCTCTTCTATGGCAATGTTGAAGCGCATATACAGCATCGACATAAAGGGGCTGATCAAATTAAAAAAGCAAAAGGGCAGGTAGCTGAGCGTTGCAACGCCGAGGGCGGTGGCATGAAATGCGCCGCAGGTGTTCCAGGGAACCAGTACTGAGGTGGCGGTTCCGGCGTCTTCCAGCGTGCGGCTGAGGTTGCGCTGACTCAGCCCCTGCTGGGCGTACATGTCGCCGTACATTCGCCCGCCAATAAGAATGGTCAGATACTGCTCGGCCGCCGTGAGATTGAGCACCCCACAGCTGCCAGCCGTGGTTGCCACGAGCGACGTCCGGCTGCGCGCCAGTCTTTTTAGTCCGCTTGTAATGTCGCCGAGCAAGCCCGAGGCTTCCATCATGCCACCGAAAACCACAGCGCTTAAAATAAGCCATATTGTATTGAGCATGCCTGCCATGCCGCTGCTGGCCAGCAAGGTATCACTAAAGCTGTGACCGGTGATGATCTCGCTACTTCCTACAATGGTTTGCACCAGCCCCTTGTACAGCCCACTTGCCGAACGCTCGCCACCAATTTGATAGACCAATTCCGGCTGCACATAGGCGGAGATCACCGTGCCGATGAGCGTTGCAATAAACATCACGGGCAGCGCCGGAACGCGTTTTACGATCATGACAACGACGAGCAGCGGCGCAAGCAATAGCCAGCCCGACAGGGTCATGCTGGTGCTCAAGGCATTCATAATCGCTTGCGTCTCGGCGACCTCCCTTCCACTGCTGTGGTGTATACCCAGCCCAACAAAAATAAGCAGGGCAATGGCAAACGAGGGTAGTGTGGTGAGGGCGAGGTAGCGCACGTGACTGAACAACTCGACATTGCACACACCTGCGGCCAGGTTGGTGGTATCGGAAAGGGGAGAGAGCTTGTCGCCAAAGTAGGCGCCAGAGATGACGGCGCCAGCGGTGATGGCTTCACTCATACCGAGTCCCACCCCGGTTGCCATCATGGCAATGCCGATGGTGGCCGCCGTGGTCCAGGAACTGCCAATGGCCGTTGACACAATGGCGCAGACAATTGCCGCGGCAGCATAAAACCAGCTGGGGTCGGCCAGCTGCAATCCATAGTAGATAAGCGTGGGTACGATACCGGCGACCGTCCAGGTGCTGGACAGCGCGCCAATCATAAACAGCATTAAGATGGGGATGATCGCAACGCTGATCACTTTCAGCATGCCGTCTTGCAGGGTTTGCCAGGGGCGACCGCGGTGCAGGCCGATAACGGCCGCGACGCCGCCCCCCAGCAGCAGTGCCAGCTGGTTGGGGCCTTCTATACCGGCATCGCCATAGAGATAGACATTGAGACCAAGCAGGCCGAGAACCAAGCATAGCGGGAGGAGGGCTATGCCGACATGATTAGAGCGGACTGGGGTCATTGGCGTTGGCTACCACACATTGCTGTTTTTTGTTTGTAGTGGCCAGAATAGCGGGCGCGTTGCGGTGGCGCCACTTTGGCACCACCGCAGAGGCTTAGCGGTTGGTTTTTACCCGCAGGGATTTAAAGCTAATGGAGTTGTGGTCCTCCAGGTCGCGCTCGGGCTCCTCTGCTAATGTAGCGTTGGGGAACTGGCGGAAAAACTCGCGCATACTCAAGTACAACTGATGTTTTGCCAGCGCGGCACCGATGCAATAGCGAGGGCCATAACCAAAGAGTACGTCTGGATTGAACTCGCGGCGTACATCCAGGCGATAGGGGTCGTCGAAAAAATCGGGGTCGTGATCTTTTAGGTGGGGCATCATTAACACCATTTGCCCTTTCTTCACCTGTTGTCCAAGTAGTTCACGGTCTTCCGGAACGTAGCGGGCAAAGCCCATTTTCGAGTTGCCTGCCCAGCGCATAATTTCGCTAAAGGCGTTAGAGAAGGTGGCGGTAGACTCCAATGCCAGGGGGATCTGATCTGGGTTCTTCAAAAAGGCATAGGCTGACCACTGCTGCGCCATCAACGTAGTGTCGGCGCCAGCGCCAATCAATGCCAGGATCAGGGTAACGATATCCCACTCGTCGAAGTCGTCGTTTTCCGCTTCCACTTGCAGCAGCGCGCTGAGGAAGTCCTCTTCGCCTACGGGTGACAGGCGGCGCTCGGCGATGACTTCCAGCAAGATATCGATGGCCAGGTTGCTGTCTTGCTGGGCTTTTTCCCGGCGCTCGTCGGAGATAGTCGGGTTCCAGGTTTCGGTAAAGGTCAGCACCGTTTGCTTGATCTGGGGCCAGTATTTTTCTGGAATACCCACCATGCGAGTGATGGAGATAAAGGGGATGTGCCGCGCGACATCTTCAATATAGTCGAATTCATCGGCGTCTTTTAAGCCCTCGAAAAGGCGGACGATATCGGGCTCGATGCGTCGGTTGATGTTATCAACAACATTGCGAGAAAACGCCGGGGAAGTGATTTTGCGAATAAGGCGGTGGTGGTCCGGGTCAGCCAGCAGGCTGTGGCCCACCAGGGCGCGCTCGAAGTTATTCCAGTTTTCTTCCAGTGGCCGTGGCGGCGCAAACTCCCAGTCGTAAAAGTCTGAGCTCAGGTACTCATTCTTCCAGCAATCCATAATGTCGGGCATGCGGGTCATAACCCAGCACATCCAGGGGGCATACCACACCAAGCGACCGCGCTCGGAAAGCGCCTTGCACTGGGGGCCGGGATCCAAGGCATATTCCATGGAATTGGGATTGAAGATAGATTCGATCGGGGGCAGCTCACGCTGTTCGGTGGTTTGCATTGCGTACACTCCTTATCTTTATTGTTTTGCACCGCCGCAACGGCTCGCAAAAATATCGGTGTTTGCGAAAAAATATACTACCGTGTATTTTTATTCTCAAGTGACATTATTTTTAATTTACCGCGCGTCGCGGCGATAACAATAAGGAGTGGTAATGCAAAACTTTACAGACAAGGTAGCGGTAATCACCGGCGGGGCCAGTGGTGTGGGGCGCGCATTGGCGCTCGCGCTGGCCGATGAGGGAGCCAAGCTGGTGATTGCCGACATCGAAGAAAATGCTTTGCAGCGCTGCAAAGCGGAATTGGAGGAGCGCGGAGCCCAGTGTTTGGCGCAACGCGCCGATGTTACGCAGCCAGAGTCGATGGCTGCTCTTGCCGAGGCGGCGTTTACCCACTTTTCCGGGGTGCACCTCGTTTTTGCCAACGCCGGTGTGGGGACGGGCGAAGGCGGCAATATGTGGGAGTACAGCGCCAATGATTGGGAGTGGGGCTTCCGGGTAAATACCTGGGGCTTGATCAACACCATTAACGCCTTTGTCCCCCGCTTGGTGGAGCAGGGCGAAGAGGCGCACTTTGTGGTGACTGGCTCGGGGAATGGCGCGTTCTTAATGTTACCGGATACGCCGATCTACACCGCGACCAAGGCAGCGGCGCAGGCGATTACGGAAAACCTGCATTTTCAGTTGCAGGCCCAGCAATCGCCGGTGAAGGTCAATGCCCTGTTTCCCGGCCCACATGTGGTGAATACCGGCATCTTTAATTCTGAACGCAATCGTCCTGAGGATTTGCCCGTCGACCCGAATAAGCCCGATTCTGGTATTCACTCGGTCGATGATATGAAGGCGATCATGGCGCAATACGATATGGAGTTGAAAACCACCGAGCCGGAAGAAGTTGCTGCGTTTGCGCTCAACGGGCTGCGCGAAGACAAGTTTTGGATTACCCCAATGTCGGAGAAGTCCCGGGCCGCCTTTATTGAGCGCACCCAGGGCATTCTCAATGGCGTAACGCCAACGCCGCCAAACGTACTGTAGGAGGCATTCGCTTGACGGACCGGCTTACGCTACCATTCGACGCTTTGACAGAGATGGGAGAATCATCGGTGCCAGCGAGCCAGCTTGGTCGGCGAGAGCGCAAAAAAAAGGCCGTGCGCGAGACCATTCGTAAAGAGACATTGCGCTTGATCGGCCGCCATGGGGTAGACGGGCTGACCATCGACGCGATCTGTGATTGCGTGGATATCGCCAAGAAAACCTTTTACAACTACTACGCGACCAAACATGACTTAATGGTGGAGCTGTGTCAGGAGGAGTTGCTGCAACGCACCGATCAATTGATTGACGATGTGCTGGCCAGCGGTAAATCTTTTGAGCAACAGCTCGGTCACATCATTGAGGTGTTTATCAATCGCGAGCAGTTGGCGGGCGGTATCGAACGTGAGCTGATCGCCTATTCAGTCGGCGCAATGTCGGCGAATATTAGCCAGGGCGCGGGGCAGTTGGCCTTTATTAACAGTAGCTTCCTGCGTTTGTATGAGCACAATCGCCAGGCCTTAAAGCCGGAGCTGAGTCCGGCTTTCTGTGCGGAAATGACCGTGGGCATGTTCAATGCCATCACGCTGAACTGGGTGCACGATGAAAGTTACGATTCAGAAACCCGTTATCGTCAATTACTCGCCTTTATAAAAAGCAGCATGCTTGCCTGAAAGCGCCGCTGTGCTGGCATCGGTAGACCGATGTCAGCACTTTTCTTTTCCCGCCTTACCAATCAGTAATCATTTCTCCGCTGCTCTCGCTTGACCGAAATAGGGAAACCGTATACTTTTTTTACATCACGGTTACCTTTTTGAGAGAAGGGTCAGGAGGGAGAATGAATAATAGATATAAGAAGCCCATCCCATGCGGCTGGTTTGCCATTGAGTACAGCAAAGAGCTCGCCCCTAAGGATGTGAAGCCGCTGAAGTATTTCGGCCGGGACCTGGTGCTGTTTCGCACGGAATCGGGTGAGGCAGTATTGCTAGACGCCCACTGCCCGCACTTGGGTGCTCATCTGGGGCACGGTGGTCAGGTAAAGGGGGAGAGCATCGCCTGTCCCTTCCACGCCTGGGAATTTAACGGCGAGGGCTTTTGTACCAAGGTGCCCTACGCGAAAAATATGCCGCCTAAAGTCGATGGCAAGCAGGCAATTGGCAACTACCCTGTGGTGGAGCTGAATCAAATGATTTGGGCCTGGTATCACCCCCAAGGGGTGGCGCCGCTGTGGGAGGTTGAGCGCCACGCCGAGTTGCACTCCGACGAGTGGACGGAGATGGATGTCTTCGATTGGCAGATTAACTCGATCATTCAGGAGACCGGTGAAAATGCCGTGGACATCGCGCATTTTGTGACCGTTCATGAGTCTCCGGAAATGCCGGATGGCCACGTCACCATCGACGGTTACAAACGCAGCACGCTGATGGACAGCCTACAGCACGCCATCGATGAAGAGGGTAATGTAGACCTGAGTGGCGAGAACTATGACCAGGGGCGTCTGGAAACCTATTCATTTGGCCCGGGACAAACCTACCAAAAATTCTCTCGCATGTTCGATATTGTCATGATGGGCACCATCACACCTATCGACGACCAGAACATTCACATGCGTTTTAACTTCTCTATGCCAAAACAGCAGAGTGGTGAGCACACCCTATACGCCAATGCCTTCCGCGACGAGATCGTTCGCCAAGTCGGTCAGGATATCCCTATCTGGGAAAACAAAGTGTATCTGGAGCACCCCACGCTGTGTGATGGCGACGGCCCGATCGCAAAATACCGTAAGTGGTTTGAGCAATTTTACGCGGCGTAGATCGCGGTGCTCAACCCGTCCCAAAACCATAATAACGAGGAATAACTACCATGACTGACTCCAACGCCCCTATGGGTAAGCCCGGCGATATTCTCAACTGGCCGATGCTAAAAATTCGCTATAAAACGGACGCTGAGGCGATAGCGAAACTTTTACCGCCCGGTATTGAGCCAGGTAAAGAACCGGGCGTGACCATTACTATTTATAACTTCCCGGTATTAAATGAGCCCGAGTATGGTTGCGTGGTGAATGTTGACGCTAACTACAATGGCATTGAAGGCGAGTACACTCTGGGTATTGCCATCGATCAGGAGGCGGCAATTTACGGAAGTCACGAGCGCTGGGGGCAGCCGAAGTATTATGGGGAGACCCAGTACTTCCGCTTGATGGACTACGTATCAGCAAAGGTGAGCCACCGCGGATATACCTTTCTGGAGTTTAAGGGGCAGGTGACCGGTGAGGGCGAGATTCCCCCGGAGCACGAAACGAATGAGTGGTGGATAAAGCACCTGCGCGGTGTGGATATGGAAAACCCCAGCTGGGACTTCCCACCTCACGTTGTGCGTGTTTACGCAAAATACGGCACGGCGCATATCGAGAAATTGCAGGGCCAGGTCACGCTAAATGACAGCCCTTGGGACCCTCTGGCCAGCAAACTGCCTATGCGAACGGAGGCCGAGGCATGGCTGTGGACACCGATTTTCCTCGACCGTCGCATTACGCTCGAAGGCCCGCTGGACCCCGAGGGCTTTATGCCCTTTGCCGACACCATTGGCGGCTCTCGCTGGCCCGGTGAAAATGGTGGCCCCAAACAAGCCTAGAACCACCCTCGCCGGGTATCACCGCCCGGCTTTTTTCCGCTTTTCTGTGAGCTTGTCGCGCCGATAAGCTGATCTCCCTCATTGCTGTTGATTCAGGTCAATGGGAATGGCGTTGCCGCATATTATGATGCCTTGGCTAGAATAATATGGAGCGGGCCATGCATCCCATTTTTTTGCAGTTGGAAACGGATCATCAGCGCATGCAGCGAATGCTGTATGACCTCAATCATCAAATTGAGAGCTACTTTGGCTTACATGATGCGCCGGCGGATGTCGACGCAATGATGCGTTGCCTGGATTACATCCAGATCTACCCCGAAGTATGGCACCACCCTGTTGAAGATATCATTTTTAGACAGCTGCTCACCAAGCCCGGAGTGAATCACTACGCCGTGGAAAATGTATTGCGAGACCACGGCATGCTGGAGGCCTTGAGTGATCAGCTGTCGCTGATATTTTCTGAATTGCGGCTGAGTGAAAAGCCTGTCCGGCCGGCAATTATTCGCTTAAGTAAGCATTATCACAGTCGTCAGATATCGCACATTCATGAAGAGCGAGGCATCTTTCAGATGGCCGGAGAGTTGTTTGGCGACGCTGATTGGCAGGCGATTGAGCGCGAGATAGATGCCGTCATCGGGCCGATTGGTCAGCACGAGCGAGATGATTATCTATCGACATTTAAGCCTGAGCATGCGTCTTACTCTGGTGCATTCAAACAGTAGTATTGAAGGGAATATCCATGCCGACTGCGATCGCAAGAGAATTTGATAACGCCACTGATATGGTGCGCCGCTATGCGGTGCAGGGGCCGCGCTACACGTCGTACCCTACGGCACTGAACTTTAGCGAAGCGTTTACCGATCGCGATTATGTGCGCTTTCTTGACGATGCAAGAAATAGCCCATCGCCGCTGTCCTTATATGTGCACATTCCGTTTTGTCGAAGCCTCTGCTACTACTGTGCATGCAATAAAATTATTACCAAAGACCCGCGAGCAAGTCGTCGTTATCTGGACCACTTAAACAGAGAGCTACAGCTCCTGTCGCGGCATGTGGGCGTGTCCCGCCGTGTAAGTCAGCTTCACCTGGGGGGTGGAACGCCAAACTACCTGGACAAAGCGGAAATGACCGAGCTCGTGCATCAACTTGCCAGTCACTTCAATCTCGATGACAGTGACGACCGGGAGTTTTCCATCGAGTTGGATCCGCGTTGCGTCGATGAGGATTATTTGGCCTTGCTTAAAGGCTTGGGTTTTAACCGTGTCAGCTTTGGTGTGCAAGATACGAACCCCGATGTGCAGCAGGCCATTAATCGCGTACAGAGTGAAGATATGATCGCCGAGCTGGTGTCATTGGCGCGGCGTTTTAAATTTAGATCGGTGAGTGCAGATTTAATATACGGCCTGCCATTACAGACCGAGGAAAGTTTTAAAGCGACGCTGGACGCATTAATTGCCATGTCGCCAGATAGAATTGCCATCTACCATTACGCCCATATGCCACAGCGTTTTAAATGGCAAAAGTCGATGGATAGATACCCAATGCCAGATAGCGAAGAGAAACTGAAAATTTTTGCTCTGGCGAGCCAGCGATTGCAAGCTGCGGGGTATTTGCATATTGGTATGGATCATTTTGTTAAGCCCAATGACGAGCTGGCCATTTATCAGCAGCAGGGCCGTCTGCAACGAAATTTCCAGGGCTATTCGACCTGCCATTCACCCGATGTATTGGGGATGGGGGTGTCCGCGATAAGCTCTCTGGGGCGCTGCTATGCCCAGAATGAGAAGGATCTTGAAGCCTACTACGCCGAGATTGACGCTGGGCGACTGCCGGTGGCTCGCGGGTTAGAGCTTTCAGCAGAAGATATGCTTCGTCGCTACGTTATTATGCAGTTGGCCTGTAACTTAAAGCTGGACTTTAAGGAGTTGCACGGTCGCTATCAGGTCAGCTTTAGAGAAAAATTTGCTGCCGTCCTGCCGTCGCTAGAAGAATTTCACAATTCAGGCGTGTTGTTACTCAGCGATGAGGGGATAAAAATAACGGAAGCGGGGCGGGCAGTTTTACGAAATGTTTGCATGCTATTTGATGAAAGTTTGTCTCTGCACCGCGGAGCATATTCCAAAACCTTGTAGCGGTTTACAGGCTTTTGGCGCGCTATTTTATTGTGTAGTAACTTTATCGCGACTACGCCGAAAGTAGACTTGACCCACCCGGAGATAAGGCGTTCAATGGCGGCAGTAATCACCCCCCGACATGTGTAAGGAGACCACATGCGACGCGCGGAAGCCTCCAAAGCCTGCCCCCACAACCCTGCTGTTAGCTGTAACAATTGTCGATTAAGTGGCATCTGCTTGCCACTGGCTCTGGAAAGCGATGAAATTGTTAAGCTGGACAATATCGTGCAGCGCGGTCGCCCCCTGCCAAAGAGCCGTCATATATTCCGTGAAGGCGATGCGTTTACGTCTGTATTTGCCGTGCGCTCTGGTGCTGTAAAAACGTATAGCATTACCGATGCTGGAGAGGAGCAGGTCACCGGTTTTTATTTTCCGGGTGAAGTTGTTGGCTTGGATGGTATTGGTCAAAACCGCTACGCGAGTTCCGCTGTTTCATTAGAGGTGTCGGCGATTTGTGAAATTCCTTTTTCTCAGATCGAAGATCTCAGCGGCCAGTTGCCCAATCTCCAAAGACACTTTTTCAAGCTGTTGAGTAGCGAGATCGTTGATGATCAGCGACACATTACCTTGCTCAGTAAAAATACGGCTGACGAGCGTGTCGCATCGCTGTTAGTGAGCATCTCTGCTCGCCAGGCGCGCCGTAAATTGTCGGCATCCGCGTTTAGATTGCCAATGTCGCGTGCGGATATTGCCAGCTTTCTGGGGCTCACTGTCGAGACCGTAAGCCGCGTTCTCAGCCGTTTTGCAAAACAAGACTTAATTCGAATCGACAATAAGGAAATTAGCGATCTCGATGTCGAAGGCCTTAAGGCAGCCGCAAACCTTCAGCCGTAATTGTGGCTGTCATTGTGCCGTAGTGGCACAGGCTTGACTCAGATCAACCGGAGCCGCCCGTTGGGCGGTAAACTTTCAATAAATCTCCCCGGAAAGAGTGAGTAGGCCGTGAGTGCAATAATTAGCAATCCCCTAGGTTTTTTGTTCAGTCCCCGTAAGCAGTGGCGCATGGTTGCCGATGCCGGCGATGAGGGTTTGGCGGCCAAGCTGCTTTACCCCATCATTCTTGCCATTGGGCCATGCGTTGCGTGGTACTACGGTGCCAGCCAAGTGGGTTGGACGGTGGGCGATGGCGAGGTGGTGCGCCTGACTCAGGCGAGTGCTCTGCAGATTGTCATTGCCTTCTATTTTGCGATGTTGGGCTCGTTGGCAGTGATCGGATATTTCGTTCACTGGATGTCCGAGACCTATGGCGCTTCCTCGTCGGTGCTCAAGGGCATCGTCTTATCTGGATACACGGCAACTCCGCTGTTCATTGCGGGGCTTTGCGGTTTCTTTCCTCTTTTCTGGTTTGATCTGACCCTGGGTATTCTGGCCTTGGGTTGGTCTGTATACCTGCTGTATTTAGGTATTCCGCTGGCGATGGGAATTCCTGAAGAGCGCGGCTTTTTGTACGCCTCGGCGGTAGTCGCAATCTGTATGGTGATATTTATGGCGCTAATGGGCGCGGTGGTTATTCTCTGGGATATGGGAATGACACCGGTGTTCACTGATTAGCGGCATAAATGAGTCGGTAGGAAGGTAAATTTTCTGCGGCATAGTGTCGCAGGCCTGTTTAGCTTTCTGTTGATCTGGGTCAGCATTGCGGCCCCCACCTGCTGGGACAATACCCACCTCCATCATGTCTGCCCGAACGGCGCTGGTTGCCGGTTCGCGCATAGTCCACCTGAGGTTCGTGAACTGTCATGACATCTTCGCAAGAACATCCAACTTACAACTACAAAGTGGTGCGGCAATTCACCATTATGACTGTGGTATGGGGCATCGTCGGAATGACCGTCGGCGTTCTCATCGCAGCGCAATTGGTTTGGCCGCAACTCAACTTCGACACGCCCTGGCTCAGTTTTGGGCGACTGCGACCCCTGCATACTAACGCGGTTATATTTGCGTTTGGTGGCTGTGCTCTGATGGGGTCTTCGCTGTTTGTGGTGCAGCGCACCTGTCAAACGGCGCTACTGTCGGACCGCCTCGCGGCGTTCGTCTTCTGGGGGTGGCAGCTGGTCATCTTGCTGGCAGCGATTACGCTTCCCATGGGGCTTACCTCCGCTAAGGAGTATGCCGAGCTTGAATGGCCGATAGATGTGCTTATCGCCGTGGTTTGGGTGGCCTATGCGGTACTCTTTTTCGGCACGATCATGCGTCGGAAGATGTCGCATATTTATGTGGCGAACTGGTTCTACGGCGCGTTTATCGTGACCATTGCGGTGCTTCACATCGTCAATAGCGCCGCGATTCCAGTGAGCATGTCCAAGTCTTATTCGGCCTACTCCGGTGCTGTCGACGCCATGATCCAGTGGTGGTACGGGCACAATGCTGTGGGCTTCTTCCTGACGGCAGGCTTCCTGGGAATGATGTACTACTTCGTTCCTAAGCAGGCTGGGCGTCCGGTCTACTCATATCGGCTATCGATCGTTCACTTCTGGGCGTTGGTCTCTGTATACATCTGGGCTGGCCCTCATCACCTTCACTATACCGCGCTGCCTGACTGGGCACAGAGCCTGGGTATGGTGATGTCGCTGATCCTGCTGGCACCCTCATGGGGCGGTATGATCAACGGTATGATGACCCTCAGTGGTGCCTGGCACAAACTGCGCACTGACCCCATTCTGCGCTTCCTGATTGTGTCGCTTTCTTTCTACGGTATGTCGACGTTTGAAGGTCCGATGATGTCGATCAAAACCGTTAACTCTCTTTCTCATTACACTGACTGGACGATTGGTCATGTGCATTCCGGCGCATTGGGCTGGGTGGCGATGATCTCCATCGGCATGGTTTATCACTTGATTCCCGTGCTCTTTGACCGCAAGCAAATGTACAGCGTCAATATGATCAATACACACTTTTGGCTATCCACCATCGGTACCGTGCTTTACATCGCATCCATGTGGGTAAACGGCATTGTTCAGGGCCTGATGTGGCGCGCCTACAACGCCGATGGCAGCCTGACCTACAGCTTTGCTGAATCGGTTATCGCCAGCCACCCTGGCTACGTAGTGCGACTGTTTGGTGGGTTCCTGTTCCTGGTCGGCATGTTGTTGATGGCTTGGAACGTTTGGAAAACCATTTCCAGCAAAGAAACTAAGGAACTGGTGGCAAATACTGCGGGGGCTGAAGCATGAATCACGACGTCGTCGAGAAAAATATCGGCTTGATGATTATTTTTATCATTGTCGCCATTAGTTTTGGAGCCTTGGTGGAGATCGTGCCGCTTTTCTTCCAAAAGCAAACGACAGAGCCGATTGCTGGCTTGAAGCCATTAAACGCGATGCAGCTAACCGGCCGAGATATCTATATCCGTGAAGGCTGCCACGTATGTCATTCGCAAATGGTTCGCCCTATGCGCTCTGAAACAGAGCGCTATGGACACTACTCTGTTGCTGGTGAATCTGTTTACGAACACCCCTTCCTGTGGGGCTCCAAGCGAACAGGGCCCGATTTGGCGCGCTTAGGTGGACGTTATAGCGACGAGTGGCACCGTGCTCACTTGTATAACCCGCGCGATGTCGTGCCCGAATCCATTATGCCGTCGTATCCCTGGTTGTTTAAGAACGAGATCAATGGCGATGAAGTTGGGAAGAAAATGCGAGCGCTGCGCAAAGTGGGTGTGCCCTACACCGACGACGACATCGCCACAGCGGCCTCCCAAGTGGAAGGTAAGAAAGAGATCGACGCCATGGTTGCCTACTTGCAGCAGCTGGGAACACTTATCAAGTACAAGCGTTGAGGAGGATGTATGTTTGATCAAGACAATCTACGTGCTTTATCAACGTTGTTGCTGTTCCTGGCTTTCATGGGTGTGTGTTTCAACGTGTATAGAAGAAGCCGTAAATCGATGTATGACGAAGCAGCTCAGCTGCCATTTGTAGACGAAGGTAAAGCAAAGCAGGAGAGCCGAGATGAGTGATTTTTGGAGTGGCTGGATCATTGTCCTAACGGCAGTCTCCTATGTGCTTTTGGCATGGCTTCTGCTGTCAAATCGCAAGATCAATCAACATAAAGACGGTGCGACAACAGGTCACATTTACGATGGTATCGAGGAATACGATAATCCTATGCCATCTTGGTGGATCAAGATGTTTGTGCTCAGCATGGTGTTCGGTGCGGGCTACCTGTTGGCCTACCCTGGCATGGGCAAATTCCCCGGCCTGTTGAATTGGACGTCGGTTTCGCAGTGGCAGGGCAATGTGGATGCGGCAAAGCAAAAGAACGAAGCGCTCTACGCTGAGTTTATGCAGAAAGATGCCGAGGCATTGGTTGCCGACCCCAAAGCGATGCGTATTGCCAAACGGGTGTTCGCCAACAACTGTGCGATTTGCCACGGCAATGATGCAAAAGGGAGCTACGGCTTTCCGAACTTGACCGACAACGACTGGTTGTACGGAGGCAGTCCGGATCAAATTGCTCACTCTATTCGCGATGGTCGTAGTGGCATGATGCCTGGTTGGCAGTCGGTACTCGGCGCCGAGGGTGTCAAGTCGATGGGGGCTTACGTGCAAAGCTTACGCGATGCTCAGGCGAGTGCCTCGGCGGAGCATGCCGAATCGCGCGAGAAGTTCACCATGCTGTGTGCAGGCTGTCACGGTGCATCGGGCGAGGGCAATATTGCTATGGGTGCCCCTCGGTTGAATGACGACATTTGGCTGTACGGTGGTGACACCGGCAAGATTATCCACAGTATCGCCAATGGCCGGTCAGGAAAAATGCCCGCTCATGCTGACAATTTGAGCGCAGCGAAGATCCACCTACTCAGTGCCTATGTTTATCAGCTTGCAGAAGAGGAACCATAATCTGCTATGAACACTCAGGAGCGGCAACCGGCTGGCGGTAGTGAAACAAAGCCAGAAAACCTAGCGGTAGAAATTGTAGTCCCTGCGGAAGTTGGGGAAATCGATCTCTACCAAAAGCGAGAAAAAATATACACTCGCGCAATTGAAGGGTTTTATCAGCGCATTCGCGTATTCACCGGTTGGCCGCTGTTGTTGGGCTATATCATTCTACCTTGGTTAAATTGGGATGGCCGTCAGTCGGTCCTGTTTGACCTGCCCGCGCGGCAATTTCATGTTCTCGGGCTCACCTTTTGGCCACAAGATATGACGATGTTGGCCTGGGTATTGATCATCGCTGCCTTCGGTCTTTTCGCGGTCACCAACCTCGCTGGTCGAGTGTGGTGCGGCTACAGCTGCCCGCAGACCGTATGGACCAGCATCTTTATGTGGATGGAACAGAAGGCTGAGGGAACGCGGAACCAGCGTATCAAGCTTGACGCGGCGCCCTGGTCCCTCGAAAAGCTGCGCAAGAAGGCGTACAAACACTCTATGTGGCTGGGCTTTGCATTTTTAACCGGCTTCACCTTTGTTGGCTACTTTACCCCCGTTCGAGAGCTTGCCGTCGACTTTATTGACCTCTCAGCGAATGGCTGGGCTTTCTTCTGGATCGCGTTCTTTACCGCCGCGACCTACCTCAATGCCGGTTGGATGCGTGAGCAAGTATGCATGTATATGTGTCCCTACGCGCGCTTTCAATCAGCGATGTTCGACCCCGACACGCTAATCATCAGTTACGACAGTAAGCGCGGTGAACCCCGTGGCTCACGGAAACGGGAAGCGCAATCCCAGGGCGTTGGCCTGGGTGATTGCATAGATTGCCAATTGTGTGTGCAAGTCTGTCCTACCGGGATCGATATTCGCGATGGTCTTCAATACGAGTGTATTGGCTGTGCCTTGTGTGTGGATGCCTGTAACTCGGTAATGGATAAAATGGGTTACGAGCCCGGGCTGATTCGCTACGCAACGGAAAATAGCTTAAAGGGCAAGAAGACCCATATCATGCGTCCGCGCCTGCTGGGTTATGTGGTAGCGATGACGCTGATGGTGGGGCTGTTAGCCTATAATATTGCTGATCGCGATGTGATTGAATTAAGCGTGCTGCGCGACCGTCAGGCGCTATTCACCGAAGTGCAGGACGGCATGATTGAAAATAGCTACACCGTAAAGATCGCGAATAAAACACAGCAGGAGCATCGCTATCAGGTCGTTGTCGAGAGTGAGATAAACTTCGAAAACTTCCACAAGCAGGAAATCAGTTTACAATCCGGAGAGCTCTTAGACTTACCAATGCGACTGCAGGCTCGCGCAGACAGCCTTCCTTCCAGTCGTTCGCCGATCACGATCAGCGTACGGCAAATGGACAAGGAGAGCAGTGTTGCCGAAGTTGAAAGCAGTTTCTTTGGTCCGGTTCCTCAGCGTTAAGGTTAAATTGTGCCTATGAATGCCGCCGCTAACACCCCTTGGTATCGCCAGTTTTGGCCGTGGTTCTTAATTGTACTGCCAGGCGCTGTCGTGGTGGCGGGGCTGTCCACCGTCGCCATTTCGATGAAGCACGCCGATAACTTGGTTGCCGACGATTACTACAAAGAAGGTTTGGCGATTAACCAGCGCTTGTCTCAGGATCGCCGCGCCGCGGAGAGTAATATTTCGGCGGCGATCGATTTTGCTTCGGGTGGCAGTATTCTCCTCGAGCTCTCCGGCAATACCGTGTCATGGCCAGACCATGTGCAGTTGCTGTTACAACACCCGACCAGCCAGGAGCTTGATCACAGTGTGGTGTTGTCTCGTGAGTCTCAGGGCGGCTATCGCGTTGATGTCGATACGCTTGTGCAGGGACGTTGGTATCTGACCTTACAGAGTGTCGGTTTGCCCGAGGCAGAAAGTTGGCGCTTAAAGGGAGAGGTCGATCTGAATAGCCGGCGGGAAGCCCTATTGGTGAGCCGTATCGGTGGCTGAGACAAGCTGCTTTCATTGCGGTGAGCCGTTGCCAGCGAAAGGCCGCTATAGCTTAATTATCGATGGCCAAGAGCGATTGATGTGCTGCCCGGCCTGCGTCGCAGTGTCGGAATGCATATTGGGAGCGGGTCTGGACGACTACTACCGCATGCGGGACCAGCAAGCTAACCGCCCTGCGGCCAGCGCTGAAGATTATCTGCAATACGATTCTCCCGCCGTATTCGAGCAGTTCTCCCACCCCGATGGCGAATGTTGGCAGAGCCAGCTCAGCGTCAGTGATATGCATTGTGCGGCCTGCGCCTGGTTGATCGAAAACCGCCTCGGTGCAATCGATGGTGTCAACGCAGTCCGTGTCAATTTGCAGCGCGGCATGGCAACAGTAGAGTGGTGTCCCGCCCAGGTTCAGCTCAGTGAGATTTTTGCGTCGGTTCATCAGCTCGGCTACGGCGTTCAACCCTGGTCTGCTGAGGCCCATCTCCAGCAACTGCAAGAAGGACAGAAAAGCCTGTTAAGGCGCCTTGGTTTGGCTGGCGTGGCGATGATGCAGTTAATGATGACTGCCATCGCACTTTACGCTGGCGACTTTCAGGGCATCGACACCGATATCCGTCAATTGCTGCGTTGGTTTAGTTTGGCGATTGCCACGCCAGTGATTTTGTATTCCGCACAACCGTTTTTTTCCGGCGCGTGGCGGGGTATCAAGGCAGGCCGAGCGGGCATGGATGTGCCGGTTTCCATCGCTATGCTCGCCGCCTATGGTGCCAGCCTAAGGGCGACGGTAAGCGGGGAAGGTCACGTCTATTTCGATACGGTGAGCATGTTTTGCTTTTTCTTGCTGCTCAGCCGCTACCTGCAAAATGCGGTGCAGTTGCGCCGCGAATCCTCAATTCGACCATTACTTCCCCTCACCGCCAGGAAAGTTGCGCCCGACGGTGCAAACCAGTGGGTGGCGCTGTCGGCACTCCAGGATGGCGATGAGCTGCTGGTGCAGCCCGGTGAGCTGGTGCCCGTGGATGGTGTGGTCGTCAGCGGGCAGAGTAGTGTTGAGGATAGCGCCTTCACCGGCGAGTTTATGCCGCGCAGTAAAGTGCCCGGCGATACCGTACTGGCGGGTAGCCACAATATTGATGGCAGTTTGTGTCTTCGCCTTCAGGGCCACCCAGAGCAAAGTAGCTTGTCGCAAATTGATCAGTTGCTCGACAGTGCGCGCCTTGCTAAACCCCCGATAGCAGAGCTCGCCGACCGGATCAGTGGCTACTTCACCTTGTTTGTGTTGTTCTGCGCAGCGGCGGCCTATACCTATTGGTCTTTCAACCCTGGCCACAGCGCTTTTCTCACCGCGCTTGCGGTGCTTGTGGTGAGCTGCCCCTGTGCGTTGTCGCTGGCAACCCCCAGCAGTTATTCTGCGGCGGTCAGCGGCCTGCGTCGCCGCGGGGCCTTGGTTGCCAATGCGGCGGTGCTTGAGAATTTGGCAGGCATCAGCCATGTTATTTTTGATAAAACCGGCACGCTTACCGAGGGCCGTCCTCGCCTGTTGAAAGTGGAGCTTGCTGGCGAGTTAGACGAATGCCAGGCACTGAGTATTGCCGCCGCACTTGAAGCCCCATCCAGCCACCCGATTGCGCAGGCTTTTTCAGTCGATGCCCTCGGTGCAGCAGGCTATACACTGACAGCGCTGGCGCCCAGTCAGCTCGATTTGCAGGCCGGGCAGGGAATTAGCGCCGTTATTAATGGCGACAGCTATAAAATTGGCCGACGTGAGTTTTGCGGCTTTGCCGAGCAAGGTGACAGCGATGAGTTGATGACTGTGTACCTTGCTAAAAACGGCAAACTTGCGGCGCGTTTTTTCCTTGAAGACACCCTGCGTGAAGGCGCTGCGCAGGCGCTGGCCTTTTTAAAGCAGCGCGGTGTGCGCAGTGTGTTGTTAAGCGGTGACAGCTCTGATCAAGTCGCCGTTCTCGCCAACGCTTTGGGCTTTGATGAGTATCAAGCGGGCTGCACGGCTGCCGATAAACTGGCCCGTATTAGCTCACTGCAGGCAATGGGCGGCACGGTGCTTATGGTCGGTGACGGCGTTAATGATGCGCCGGTTATTGCCGCCGCCGATGTCTCAGTCGCGATGGCGGGGGCGAGTGATCTGACGCGCTCCTGTGCAGATGTGGCACTATTGAGCGATCGCTTAAGCTTGATCGAGTTGTTGTTTACCAAATCCGCCAAGATGGGGCGTATTCTTCGGCAAAATATATTCTGGGCCTTGCTGTATAACGGCACGGCCTTGCCAGCAGCCGCAGCGGGCTTGGTGCCGCCGTGGTTAGCAGCAATCGGTATGTCGTTGAGCTCGCTGGTCGTGGTGTTAAATGCCCTGCGTTTGGATAGACAAGAACAACAGCGATCGCTGAATACTCAGCATGTGGAGTTGGCCAGTGTCTAGTTTATATATTCTACTTCCGGTCGCGTTGGTGTTTTTCGTCGCCATTTGCGCGCTCTTTTTTTGGGCGGTGAATCATCGTCAATTTGACGATCTTGACCGCGAGGCGCAGCGGATTCTCTACGATGACGAACGCCGCAAGAAGCGCGCTGACAAAAACGATGATTGATCCCAGTAACATCAATTACACCGCGGCGTTTATGCTCGGCTTGATGGGCAGCCCGCACTGTTTGGGAATGTGCGGTGCCATCAGCGCGCTTAGCGCGGCGTCCAGCGCGGGGCGATCGCCAATCTTAATGTTGGGCTTTCAATTTGGTCGAATCAGCAGCTACGCCCTTATTGGCGCGATCGGCGGCGGTATTGCCGCGTGGCTCGGCGCGGAGTTTATGGTCGTTGGCAAGGCGTTGCGATTATTGGCGAGCGTGCTACTGATTATGGTCGCCGTCGCACTGGCAGGCTGGTGGCGGGGTGGTGGCCTTATTGAACGCGGCGGCGCGAAAATTTGGCGTCGTATCCAGCCGCTTACCGTGAAACTATTGCCGGCTGATCGTTTGCCCAAAGCGCTGGCGCTGGGTGTACTGTGGGGCTTTTTGCCCTGTGGGCTGATATACAGCAGCCTGGCGTGGGCCAGTACCAGTGGCAGCGCGTCGCAGGCGGCGGCACTGATGTTTTTCTTTGGCCTGGGCACGCTTCCGGCGATGTTGGCAGTCAGTGCCGCACAGCGCAGTGCGCTGGCATGGCTGCGCAACAGCTTCTTTCGAAATACCGTTGCGGTATTCATGATTCTGTGGGCGGTCTTTTCTGCGTCGACCCTGTTTGCTTCGCACGGTGGTCACTCGGGAGCGACTGATGGTGCTGGTCAGTCAATGGAGCACCATCACCACTGACAATTACTGATCAGCTACGCTGATTGGTCCGTCAGCGCTTGTGCGGTTCGGGATTGGTTGGGGCGGCCCAAGGTCGCCGAGATAGCGTTACCCGCATCGATAAGCGCAGACAGGTCAATGCCGTGGTGAATGCCGAGGCCGCTGAGCAGGTACACAACATCCTCACTTGCCACATTGCCCGACGCCCCTTTTGCGTAGGGGCAGCCCCCTAAGCCGGCAACCGAACTATCGATGGTCGCAATGCCGCGCAGCATTGCCGCGTAAATGTTGACCAGCGCCTGACCATAGGTGTCGTGACAATGCACGGCGAGCTGCTCGGGTGATATTTCGGCAAGCAAGCCGTCGAGTAAACGGTTCATCGACGCGGGGGTGCCCACGCCAATGGTGTCGCCCAACGATATTTCGTAGCAGCCCATCGCCAGCATTTCCCGACTCACCTCGAGGACCTTCTGTGGTGAAACGCTGCCGTCATAAGGACAGCCGAGCACGCAGGATACATAGCCGCGCACGCGTATTTTGGCGTCGTTGGCGCTTTGCATTACCGCTTCGAAGCGCTTGAGGCTGTCGGCAATACTGCAATTGATATTCTTTTGCGAGAAGCCCTCCGACGCGGCGGCAAATACCGCTACTTCTTTTACCCCAGCGGCGAGCGCGCGGTCGAGTCCCTGCAGGTTGGGCGTCAATGCGCTGTAACAGACCCCGTCGTCGGGAAGGGCGGCAAACACCGCTTCGCTGTTGGCCATTTGCGGCACCCACTTGGGGTTCACGAAGCTACCGGCTTCAATATGCTTGACGCCAGCGTTTGCAAGCCGCTGAATCAAAGCCACTTTGTTGGCAACGCTGATGGCGTGTTTTTCATTCTGTAAGCCGTCGCGGGGGCCGACTTCTACCAGCTTTACGCTATTGGGGAGCATGGCTAGGCCTCCTCGAAACTGAGTAAGCTGGCGCCGCCTTCAACCAGGTCACCTTCGCCGAAGTGGAAGCTAGCAACGTGGCCGGCTGATGGCGCGGTCACGCTGTGCTCCATTTTCATGGCTTCCATAATCATCAGTACATCGCCCTGTTGGACTGACTGCATGGGCTCTACCAACAGACTGACGATGCGCCCATTCATCGGCGCTAGCAGCCCGCCATGTTGCTCGTCGCTGGCACTTTGATAGCGATGGGGCTCACAGCGCAATGCCTGGCCACGTTCGGTGAACAACAGACAATCGTCTTTGGTGCTGCGGCGCAGCTGTTTTCTACAACCATTGATTTCCACCGTCACACTGCTGCCATCGAGGTTACCGTTCACGTGGAAGCGCTGGCCATCTATGGTTAAGGCCCAGCCAGCACTGAGGTGGCTGACGCCAACATTGACTCGCTGCCCGTCGATCGTTAACGCGAGTTCACGTGAGCGGGATAGGTTCAAGCGCCAACTGTCCTGTTTCCAGGGTGAGTCGCTACTGCACTGAGTGCTTTCGCAAAGCAGGTAGTGGAGAGCGGCTAGGGCGTGTAGCTGGGGCTGTTGCTCCGCTTGACGCTGTTGCTCGTCGCGGCGCATATCGTCGTAGTGTTTGTCGATGAAGCCGGTGTCAAAGTCCGCGGCTTCAAAGGCAGTGTGGCTGGCCAGTTGATACAGGAAGTCTCTGTTCGTGGTCAGGCCATCAATATGACATTCACACAGTGCCCGTTGTAAGCGTTTGAGCGCACGCTCGCGGTCTTCATCCCACACGACCAATTTGGCTATCATGGGGTCGTAGTACATGCTGATGGTATCACCAGCGATGACCCCTGAGTCGACGCGAGTATGGGGGTTTTCAGTGGGAAAGTGCAGGGTGTTCAAGCGTCCCGTCTGCGGCAAGAACTGTTGCTCGGGGTCTTCGGCGTAGAGCCTGGCTTCAAAGGCGTGTCCGCGAATTTGCAGCTCCTGTTGTTGGCAGGGCAGTGGCTCGCCGCTGGCGACCAGAAGCTGCCACTCCACCAAGTCCTGGCCGCTGATCATTTCAGTGACGGGGTGTTCTACCTGCAGGCGGGTATTCATTTCCATAAAATAGAAACCGTTGTCGCTGTTAAGCAGAAACTCCACCGTACCTGCGCCGCGGTAGCCAATCGCTTTTGCGGCCTGCACGGCGGCGTCGCCCATCGCCTCACGCAGTGACGCGCTCATGCCCGGGGCCGGCGCCTCTTCAATGACTTTCTGGTGGCGGCGTTGCAGCGAGCAGTCGCGTTCAAACACATGAACGGCATTGCCGTGGCCGTCACAAAATACCTGAATTTCCACGTGGCGAGGGCCGGTGAGGTATTTTTCCACCAGCATTTTGTCATCGCCAAATGCATTGATGGCCTCGCGGCGGGTGGCCGCCAAAGCGCTGTCAAAGTCCTCGGCTTGCCAGATAATGCGCATGCCTTTACCGCCGCCACCGGCGCTGGCCTTGAGTAACACCGGGTAGCCAATATCGGCCGCCGCCTGTTTTAGCAGTGCGTCGTCCTGGTCGTCCCCGTGGTAGCCTGGCAGCAGCGGCACGGCGGCCTCGCTCATAATCGCCTTCGCTGCCGACTTGGAACCCATGGCCTCAATCGCGCTGACAGGCGGCCCAATAAAGACGATGCCAGCGGCATCACATGCTCGACAGAAGTCAGCGTTTTCCGACAGAAAACCGTAGCCGGGGTGGACGGCTTCGGCGCCGCTGCGCTGTGCGACGTCGAGAATTTTGTCAGCGCAGAGGTAAGACTCAGTCGCGGCTGAAGGGCCGATATAGTAGGCCTCATCGGCCTGGGCAACGTGCTGGGCGTTGCGGTCGGCATCGCTGTATACGGCAACGGTTGCTACGCCCAGGCGTTTGGCTGTAGCGATGACCCGACAAGCGATTTCGCCGCGGTTGGCGATCAGGATTTTATTGAACATTTTACTCTCCGCTATGCCAAGCAGCTTGGCGTTTTTCCAGGAAGGCGGTCAGGCCTTCTTGCCCCTCGGGGGAGACGCGAATATCGGCGATGCGCTGACAGCTATCTTCGATCAGCGCGCTATTGGTTTCGCAATTTTGATAGTCCAACACTAGCTGTTTCGCCGCCCGCATGGCGGAGGGGCCATTGGCGAGCAGCTGTGCAACCAGTTGCTCCAGGCGGGCGTCGAGCTGGTCGTCATCGACACACTCACTCAGCAGCCCTAGTTCGGTGGCGGTGTTGGCGTCGAATCGCTCGGCGCTAAGAAAATAGCGGCGCGCGGCGCGCCCACCGATAGCGTTGATCACGTAGGGGCTGATGGTCGCGGGGATCAGGCCAATCTTTACTTCGCTCAGGCAGAAGCTTGCTCGCGTATTTCCAATCGCCATATCGCAGCAGCTGACCAGGCCGACACCGCCGCCAAAGGCCGCGCCGTTTACCCGGGCGATGGTCGGATGGGGGAAGCCGTTCAGCGCATCTAGCAGGGCCGCTAATGCGCGGGCGTCGCGCAGATTTTCCTCTACGCTGTAGTTGGCCATGCGCCGCATCCAGTTGGCATCGGCACCGGCAGAAAAGCTCTTCCCGTTGGCGGCTAATATCAACAAGCGCACCGCGGGGTTGGCCGCCAGCGTCGTCAGTGCGGCATGTATCTCTGCGATAAGGCTATCGTCAAAGGCGTTGTGAAGTGCTGGCCGGTTAAGCGTAAGAGTCGCGACGCCGCGTTGGTCGACGTCGCAGATAAGGGTCGCATCTGTCATGGGCTGCACTCCTACATCCGGAAGACGCCGAAGCGGCTGTCGTCGATGGTTTTATTCAAGCTGGCAGACAAACTCATGCCCAGCACACGGCGGGTATCCGCAGGGTCGATAACGCCGTCATCCCACAATCGTGCCGAGGCATAGAAGGGATGGCTCTGCTCGGCAAATTTATCCAGGATCGGCTGTTTGAAGGCCTGCTCCTGTTCATCGCTCCAGCTCTCGCCCTGGCGTTGGTATTGCGCGCGTTTAATGTCGGCCAGTACACCGGCCGCTTGTTCGCCGCCCATCACGCCGATTCGCGCGTTGGGCCACATATACATAAAGCGCGGCTCATACGCGCGGCCACACATACCGTAATTGCCCGCTCCGTAGGAGCCGCCGATAACGACGGTGAATTTTGGAACCTGGGCGCAGGCGACTGCCATCACCATTTTGGCGCCGTGACGAGCAATGCCGCCGGCTTCGTACTGCTTTCCTACCATAAAGCCGGTGATGTTCTGCAGGAAGATCAGCGGGATCTTGCGCTGTGCACACAGCTCGATAAAGTGGGCGCCTTTTTGTGCAGATTCACTGAACAGAATGCCATTGTTCGCGACGATGCCCACCGGGTAGCCGTATAGCCGCGCGAAGCCACAGACCAAACTGCTGCCAAACAGCGCCTTAAATTCGTCGAAGTCGGAACCGTCAACAATACGCGCGATTACTTCGCGCACATCGAAGGGCTTGCGGCTATCGTTGGGAATAACGCCGTAGAGTTCATCGGCGGCGTAGAGCGGTGCTTTGGTTTCGCATTGCTCTAGCTGTTGCGGTTTTTGGCGATTCAGCTTTGAGACGGCCTGTCGGGCCAGCTGCAGAGCATGCTCATCGTTTTCCGCGTAGTGATCAGCAACGCCCGACTCACGGCAATGCACGTCGGCGCCGCCAAGCTCTTCGGCCGTGACCACTTCCCCCGTTGCTGCCTTTACCAGCGGGGGGCCAGCCAGAAAGATGGTGCCCTGCTGCTTAACAATAATGGTTTCGTCAGCCATGGCAGGCACATAGGCGCCACCGGCAGTACAGGAGCCCATCACCACGGCGATTTGAGGAATATTCTTCGCCGACATATTCGCCTGGTTATAGAAAATACGGCCGAAGTGTTCGCGGTCTGGAAAAACCTCATCCTGGCGGGGCAGGTTGGCACCGCCGGAGTCCACCAGATAGATGCAGGGTAAGTGGTTTTGTTCGGCGATCGTCTGCGCGCGCAGGTGCTTTTTGACAGACAGGGGGTAATAGGAGCCGCCTTTAACCGTGGCATCATTGGCGACAATCATACATTCGATGCCGCAAACCTGCCCGATACCGGCGATGACGCCCGCCGCAGGTACGGACTCGCCGTAGACTCCTTCAGCCGCCAGCTGAGCGATTTCCAAAAAGGCGGCGCCGGGGTCCAGCAGGGCGTCGATACGCTCGCGGGCCAGCATTTTTCCGCGTTGGTGATGGCGCTCACGCGCTTTTTCACCACCGCCCTGGGCAATTTCTTCCGACTTGTTGCGCAGTGCCTCGACCTCTTTGGCCAGGGCCTGGTAGTTTTCCTGAAACTCAGCGCTGTGTTTGTCGACACGGGTGTTAAGCACGGTCATAGCAGGTCTCCAATCACTTAGCGGGTTTCGTTAAACAGTTCTCGACCGATCAGCATACGGCGAACCTCAGAGGTGCCTGCGCCAATCTCGTAAAGCTTGGCATCGCGAAGTAGGCGGCCTGTCGGGTAGTCGTTGATGTAGCCGTTGCCGCCGAGAGTTTGAATGGCTTGCAGAGCCATTTGTGTGGCCTTTTCAGCGGTATACAGAATGACGGCGGCGGCGTCTTTGCGGGTTTCTTCTCCGCGATCACAGCTTTTTGCGACAGTGTACAAATAGGCCCGGCTGGCATTGAGATCGCAGTACATGTCGGCGACCTTGCCCTGCATTAACTGAAACTCGCCAATGCTCTGGCCGAATTGGGTGCGCTCGTGTAAGTAGGGCACCACGACGTCCATGCAAGCCAGCATAATCCCCGTGGGCCCGCCAGACAGCACCGTGCGCTCGAAGTCCAGGCCGCTCATCAAAATGCGCGCGCCGTCGCCCTCATTGCCCATGAGGTTTTCTGCAGGGACCTCACAGTCCTGGAATACCAGCTCGCAGGTATTTGAGCCGCGCATACCCAGCTTGTCGAGTTTGGGGGAGCGGGAGAAGCCCGGGAAATCGCGCTCGACAATAAAGGCACTGATTCCCTTGGAGCCGCCCTGTGGGTCAGTTTTGGCATAGATCACATAGGTGTGAGCGTCGGGGCCGTTGGTGATCCACATTTTGTTGCCGTTGAGGATATAGCGGTCACCTTTTTTCTCTGCCCGCAGTTTCATGCTCACCACATCGGAGCCGGCGTTGGGTTCTGACATCGCCAGCGCGCCGATATGCTCGCCGCTGCATAGCTTGGGCAGATACTTCTCGCGCTGAGCCGCGTTGCCGTTTTTAAAGATCTGGTTTACGCACAAATTGGAATGCGCGCCGTAGGACAAGCCCACAGAGGCCGAGGCGCGGCTGATCTCTTCCATCGCCACAACGTGCGCCAGGTAGCCCATATCGCTGCCGCCGTATTCTTCGCTGACGGTGATACCCAGCAGGCCCAGGTCGCCGAATTTACGCCACAGGTCCAAGGGGAACTGGTTGTCCTTGTCTATGCTCTCTGCCCGCGGGGCAATTTCGGCCTGTGCAAAGCGATAAACCGTTTCTCGGAGCATATCGATGTCTTCGCCGAGGTCGAAGTTAAGGCTGGGGTAGGCGGTGCTCATATCAGGGCTCCTTAGCAGTGATGCTCTGGTCAGGCGAGGCGTTGTCTAAAGCGTCAAGGCATCGCGTCTCTGCGGCATCAAGTTCTTGTAATAGGGTTTGAATATCGTTGAGTTGTTGCTCTAGCTGCTGGCGCTTTTCGCGAATTTTGTCGATCAGTCTTTGCAACTGCGGGCTGTTGTCGCGCTGGGGGGCGTACATTTCAATAATGTCGCGGCTCTCCTCCAGTGACAGGCCTAGCCGTTTACCGCGCAGAATCAGTTTCAGCTTGGTGCGGTCAGCGCTGCTATACACTCGCGTTTGGCCCCTGCGTATGGGGCGCAGGAGCCCCTTCTCTTCGTAGAAGCGAATACTGCGGGTGGTAATGTCAAACTCCGAGGCGAGGTCGGAGATGCTGTACTGTTGCGTCATTTTGAAATGGGTTCAGGCGGTTGTGTTGCATGTTATAGATTACGTTTACGTTAACGTCAACTTTTTGTGTCACTTTTTCGCTGTGCTGTAACGAACTGAGCAAAGGGGGGGAGGGAGCCGCCGCTTGTTCGCAAGCAGCGGCGAGGGACCTAGCCTTAATTCAACTGGATTTGGCCAAAGTGGCTAACGCACTGATGTGTTGCGTGACCGACAAGGTCACCGCTGCGCTGAACCCAGACCGTGCGCATGCCCGCTTGGGCGGCGGCGTCGAGCTCTTCAACAATGTCGGACAAAAAGAGCGTTTGCGCGGCTGGTATGTCCAGTGCGCGGCTGATTTCCCGGTAGGAGGCGGCATCGCGTTTGGGGCCGGTGGTCGTGTCGAAGTAGTCACTGAACAGCTTGCGAAGGTCACCTGCCTCGCTGTGCCCGAAAAAAAGTTTCTGAGCGAGGATCGAGCCCGAGCTGTAAACATAGAGGGCGATGCCCTGTTTATGCCACTGCGTCAGGGCGGCGACAGCGTCGCTGTAGACATGGGCGCGGAAGTCGCCATTCGCATAGCCGTGCTCCCAGATTAGGCCCTGTAAGCTTTTCAGAGGTGTTATTTTTCGGTCTTCATCTATCCATTGCTCCAGAACACGGATGATGGCCGAGTGGTCATCTGCATTGAGTTTGGCAATGCGGGCGGTTTCTTTAAGTATTCCGCTGACTTTCGGCTCGCGATGGTGCGCGACGACAAAGTCACCCAGATGTTTGCGGGCGTAAGGGAACAGCACTTGGGTAACGAAGTCTATGGCGCTGGTTGTGCCTTCGATGTCGGTGACAATAGCCTTGATCATAGTGTGTCCAGGCGAGAGTAACGCTGGGCAATATCGCTACCGGTGTAGTGTGCCACCCAGCCGTCGGGATTATTAAAAAATCGAATCGCGAGCAATGCCGGAGTGGGTCCCAGGTCAAACCAGTGTGGGGTGTTTGCCGGGACGCTAATCAGGTCGCCACGCTCGCAAAGCACTTCGTAGACCATGGCACCAATATGCAGTGCAAACAGGCCGCAACCGTCGGCAAAAAAGCGCACCTCGTCTTCGCTGTGGCAGTGCTCGGATAAAAATTTCTCGCGCAGGGCAGCCTTGTCGGGGTGGCTGTTATCAAGACTGATAACGTCGACGCTCTGGTAGCCCTGTTGCGCAACCAGGGCGTCTACCTCGGCTTGATACGTTTTTAACACCGTCTCGGCATCATCACCGGCTTTGACCTCGCTGCGCGTGCGCCACTGTTCAAAGCGCACGCCGAGCGCGGCGAGCTGGTGTTGAATCTCGGCAGCGTCAGTGCTTTGGGTAACGATGTCGTCGCTGTTATCGTCGCGGTACACGCGCAATGCTGTCATGGTGTTGATCCTCGGTTAGCGGCGCAAGCGATGCATTTCCAGCTCGCAGTCCAGCATAAATTCAAGGGCTTCCAGGTGGCGTAAACAGTCGTTCAGGGTTTGCCCCCAGCAGTACAGACCGTGACCTTCTATCAGATAGCCTGGGCACGCTGGGTATTCCTGAAGGTACTGATCTACTTCTATGGCCAACTCGGCGATGTCTTGCGTATTTGCAAAGATCGGAATATCAACCGACGTCGCGTGACTGTCAATGTTGGGAAAAGCCTTTAGCAACTCGTAGTCACGCAGCGTGATTTTGCCGTCGCTGGCGTGGAGCCGCGACAGAATGGTCGCCGTTGCGCTGTGGCAGTGCAGGACCGCGCCGAGGTCTGCGAAGCGGCGGTACAGGGCGGTGTGGAGCAGGGTTTCCGCCGAGGGCTTGCCGTCGCTAAGCGCGGCGCCTTCGAAGTCGACGGCAATAAAGTCGGTGGGGCCGAGCTGGCCTTTGTGTTTACCTGAGGCGGTTACCAGCGCGCTATCACTGTCCAGGCGGAGCGAAAAGTTGCCGCTAGTGGCTGGCACCCAGCCGCGCTGATACAACTCGGCGCCCGCGGCAGCCAGCGCGATCGCCTTGTCGAAAAAGGTCTTGGTCTTTTTCATGAGGCGCTCCCGGTTGCTGCTTTGTCGAGATGAGCGGCGATGGTGTCTCGCCCTGGCTGATGTATGACACCGTGTTCGGTCACGATGGCATCAATGAGTGACGCGGGCGTGACATCGAAGGCCGGGTTGTGTGCCGGGCAGCCTTGAGGCGCAATGGCAGTGCCTTGGCTGTGAGTGATCTCCGAGGCGCTGCGCTGCTCGATGGGGATGTCAGGGCCATCCATCGTGCGGTCAAAGGTGCTCGTAGGCGCGGCCACCATCATCTTTACGCCGTGGTGACGCGCGATAATGGCGAGGTTGTAGGTGCCGATTTTGTTGGCGACATCGCCATTGGCGGCGACGCGGTCGGCCCCGACAATGACCCAGCTGGGTGTCAATTCGCGCATTAATTGAGCGGCTGCACCCTCGGTTGCCAGCGTTACCGGGATAGCGTCTTGCATGAGTTCCCAGCTGGTTAATCTGGCACCCTGCATCCACGGCCGAGTTTCTCCGGCAATCACGCCGCGGAGAGTGCCTTCACGCCATGCAGAGCGAATGACGCCGAGCGCTGTACCGTAGCCGCCAGTCGCCAACGCGCCGGCATTACAGTGGGTATACACCAGGCTATCGGGCTCGATTAATGTCGCGCCGTGGTCGCCGATGCGCCGGTTAATATCGATGTCTTCCTGATGGATTTGCTGGGCCAATGCCAGCATCGCCGATCCAAGGCCCGGGCCGTTGCCGTACTGTTCCACGACGAGATCGCAACGTTGCAGCGCCCAAAACAGGTTCACGGCAGTGGGGCGACTGTCTGCGAGGGCCTGGCGAGGTGCCGCTAAGGCTTTTGTCCAAGCGGCAACACTGGGCTGCTCACCACATTGTCTACACGCCAATGCCATACCGTAGGCAGCGGTAATGCCGATGGCGGGCGCGCCGCGCACGACCATGTCGCGTATTGCGTGGGCAACGTCTTCAGCACGGTCGTAGCTCAAGTAGGCGCAGGTATTGGGCAGTGCGCGTTGATCGAGTAGTTCTAGCTGGTTGTTGTTCCAGCGGATAGCATCTGGCGTAGACACGGCAAGCCTCCGTTTTTGGGGGCGCCATTATAAGGCAGGGCGTTCTCCGCTGATAGCGGGTAAAATGCTCGCCTTTACGAAACGGCTTGGGGGGATTATGGAAGGCTACACAGTGTGGCTTGTGGCGGGCACAGTGATCATTTTGGTATTGGCCAGTTACGCCGCGATACTGCTGATGCGGTTGCGCGCGCTATCCAAGGCCCAGCGCGCTGCAGTGCAGGCCGCAGACGACGCAGTGGTAGAATTTCAGCCAGCGAGCAACGAGCACGCCTTGGGGGCGCGCGAGAGTATTCGCGTGTTGGCAAAGTGTTTCCTCGACGGGCAGGTGGGGGGCAGTGAGCTGTGTTTGCGGGTCGCTGTGCTGGTTGATCAGCCGGCTATCGATGCTGGGGTGCGGCAGCAAGCCGGGGTGTTTGTTGAAATGGCGGCAGAACTAGCAGATATCCCCACTCACGATGCCTGGAAATCATTGGGTCGCACCGAGCGTGAGAACTATCGCAAGCATATGGCTGCGCTCGAGGAGAAGCACGCCACTGCCATGCGAGAGGCGGCGGAAATACTAGCCAGGTAATGGGTTTATTGCTGCTCGGGCAACAGTAAATTGAAGCCGTCGACCATATCGTGCTGCAGCTGCAATTGTGCCTCTAGCTGTTTTGGCTCCATTGGGTCTATGCCAAAGATGGATTGATGTAATGGGGCCAGTGTCACGTAGCCCAAAATCATACAGTGGAAGGCCATCGCAGTGGGGGCGTGTATCCACTCGATATTGGGGTTGTTAGCGCCGTCGCTGATAAAGGCGAATATTTTCCGGTACCAGCGCTCGCTGAGCAGAGTCAGCGTTTCATCTTGCGCCAGTGTGGCGTGTTGCACCAGACGAGCAATATTGGGGCGAGCGCTCAGGTCACTCATGATGGTATGAATTTGCTCGCGGATCTCCAGAAAGTTGGCAGCCGTGTGGAGTTTGCTGGTTTTTTCCACCAGGGGGGCCATCAGGCGTTCGCAAACTTCCTCGTAAATGGCGAGTTTGTTGCTGAAGTGTTTGTAGATCCCGGGGCTGCTGATGCCAACCTGCACGGCGATTTCACTGATAGAAGTCGCGGCGAAGCCCTGCTGTGCAAACAGTTCCTCTGCCACTTGTAAAATGCGCTCACGGGTATTGCGCCGCGTTGTCATGGTGCTGGTCCTATACTGCGCCTATCGTCGACAGGTTTTCCTGAAGCAAAAGCCAGGCCACGCCAGCGGCGCAGCCCACACTCACTATTAACCATGCTAGCGCCTGCCAGCGGTAGCGTCGACTCAGGGATTCGGGTTCTGAGGTGGCGATGATAAACGGTTGTTGTCGATTGGGCGAGTGACGGAGCGTATTCACTGCTTGGCTCGGCGAGCTTTTACGCGCTTCTCGCTCTGCCATGCGAAGGGCCTCCCTGCGCGCCAGCTCCCACTCAGCCGGGTCTATCTCGCCATTGTTATCGCGGTCAAAGCGCTGCACGAGTTTGTCGTAGTCCTGTTTCCAGTCCTTGAGAATCTCCGCCATTCGCGATTGGTTGCGCTGAGCGTCGCTCGGCGGGTGGCGGGTTTCAAAAAGGCCCAGCGCGTAGAGTAGGTCGCCCTCGCAGAGAAGCTCTTCGGTATAGCGGTAACGCCGGCCAAACAGCGAGTGCTTCTGCCCCGAAATCGGGTAGCGGCTACTGCCATACCAGCTGCGTTTGCGGTGGCTGGATATATCTGCTTTGTCGGGGAAGATGTAGCAGCGACCACTGCCGTCGTTGAGCAAAAAAGGCTGCTCGCTGCTGAAGCCTTCTATTTTACGCCAGCGGCTGTTTTTGCCACTGCGCTCATAGCGTTCTATGCGATAGCGAAACCAAATGCAGGGGCTGGCCGATAGCTTACTAAGCAACGGCGTGGTTTGCTCCGGGCGCTCGCCGCTGCCGATTAGCTCCACATAGCCCTGAGAGGCTGAGCGGATCTTGGATGTTGGGGTGTCCTCAATGAGGCGCGCGCGTCCCAGCCGAGAAAAGCTGGCAACGGCGGCAACAGTGCTTATTACGCCCAATAAGGCAATATGGAAAAGCCCTTCCATATTGCGCTAGCTGTTGAACAAGGTGCTGATATTCACATCCTTCAATTCTGCTTTTTCGAACTGTAACAAGTCGAAGGCCTTGAAGTTAAATGCTCGGGCAATCAGTACGTCCGGGAACTGTTCTATACGCACGTTGTTATTGTTGACGGCTTCGTTGTAGACCTCGCGCCGGTCCGCAATGGCATTCTCGAGCGCAGAAATGCGGGTGTGGAGATTTTGAAATACCCCATCTGCTTTGAGCTCTGGGTAATTTTCCGCGAGAGCGAAGAGCTGCCCGAGGCTACTGCGCAAGCCATTTTCCGCTTGCCCGAGGCTTTTTATGTCGTGTTGAGCTTGTGCGTCAGCGACTTGTTGGCGAGCCAGGATAACCTTTTGCAGGGTATCCTGCTCGAACTGCATATACTGTTTACAGGTCTCGACGAGCTTGGGGAGTTCGTCGTGGCGCTGTTTGAGCAGCACATCGATGTTGGCGAGGTGCTTGGCAACGTTGTGCTTGAGATTCACCAAGCCGTTATACATAAGAACTAAGTAGAGTACGGTAAATACCAGTACTGCTAGAAATACCATCGTGCCTACGGCCATGGCGATGTGCTCTCCGTGTTGTATTGTTATTGCAGGACTCAGTTCACCGGCCAATCTGGAGCGGGCAGGCCCATATTTTCCAAAAATACCGGGTTGTAGAGCTTACTTTTGTAACGGTCGCCATAGTCGCAAAGAATCGTGACAATCGTATGGCCGGGACCCAACTTGCGGGCCAGTGCAACGGCGCCCGCGATATTAATTGCCGATGAGCCGCCAAGACACAGGCCTTCATTGCGGAGCAAATCAAAGATGTAGGGCAGCGCTTCCGCGTCTGCGATCTGGTGGGCACTGTCGACTTCCGCCAAGCGTAAATTGTCGGTGATTAAACTAATACCAATGCCTTCAGCGATGGAACGGCCTTCGCCCTGCAGCTCGCCGTGGGTGTAGTAGTTGTAGAGTGCAGAGCCTTGTGGGTCGGCAAGACCAATGTGTATGTCCTTGTTGTGGGCTTTGAGTGCGCGACTGACGCCGGCCAGTGTTCCGCCAGTGCCCACGGCGCAGATAAAGCCGTCAACTTGCCCGTCGGTCTGACGCCAAATTTCCTCGCCGGTGGTTTCCTGGTGAATTTTTGCATTGGCCGTATTATCGAACTGGCGCGCCCAAATGGCTCCGTTGGCTTCGCTGTCATTGAGGCTTTCAGCGAGGCGGCGGGCAGTATGAATATAGTGATTGGGGTCGCTGTAGCTTGTGGCTTGAACGAGCCGCAAATCTGCACCATAGAGATCGAGTAATTCAATCTTTTCGCGGCTTTGACTTTGCGGCATTACAACAACACTTTTATAACCCAGAGCATTGGCGATCAGTGTCAAACCAATACCCGTATTGCCAGCGGTGCCCTCTACAATTGTGCCGCCGGGGCGCAGTGAGCCGTCGCGTTCTGCTTCGCGAATAATGCCGAGTGCTGTGCGGTCTTTGACGGAGCCTCCGGGGTTAAGAAACTCCGCTTTGCCAAGAATAGTGCAGCCGGTGAGTTCTGATACTCCCTTCAGCTGTATTAAAGGGGTGTTGCCGATGAGCTCCGGCATGCTCTTATAGGTCATTACTACTTCTCCACAGCGAATAGGTCCATGTTAACGAGCGGTGGACGCGGTCACAAGCGCCTGTATTTAGACTATTGTTGATAAATGCCGATAGCATCTGTGTAGAATCTGCCAGCGCGGTGCTAGGGTACACCTTTGCAAAAATGGAGATTAGGGTGAAGGCAGTAATTCGTGGCTTGATCTGTTTATTCTTTCTAGCGGGCGGGGTTGCACATTTTCTGTTCGCCCAGGAGTTTGCTGCTATTGTGCCGCCGTTTCTGCCATACCCAGTTTGGATTGTTTGGTTAACCGGTGTGTTCGAACTGCTGATTGCGCCACTGATATTTTTATCTCGCTGGCGCCAGCGAGTTGGCCAGATTATGGCGCTGTATTGCATCGCTGTTCTGCCCGCCAATATCTACCAAGCTATGGCGGGCGTTGCAGGCCCCGGCGGCGAGCTACCTGACACGGTTCTATGGTTGCGCATACCGCTGCAATTCGTGCTGATAGCCGCTATTTTATGGGCAACATCAGGGATGATCCGTAATCAGTCCTCCAACGTAAACGAGGCCTCAAGAGGTTAATACATGGCAAAAGAAGCCACACAACAAGAGCGCACAGGGGCATTCTGGGCGGATTGCATGGAGCGCGTTGCCGGTGAGAGGGATAAAAAGAGCTTTATGCTGCTTTTTGATCACTTTTCACCCAGGGTGAACGCCTATTTGCTGGGCCAAGGCGTGGAAGCCTCACTAGCGGAAGATTTGACGCAGGATGCACTGCTCGCTTTGTGGAATAAAGCGCATTTGTACAAGCGCGAAAAAGCCGCGGTAAGCACGTGGCTTTTTCGCGTGGCGCGAAATCTGTGGATAGATCGTTTGCGTAAACAACGTGGGATAGCGTATGAATCTGACGAGAATTTGACAGAGACCTACGAACCCGAGCCGAGCATTAATGCAGACGGCGACCGACTTTTGAGAGTCATTGAGCAGTTGCCAAACAACCAGGCTCAAGTGGTGTACAAGTCTTATTATGAGGGCAAAAGCCACAGTGAGATAGCGCTAGAGACTGGGATGCCTCTAGGCAGTGTGAAATCTAGTTTACGGCTGGCGATTCGGGCGTTTCGCCAGCACTTCGGAGATAATGAATGATGGGGCACATCGAACATCATCCAAACGATGAGACAATTTTGAGCTACGCGGCCGGTTCGTTACCAGCCGCCATGGCGCTGGTTGTGGGTTGCCATTTGCAATACTGCAGCGCATGCCGGGAACGAGTGGCGCAGGCTGACGCTGTTGGCGGTAGCTTGATGTCGCAGTTGCAGGAGAAGCCGCTTTCAGACGGGCGACGCGAATCCATGATGGCGTTGCTGGACGCGAGTCCGAGCGGCGAAGCAAGCCCAGCCGCGGCGCACGAAAGTTCACCTGCGGCGGCGTCGCGGAGCGAGTTACCTCGTTTGCTGCGCAATCTGGTGGACCAAGACGACTTCGATTCTCTGCCATGGAAAAGTATCGTGCCTGGTATGAAGCAGGTGGATTTGAAGTGCGGGGAAGGGGACGCCAAGTTATTGAGAATAGCGGCTGGCAAGCAAATGCCCGTTCACACCCATCGCGGCCACGAACTGACACTGATATTGCGCGGTGGCTATAGCGACAGTCTCGGTAAGTTCAACGCGGGAGACTTTGCTGATTTGGACGGTTCGGTTGAGCACCAGCCGATCGCCGATGCAGATCAAGACTGCATTTGTTTAGCTGGCATGGATGCACCACTGGAGTTCCGCGGGTGGATCGCTAAATTGGTGCAACCCTTTATCAAAATCTAGAAGGGATTGTGTAGAAAAAAGGCAGCCCTTGGGCTGCCTTTTTTATTGCTTATGTCCCGTCCTGAAATAGGTTTACACCCATGAGGCCTATTTATGGATACCACTATACCGTCCCCCAAAAAGCGTACTCAGCGCGATTACACACTGGGCTTTAAATTGTCCGTCGTA